>SDBT01002163.1_pt1 | contig 35006 bp, 51 predicted proteins | sample 2277101 | NCBI WGS metagenome assembly SDBT01 (sample SAMN10404973, study PRJNA504765) | marine sediment metagenome | isolation source: marine sediment core GS10_PC15, 103 cmbsf | place: Arctic Ocean: Southern Knipovich Ridge | collected 2010
ATAAGCCCTTCATTTCCCCCGACCGCCCCGAAGAGCCTGTCTTCGATCGCATCCAAAGATTTTCCCTGTACACCGTAATCTCTGTACTTCCCCTCCCTCGGAGGCCAAGCGCCCCAGTGCAATGCCTTGGCAAACCCCTCTTTTCCTGCGCCCGGCGGGCCTGTTAGCAAGACAATACTCTTTTTTGAATTGCCCGCATGCTCTGTAATTCTGCTCAGTTTCTCCAGCGACTTCCATACTGGACAGACCTTGGCGGTGCATTTTAATAAAGCACATGAAGTGTCATCTTTCCCACAGTAATCACCCCATGTACACCAACACTCCTTCCTCAACTTCCTAAACGTAATCAATCTTCTTTCTTGTTTCATATCCCTGCCTCCCCTTATGCCTTGGGCTTGCCTCCTAATCATTCAATGCTGCCAAGCATTGCTTTGCGTTGATACTATCTATCCATTGCCCTCTTGTTATTCCTAATGCTTCTTTTAATTGTTTATTCTTAGCAAGAAGTGTATCAATTGCCAGTGCTAATCCTTCTCTGTCTACTCTTTCTTCCCTTAGCTGTATAAGCTCCTCAAACCAGTCAGCTTCCTGAAAATAGTTCAAGGCATCTTCAACTAAATCATTTATTCTGGCATCATGTCCAATTGTTACTCTGGAATTTTTGTTTGGTTTTTCTAAAGCCCAATCAGCACAGCGAATACCACTTTCATTAAGGTTTTTAATTCTATCATTTATGGTTGTTAGCATCATTTATCTCCTTTCATTCCTTGCTTCAATTGCACTTACTATGCCCAGAGCACATAGACATATAATCATACCCAATATGGCTGCACCTTCCCTAATAGAACCTTCATCACTAAACCATATTGCAACCCAACATAAGAAGAAGGTGGCCAATAATAAGAATTTATGCATATTAACTCCTTTCCTCCTTTAACATCCTTCTCCTTCTGTCTATCCTTTCTCTCTTTTTATAAATTGTGTCCTTTTCCTCTGCTTCTAATAGTTCCTTTAATCTTTCATTTTCCTTTTTATAATCTGCTATTGTCTTTGCCATTGTTATCTCCTTTGTTTAATAGTTCTGGATTCTCGTTGACGTTGCCGATGATTTCAACATCTTCTGCATTCGCCAACAAATCACAATCAATATCAAATTCATATTTCCAAGATAGGCTATGCTTACACCAAAAGACTTCTGCTCTACCATATTTTGTATTAATTATATCACCATCATGCATCAACTTACTATTCTTATCCTCCCGGCCAGTACAGTGTTCAACTGTTATCTCCTTACCAAATGTATCAAAAAGCACATGGTTTGTGAATATTTCATAATATCTTTTTTTCTTTTTATCCCATACTCTGATTCGATTCCTGTCTTCCATTCCCTGTCTCCTTTTCGCTTATGACCTCTGCCCTTCGAAGCCTTATCCGCTTCCCCATTGATTCGATTATAAACCTCTCTGTTCGCCCGTCAGAGTGTACTACGATGTCCTTCCCTATAGCATCCTTCTTCAACCCCCATTTGCCTATAGTCTCAATGGTAATGAACTCTGAGCCGGCCGCAACAACCCTTCCTTCGAGTTCGTTCCCAAACTTAAACGTTACTCCTACACCTATCATCCCGGAATCAGACTTGCTTACTGTTTTAGAATCTGGCTCGGTCTTCTTATCCCATTCATATTGGCTGCAGTCCACGTTACACGCTTCCATTGTCGGATGACATGGGTTCTTCATGGGATCCTTCTCATATAGATGCTTACAGCTTCTTTCTCCCCAGCTCATTTCCTTCTCCTTCTTTAAAGGGTGCTGACTAGCAGTTGGTCTGCAAGGTCTGCCGCCACAATCCTCAGGCTACCATGCCACAGCCAGCATATAAACTATTTCTTTTTTTTGTTCGCTTTCTCGGTTACTTCTTTAACTACTTCTTTAACTATTTTAACCACTTTCGGTCTCGGTTGTGGGATTTCCCTCGCAAGTCCGGGATAACCGTTTGTGATAAGCACCTGATTAAGTTTCCCGATTAGCACAGGGTTTCCCACCAACTTATTTACCTCATGTAAGGTAATAGCCAAACGACTTGCTCTGACTTCTGCCTCCAGTCGTGCGAGTTTTTCTCTTTCCCTAAAAAACTTCGTTTTTGCCGGATTTTCCTGCCAACTGTCAGCACATCCTGTAATTACGACCATTGCCAGCAATAGGCAACACAGCATTGTGATTGTTCTTTTCATTTCTCTCCTTTGTTATTAATTGGTGGTGGGGGCGGTGGTGGATCCGGGAGATTTGGCGTTGCGCCCTTAACAGAAACCATTAATCCTTTATCTACCAATTGAGCAATCTTGTCTAATCGTTCTTTATATGCCACCATAGGGCATCCTTCGTATTTTTGTTTTAGTAAATATTCGATACCGCACAGGGCTGAAATAAATCGATCTTCGACAACTCTATGATCAGTGCAAAAGTCCGTTAGTTGTGCAAATGTTACCTGCTTCTTATTCATTGACTATCTCCTTTATTATCTCAGCCATTCGCTTTGGCTGTCTTTCAGCTATTAGATATTGATTATTCTTTTGCCTAATCTCATTTCTTGATTCATAATTATCCATTACTTTCTGTATAACCGCCGGCAGGTCAGACCAATCAGGCCGGCAGAAGTGCATGAATCTGTCATTGTAGATGTCCGGATTACTTTCAATTCGATATGAAGCCGGCTTAATAAGTTCTACTCCACAAAAGATTGCTTCATAATCCCGATAGCAGGATTCTCCCCACCCCCAGGGACTTACTGTTATTTTTGTATTGGCCAACATTGAAAGGTATTCTCCATACCTATATACCCTATCAAAAGCAAGTACGCTCCTTATTCCCTTTGTTTTCTTAATGGCCCCTATGCATGACAATCTATGCCCTTCTACTAGCCTCCCAGAGCCTGTACCGTGTTTATTGTACTTTGTAGTGCCGGCAAAGAATACGTCTATATCTCTTTGTTTTTGTATAACTAATCCTCTTGCAAATAACTCCGCGGGATCGTGCCTCTTGTAATAAAGGAAGGACAGTCCAAGCACGACTTTTGCAGCATCTTCTTTTGTTATCTCTATCCGGGTCCCTCTGTATTTCATTTCATCCTTTTCAAGATGCCTGGTGAATATTCTTCCTTCTACACATGGCAGATTGTTTATTGTCCAATCCCCATAATGATACATTTTTACCAATTTGGCAATATTTGGATTTTTAAGCAGTTTTTTGTTTTTAATTTGGCATCCATCTATTCTTTCAAACGCTATGGTGTTTGGTTTTGGTTCCTGTAGGTCATTTGCCATTGCAAAGACATAATCAGGATTTTTATGATTCCCGATATCAATATCAGAATTCTTTAATTGTTTAAATGTTTCCTCATTAAGTAATGCCTGGGCCAATGGATCTTTCGGAAGATTTTCAATATCATTTTGAATCTTGATCATTTTGATTCCCTTCTTTTTCGATTTCCCTTGTTGGTATTGATAGATACCCGAACATCTCTAACACTTTAATAATGTTTTGTGTGTTTTTCTCGCCCCCTGTATTCTTAAGAAACTGGCTCACTATTTTTGATAATTCAACAACCCTTTCCTGTCTATTGCTTGATATATTATATGTCTTTTCAGATAAAATCTGTGGCCTGTTCATCATCTCTATTTTTTGTTGTTTTGCAATAGGCGTGAATTCATCAAAGATCTGCTTATACTTCCTGCTTATATATTTCCAATCGTGATCTTCTGCGAATTTTCTTGCATTATTAGATATTCTTTGATATAGACGTTTATCCTTTATAAGCAATCCCATCTTTTCTTTTATATCTTTTATGTCTCTCTTAACAAAAACAACTTCCCCGGAAGCATCATTTATACCGTCCCTGCAAATCTCCCCATGATATCCTACGCCTTCGCAGATTAAACATACCAGCCCACTTGACATCGCCTCCATAACCGAGTTGCTGCAGCCCTCTGAGTCGCTTGGTTGTGCATATATGGTAAGAGCTCTATACCAGTCTGCCATTTGCTCGTATGATAAGGGATTTTCGCTGTTTGCTTCCACATAGTTTAAATTGAGTTCCCGGCAAGCACCTATAACATAACCGGTTCCTTTTAAGTGTGCTCTTTCGTCCTTAGTATTTGCGGCACATCCTATGAATGGGATTCTGGGCTTTTCCTGGGCCGGAGAATAAATGATTGTATTTACGCCATTAGGAATAATATACACGTTTTTATATTGCGCTTTTTTGCATTCATGATACGCTGTCTTGTTTTGAACAACTACTGCATGTCCAAGCTTTGCAATATCATTCATTTCAGCCATTCGCATTTTTAAATTATTGCCACCTGTTGAAAGCGTTGATATGAAGGGAATCATTTTATTTTTATTGTTTCTGTCTATAAAGGCATTTGCATAACCGCGCATAAAAACAAAAAGGTAATCTGTATAATCCTTCATTTTTTTAAACTCACGGGCATTTACTATATCTATATCATATCCGGATAGATGATATGCCAAGTCTTCCATTGTCTTTCTCCAACACCAGGAATGATTGTCAACAGATATGATTATTTTAGGCTTCATTCTTCTCCTTTGTTATGGTAAATTATTAATCAGTATAAATTTGAATAGAAACTTCAATTCTTGGAACCATCTCATCCGAAGAATCGCTTAGATAATCAAAACATGCTTTTATATTAATAGATGCACCATGCTTCTTTGTAATTGGTTTAACCGCTTCATTGATTGCTTGTCTAATCATTTCCGTTAATTCATGCGCTCTTAATAATTCTTTCATTTTGATGCTTCCTTTAGTTGATAATAAACTTCATGAATTGATTTATTGATTGGAATGAACTCTGATTTGGTTATTTTTTTCGGATTATATTTACTTGAGGATATTTCAACTTGAAGTTTCCCGGCAATATCATTAATGAATGTATCGGAATTAAAGTCTAAAATTGGGAATGAAGAATATTTATGAAGTCGTAATAATTGTTCATTATAGTTCAGCCAAAGTTTTAGATATTCATCACGGCTTCTATTTGGATAGAGTTTTAAATGTGATTCAGCAACCTCTAATGGATCGCGGAATATGCCAATAAATTCATAATCAATATGCTTAATCCAACAATTGGATAAAAACAACATTCTTGGATCTTTTATGAGCGGATTTTTTAAACGCTTATAATAGTCAATTAATGCCTCTATTTGATCTGAAAATATTTCTGGAAGTTTTGTAGGATGAATTTCTCCATCAATATTAAAATAATTAAAGTCATAATAATTTAAAATATTCTCATTAAGTCCAGAAATTAAACGATCTTCATAATTGCTTGTTACAAATTCAACCGGCACGCTCCATCCATTCTCTGCTAATATTCTCGTCAAAATCCCTGTTCCGGACCGACCACATCCTAAAATAAATGTAATTTTCATGTTATACTCCATGGGATAGATGTGGGCTTGCCGTTTGCTTCCCACCATTCCATCCTGTTTTTATGCATTTGACCATCCAGCTTTGCCGTTTCATGGCTTGCGCCTGTTGTTTCTTCAAGTATATCTGCCTGCAACCCCTTATTCTTTGCGTATATATGGTGATGTAGGATTTTAGCCCTTGAAAGATAGTTCCAATGGTGGTTTATTTTATATATCTCAGTATCGGCAAAATAGTGTCTGTAGCATGGTGGTAATCCATATCCATCTAACCAATAATCTTTATACATAAATGGATGTGCCCTGCCTTCTTGAATTCCGTCATTTAATCCACTTACAAAATCAAATATGGTTTCATTAATTATTATTTTATCAGTATTCAGTGTTATTAATTCTGTATCATCTCCGAGCACTCCTACAATCTCAGAATTTGCCATCAATACGCCTTTCCAGATAGCCATGATAGCACCAGTTTGATTGCCGCATAAAACTCCTTTTGCAAACGCCGGCAGTTCTGTTATCTCACCATCATCAAACACGACAATTACATCCGTCAAGTCCCGGGAAGTGAATTTTTCTATACTGTTAAGTAGTCTTTTAAGGCTCTTGGGCTTCTTGTAAGCTGGGATTATAATGGTTAATTCTTTCACTTTATCCTCCTTGCCTTTTTAATTAACTTCCGCCACCATACTGGCCCCCTCTTTTCGATTATCCAGTTTATGTATTTACTAGGTGTTCTGGTGGTTGAAAACTCAGAACTACCCGTGTGATGTTCACAACAGAGCGGACTCCTGTTGTCCGGGTCCCAGAGAATATGTTTATACCGCCTACCGAACACATGATGAATCACAACCGTATTATCGCATCGACCACACTTCTCACATGTATATGGCGTGTCTTGGGTTATAGTAATACTGTCTAACTGCTGAGCTATTTTAACAGGAATATCCTTATCAAAAAAGTCTCTTGCAATAAAATTCGCAATAAACCTAACAGGACTTTCATCACCAATATCCGCAATAAATATCTTTGCGGTTTTCATTTCTTCTTTCCCTTAGATATTAAAACAGTTATTCTTACGATAAAAAACCGATGGGCAGCCCCCGCATGTGCAAATGGGCAGGAAGCCATAAAAATCAATTCTCTTAAATCCGTTTTCTTTTAAATGGTCATATCCTGGCTTATCTTCCGGATCATTGCTATTGTCCCATATCACCACACCGTTTTCTTTCAGGGCCGGCAATAGATTAAGGGCACATTGCGTGCGACTTTGACCATCAACACAGATTATATCAAATTTGTTTGTATAATCTTTTATGACATCCGGATAATCATCCCCTGTTTTATGATGGATAGTTACATTTAGCGATGCCTGTTCGCTTATAATCTTAACCCAAGGCTCTTTTTCCTCTACTGCAATAACAGAATCAACTCTTTTGCAATACCATAAAGTCGAATATCCACATCCAAACTCAAAGACATTCATGTTTTTATTAAGCCGGCTTTGAAGAAATCTTATAAACGTATATACATACCAGGGCAACGGTTTGCCATCGTTAGTTACCGGTCTACGCTCTATATAGCTACGATGCCAGCCTACCTGATAGGTATAATGATCTTCTTTAGCAATGGCCTCTTTAGCTTCTTCAATTGTGATAGTAGTCATAAATCTTCCATCCCTGTAATGCTTTTGTTGACCTATAGGATTCAACGACTTTTCTTAATTCATTCCATCCAGAGCTTACATTAGGGGCAATATATAAAAATCCTTTATAATGCAACCGCAACAAGGCATCACCTATAAATGCATGCCACGATGCTTTATCAAAGAAGGTGTGAGGCGTTACCGAACAGGCTGCTATTATATCGAAATTGCCAAGATCGGGCAATGGTCTATAAGGCCATATCGTTGAATTATCAGTCCGTTCCCTTTGGTGTGTTTTTTTATAAACAAAATCAATACAATCATTAAGTTCGAGTGCTTTCCTTACCTGTATAGATAACGTACATCGTTCATTAAGATTATCGGTATATATAATTTCATGCCCCATGCGTCTTAATACCCAAGGGAACCAGCCGCAGCCCGTAGAAATGTCTAATATTTTCTTGCTGTTGCATAAATTTAAACCAATTTTGACAGCAATGTTGACTTTCCTTTTAACTTCAGAATCAGAATCAAGATATTTATCAAAGCCCTCATCTCCTGATGGCTTAATGTCCTTAATTAATTCTCTTGCTTCTGCTTGGAGTTTTTTTATTAATTCACGCATCTTCAAGCCTCCAACATCTTTCATTATATGTTCTGGCAACCATATTTAAATCCCAAGCTGCACCATGTACGCCATCTCTAACCCCAGGCAATGTCCAATCATCCCCGCATATAACAGCAAACGGAAAACAATATCTCGCCTTTTTAATATCATTGCGTACACTTTGCTCGTCATGTGCGCCATCAACATAGATAATCTGAGGTATTATTCCTGCAAAACACAATTCTATTAATCCGGCAGTGGAATGGTTTATAATCGGATGAATGCGATCCCTGAATTCCCACATATTGAGAATAAATATTTCATAAAGATTCGAACAATCTATCCCCATCCTCGGGTGTTCCGGAGAGCCCTTCCAGTGGTCAATACAGTATATCTCAGCAGTAGAGTTGCTTGCCATAAAGTGTGCTGACATGCCTTTAAAGTTGCCTATTTCGCATATTATGGTGGGCTTTATGTTTTCAATAAGCTCTAAAAGCATCTTTCTTGATTCTCCGCAACACCAGCCAGTTGGCTCGCCTCTGGTATAGTCCTGTGGTATGTCAGGTTTTACTTTTGGGAATTCAAACATTCTCTTTCTCCAATTTTTTAGAATATTCAACCATTGCGTCTGCTATATTATATGCGTTTGATGTTAAAGTTGAAAGAGGCACGCACCGTTCATTCCTCGCAATTAATCCAGACATGGCTTGCCCAGCAAAATAATCAAGCATTGACACTTGCGGAATTACTTCCATTTTTATCCCATCTTCAAGTAAAATAAAATCTATCTCCTCTTTAAGTGGTTTCAATTGATCAAGTATTCCTTCTATTCCTGCCCTGGTCATGGATTTTTCTATTTTTACTGCGATTTTAGGTTTCATTTTTAATCTCCTTTTCATATTGTTGTACGTTTTTCCCGCGAACAGGTTTATTATCTCTCAACCACCATCTGAATTTTAATTCGAGCTCCTTGAATTTTTCTTTTGTGAGCCATTTTGTCGCTATTACTATCCCGCCAGTACCGTCTTTGCCTATCTGATAGTATCGATTAAAATCCAAATCCATTTCCGTTATTCCATATTTTGCCGGATGGTTATATACATCTGTCCCGGGATATGGAATAAAATTAGAGCAAAAACATTGGTCAGGATCAGAATCTATTATAAATCTTTTCGTTTCGCCTAATGTGCGGACGTTTTCTCCCGGGAATCCCAAGATAAAAAAGGCCCGGGCATCCATCCCATGCGCTTTGCACCATAAAATTGCATTATAATTATCGTTTACCGTTACTTTCTTGTTCATTCTGTCAAGCATATACTGAGAGCCCGACTCTATCCCCCAAGCAACGCCCTGACAGCCATGATCCGCAAGCATCCTGTATGTATCCTCGGTATCGTAGCCGGCGCGCCCCATGCACCTAAATTTCATCCCCAACTTGTCTATGCCTTTAAGAATCTCTTTTAGTCTTGACTTGTTTAGCGTGAAGATATCATCCTGGATATTAAGCGCATTGATTCCTACATCTTTAATTCTGCGAACATTATCCAACACTTCATTTGTGCTTGCAAACCTTACTCCCTTATTGATTTTATGCATTTCGTTAAGCCCACAGAAAAAACAATTATACGGACATCCTAAACTCGTTAAGATAGGCAATGACTTTTCTCCATCTATTGTCCTGTGATATGATTGAACGTCTATTAATGACCAGTCTATCTTGAAGTCATTATATTCAACCTTCTTGCCTGTGGCTATCTCAATCATCCGGCTTTCGCCATATCCTCGAACAGTATCATCAACTAAATCCACAAAGGTATCTGGCATTGCTGTTATATGCGCGCCCCCAACTACTATTTCGGCATACGGATTAACTTCTCTGCATTGCTCCATGATTTCCCTAACAAGTGGAATGGTTGAACAATAAACAGTGATCCCATATATATCCGCATATTCTATTTCTATTTCTTTATGTCCTGATAGATCGTTTATTCTAACATCAGTATATTTCTTCAACGCCGTGCCGATCTGCAGCAACCCCAATGGCGGGTCAAGCCTGTCATCTGTGCTGTTATAATGTGGTGGGTGTATAAGTGAAACTATCATCTGTCAAATGTCTTTCCTGTTAATGTTGTATGACCAGATCCTAAGTGTGCAAATATTTCTTCTTTAAATGATAATATTTTATGCGTGTGGCCTATCTTTTTTGCTTTAGCATTCATGTCATTTTCGCACCTGCCCTGGTCAACACCATCCTTTATACTATCAATAAATGCGCCTGTGGCTTCGTGGTACGTTCTTTTTTTAAGATGTGGATTGTCAGACCAATAGAATCCTCTCATTTCTGGTGATAGTTCAACTATGCTTGGAGTTATTTCCTTTGCACCTGAAAAATCTCTATTCCTGAATCTAATTACATAATAATCATCATTATCTAAAAGCAAATTGGCACATCTGTTTATATCAAGAGGCTGTATCATCCGAAAATCATCCTGCATAAACAGTATTAATGGATTTTCCCCAAGACTATTTGCAAAATTGATTCCCGATGAAAGCGAGGGAGCGGTAAACTTATAGTTGATTTCAATATTTTCCCTATTACAATAATTCTTAAATGGCTTATGTAAAATCATGCCTTCGGTTTCTACTGAAACAATAAATTTATGCGGCATACCATAAAAGATTAGCTGCCCCTTTAGGCTCTGAATTGATACAACAAAATAAGCAAGCCTTTCAAGCGACCTTATCCATGTTGTATAAATAATATCAATTCCTGTTTTGTTCATGGCCTGGACTTTCCCATAGTTCTATTTCCTCTGTTATCTTGGCTAAGTCGTGATCGGATAATTTATAACATCTTCGTATAAATATATTCAATGACATTTGAGACAAGGACCAATCACCTTCATCTAAATGTTCAATACATCCATTGTTTGTTATTCTATATTGCCGGCCTTTTATTAATTGTACTTCCCGACCTTTAATCATCTGTCTTAAAACTATAGCGGGCCTCATATTCATGGATCACTTAATCCTCATTGTTAATTTTTTTTATAACATTTCCAACATAATACTATATCTTTATATAAATAAAATGACTCCCAATATTCTATCTTCTTGCTGCATTTTGTGCAATGTCTTATTTTTGTATCCACTTTAGGGCTCTCCCTTAATTTCGACTTGTTCTTCAAGATATGCGTTGTCTTTTTTAAGACTTTCATTTCGCTTTTTCAACCTCCCAATCTCGACTTCGAGTTTAGTATTCATCTCGCTTAGAGTAGATACCGCTATGTCCTGCGAATGAAGTCCAGTTCTTAACTCCTTCGCTTCAGCTTCGAGTTTGCTTATATTTTTATTTTTAACAGACATCATTGTTCTCAACATCTTTAAATATTTTTCTGGACGTGGTTTACCTCTAAACGTATTATGATCACATTTCGGATCCCCGCCTTCCCATGTGGCTGTTCCATAATCCCTCAATCCCCAATAGGGCGGGGAAGTGACGCAACAATGAACGCTCTCGGGGTCCAGCGTCTTTAAAACTTCTATACAATCACCTGTAAGATATTTAATCATTTTTATTCTCTATCTCTTTCATCCCACTACATTCTCCGACATTTCTGGCCGTTTGTTCTTTAAATATTTAACTGGTATGTTCAATTCGTTTGCTCTTTTAATTTCTGCCTGCGTGCCTTTAGAATTTTCGCTATTAGGCAATACCCAAACTTCGTCTGACACTTCAAGCCAATTCATAGAATAATCACGATAGTTCTTAATGGTAAGTTCTTCGTTTTCTCTTAGCATAAATTGAAAGTGATGATCAAACCATGGAACAAATGGGCTATCTCCGGCAAGCAGTATTTCTGTTGCCTTCCTCATGCCAATGCGCATGTTGTCTAAGGCTTTAACAACATTATCTGCATTATAGCTACCTGCCAAGTATATTCTTTTCATCCTACCACTTCCTCTTTTAGGCAATCTTCTTTAAGTTGTTTTTCTTTAAACATTATGCCGCATTCTTTTATAAATTCCCGAGCTTTAAAATCACTTCCGGAAGCCGGCCCGAATGAGTTTAAAGCAAATAGATTTCTGTCTATTTGGGAAAAACCTTTAGATGATTTGAAGCCATGAGCACAGGAACAGGGAGTAGAGTATATCCCTAATTCCTGGAAGGGGACAGGTTGTGGACTAGCCGAATACATAAGCCGGCCCTTAGGGTATAATCTTTCAACGATTAATATACTGCCGGTTTTTTCACAGCAGGAACAATTATCATCAATTGGCACATTGTCCTTAGATGCTTTGAGAAGATGGAAATAAACAGCTTTAATTTCTGGTAACTTTGGGGATATTTTATATCCGTTTTCTTTTTGTTTTGTTTTTCCAAGTTGCTCTATTGTTTGTTTTAAAATATCCCAATCAGATCTTTCAACAAATTCACGATAGAACTTTGCACCATCTTCATCTGTAAGTTTTTTAAATGTTGATGCGAATAATTGATAAAAGTCTTCCCACTTAGCCATTTTATTCTCTCCCTATTTTATCTATTTTATTTTCTGGAGTCATGTCTTCACGTTTTAATGGGAATAATCCTGCCCAGCCTTGTCTCATGGATTTATTTAAAATTTTTATTGCAATCTCTGGGCTATTTTCTGAAAGCCATTCAAGTTGTTTTTTAAAAAGTAAACCCCAATCCTGAACTTTGATTTTTGTTTTACGATACTTCACCCATTCTTTCCATGTTTTTAAAAAATCAGCAGCCCCCCCCAACCCTTCAGGTATGTTCTTATCATTCTTATCATTCTTCTTTACTTCTTGTTTGTGGGCAGTCCGCGTATCAGTGCGCGGGTCAGTCGGTGTATCAGTCAGTGTGTGCTCTTTTGTTTTCTTGCTTTGATAAGTGTCATAGTTGCAAATAGTTAATCTATGTCCTTGGTGTGTGCCAAATGGTTCGTCAAGCACAATAAAATTATCAGCAATCAAAATTTTAAGGGCATACCTGGCGGTGTTTCTGGACAACTTACATGCATCTGATATTTGGGTTAATGATCTCACAGTTTGGCCCCGTAAAATTTCAATACGCCTATGCCATTTGGGTTCATGATTGGCGGATAATAATAAAAAAATCGCCACCCGGAATGTGGCATCTGAACATGACCACAATTTTGAATCCAACATCGTTCTGTGTAATTTAATATATCCATTCTTCATCTAACACCACTAAAACACAAACCCCATTTGTTCTTGTTTAGCTTCACTACCATTTTTAATTATAAAAAATCCCTCAAACTGAGGGAATTCTCTTACAAATTTTTTCGCATAATATGGACTATAATTATTATTTATTTTATATTTCTCTCCACCTGTTTCTGTTGAGGTATTCCATCTTATAAGGTGTATGATTGTTCTTGCAGAAAATTTATCGTACTGTTTTCTTTTTGCTTCAAATGCAAGCTTCTTAAATAATTCCCATACTTGAGGATTTTTTCTGTCAAACTCTGCGGCTTCGGCTTCGTGTTTCATTTTCCCCCTTCCACAATTTACACCAAATTGATTTGTCTTTTTTGTCTAAACATAAACTTCTATATGCCTTTTTCTTCTTGGAATAATTAAAGCGGTTTTCTCTTTTTCTCATATCGCGGGTAAGTATTGTTTTACATAATGGACATTTAAATCTCATCTTATCCTCTTATTACACCGCCTCATTTATAAACCAAAGTAAAGTAAATCCAATAACAATAATCATTTTTAACACTAATCCTGCAAAATTAAGTGTTTTACTCCATTTAAGCCATTCTAAGGCGTTTTGTAGTCTGTCTATACTAAGCCCTGTATTTACTCTTTTGATTAACGCTGGCTTTAAGACAAATGAAGTATGGCATAGTTTTATGTGTTGTTTCATATTGCCCCCTTATCCAATGAAAACCCTTTTGCCACGTTGCATAAAAGAATAGAACCCAAGTTCTCTTATGTGATTCTCTGCAATCTTAATTAAAAGAGTGTTAGCATATTTCTTTTTTGCTTCTGCTAATGTCATAATAACATCAGCTTTAATTTTAATTTGTTCCATTAGTTGTTTCATAATTCCCCCTTAAATATAAGAAGCTCCCGCCCGGTAGAACACAAGGATACCGTTGTGGTAAGAACTTGAACCGTTTGGGAGCTGAAATTTGATTGTTTCCTTGTGTTCATGTTTCAAGTATAATAAAAAAAGAAGAAAAAAGCAAACGATAAAGGAAAGAAAAATGGAAAAAAGTTTATTTCAGGTACAAAAATTATTCCTTAAAACTTACATAAAGACGTACGGCAATGTAAACATTGGCAATAATTGCACCAACCAGAGCAATCACTGACGACACAACAGCAAACATTGTCTTTTTCTCTGTCTTAATAACAAGGATTGCCTCTCTGTTTGCCTTGACATCATTAGTCAATATCGGCATTGTCTCACGGATCACTCGCATTGTTGCTTTTACTTCTCCCCAATCTTTCTCATGGGTGCAATGATGCTGTTTAAGGGCTTCGCATATTATTTGTTCTATGTTTTTTCTTGGCATATTATATTGCTTTCTATTATTCAATCATGTAAGTAACTTATCCAAAACAATGCATCATCAACGACTGGATCTGCACCGTCAGCACTCATTATTTCAATCTGTATATCGTCACCTGCAATTGCTATTATATAAATAGGAAGACTAACTTGCATTTCATTTGCCGCTCCTGTTGTAGATATTCCTATTGGCCTGCCTTCAACTCTTGCTTGTGTGTTGTTGTAAACTCTAACATGGAAGTCTTTACCATTTAAACCCGATATGCTTAGAGATAAAGTTCCTATATAATCGCCAGCATTTACAATATCAAATACATCGTTGGTTATTGTTATCCCATCATTTTCATCTAAATTCCATAAATTATTGCCTGCATTAGTAATATGATTCCAGTCACCAACTCCACAAGTTATCGTTTCTGATTGATCTTCAAATCCACCGTAGGCATGCCAAATAGTTGTCATGCGAACCATGCCGGTAACATTGACATCGGCATTGAATCTATGGGCTGTTGTAGCCAGATAGTCCATATAGCCATCATTCAGGCTGTCTATGGCTTCATTACCGTCTGTTTGGGTAAAGTAAAGAGCATCATCTAATAATATTTTATTGGCAACCCGAAAGTAATTCTCATCTTCCCACCATTTTATACTTCCTGCATTTCCCCCGCTCCAGATTGGTCTAAAAACTAATTCAACATCATCTGCTGCGTTATCTCCCTCAAGATAAAAGGCCCCTGTTGCAGCAGAAAGAGTTATGTCCTGACTGGATTCTATGATTGGTCTTGTGAAAGGAGCAACTGTGTCCACATAGAATTTAAAAGTACCAGAGTCCCCCGTAGCCGTTAGGGTTCCACCCACGCTTATATCACCTGTGGTGGTGAGATTTTCATCATCAAAGTTTATATCTCCACTTGAGGAAGTAATCTTCAAATCGCAAGCCCCTACTGTGGTGATTTCGGGAACGTTGGAGATGGTTTGGAAACGGATGTAATCATTCCAATCAGCGTTGGTTTGCATTGTTATTGGATACCCTGACATAATATCTGTTTCTTCATTTGCTCTATCCGTATGAAGACTAATTGAAGGAGTGTCAAAACTCCCACTAAAGTCTTCGCCAATGTCAGAGTAAATGGTTAACCAAGCATCACGATTCCTCGGCGCGTAAAATTCGGCAAACAAATCTGCGTCAGTGCGTCCATAAAAACCCATCCAATTAGTTGCCGTGATTAAGGCCAAGTCACCATCTGTAGTTATGAGTTTATCAAACGTCCCTGTACCTGTGGTAGTAAATGCCCCTGAACCCAAATCTATACTATCATTGGCAGTTTTAGGGCTTAAAACCGTTCCTATTCTTGCCCAGAAATCATTATCATCAACATATTTTTTATTTGCTGCCTGATAATCAGTTGTAGGAGCGGATGAAGGTGTTACGGGAAAACTTCCAAAGGTTACAGCATCACCGGTAATCGTTAAAGGATTAGTCAATGTCCAAGTTCCGGATATGGGCATTAGCGCAATATTGAGATTGCCCGAAGATAAATCTCCGGCGGAACGGGTAGTAAGATCCCCAAGTGAAGAAACTGTTTTGTCAATTTGCGCAAAAGTATAATCATTAATTGCTGCGCCTACAACACCATCCCTGCCGAACACCGTCACAACCGCGGAGGCTCTATATAGTTGTTCATAAATTGTTCCATTATGAATAACCCAATCACCAATCGCAAAAGTAATATCTCCAGAGCCCAAGTCCTGAGTGCCGGCATCACAGACAGCGTAAAACCATCCCCTCGAGCCAGTGGCATCAGAAATGACGGGATTGTTTGTGCTTGCATCCCAAGCACCCTTATAAATAACAGAGCCGATTACAGAAGCAGGAAGCTCGCTTGTCGGAACCTTGGCTGCAGAATCAAGACTCGCGTATCCATCGACTGCGCTTTTTTCTGATGTTTCCTGTTTTGCGGTATCAAGATGTTCGAGAGCATCGGATGTGGTTGTTCCGGTAACTGTTGAATCATTTGCTATATCATCAGTTCCTAATCCGGCAGCATCGTTTTCCCTTAATTTGTTAAGAATGGTATCATATTTCATCTCGGCAAACATTGTCACACCAGACAATAATATTGCAGAAATAAGCCCTATTGAAACAATCTTGTTTTTAATATATTTTTTCATAATTATCCTAATCGTTTATGGCAGAATAGCTCGCCGTTGTTCTATTGGCCCATGTATCATAAGCCGTTTCAATTGTTGTAACCGTTCCGGATATGGATATCTTTTTAATCCACACATCACCGCTACCTGATATATATCGTATATAGGTGGTGCTGGCATCTGGTTCATCAACCTGATATGCTACCAGGTTTTGATGCCAAATGCTGTCATCCTGCAGCTTTGAGAGACTTCTGTTATACAATTCGTTAGTAGCATACGCTCCGATCGCCAATAAAACAATTGTAACAAAAGCAATCAACCTTCTTCCCATCTGTTTGTCTTTCATATTAATCTCCTATTTCTTTTTTAATTTTCCCTGCCATTTTTTTAAAAGCCGGCAATCGCGGCTAAGATTGCATTTCTGACAAATCGCCAGACGTTCCACAATAGCCCAACCCTGGATACAGTTTTTTATAAACACTTCTTCAGCTACTTTTATATCAACACCAAGCGAAATGCTTAATTTCTTAAACTCCTTTTTAAGGTCGCAAGTTTGGGTGTCAACGAAGTATTTCCAGTTTTTACAGTGCTGGCGTTCTTCCCGCTTTCTATTTCCGGGGGCTCCCCATATCATATTTCGCCATTTAAACCAGACATACCAAGCAACGTAAACCCCGATATGTCTTGCACGGTATTTCCAAGGCTTCATTCGATAAATCTTATTTAATCTCGTAAATCTACTTGTTGATTTGTGTACGTTATGGCCGAACCAACAATCGTAATCATGCCTGACGCATGGTGGATAGTATTTTGTGGGCCAGCCGTCCTCATCTACGCCAGTGCAGCCATCGCAATCCTCGTACCAATCCCACCGTTCATCATCAAGAGCCTCAAGAATCTCCGCTCGTTCAAGTTCCGGTACATTAAACAAATCAAAGGAATTAACGATCCTTTTGTATTCTTTTTCCTTTGGAGTCATAAAGCGTTCTTTCCTTAAATTCTTGTTTCTTGCCCCTGTTCCAGTTTCTTACCGGACGATAATAACCGCATACACGACTAAACACTTCTGTCTTTAATCCGCACTTCATTTTCCTATTGCGCTCCCATGAAATTCTTTATTAACGCTCCACGGAATGAATCCTTTATATTCATGTTTAATTAATTGCTTCCCCGTCTCTGGATGTAGCTTCTCATAGTATTCCCGGTCAGTACAGCATCCCTGCATTACAGACATCATCAACGCAAAAACAATCACCAATAAAGTTTGAATTTTAATGCTCATTTTAATCCCCTAATTTATCATAGGTTTATTTGTTCTATTTGTACTGATCCATTACCCCCGTTACCGCCATCCCAGTTCTCTGACCCTTCAGTGGGTATTCCACCCGCACCACCTGCGGCTGTTATAGAACCGTTATTGGTAAGTGTTCCGGCATAGAGTACCAAAACATTACCTCCTCCTGAACCTCCACCACCAGCGTGGTAATAATTCCCAGCAGAACTGCCACCGCCATTTTTACCTTTAACTTCTATTGACCCGCTTGCCCCAATAATCAAATCTCCACTAACGACAAGGATTAAAAGACCTCCCGTTCCCGACTGACCACTATTTCCAGTGCCCGCTCCTGAACCTCCGGGATTCCCAGCACCACCACCAGCACTAGCATTAGCACCAGCACCACCATCTCCACCAACACCACCATTGGCTACTCCATTGTCTCCTGTTGCTCCACCTCCAGCACAAGCACCGCCAGCACTTCCACCGGAGAAACACGTTCCTGCTGTTCCAGCACCGGATAATGTTGAATTGTCAGCCGCGCCCCCTGAAGCTCCTCCACCAGACTGATTAGTTACCCCGTTACTTCCGGGATTACCGTTCCTTCCTGATGAACTGATTCCAACAACGCCAGCTCCACCAGAAGCACCTGCTCTGACTATCACATAAATTTTACCATCCCCACTTATGCCAGATTGATTTGCAACTGCCGTAATAGCTGTCGCTCCACAACCGGCAAAATCGGCAGCACCGAGCGTGTCAGTTTCTCCTGATTTAAATACAGGCAATCTAATACCTGATGCATTTACACCAGCCCCAACAGGGTCAACGTTCCCACCCCTTGCCGTCATGGAAAGGATACCGTTTATTGTGCAATTACCTTTTACATAAATAAGTAATCCTTTACAACGGTTATTTGTGGTGAGTGTTTTAGTTACATTAATAGTTAATGAACTATAATTCCTAACAATCATATCACCGTCTTGGGTAACGGTAAGTTCAGTATCAGAGCTAATGGTTTTATGGCCATCAGTCCCGCTGCCGAAATAATTGGTAGTAGCTACGGCAGTAAACGCTTTTCTTCTATGAGGAAGATAAGGAGTCAGGCCCAATGTTACGGCAAGCCCTAAAAGTAATATGTATTTTATTTTCTTCATTTTTACCATGCGCTCGGTTCAGTTGAACTTTCCAAATATTGAATCCATACACCAAATAACCACGCATCTTCTTCCATATCATCCGTGCCATCAGTATTTCTGTAAACTTCAAATGTTATTATGTCGGCTTCTGCGGGGACTCCAGAAATAGTAAATGCGCCAGTTGCCCCCGCTACCTGAAGATCATCACCATTATTCGCTAAAAGGGTATCGCTAATAGTTTGATCGCCCCCCAGAGCAGCATCAATAGCATCATTATCACTTATCGCCCCGCCTTTTATTCCCCATTCTACAGTATCCCCTGCAGTACTGCCTGTGGCACTTGACCAATAGAGTTTTACCTTAATGGTTCCTTCATTCCACGCTTCCGGCATGACAAGTTTAAATTGTACTCTTTCCTCTGTAGCCCCATCATCAAAAGCGAAATAATCCCAATCTATATCATTAGTGCCATATTCATTTGTACCGGATTCCGCACCGTTTGTGGTACATGGAACCATAGCCCCTGCGTCAATGTAGATTGTACGGTAAACACCTGTGCGGGTGGTCTTGTAGTCTGCCGTCCACCATTCAGGGGCAGTTGCACCAGCATTCATCCGCTTGAGCTGGAAAGCGGTTCCTTTTGCAAGACGGGTAAGTATATTGCTTGATCTATAATATGTATCACCATCGGCATCAGCGCCGAGAGTCATTGTCGGGGTTCCAATTACTGATCCTGTTCCCAATCCCCCAGAAGTAACCGTTCCGATAGTCGTAAGGGCTGAACACGTTGTAATATTGCCCTGTGTTGCCTGCGTGGTAGCCGTGTCCGGAGCCAGCGTGGTAATTGTGGACACGGTAGCGGCATTGCCTGTGATATCTCCTGCTATTGCGTTTGTAACCTGTAAATCAACAAACCAACCTTTGGTAATTCTTGTCCCTGTGGAGCCTATATCTCCTGTTATTTGAAAATTTGATCCATCGTAGGTAAAACCAGCAGTTCCCTCAATAGTTCCATCACCAGTCCATACCCCAATCTGATTATCAACTGGAGTGCCTACCTTTGTTACGTCTCCAGTTGCCGCAGTATCCCATATAGGATTTTCCCCCGCTCCCTGTGTTTTAAGAAATTTCCCAGAAACACCAGCAGGAAGATAATCCCATCCAGTACCATTGTAGTAGAATATCGCTCCCTGGGCGATTGAGGGAAGATCTGAACCATCGGCAAAGAGTTGTATAGCATTTAGAACAGCAGATAATCCCACTTGCGTCTGTGTGACGGTATGAGGATTTGCTGTACTGGCAATATGATTATCCTGGTTTGTTCCATCTACAGATATATCTCGGCCATCGATCTCCCCATCGTTAATCCATATCATATTTGCCGGATCTCCAATATATATTCCTGCCGCGGCCGTATGTTCATATATATAGCCGGACTGGATATACTGAAAGAAATTATAAACTTTATGGATGTTTTGGGTTGCTCCAATAAGAAGAAAGGCAATCGCCCATATTGCTAAAAACTTCCAAACTAAACCTTTTCTTTTACTTTTATGCATCTATCAATACTCCTTCTATTATTACTTTAATATCATACGTTGTATAAGTTGATGCGTTGGTTATCTCGGCCTTTACTATAGCCGCGGCCGCAAAGAATTCATCTGTATCCAATTCATCGAATTCACACTTTTCTGCTACTGTCATAGCTAATGCCCGGGCAGGCATAAGATCGGCCGCACCTACCTTTATTTTAAATGATGCAGGATCTCCACCGCCGCTTATAGCATCCAAAACTTCAATTGCCCTTGTTGGTAAAAATCTCTTATTTGCCGATATCGTCTGGATTGTTGTATCGCCCAGGGACGTTCCATCTATCGTAGCTGAGATATAATGCTTAATAAGCCCATCAAATAAGGCTGCATTTTCTGCCGTTGTTGAATATGCATCTTCCGGAGCCGGGGCTTCTTCACCATCGTCATCCTGTAAGCTTAAAAATCTAATGCTGAATTCTTTTGCTTTTATTAGATTAGCAGAACCATCTAAAAGCTTAAGTTCAAATGTGCAATCTTCTATTTCAGCAACACCTTCAGTTAAATCCTGGGCAATAACATTATTACAGTCCATAGTTGCCACAAAAAGCCCCGTAGCCTTATCGGTAATATCTACGGATGAATCCAAGACTATTGGATTTTCGATATATCTTGCAACATCATCTGCTGCAAAATTGAAACTTGGAGTCCAGGGATCAGCATCATAATTCGCATCTGCACAAGTAAAAGTATAAATACCAGTAGCCCCGGGCGAAACACCATTGTATTTTATTGTTTCGGTATCCCCGCCTGCCTTAGTGAATTTTATTCGGCCGGCAGCCCTGGGACTTAATTCTGTTATATTCTTTAGCGTAACCTTTGAATATGGAGCTCCGCCTATAGTATAAGCAGCACTGGCAGCGCCATCTTCATAATGGTCGTGATTGTTATCTATGGAAGCAGAAGCGGCAGACACCGCGCTCTCGTCTGCAAAATCATTAAAATCGGCATTTGCATCAACGGAATCTGAATCAAGGAATTGAACCGCAAGTGCCTTTTCAAGTTTATATTTGAATTCCGGAATATTATCATTCGCAATCTCTGACTGATCCTCCCGGTATGCAATATCTGTGCTTAAATCATAATATACTAATTCATCGTATGCCATAATTAATCCTTATTTTATATATAATTTTCATCAAGCTTTAAATTTAAATCCATCAGTAATAGTCCAATCTAAAACAACAACACCGCTTTCAACTGCACACCCATAAACAATTCCTGTTGGAACATGTTTATCATTTCTTGTGGTGATTGATATATCTCCACCGGTTATTATATTGCCATCAATTGGTCGGTCTGGAAGCGATTTGAAGTTATAATAATAATCTTCCAAAAATCCGTCCTCTGAATAATAACTTAAAGAACCTGAACGAATCCCCATTTTTCCATAAAAAGTCAAATCTGCATTAAAACCAGTACCCCAAGTATCAAAGCTAAAGGGTCTTCTACGATTTATACATACTCTACTGTTAGGGGAGCCACCGCTTTCGGATGATTCAGCACTCGTAAGATAGGCCATACTGCCAAGAAAAGCAGGCACATAACTTGCGGCATTCCACAAACTAACACAATCAGCCCATGATACCTCTGATCTTCCTTCTCTTTCTTCATGATTGACAGACGAGAATGAAAAAAAATACCTATGTTTTGATACTCTTAATAAATTTAATATTTTATATTGTTGCTTCATCCATAATTTTGCTGTTTCGATTTGAAGCCCAACATCCTCCATTGGATATACTTGCGTGTCGCCTGTTTCTTCAAGAATTTCAGATTTTGTCCAATTTGGAGCAAATTCATCTTCTGGTAATCCATCCCAATCTCCACTATGGTCCGTATGGTTGACAAATTCAGCAATAAGAAGGTTGACCCTATTTGTAAAAAGCGTTAAAACACTTATTTTACATCCTAAATAAAATGTTCCTTCATCCCAGAATGGATATTGGAGAGGAAGAAAACTTTTTTCAATGGCAAGAGTTCTTTCAATTACAGCCAATCTGAGTGCTTCCCAATATTTAGCCTCTAAGGGCTGTGGGTCGTCCCAATTCATTCCTTCGCTTGTCCAGCTTGTTATTGGCATAATATCTCCTAAACAAATACTGCTATCTGCCCCTGTATGGCATCTGATGTTGAATCCCCCGCAATAAAACTATCAAACGATACTGTATAAGATGATGGGCTTGGCGGTGTATCGCCAGTATAAACTCTGTTATAAGCTACAGGAGAACCATTTGAGTTTGGTGGTGTCCCTCCCTGCCAATATCCTACAGTCGCATCTTTTGTTCCTATGGTATTATTTATTATCCAGTTACTACCATCATACCAGAGATTTTTACTTCCCAAAAATATATATTGGCTGTTTTGTTGTCTATCACTTTGGTCAAGATTGCCGAGTCCTTCATTTCCTGATAGCCTTTTCCAGCCAACATATTTCTTTCCAGAAGCTCCGCCACCTGCGATAGCATCGTATTCGTCAAACAAATTATCAGCTTCCCAGCCATTTATAGTTTTAATTGCAACTGTTTTTGTCCCAGTTGCTGTTCCTTCTGGTTGATATGTTCCATTAATATTAGCAGACGGGCTTTCCCACCAAAATGCATCATCAACATCCTCAAATCCTAATGCGTTTGTAAATCTCCATCTACTGCTATTTTTCCATACAAATTTTTGAAGACGTTCATAATAAAATTCACTATTTAGAGTTCTATAATCACTTGTATAATCACTGCCATCTACATCTAATATTGCCAATAGCGTTGCAGATATAGTCCACTTCCCACTTGTCGGGTCCTTCCAGAGCCATAAACTCTCATCTTCATTATAATAAATAATTTCAGTTATTGTTGCTACTTCCAAAAATGTTGGATTCCACATTTTTATTCTTCCTCATTATAATTTGCCAAAGTTGTATCAAATCCCATCAGCCAAGTATCAGTTGGTAAGGTTTCGCTGATATGCAGTTGGAGAACTTGTATATCTCCTGTGCCTGTCTTTGTTTCAGTCTTGCCGTCCTTATGTACATCAACTGGATATGCTCCGCCACTCGGTGAGCCTGTTATTTTACAGGGATATGCTTCTGTACCTGCACCAGCAGAAACAGGAGGCGTGCTTCTCTTGTATGGCCCGGGAATCATATTCCTCGGCAATGCATCAGCCTTCTGGATTGCTGATACGGTCCTTGGCGTTGACAATACTCCGCGCGGTGACATAATTACTCCATTGTTTTAGGTAAATTTAATGATCCCCAGCTGATAAACGGCTTATCAAAAAAAGTATCATATTCTGCCGAATCTCCAGAGTATAAAGCCCCGGCTTCGGTTAATCTTTGTGGTTCATCAACAGCAGTAGGCTCTGACCCCATGTCTTCTTTTTTCCCATAATTCCCATCATTATCAGTATAAATTCTATATTTATGACCACCACTTAAAAAATATAGTCCTCGCCTCATTATCTCCTGCTTCCAGATATCTTTAGCTTTCTCTATTTCAATATCTACTTTAAAATATTTATAAAGAAGTGCCCCCTCATCATCATAAATTTTTTGAAGGCTTCCGCCAAGATTTCTAATTCTGCCTTTTTGTGTGGAAATTTCCTGTCTAACAACAACAACAGAACTATTATTTACAGTATCCGAGAAACGATCAATCCAAGTTCCACTGAAATTCCTCAAATTATAAGAAAATTTTATTATTGTGTTTTGTTTTAATGTCACCGCTTCGTAAGGATCACCTACCGGATTCAATACTGATTTACTTGGGCTACCTGGCGCATCTCCAGCATCATATCCAAAAATAAATGGAACTGTTATATCAATTGGAAATATTGATATATTATACGGCGGAAGATTCCAGGGAGCTGTTGCCGGGGTTTCTCCTTGTTTCGTAATGTCTTGCCTTAAATCATTTGTATATGCAACGCTAACAGTATATTTACCAGACTTAGCTTCGTCTCCTTCCTGCGGCGCGCTGATGGTTTTCCTTAACGCATATAAATTGCCGCCGGATGGATGCTGACTGCCCCTGGCCGGGATAGTTGATTCAGCAAGAATATCAACCGGAGACTCCGCAGCATTAAAATAATATATATAGTCAACAGTAGTTGAAATAATTCCGTTTTTATCTTCGGTCAACTCACCATATTTGTTACCTATGAATTTTATACTCATGCGAAAACATCCTGTAGTTGCATTCCTGCTCCACCTGTTTTAACAGCATTGGTTAATCTATCAACACTTTTAACAACTTTATTAACACCCATTGCTGTATCTTTAGTATTCTTTGCTATCTTGTCTTCTTTTGTAACTCTTTGATTTTCTATTTTTAACGCCTCTGCCGTACCCTTTAAAACTGCACTGGTAACGCTAGTTTCTATTCGTGTTCTGTTGGCCCGTGCTCCACCTGTTCCGTCTCCACCACCTGTTCCGTCTCCACCGCCGCCGGCTGGCAATCCAAGAATTCCTGCTGTTTCTCGTTTTACCAAATCTGCTATAGATTTAAGTTTTTCTTTTTGGATCCTCTCAATATCATCAAAAATACTTTTAAACCCTGATATATCTGGAATCCCAAGTTTTAATTCAGTAAAACCGCCTTTCTCCATGGCGATTGTAAGTTCCTTTCCCAAATCCGCAAAAACCCTAGTAAAATCAGTCTTTTTAAATGTGATTGCATTAAATAGTTCTTGGCCTAACCCTTTAAAAAGAAGGGCTAAATCTCTAGCAAAAGCAATTGCAAGGTCAAACGTTTTAGTTATAAATCGTTCCCAATTTTCAGATACCCACCAAATTATTTTTGCAGCATTTTTTGCACCTGTCAGTATCAATGTTGCAATATTTCCAATTGTATTTTTAAAAAAGGTCCAACTTTGATTAAACGCAGCATCAATTTCTATTGCCATTATTTTAAACGTATTAGCCCATTCTGTTCCGCTTACTCTCATCTGTTCATTTATCTTTTTTAATGATGCTGTAACAACATCAGTGCCCTCTGCAAAATTGAACATTTCTGCAATTGTAGCATTTAGATTATTTGTAAAAAGTTTCCACTGTGCGTTTATTGATTTCAATTGTTCTTTTGCAACTCTGTCAGTAGTACCTCCGGCCTTTCTAAGCTCTTTTTCATATTCTCGTATTTTTTCAGATGCACCAAGTATTGGGAAGATTGCCGCCTGCATCCGCTTTTGAAATCCTAAAGTTGTTAAAGCTACAGATCTTTCAGCTACAGACATCTTAGAAAATGCACTTGTCATTTCCCCGGCAATATCCGCCATATTGTTTAAATTTCCCTCGGCATTAAATACACTAATATTAAGAGCTTTCCAGGCGGCTTCGTTCTTTTTGGCGGCAGGAACCATTAACCTTAACGTCCGGCCAAGCATTGAACCAGCTTCCTGTCCTTTAATCCCCTGATCTGCATAAGCAGCCAATACCGCAACACCTTCCTCGAGGTCAATCTTAAAGGCCCTCATTGCTGGCCCTGCTTGATTTGTTAATGCTTCTGAAAATTGTTGCACATTTGCATTGGCTAACGTGTTAGCTTTAACTAAAACATCAGTAACACGCCTCAAACCCTGCATATCCTTTATTGCATTTTTGGAGGATAAATTTAAGGCTTTTTGAGAATCGGCAGCAAGCGTTGTGGCAGTTGCAAGATCAAATTGACCGGCTTGTGCAAATTTAGCCACGGTTCCAAGCAAGCGTTGTGCTTGAGTTGCACTTTTCCCGGCAGATGCGAGAAAGAAATATCCTTCAGCAAGTTCAGATGCGGCAAATGTTACATCCCGGGAAAGCAATTGAGCAGTTTTAGTCATCTGGATTCGCATATTCTCATTTACATTCGTCATAATAGCCAAAGATTTTGTCATCTCAGCATTAAGTCGAATAAAAGAACGTATAGAAAGCCCAATGCCGGCGGCAAGTCCAGCACCAATCAACATACCTGCTCGCTTGGCTAACATGGCTGCCTTTTTAGCAAAACGCTTTAAGCTAAGTCGTGCAGACTTCAAGCCTTTCTTCATAACGTTTTTAGCTGTTAATAAAACAGATAATTGTCCAAGATTGGTAGCCATTATTTTGCCTTCTTTTGTATGTCCCTTATTAAATCAAATACTGCCGCTTTTTGGGCCGGATCTCTTATTATATTATCTGAATCAGATTCTATTTTTTTCGCTGCGGGAATTGCTCCCATAATAGCCTTAGTCCATTGTGTTATTTCCCAATCAAAATACTCATCCCATTCTGCAACCATGCAAGGCGGAATTTCTTCTTCTAATTGGTCAATATCCCAAATTTTAAAGACTTTTGCTACTCTGCGGAGATTAATCCGGTCAGGCCTGCTAGCCCTTTTTTTTTATAAATACCAAGATTCACTTCGCCGATTATTTCAATCAGCTCTACCGGGACACAATTAGGGCAATCGTCACTCAATAAAAATTCAGCAGTAAAAACTTTCTTTCCATCATTGTCTGTGAACTGATCAGTAAGAAATTCTGCCATTTTTTTATCAGAAAATTTATCAAGTTTTTTTGCTACTTTGCCCCACTCTTTCCCAGAATAAACCTTGACATTAACAGGCTCGCCCATAACCTCGGCCGGACGAGTTCTGTTAAGTTTTAATTTTTCTTGGATAGTACTCATTTCTTACCTTATGATGTTATGGCCGGCCCTGTTTCAGTAAAATCAGCATCCAGATTTGTAACAAAGAACGCCAAATCATGATTGATTCCATCACTCGGACCACGCTCAAGCGTAGCTGCTGCCGCATTTTTTAATTGACACCAAAATGTAGCAATTTTAGTAAGCGATTTTCCGGTCTTATAATTAAGAACCAGTTCTTTATTGTCACTTGTATGTGCATAATCCGCTTTTGGATCAAACTTTTTATTAATGACAACATCTTCGATTTCTTGAAGATCAGCAAGTAATCCAACCAAATAGGCCGTTGCCTCAATGGTTGTAAGATTAATCTCTGCCCTCTCGCCACGAATTGAAAACGCAACTGTGTTAATATCAGCTATTGCAACATCATTAAATGTTGCCGTTACGCCCTCACCATCAATTACGATTGTTTTTTTGGACATCTTTCTCTCCTTTTATTGAACTTCTCTATTTCTTTTTATTTGAAACTCCATAATTTTCCTATGGAGGGACTTCTCGTTAGCATTGTCTTCTAATTCGGACCCGTCTCTAACAAAATTTAACCCGCAGGAATAAACAAAATAATTTCCCATAACAACCCTGCTTGCTCCATTTAATCTTGTCATAATCAATTCTTTTACTGCCTCTGCAGCCTTATCTGTTGTTGAAATGATATCTATTTGCCAGGGCTCATCATATACGTCTAAAGAGCTTCCTATTAAATTCTCTATTAATTCATCAACCCTTGAAAGCATCAAATATGGCTTAGTGTCTGCGCTTGCGTCCTGCGGTGCAGGAAAAGAATAAACACCGGAAATAGCAGCATCTATATCCGTATCTGCCAATAAATATGTTCTTAGACCTGCTTTCATATTTTAATTCTACCTGCCACTACTTCTTTTATTCGTTTTGCAACTTCTTGTTTTACTATTCTCATTGCTTCAAATTTCTTTTCCTCTCTTGCGGTTCTCATGAATGGCCGTGGCTTTAAATCGCCCTTTTTTCTGCCAAATTCTAAAATATTTGCAGCAACTTCAAATCCTACTGTTCGCCCTTCAAGTTTTATTGTTCTGTCTTTTGATTTTCTTACAAAAACTTTTCCAATAACATTTTTACTCCTTGCTACAAAGGCCTTACTTGCTATTAGTTTTCTGATGCTTTTCCATGGCGCATTCCGTTTCGCTTGTCTTTTTATAGGTATTATGCCCTTCCTAATAGCGGGCAATAGAATTTTTTTATTCGCCTTCTTGTCAAATTGCCGCATTCTTTTCCCAATTATTTCCAATTCCCTTAATGTTATAGTCGGTATGCTCATATTAACTTGTCTTCTCTATTGCTTTTATTACCATATTTTTTGCATCTGTCCTGTCGGGTAATATTCTATCTATGTTAAAATACCGGCTTCCAAGTTTGAATCTCATCTTATCAAGCAATCCATCCAAGTATCTTATTTTTATCCTGTGCGTTACCTTGGCGTTTACTTTGTCGCCCTGTTCGTACTCCTCGCCGGTTTCGGCATCCAGGCTTCCATATACCGTTGCAAATGTTGTCCAATCATCATCCTCTGAAGGTGGTTTATTTTCGCCATAATTATTAAAATCAGCAGCATATGTCAGTATCGTAAATCGCTTTCTTAATTTTCCGGATTGCATAATTCACCTTAGTAAACCACAGAAATTTTATATCTACTTGCCAAAAATTTATAAGTCGGATTATCGCTGATTCTTAATTCAATGTTCAGTTCAGGATGTTCAAACAAATCAACAGCAATACCGGTAACAAGCTGTCTGATAGGCTGCGGGATGTCCGTAGCGGCCGCTCCATAGCCGGCAATGTATTGTATTTCTACTGCGTTTAAATCGTTTCTTGTCGAAGGCCATGTTTTGCTATATGCCGGGATTATTCTCCCGGGCTCCGAAACTAAATCTGTTTGATAAAGGGCAGAACTTAATGTCTGCTGTGCTCCGTCTGTATCTATGTATTTGATATGCGTTACCGGTGATTTGTAAGGCGGCATCGGTAATTCTATTACTTTTGGGAATTCATTATAAAAAAGCTGATATGTTGTATGTGTAAAAGTTCGCCCAAGAATTCCCTCAATGCTTTCCCTGGCGGCGGTTATAAAAGTTCCAATCATAGTATCAAACGAAGTGCCGGTTTCGCGCAATTGGATCTTAACCTCTGCAACTGTTACAGGTTCAACAGTAGCCGCTGTTAATATTTTTAATGCTTGATAGTCCATTTTTATATTAGGCTAGTGGGAGAGGGCCCGCGCCCCCTCCCTTTGCCTATGTTTATTAACTTATGTAATCTGCTGTCAAATCTTCATACGCAAATCTCGGTTCAGCAATGTAGGTTACGACACCTTCATCTGTTCCGGTTGCAACTGTAAGATTTGCAGTTACATAACGATATTCTTTTCCATCCTCTGCGCTTTTTTGCGCAACCTGTGCAGCGAGGATTTCACCAAAAACATAATCGCCGAGAAAGTTTGGCTGACCAGCGGTAAATGTTTTTGTGAAAATAGTTGCCTCATCACCGCTTCCATCGGAAGCAGTATTTGCAAGGATTGTGAAAGTGAGGTTGGAAATCCCGACTGTTCTAAAGAATGACACCACCAGTTTGAAAATGTCCCTCATGTCAACCCATGCGATGTCAGTCGCAGAAGTTGCATCAGGATCAAAATCATAGTGAGTTATCTTTAGCTTTGACAATAATTTATGTACATCTAAGCTCATTTTATCTCCTTTTATTTTTGTATATTAAACTTGCGCTTATCCCCTGACCGCAAGTGTAATAAAGGGTGAAAGGGTTACTGCTGACTTCTTAGGAGTCAACGCGGTTCTCCACCATGGTGATCCGGCATTATAAATCACGAACCGGAAAGCCCGTTCATTATTAACGAAGCGAACATGAATGGATTCCTGGAACGAAGTCCCTCCTAATTGACCTTCAAGGTACTCTCTCCAGTTCACAAGGGATATATCCCCCTTGTCTCCAAGGGTTGCCATGTTTTCATCAAAAAGAACAGGGCGACCAAGGATCGTGTCAGGAACATCAATACCCCTCGCAGGATTGAATAAGAACACATCGTTCTTTGTTCCGGTGATATGTACTTCTGTCAACTGCTCGTAGCAATCCTGGTTTACCATCCAGATTGCATTGTTGTAACCCCAGACGCGAGCGCGCATCTTCACGATATTTTTCCCAGCGATGGTATCGGCTCCCTGTCCTGATTCTTTAGCGACCGTAATAAGAGCAGGGCTATTCATGATACCCATGAACTCACCAACTCCAGTTCCCCAGAGCCGTTCATAATTAAGCTTGCTGATTCTCTCGTCATCAAACCCGGTTTGAATAAGAGCAGCAAAACTCGATGGTGAACGTGTGAGAATTTCTTCTGTTGCAAAGGAAATCCCCATCAAGCTGTTAGCCTCAAGCTTGATCTGTTCGAATTGAGCCTTACTTGCGGTAACAGTTGCAGCTTCCTCTCTACGATAGACGCGAAATCCACCAGACACGCTGCTGCTATGGTTTTTGTCAACTCTTGCGTTGATATACACATCAGCGGCATCCATTGGGATATTGCGTGTAAGTCTGCCAGTATCCGCCTGTAATGCCTGTGGATCGGTTACCATAACTCCCGGCAGGAAGATTGGAGGAATCAAAAACCCACCATCTGGATTATTTGAAACTTTTGCTTCGTCACCACCAACTGCATTCCTCTTGCGAAGAATTTCCTGCGATTTTAACAACCTCTCGGACGGCTTTCCGTCCATTCCGGCCTGAATGATATCCTTGAAAAACTCAATGTGATTTTTATATCCACATTTAGGATCATCTTCAACCCTTTCTTTGCTACCAGTTGCCATAGTTGCGATTTTTGTTTCAACCGCATCAAACCTGATATTAAGCTCATCCTTGGTTGCTTTGATTTCATTTCTGACAGCATTCATAGCTTCATCACCGCGATTGTCCTCGCAATCAATCACTTCGATGTTGCCATCCTTCATAAACGTTTCAGCTTCCTCATCGGTAGCGTCTTTTTTAAGACCTTTCTTCTCGATTAGAAACTTTTTTACTTTTGAGTCCATTTTTTTACCTCACAATTATTGTTAATGGTTTCTTTTCTATCTTCTTGTCCTTAATCTTGTTTTCAGCATCACGCTGTCCGCCTGCTATTTTTTTAGCTTCGGAATGGCTATACCCTGCATCGCGAAGGGCTTGCTCAAGATTTCTTTTATTTTTTGCTATATTTAATTTCATGTGGTGTTCCGGAACGCTTTCAAAAATATTCAAATCGAAAACACACGCAGCGGCCTTTTTGTTCTCAATTATTTCATCCGCCAATCCTAACTCCAAAGCGTCTGTTCCGGATATCCATGATTCCTCTGACATGAGTTTTGATAGTTCTTCTTTTGTTGCACTGGTTCTTGCAACGTATATCCCTAAAATGGAATCCTTTAATCTTCTAAGCTCTTTGGCTTCTTTTTCAAAGTTGTCAGCAGTTCCGCACATACAAGACCATGGATCATGCAACATAAAGTCAGCGTTTACCGGCATGATTATATTATCTCCGACCATTGCAACCACAGAAGCCATAGAAGCCGCAATGCCATCTATGTATACCGTTATATATTTATCAAGAACATTTAGACCATTGTAAACAGTTAATCCATCATATACGAATCCTCCGGGACTATTTATATGTAGATTAAATTTGTCGGTTTTTATCTTTTTAACTTCACTTATAAAGTCTAACGGAGAAAGCCCATCACCCCACCAGTCCTGCCCTATCTGGTCATATATATACATGTCTGGTATTTCTTCTGAAGTGTCGAGATTAAACCATTCTCTCGGAGTAGATGCGGACTTTAAAATTCTATCCTTGTTAAAATTTTTGTTCATCTTTATGATTTGTGGCTTCATAGTCTTATCCTCTTTTTGGGGTTCTGCTGCTTCAATAATATATAATCATTCCGAAATGGCATTTTCTTCCTCCCTTTGTGTTTCACCCATTGGATCAATTTCGTAATTCAATGGTTTCCAATATTCACCTCCGCTTTTGTCATCCCTCAGATTCATGTCTTCAAGTTGTCTTATTTCATTAGCATTCATAACGCCGATGAGTTTCATGTCTTTATAATATTGAACCCTGCTTTTTGTATCCCCACGCATTAAAGCTTGAGTGATAAACCTGCCTTCCTTAGTTGCCCATTCTTTTCTCGGAATAAGACAGAATCTTGTGGATTGTTCTATTCTTCGGATCCATGGATTGATACTGTATGTTACAAATTCAATTCCCTGTTGCTCTGCCGTTGACCACCCCTTTGCACGTTTCGTATCTGATATCATGTGTGGCGGGACTCCAAATATTCCGCAAATATCTTCTTTTTGAAACTGCCTTGTCTCTAAATATTGTGCATCCTGATGAGACATTTTAAGTTCGTGTACTTTTGCCCCGCCTTCTACAACTCTCGGTAATCCATAATTTTTTCCAGACCCGCGTTTGCTCCAATTCTGTGCCAATTTCTTTAAGCTGGCTTCATCAACTTTGTTTGGATATTCTATATACATTGGTGGTGTAGCATCATTTTTAAGAAAGTTTGCACCGTGCTGTGTAGCAGAAATTGCAAGACCTATCGTTTCCGCATTGTATGATATCGGGCTTAATGGTGTTACCCCGTCAGATGTTGCATAATAACTGAAAAACGCATCACTTTGCGGCATGTTGTCAATCGAGATTACCGTATCTTTCCCAACGATACCAAGTCCGGAAAAGGTTAAAGTACCATCGGTTTTTTGCTTTATTGTAACAGAATCAGGATGCAATGGTATCAAGCCGACAACTTTACCAGTTGTTGCTCTTAATATCATGGAAATGAACCAGCCGCGCAATACATAGCAGGTCATATTCCATTTCCAGTAATCAAAAGCTGTTTGCCATGTATTAGGAGCATATAGCAAAACATTATAAAGAGGATCCGAAGATGCTATTCTCGAGTTGCCCTTGGAATCTTTTTCCATCAACTTAAACGGAAGCTGTGCAACTGTATCCGAAAGAACCCTAATACATGAAAATACCGTACTACATCTCATTGCGGTTTTAGCATTAACTATCACACCGGAATTATTGGGATAATACAATGAATCCCAATTATGGTCGTCAAGAAAGAAAGTTTTCCAGGTAACCGTACATCTACGCTGAAATTTCTTAAAAGATTGTTTTATGCTCATATTTTCCTTTTCAATTAAGGACAACAAAAAAGGCACATAGGTGGTACGCGCACCTACATGCCTGTAACTTCGGCAAAAGTTTTTTTGTTGCCGCAGAAAAACTTAAATGAATGTATATTTTATTTACATATCATTTTCCCCGCGATTCTAAGATTGATATAAAAATTCATTACAATTTATAATATCAAACATAAAACAACAATTCAAGTAATCTAAAATTGGAAAATTCTAATATTGGAACTATTTTTATCTTTCTATTGTTTTTTTAATATATCTACACTTTTTATTGGTACATCTTCGCCCTCTTGTGATTATTCTGATACCCGGGCGAGTGTACCAGACTCCCATTTTAAAACCACACTTAATACAAAGAATTCCTGGGGTGTTGTCATTCTTCGTCAAGATAGTCTTCGAGATTATAGACTCCTTCTCCATGGTATTCCTCTCCTTCTTTGTTATCTGTCATCCATAAACCTATTGCCATTATTGCTGCCGGTATACCGTCTATCTTTAGAGGGCTGTTCCTTTTCGGCTTCTGCGGCATGATGTCACCACTTGGTCCTTCTCTTATCGTAACATTGGCTGCCATCCAATCCAATATCCTCGAATTATGTTTTAATTTTTCATCAAGCACTAAAGATTCAAACTCCTTGGCAGGATCAGTAAAATTACGGAAAGATTGAACAAACTCCTGTATGAAATCTTCATCTTCTTCTATTTCTGATGCAAATTCTTCAGTCAACCTGGCTATAAGTATATTGGCATTATGAGGATCAAATGCTATCTTTTTGATATTGAATCGTTTTTTAAAATCTAAAATATCATTTTCAATATATCGATAATCAGTTCTCTGTTTTCCCGATACTAAAAGCTCCTCTGCCTCTACCCACTCATGGTAATGGCCCGTGACATCGTTTTCCACGGCAGCTTTCGGACAATAGAACCGACATACAAGCTTCATCGATTCTGGGAAAAAAAGCAATGTAGCACAAAGATCTATCTTGCTTCCTAAGTCAACTGCAAGATAACAATCCTGCCCTTCGAGCTCCGATTCGTCAAATTCCTTATTCCCAAGTCTCCAGTATTCCATTTTGATCCAACCCTCTATGTTTGCAGTTATCATATTAAGATTATATCTTTTAAACTCTGATTCAATTCTGAGAGATTTTTCTGCAAGTAAAGCCTGTTCTATCATGTAATCTTTATTCGGAGTATTTGGATAATTAGGATTTGCGGCTATCCAGATTTTTTCATCCTTCCAATCTGCATCTTTCTCGGTTTCATAAATAATCGGCAAATATCTGGGATTTCTTATCTTCCCATCTCTGACGGCCCGCGCATATTCCAATTCCTCATTACAAACACTTGGCTGGTCAATATCGGCTGTGGTAATTATTATAAGAAGTGGTTCCTGTCTTGCCCCCATGCCTGTACGAATTGCAGCAAGCAATTTTCCGTCTCTGTGTGCATGTAGTTCATCTATTATTCCAACGCTTGGCGAAAGGGAATGCTGTCCCAATGCATCCCCAGGAATTGCCTTTATTTTGGAATTGTCCCACGATGCTCTTATTTCTTTGTTTGTAGCATAACAAAGACATTCAGAATCCAGAGAATCATTCTGCTTTACCATACTTTCAGCCATATTATATAAAGTAAGAGCTTGTTCGCGATCCCTGGCCCCGATATAGATTTCAGCATCATTAACATTGTCGCAGAACAAACAATAATTT
>SDBT01002164.1_pt1 | contig 35004 bp, 19 predicted proteins | sample 2277101 | NCBI WGS metagenome assembly SDBT01 (sample SAMN10404973, study PRJNA504765) | marine sediment metagenome | isolation source: marine sediment core GS10_PC15, 103 cmbsf | place: Arctic Ocean: Southern Knipovich Ridge | collected 2010
GCATACATCGAAGTTTACCGTGGTGGCCTGACATTAGATAAACAGGTATTGGAAGAAGCTCGTGATTTTTTTCTGAAAAATAATATTGAAGTTGTCGGAGGTATTGCAACTGTACCGGGAAAAGATTTTGGCGTACGCCAGGAAGCACTATTGGGGTGGTTTAACTGGCAGAATCAGAAAACACAGGACGATTTAAAAAGCGTCATGCTGATGGCTGCTGAGGTATTTGATGAATTTATTATTGATGATTTTCTATGCACGGGAGATACCAGTGCGGAATCAAAAGCAGCAAAGGGCGATCGAAGCTGGTCGCAGTATCGTATGGATCTTTTATCCGATCTATCTTCAAAGTTGTTTATCGATCCGGCGCGAGAAGTGAATCCGGATATCACTATGATCATAAAATATCCGCAATGGTACGACCGATTCCATCTGTTTGGCTATGATGTAGTCCGGGAGCCTGCTCTATTCGATAAAGTATGGGTGGGTACGGAAAGTCGTGGACAGTACACCCAGCGATATGGTTTCGTCCAGCCTTATGAAGGATTTGTAAATTACCGCTGGCTGGCAAGTTTGTCCCAGGGAAAAATTTCCGGTGCCTGGTTTGATCATGGGGACTGCGATGCAGATGATTTTATCGAACAGGCCTATCAGGCCGTCCTGGCCGGAGCAAAAGAGATTGTCCTCTTCCACTATTTTGAACTTGTCAAGGGGCATATGGGCCATCATTTATTACGACAACAGTTTCATCACCTTGTTGATCTGGCTGCGGCCGTGGCCAAGGATCCGGTTGAAGGTGTGATGGGTTATAAGCCACCCCATAGTGATGCGGGGGGTGATCTTTATATTATGGACTTCATCGGAATGTTCGGCATTCCCCTCGTACCCTGCTCTGAATATCCGGCTGATAGTAAAGTCATCTTTTTGCCAACCCAGGCGGCAGCCGATCCGGAGATCCTGTCGAAAGTTGAACAGTCCCTGTCAAAAAAGGCGACAATGGCTTTTACCACCGGTTTTCTGGCTAGTGCTGAAAACGGCGAAAAACTGGCGGAAATAGCCGGTATCGAGTGGCCCGTAAAGATCTCTCCGGTTACAGCCAAATATATTATTAATAAGGGCAAGAGTGAGAAAGTAAAACACGGTCTGGATCTTGAATCTAAGATCGGAGCGACAAAGGCGAAAGTTCTCCTAAGTGCGAAGACCGGTTCAAAAAGTTATCCTTTTCTTACAGAAAATAATTATAATGGAAGCAGGATATTTACTTTAAATACCCACACTTTCTCCCAGGCTGATTTTGATCGCGTGGGGGAAGTTCTGCTTTGCCCCAGACCGCTTGGCTTGCTCGAAGTACCACAGAACTGGGCCAATACGATTCGCCAGGCTTTTAATGCAGCTCTGAATCTGGACCTGGATGCGCCGACCCGGGTAGCGCTTCAGCCGCTGGGAAACACGGGCTGGGTTATCCATAACTATAATACCGAAGCAGTTGAGATCACTCTGACAGCTGATGGGATTAATGCAGCAACGCTTACCGAAGATTTCAGCAGTGAAAAAATATCAGTTCAGGCAAAAACATTGTCTACCAAATTGGCACCAAGATCCAGAATCTGGATAAAAAAGACATCGAATTAATTCTGATATGTCATCCTGTTATGGATCTTCCTTCTTGTCGGATTAATATTCCCAAGCAGGAAGATCCCTTCGGGACAACAAATTGATGTTAAAAATAATAATGCTATTTTTAGTAATACCATATCTTATTCCGATGTAATCATAGGTTGATTGTGAGAGAAATATTATCCAGGCTAAATACTCTATCGAATGTTAATACAGGAAAATGAAATGAGAAATAAGTTCATAAAAATAATCTCAGTTCTTATAGCTGGGGGATTCTTTATAATAAGCGGTTGTAATAGTGAGATCGATCCAAATGCTGATATGATTCTCTGGTATCAGCAGCCGGCTGAGAAATGGACGGAAGCGCTTCCCGTGGGCAATGGTCGTCTTGGTGCTATGGTGTTTGGCGGCATTAAAAAAGAGCGTATTCAGCTAAACGAAGAAAGTTTATGGGCCGGGGAGCAGATCAATAACAATAATTCCCGGGCGTCCGAATATTTGTCTGAAATTCAGCAACTGTTATTAAAGGGTAAGATAAAAAATGCCGGGAGATTAGCTGATAAATATTTACTTGGCACACCACCGCGCATCCGTTCTTATCAAACCCTGGGAGATCTATGGCTTGATTTCGATTTTGAGGAGGAGGGGATCAACGATTATCGAAGAGAATTAAACCTGTCGACAGGTATTTCCAGTGTTACCTTTAAAACAGAAGATATTACTTATACACGCCGGGTATTTGCATCGGCCCCCGATAATATATTGGTTATTAAAATTTCAGCTGATAAGAAATCTGCCGTCAATTTAAAAGTAAAATTAGAAAGGAAAAGGGACGCACAGACAACAGCGATATCAGATAATATTTTGGTTTTGCAGGGACAAATTGATGATACGCTGGATGTTTTACGGGGGCCGGCGGGAAAACATATGAAATTTGCTTCCCGCTTAATTGCTATAAATGACGGTGGGAAGATCTCTTCAGTGAATAATCATTTGGTCGTAAAAAATGCGGATGCTCTAATTCTTATCTTAACTGTAGCGACAGATTACAATATTAAACATCTGAATTTTGATCATTCGATAGATCCGCTGAAAAACAGTGAAAATCTCCTTTCAAAAGTAACGCATAAATCTTATTCTGAACTCCTTAAACGACATCTCGCTGATCATCAGTCTCTGTTTAACCGGGTCGAAATTAATCTGGGAAAAAAGTCAGATAATGATTTAGCAACAGATAAACGATTACAGAAAGTAAAGAATGGTGATGAAGATCCCTTTCTGGTTGGGTTGTATTTTCAGTATGGACGATATTTATTGATGGGTTCTTCCCGTTTGCCCGGTGTGTTACCGGCAAATCTGCAAGGGATATGGAATGAGCATTTTTCTGCTCCCTGGAGTTCTGATTTTCATACCAATATCAATTTACAAATGAACTATTGGCCGGCCGAGATGTGCAATCTGCCGGAGACTGTTATCCCGTTGACTGGTTTTTTCAGACAGTTGATGAAGCCGGGCATGATCACGGCAAAAGAGATGTATCAGGCCCGCGGCTGGGTGATGCATCATGTGACCGATCCCTTCGGACGAACCGGTCTGATGGATGGGGTGGGATGGGGGACTTCGCCCCTGGCCGGAGCCTGGATGATGCTGACCTTCTGGCGTCATTATGAATTTAACCGGGATGCAACTTATCTTGAACATAAAGCCTACCCGATGATGAAAGAAGCAGCGCAGTTTATTCTCGATTTTTTGATTGAGGACAAGAACGGTCGGCTGGTAACAGCACCTTCCATGTCTCCGGAAAATGCCTATCGTTTTAAAGGAGGTAAAGAAAGACATTGGCTGACCTATGCCTCAACAATAGATATCCAGATCATTACGGAATTATTCAACGCCTGTATTCGGTCGGCTAAAATACTCGGAACCGATGATGATTTTATAAAGGAGCTTCAGCTATCCCTTCAAAAATTACCGTCGGTAAAAATTGGCAAGGATGGGACGATACAGGAATGGATTGAAGACTATGACGAAGCAGAACCGGGGCACAGGCACATGTCTCATTTGTTTGGCCTGCACCCGGGAACGCAGATTACCCCTGATACACCTGATCTTTTTGAGGCTGCGACAAAGACGATCGAAAAACGCCTGGCGCATGGGGGTGGTCATACGGGCTGGAGCCGTGCCTGGATTATTAACTTTTATGCCAGATTACTGAAGGCGGAAGAAGCGTATCAGCATGTACTGGCCCTGCTTAGAAAATCCACTCTGTCCAATCTGTTGGATAGCCATCCGCCATTTCAAATTGATGGTAATTTTGGTGGCACCTCCGGCATCGCTGAGATGCTGCTGCAAAGCCAGAATGGGATAATTCATATTTTACCTGCGCTACCCAAAGCCTGGCCGGAGGGTTTTGTTAAGGGTTTGAAAGCACGGGGTAATTTTGAGGTGGATATTTACTGGTCAAATAGTAAGCTGACAAAAGTATTTGTTAAATCATTATCCGGGGGAAAGACAAAAATTATATATGGCAGTCAGGTAAAGGAAATTGTTACACAATCCGGAGAAAATTATCAGTTGAACGGAGATTTGAACCAGGATTAAACGGATTACAGGATTACCTTGATTATAATGTAGTTATCCTGTAAATCGTGGTTAAAAGGAGAAAAATGAAATATGAAGAATTAACAAGGAAAATTATTGGTTGTGCCATGACGGTGCATTCAACACTTGGAAATGGTTTCCAGGAAGTGATTTACCAGCGTTGTTTGCAGATTGAGTTGAATGAATTTGGAGTAAATGCCCGTCGCGAAGTGGAAATGCCAATTCACTATAGAGGATATAGAGTTGGGACTCGACGTGCAGATTTTCTAATTGAAAACATAATAATAATCGAACTTAAAGCAGTTATACAAATGGATGATGTGCATCTCGCTCAGGCTTTAAATTACTTAGAAGCCTATAATCTGGAGATCGGATTATTAATCAATTTTGGCGCACGAAGTTTGGAGTTTAAGAGATTATATAATAAAAAATATAAAAGCACGGAACCATGATTTCCATTTAGATAATAAAGGATTACCATGAAACGCAGACAGTTTCTTCAACTCTCCTCCGTTGCCGGATTGGGAGCGGTTATGCCAATTGGCTGCACGACCGTTCAGAACAGATATCAGGACGGAAAGAGTCCCTGGCCGATCTGTCTGAATGCCAGTACCATTCGGCCTACTCCATTCCTGGACAAAATAAAAGTAACGGCGGAAGCGGGTTATGATGGTATTGAACTTTGGATTAATGAGCTAAACAAGTATGAGCAAAGTGGCGGGAATTTAAAAGAGCTCAGTGCACAGATTAAGGAACTGGGATTGTTTGTACCAAATATCATCGGTCTCTGGGATTGTATGCCCATGGATGATGAAGCTTTCAAGGCCTCTTTGCCAGCGACAAAAAACAGGATGCGCCAGTCAGCTGAGGTGGGTTCCGCCCATGTTGCCGCCATACCGGTTCCGGATCGCGAAGACTTTGACTTAAAGACAGGTGCTTCGCGTTATAAAGAATTGCTGAAAATCGGGCGTGAGGAATACGGTATTATCGTTGCCTTTGAGTTTGTCGGATTTTTCAAAGGTGTTCACCGCCTGGGACAGGCGGCTGCCATCGCCCTGGATATTGATGATGCCGACGCTTGTCTGATCATGGATTCCTTTCATTTATACTGCGGTGGATCAGGTTTTAACGGGGTCAAACATCTGCAAGGCAAATTCATTGCTGATTTTCACATTAATGATGCACCGGGTGATCTTGAAAGGACTACACTCCGAGATAAGCACAGACTTTATCCGGGGGATGGTATTCTCCCTCTTGTTCAGTTATTTAAAGATCTGAAATCGATTGACTATCAAGGCCCCCTTTCCCTGGAAATATTTAATGAGGAGGAATATAAAAAAGATCCCCTGTTAGTGGCGCAAACAGGTAAGCAGAAAATTATGGATTTGATCTTGACAGCAGGAGTCTGATATTTTAATATTTGAAGATTTGCCCGCAAAAGCATCGACTGGTTGAGATTGAAGTCATGATCGGTCATTCCTCCCGGGATATCCGCCTTAAGGGAGTGTCTGAATACAGAGATCCAAAATAGTTAAATCATTTTTTTGTGTAATAGTTTTATTTAACGCAAAGACCTTTGCGTCTATAAATTTTTAACATAAAGGGAAAATATAATGATTAGATATTTCGTCATCTTTCTCATATTTTTGTCCGCTTGTAAAGAGCATTCACCTAAAGAAACAACAGTTGTCGATACCGTTTTCATACAGGAATATCATCAGGCCTTCCCAATTGGAAAACAAAAGGCTGAGAATGATGTAAGGGCAGTTGCTGTTGATCAGAATGATAATATCTGGGCTGCTACAAAGACGGGCATCTATTTTATGGCAAAAGAGGAGCGTTATTGGATTGCAATGATGCCAAAATCGGAGTCGGGTCCCACATATGATATAGAAGTTGATGATAATCATATTGTTTGGATTGCTGCCTGGAATGGGCTGTATAAATCAACGGCGACCGGAATCAAAAAAATTAAAGAAATTGATGTTCCCATAGGGGTTGTATGTATATCAGGTGGTGAAATATTTGCTTTTGGCCCGGATGGTATGTGGCAGAAAAATGGCCGTAACTGGCAGCAGTCTCATCTTCCTTATTCAACAGCGTTTAAGAATGTGATACCTGATCAGAATGATGGTTTATGGATCGCAACAGGGGTAGGCCTTTATCATCACCGGACCGACGGATATACACTTTACCAGAATGATCATGAACTTATCTCACCCTATACGTCAGATGTTGCCTATACCAGGAATGGTGATCTCTGGGTAGGTGGTTTTGGCGGTATTACGATTTTAAATGATGGGAAATGGATAGGTCAAATCACTCCGGAACAGGGTTTACCAACCATCGAGGTTCAGACGATTAAGCAGGGTCCTGATGGTAGAATGTGGGTTGGGACGAGCCTGGGTGTAAGCCGCTTTGATGGTAATGACTGGTCCCTAAGACATAGCAAACGCTGGTTGCTCTCGGATGATGTGAGGGATATCGCTTTCGATTCTGAAGGTAATGCCTGGATTGCGACGGCAGCTGGCATTAGTGCTATTAAACACCGCTCTATGACATTAGCAGAGAAGTCAAATTATTTCCAGCGAATTCTTGAAGCCCGTCATATTCGTGGACCCGGATTGGTTGAAAAATGCCGATTACCGGTTCCGGGAGACACCAGTCATTATCTACCGAGAGATGATGATAATGACGGTCAGTATACATCTATGTATCTGGCTATGGAATCTTTCCGCTATGCAGTAACAAAATCGCCAAAGGCAAGAAGAAATGCCAAACGCGCTTTCAACGCCCTCCATTTTTTACGAACGGTGACCGAAACGGATGGATTTGTTGCCCGGACGGTCATTCCTGTCTCATGGACGCATATGGCCGATGCCAACCGGAAATTCACCGATCAGGAATGGGCAGAAGTACGAATTAACAACCCGCGGGAAAAAAGAGTCGAACAACGCTGGCGCATATCAAAGGATGGAAAATGGCGCTGGAAGGGAGATACCAGCAGTGACGAGATTACCGGGCATATGTATGGCTATTTCTTCTATTATGAATTAGCGGCCGATGGAACTGAAAAAAAGCGCGTTCGCGATCATGTTTGTCACATCGTCGATAATCTGATTGATGGAGGTTATAACCTGATTGATCTGGATGGTGAACATACCAAGTGGGGCGTCTGGTCACCGGAAAAACTGAATGACGATCCGAACTGGCGGACGGAGCGAGGTATTAATTCGCTGGAGATACTCTCCTATTTAAAATTGGCTCATCATGTAAGTGGTGATAAAAAGTATCTCAGGGAATATAAGAAGTTATTATATGATCATGGCTATTTGGAAAATATTAAACAGGTCAAGACGATGAATCCGGCCTGGCGCACGCATATTGATGATGAACTCCTCGCTCTGGCTTTTCCGGTTCTGCTTCAATATGAAACGGATCCGGCCTTGCGTGAGGCCTATTTTAAGAGTTTTGATCAGTGGTACCTGGCAGCCGGGGAGGATTGCAGCCCCTATTTTAATTTTATGTATGGCGCCTACAAAGGCGCCGATCCCCATTTGGACTGTTCGATCGAAAATTTGCGTGATACCCCCCTCGATCTGGTGCGCTGGCGTATCGACAATACGAGGCGGGAGGATCTCAGCCTGACTCGCTATCCGGAATATGAACATATTCAGACAAGCAGACTTGTACCGGTGAGTGAACGAGGCGGTGCCATGCGCTGGGATAGAAATCCATGGCTTGCTGTACAGGGTGATGGCGGCTATTCGGAAAGTGATGGGGTTTTCTGGCTGTTACCGTACTGGATGGGACGGTATTATGGATTTATCACTGAAGCATAATAATAATATTGAATCGGACAGATTTTTTTCTCGCAGAGCCCGCAGAGTTGGAGAAAAAGTATTGCTGTGATCTGTCATGCTGCCCGCCTGAGGCGGGTCAGCATCTTTAAATATATTTAAAATATTTTAGATTCCGACCCGCCAGGCGGGCGGGAAAATGACTAAGATACAATTACCTGTATTTTTTCCGGAGCCTTTGCCTGAGAAATTTATAATAGAGGGAGAGAAAATTATGCGTAAGATAATTATTTCTATGATTGTTTTTATCATTACGGCATTTCCGGTTATTGGAGAGGAAAGTAAATTTATGGCCGGGGCGGCGAAGCGTGTTATTACACCTGACAAGTTGCTGCCAATTTCCGGTGGTGTTGGTGTGCCGAAACCGGCAACACAGAAAAAAGGTGATCTTTTTGCCCGGGTAATGGTCCTTCAAGACGGCGATACGCGTGTGGCCATCGTTGGTATCGATAACCTGGGTTGGCCGTCTATACTAGCCAATAAAGTCAGAAAACTGGTGCCGGCTATTCCTCCCGGAAATATCCTGATCGGGGTCACCCATACGCACAGTGCGCCCGATGCCTATGGTTTCACCGATGAAGAGGGAAACAGCTATGCTGATTTTGAGTATTTAGAGTGGTGTGTAGAACAAACTGCCGAGACGATCAATGAAGCAGTAGATGATTTGCAACCGGCAGAACTGAAGATTGCTGTCGGTGAGGCCAAAGGTAAAATTGCTTATAATTACTATGCTGAAAAATTATATGATCCCCGCTGTGGCGTTATCCAGGCCGTTGCGACAACCGGTAAAAACATGGGAAATATCATCGTCACGATGGTTAACTATGCAACCCATCCGGAGATACTCGGCCCGAAAAGAGGAATTATCAGTCCGGATATGTGCGGTCCACTTTATGATCGTATCGAATCAAAGGTCGGTGGTGTGGCTGTTTTTATGAATAGTGCCCAGGGGGGGATGGTCACCGCCGATAACCGGGGGGAGGGCGGTAAAGAAACTGCCACCTGGGAAGAATGTATCCGCAACGGCAATCTGCTGGCTGATGAGGCGCTGCGGATAATTAATGGGGCAGAACCGCAAAAGAATCCCGGGCTTTATTGCACCGCTGAATTTGTAAAACTGCCGATTGAATCCGAATTAATGCGTTATGTTTTTGACCATTCACCCTACAAGGTTGAAATAGGGGATGATTATATTGTCACAACACAGGTCAACCTGCTTAATATTGGAACGGCACAGGTCCTGACCATACCGGGTGAAGCGCTCCCCAATATCGGATTTTACTTAAAGCGAAAAATGAACACCAAACAACCATTCTTATTCGGTCTGACCAATGATGCTTTTGGCTATATACTCACGAAGGTTGATTATAACAGTTTTAAGCGTTACGATTATATCAGCCGGACGAGCCTCGGTGAAATGACCGGGGAAATATATATTGAAGAAGCGCTTAAACTGATCGCAAAAAGCCCTAAGCCTGATGGGCAATAAATTAGAGACCGGAGGCTGCAAACAGGAAGCCGGGTAATATACCACCCCCTGCTAAGTCCTTACTGAAAGGGGGATTAGGGGAGATGAAAATCCTTGCGATGCACCAAAATAACCAATATCCAATTTTCAAGGATCTCTTCAAAATTGCATTAATAATAGAGTATAGATTCAAAATCATAATATAAGAGGAGAAAACATGGCTATTAATGTAATAACCGGAAGCAAGGAATATTTTCCGCGTATCGGTAAAATTCCCTATGAGGGTCCGGATTCAAAAAATCCGCTGGTCTTTAAGTATTATGACGAAAAAAAAATCGTTGCCGGTAAAAATATGAAGGATCACTTCCGTTTTGCCGTGGCCTACTGGCATACATTCTGTGGGACAGGTGCCGATCCGTTTGGTCCTGGAACTAAGGACTTTCCCTGGCTGAAAAGCACCGATCCGATGCAGGCTGCCTTCGACAAGCTTGATGCTGCTTTTGAATTTACTTCCAAACTGGGTCTATCCTTTTATTGTTTTCATGACCGGGATATGGCCCCGGAAGGCGATTCGGTTGCCCAGTCGGAAAAAAATCTGCAGAATCTGGTCAGGGCTGCCAAAGCCAGACAGAAAGCATCAGGTGTAAAATTATTATGGGGAACGGCCAATGTTTTTTCCCATCCCAGATATATGAGCGGTGCAGCCACTAATCCTGATTTTGCTGTTGTGGCACATGCAGCGGCTCAAGTCAAGGCAGCCCTGGATGCAACGGTTGAACTCGGTGGCACGAATTATGTTTTCTGGGGAGGCCGGGAAGGCTATTTCTCTCTTCTGAATACTGATATGAAACGCGAATTGGATCATCTGGGTATGTTTCTAGCTAAAGCCAGGGATTATGGTAAAAAAATAGGATTTAAAGGTACCTATTTAATCGAACCAAAGCCGATGGAACCAACCAAGCACCAGTATGATTTTGATGTATCCACGGTTATCGGATTTTTAAGACATTACGGGCTTGCCGATGACTTTAAAATAAACATAGAAAATAATCATGCCACATTAGCCCAGCATACCTTTGCCCATGAGATTCAGACTGCCGTCGATGCCGGATTGTTCGGTAGTTTGGATATTAACCAGGGAGATCCGCATAATGGCTGGGATACGGATGAATTCATGTATAATCTTTATGATGCGGTCGAAATAATGCTGGTTCTTCTTAGTAGCAAGGGAATCGGAAAAGGTGGAATGAACTTTGATGCCAAAACCCGGCGTAATTCTACTGACCTGGAGGATATCTTTATCGCCCATATCAGCTCGATGGATACCCTGGCGCGTGGATTGATCATCGCAGATAAAATCCTGAAAAAATCTGATTATCTGAAGATGAGGAAAAAACGCTATGCCAGTTTTCAGAGCGAAAAAGGTAAGGCCTTTGAAAAAGGTAAACTAACTCTCGATGATCTTGCTAAACTGGCGGCTAAGAACGGGGAGCCGAAACAGATTAGCGGCAAACAGGAATTGCTGGAAAGTTTGATTAATCAACATCTCAACAATTAATGTCAAATGTCCAAATTCCAATGTACAATAAATGCCCAAATCTCATTGCCCAAAGCAGGTGAGTGTACTTTGAAACTGAGTCATTAGGATTTTTTAATGGATAGAAAATTAGACATATGAGCGATCTCACAAGATTATTGAACCTGATTCAAACCCTGCATAACCGTATACGCGACAAAGTAATCCGGGCGTTTGAAGACAATTCCTCCGAAAAAATGGCAAAAATAGTTAGGGATGATGAAGGTGATACGATTTTTGCTATCGATGTTGTTAGTGAAGAAATACTGTTGGATTTTTTTAGAAAAGAAATTGCCCCGTCTTTCCCTCTGGTTCTGATAGCGGAAGGTTTGCAAGGTGGCCAGATAATACTTCCTGAAGGTAATACGGAAAAGGAGGCACAGTGGCGTATCATCATGGATCCGATCGATGGCACCCGTGTACTCATGTATCAAAAACGCAGTGCCTGGATCCTGACAGGCGTCGCGCCTAACCTGGGACCAGATACCAATCTGCAGGATATTCAGTTGGCGGTCCAGACAGAAATACCTCTGCTCAAGCAACACCTGTCCGACAGTTTTTGGGCTATAAAGGGTCAGGGGGCACATGCTACCCGCTAAAACCGGCTGACCGGTGAGACAACATCATTTAGCCCGCAGCCATCGAGAGCCCGTTCCATTGCACAAGGATTTGCCATGATTTCCCGTTATTTCCCGGGTGTCCGCGAAGTCCTGGCGGAAATAGATGAAGAAGTGGTGCAGGGCGCACTTGGTCCGGTACAATTTGGGAAAACACACTGTTTTGAAGATCAGTATATCAGTGATGGCGGCAGGATATATGAATTAATGATCGGTCATGACCGTTTCGTCGCAGATCTGAGACCGTTGATGGAAAAGATCCTGGTCAAACGTAATCAAGCCTTAGGTATCTGTAGTCACCCCTATGATATTTGTACGGAGTTAATTGCCCGGGAATTCGGTGTGATTATTACCGACATCTTTGGAAATCCCTTAAATGTACCTTTAGATGTAGAAACCGATGTGGCCTGGGTTGGGTATGCAAACAGGAATATCAGGTCGGAGATTGAACCCTGGTTACAGAATGCTTTGCAACAGCGAGGTTTGATTTAAAGGAATTTTTAATAATAGAGACTTCTGACAAATGACAGGTCACAGAAGCAACGCGATTAATCGCGTCGTTACTAACAAAATCGAAAATTCGTCTTGATACTAGTGCAATCAAAAGGAAACATTTATATATGACGAACAAAAAGTTTCTACATAGATCACAATTTGTTCTGATCTTTCTTTCACTCCTGTTATTATTCTCATGCAGCGAAGATAACCGCTCAGTTAAAAATGTCATGGATGAGGTGGTCACCCGATTTTATGAAACGATGGATGAAAAAGAACTTGGTTCCCTGACAAATGAGAAAATATTACAATTACTGAGCGTCGAGGATAAACAGGTCCTTGCTACCCGCTTCTGGATGTTCAATGTGAACGTTCCTGTAACCGTTTCTCTCATGCGCCATATCGATCAGCATAATATACCGTTCTGGATCGAGGAAAGCAGTTTTAAAAAAACTGACTTAGTTGTCAGAAATGAAGTATATACCTATGAAGTATGGCAGAAAAATTTTGATACTGGTCGGGTAAACCTTGGTATCAATGGCTTTGATAAACACCGGTCGCATTATTTTGTGGCAGTTGGCCCACAACACCCGGATGATAATCTGAGTATAAGTCCCATTCATCCTGAAAACCAGCATATTGAAAATATGGATATAGGTGCTTTCACCTATCATGACTGGGATGAATTGGTATTGATCGAGGTGCCTGATGCGCTAAAAGGCCGGCAGCTACTGACAACGATCCGCGGACGTGCCCGCGAAGCACATCTGATTCATGCCTTCAGAAATACCCCATTCCCTTCATCAGCTGAACCGGATCAGATCATGCTGACCTGGGGAGAAGATCCACGAACAAGCCAATCAATCCAGTGGCGTACAAATACGTCTGTAAATGAAGGTGCGATCCGATTCTGGCTAAAGGGATCCGATAAGGAAAAAGAGTTTAAACAGGTCGCTGCCACTTTAAAGGTAATGGAAGACCGGCTGCTCCAGAATGATCGCTATATTCACCGTTTCTCAGTATCGCTGGAAGACCTGAAGCCCGGGTCAGAATATCTCTATCGCGTTGGGAACCAGGCTGATGGGCCATGGTCTGATGTCCATGGTTTTAAGACAGCACCGGACAAACCGGCACCCTTTACTTTTGTCTATTTCGGTGATACCCATCGCTCACCCCACTGGGGGGAACTGATCAACAGGGCATTTGAGCGTCATCCGCATACGGCCTTCTACACCATTGGCGGTGATATCGTCAGCACCGGTTTGAATCGTGATGACTGGGATCACCTCTTTCAATATTCAGCAAAGGTCATCAGCGAACGTCCGCTGATGCCTACTCTGGGAAATCACGATAGCCAGGACGGTCTGGGTGTATGGATGTATCGCGACCTGTTCGACCTTCCAAAAAATGGTCCGGATGAACTGGAGTCGGAACGTACTTATAGTTTTAAATACGGTAATGCTCTTTTTCTCATGGTAGATGCTACTGCCCCGAATAAAATTAACACACGATGGCTGGAAAGTCAGTTAGCAGAGTCGGATGCTACCTGGAAATTTGCCATATTTCACTTTCCACCTTATTTATTTGAAATCGAACACGATTTGGATTATAAAGAAATCAGGGAACAGTGGGGCGCGCTGTTTGATAAATACCACGTGGATATGGCGCTGACCGGGCATGTGCATCATTATATGCGCTCAAAACCCATTTATAATCAGAAAGTAGTTCCAAATCCTTCCGAAGGTACGATTTATATTATATCCATCGGTATACCGAACCAGAAGTTCACAATGCCTGAAAAAGAATTTATTGCCAAAGGATTTGGTGGTGAAATGCTCTATCAGACTTTTGAGATTAATGGGAACAAACTGATTTATCGTACCTATAATTTGGAGGGCAAGATAGAAGATGAAATGAGTATTACTAAATAGATTCATAGCGCAGTGCAAGGCGCAAACAAAAAAAAATATTAACCACGAAGCATACGAGGATCACGAAGAAAGAATTTTTCCACGAATTTCACGAATTATATTTTTACCTATGCTTTTGTGCGTAGTGGCCGTTCGCGAACGGCCACTACTAAAGGATTATTGTTTTATTTTGTATTAGTTATTTGTTCTCTCTGCGCCTCGGCGAGAGAGATATTTTCATTTGTCATTCTGCAGGAATCTTCCTTCTTGTCGTTCCTTGACCTCACACAGGAAGATCCCTTCAGGATGACAGATAGGATGATACTTGAATGAATTCAGTCATAAGTATTGACTTTTGTTTTGATTATCGTATTATAGTATAATTAAATTAGAATTGGCCATCATGAATCTGCGACTCATAAAAAAAGAAATATTTCATAGAAAAATAAATTTTCTTCTCGGTGTTCTGGCAACAATTATAGCGGTTGCTTTATTCGTATCGTTTTATACGATGAGTGAGGCATCGAGGCGGGAAACAATCCGCTTGACCCGGGATATGGGATTTAATCTGCGTATCGTGCCCCAAAAAACTGATATGGACAAATTTTGGCATCTTGGATATTCTGAATATACGATGCCGCAGGACAACGTTTTGCGGTTTATGTCTTTCAAGGATTTCTCATTTGCACATCTGACAGCCACTCTTCATCATAAAATTTTGTGGAATGGAATGGAGATAGTGCTTACGGGAATCTCTGATGAGCTTGAACCTTCTGGCAGGGAGAAAACACCCATGATACATATCATCAAACCAGGAGACCTTGTTCTGGGGTTTGAGGTTGCCAGTAAACTGGACCTTAAACAAGGTGATCGCGTTGACCTGCTTGGGAAAGGGTTTATTGTATCGAAGACACTTTCTGAAAGTGGCAGCATGGATGATATTCGTATATATGCCAGACTTGAGGAAATTCAGGAGATCCTTGATATGAAGGGGCAGGTGAATGAAATCAGAGCGTTGAATTGTCTTTGTCTGACTTCCGGTGAGGAGGATCCACTTCTCATTATTAGAGAACAATTGCAACAAGTACTGCCGGATTCCCGGGTTATCATGGACAAAAATATTGCTATGGCCCGCGAGCGGCAACGTCTGATGTTTGAAAAATATTTTGCCTTTATAATTCCATTCGTCATCGTAGCCTGTGCCGTCTGGATTGCAGCCATGATCATGATAAATGTACGGGATAGAAAACAGGAAATTGGCATACTTCGTGCCCTGGGGTACGGGGGGGGATATATTGCCACTCTTTTTTTGGGGAAAGCAATTTTATTCGGCATTCTGGGAGCTATCCTGGGTTTTATTCTTGGTTCAGTACTTTCCATGATTTATGGCCCGGAGATTTTTATGGTAACGGCAAATTCGGTGAAACCGATATATAGCTTGTTCGGCTGGTCATTGCTCGCGGCGATAGTCTTTTCTGTCACATCAGCTTTATTACCAACATTGGTCGCCATTACACAGGATCCGGCCCAGACCCTGAGGGGAGAGTAAAGATGATCGAGCTTGAGATGGTCTGTAAAAAGTATGATGGAAAGACTACCAGAGTAACGGCATTAGAAAATATAAATTTACAGGTCAGGGATGGAGAATTTCTGGTTATTCGGGGTCCCAGCGGTAGCGGAAAATCAACACTGCTTCTGACAATCGGTGGTATGTTACATCCCACAAGCGGAAAAGTTAATATTGATCAGCATAATATCTATACCCTCTCCAATAAAAACAGAACAAAATTCAGAGGTGAGAAAATAGGGTTTGTTTTTCAGATGTTTCATTTGCTCCCCTACCTGGATTGCCTGGAAAATATACTATTGTCAGGCGGCATAAATAGCAGGGAAATGAGGAAAAATGAGGCACATGATTTGGTTCAGCGCCTGGGTTTGTCAAAACGTGCCCATCACAAACCATCAGAGCTGAGTATAGGAGAACGTCAGCGAACTGCAATCGCCAGAGCGTTGCTTAATGACCCGAAAATCATTCTGGCAGATGAACCTACCGGAAATCTTGATCCGGAAAATGCTATTGAGGTTATTGGGTATTTATCTGAGTTTCACCAAAATAAGGGTACGGTCATACTGGTTACTCATGGTAATATGGCTGATCAATACGCAGATCGGATTATCTATTTAAAAGAGGGTTGTCTGGAATCGTTCTGATTTGAATCTATTATTCCAGATAAATCACAGACTCAATTTACCTGGATAATTCATCTCTCAAGAGTGCAACGATTTTTATCCACGAATTACACGAATTATTGAACCACCCGTCTGAACCGGGCTCCCGAGACTCTTTTGAGGGAGGAATTACACGTATATTTACGAATTTTTATTAGATTATTTAATTCAAAACACCTGATTTATCTGAATGTGTATCTGTAGAGACGTCCCGGCGGGACGTCTCTACAAACCAATGTTATGATTCAAACAGTTCATATTGTTACAGATATCTCAAAACATGTTGTCAAACAATATATCGAGATAATTAATCATGTTTAATTTGACTCGCCACCACCTGGCATTAGTTTTGGAGGGAGGGAACATCCCGCACTTGCGGGCTATGCCATAAATAAATTAGGTATAACTGTTATACAATGTCATTTCAAATCTGAAGGGATTAAAAATGTATCCATCAAATGTATGTAAAATTAAAAGGCGAATGAAGTCTTTGAACAGGTATTTCCTTGGGTTACTGCTGATTACAGTAGTAGGAACCGGAATTCATTGCCAGGGTGAGCAGGGGAATTCAGGACCCAAAAGTGAAGCAGGAAGAAGAATTCTGGAGCAAATTGATGTTTCCCGCGGGATTTGTGTGTTGCTGGATGACAAGAGATGTGAAATTGCGCTGGATCTTATACAAAAGAGTGAGTTGGTTCTCTTTGTCCAGTTATCAAATGATGAGGATGTAGAGGTGGCCCGTCAGATTGCTGATTCTGTCGGATTTTATGGGACACGACTCTATGTGGAAAAGAGCCTTCCGGGAAAAATTAATCTGGCTGATAATATTGCCGATGCTGTTATTGTCCTGAGTAGCAATTATAAAATTGATGAGCAGGAAGTCCTCAGGGTTCTACGTCCAAACGGTAAGGCCTTGTTAGACGGGCAGGAACTGGTGAAATCTTTCCCCGAGGGGGTGGATGACTGGACCCACCCATATCATGGGCCTGACAATAATACACAATCAGAGGATCGTGTCATAAAAGCCCCTTATTTAACACAGTTTTTGGCTGAACCTCATTATGGCCCGGTGACACAGGTAACTGTGGCATCGAACGGTATTGTGTTTAAAGGATTTGGAAACGTTGCCTTCCACGAACGTGAAGAAGAATTTTTGAATACCCTGGTTGCATTCAATGGCTTCAATGGAACAATGTTATGGAAGCGGGATCTGGTTCCGGGAATAATGCTTCATCGAAATACCATGATTGCTACCCCCCATACTCTTTATGTAGGGGATGATAAGTCTTGCAAATTAATCGATCCTGTAACAGGACGTTTGAAAAGTGAAATAATCCCTGATGTAAATATAGCAGGGGGAACATTCTGGAAATGGATGGCGATGGAAGACGATGTGCTCTATGCCGTAATCGGAGAACAGGAGCAAAAAGATCCTGTAATGCGCTGGCGTCGGCAAAAGCATGGCTGGCCCTGGACCGGAATTTCCAAAGGATTCAATCAATCTGAACACGACTGGGGATTTGGGAATGATCTTCTCGCGCTTGATCCGGAAAGTGGAGAGGTACTCTGGCGCCATCATGAAGATGAGGCTATGGATACGCGTGCTGCTTGTATGAAGAGTGGCCGGATTTATATTTTTAGGTTTGGAACTTATCTCGCATGTTTGGATGCAGGATCCGGTGATGTAATCTGGAAAAAAACGATCGAAGATTCTCCAGAATTATTTGAGGCTATCGGTGATTATCTACCCAGACAAAGCTATGATACGAACTGGCGGACAAGAAACTATCTAACTGCCAGTGATGATGCGCTCTACTTTGCCGGGCCACAGATCGACAAATTATTAGCCGTTTCGACCAGAGATGGTAGTGTACTCTGGGAAGATTCATTTAACAATTATCAGATAGTATTAAGAGAAGATGGACTTTATGCCATCAGCGGACCGTGGAGAAAAAATGTAAGTAAAAAATTTGATCCTCTCACGGGTGCTGTTCTTGCAAATCTTCCCACGGGTCGAAGAGCCTGTACACGACCGACCGGATCAATTGATGCAATTTTTTTCAGGGCCAGTGGAGGTACGGTACGGTTCGATCTGGCTAGTTATAAACCACAATGGATCTCACCAATACGCCCATCCTGTCATGACGGGGTAACTATTGCTAATGGGTTACTTTATTGGTGGCCTTATGTTTGTGATTGTCAACTTTCCATTTATGGTGTCACCTCTCTTGGTCCTGCCGGTGATTTTAAATTTGACCAGAAAGCCACGGAAGAAGAACGGCTGGAGAAGGGATCTGTAGATATAAAAACAGTCCGGAATCTGATCTCTACATCGGCGGACTGGCCTACATTCCGTAATAATAATGCAGGTAATGTGAAAACTGATGCCATCATATCCGAGAATGGTATTCCACGCTGGAAATACCCCGATACTCAGGATTATTATTCAGCCACAAATGTTTTGGGACATGCACACTACACCGTTCCGACTGCACCGGTAACTGTGGATGGTGTGGTTTTTTATGGAAGTTCTAATGGTGTTCTGCGGGCGCTGGATGTATCTACAGGACAAATTTTATGGAAATCTTTTACCGGTGGTGCAATACGAATTCCGCCTACGGTTTGGAAAGGATATGTGTTGGTTGGCTCTGGTGATGGTTATGTCTACAATTTTGCAGCCAGAACCGGTAAATTGGTCTGGAGATTCCGGGCTGCACCGCAGGAGAGAAAAATACCCGTTTATGGCAGGTTGCTATCAACCTGGCCGGCAGCGAGCGGTATACTTGTTGAAGATGGTGTTGCCTATGTAGCGGCGGGTATTGTTAATTATGATGGGACCCATGTTTATGCCCTCGATGCTGAAACCGGCCAGATTAAGTGGCAAAACAATACCTCCGGTCATCTCTATCCGGAAGCCCGGACTGGCGCGAGTGTGCTCGGTCATATGATTTTGGATAAAAAGAATCTCTATTTAGCCAGTGGAACATCTCTGTCTCCGGCAATATATGATCTGTCAGATGGAACCTGTCTTAACGATCCGGAGCCTTTGAAAAAAACCGAGTCCTATAGTCCCCGGGGTTGGGAACTATACCAGATTGGAGATCACGTCGTTGCCGGGGGTAAACCTTATTATAGTCATCCCAGGCATGAGGTATATGATGTTACAGTACAAAACAAGATACTGCACACCTCGAATAGCACACGGGACATCTTGTGGATTAATCAGAAAAAAATTCTCTGTTATCCGCCGATTGATAAAAAGATTCTGAATAATTGTGTGTCCGGCCCGCATTTTTCAGGATACATCGCTCCAATATGGGGAAATCTTGATATAGAAAGTGAGCCCTATTGGGAATACAATTGCGAAGGTAGCCAGGCAATTGCCCTCTGTAAAAATTCAGTCGTGGTAGCTGAAAAGACCGAACTTGTTGTATTAAATCTGCGTGATGGTAAAATTATGTGGTCTTATCCCCTGGAATATCCTCCTGTACCCTGGGGCCTCACTGTCAGCCGGGATGGTAGAATCGTCGTCATTTTAGAAGATGGCTCGGTTCACTGTTTTGGAGGGGATCCGACGGTGCCAACCCCCTATATCAGTTCGGAAAATACCTATTTTGTTGGTTCGGCTGAGGTAATGCTGGCCTGTGATAAAAGGGGAACAAGTATATATTATACATTGGATGGAAACGAACCAACCAAAGAATCCTTCAGATACTCAAAGCCATTTATATTAAATGAATCAACAACCCTCAAGATGCGTGCTTTTTCACAGGCCCTCGCTCCAAGTTTTTTAGTGACTGAAAAATTTAAAAAAGTAGACTATGCCCTTGCCGAGCATCCGGGTAATATCAAACTGGGGCTTTCCTATGACTACTTTATTGGTTCTTTCATGTCTGTATCAGATCTGGACAAGAAAAAGCCGGCTAAATCAGGTGTAATAAATCGTATTGATTTTAAGTCCGGGTTGGGTGGAAGTAAATTTGGCTATATTTACAAGGGATACATACTCATACCGGAGGATGATATTTATACCTTCTATCTTGAGTCAAATGACGGCAGTAAATTATATCTTAATAATGAAGAATTAATCGACAATGATGGCCCGCATACAGCCGTTGAGAAATCTGCAAAGATCGCTTTAAAAGGTGGCGAATATCCAATTATGGTAAAGTATTTTCAGATGGGCGGTGGAAAAGATTTGAAGGTGAGTTGGGAAAGTAAAAAGATTGAGAAAGAAGAAATAACTGCCGAAGTCCTTTATCACAAATAATGAACTTCATAATCATCGGATAGGTGACTTGCTTTCTTTAGTGGTGATTACCATTGCACCTGTGAGATATTTATGCTATTGCAGCCAAAAACTTTGTTATTTCCGCCCTAGCGCCACCCCCGCCTGCCTGCGGGGGGGCAAGGATCGCCTGTGGAGATTAGCAAAACTTTAGTGTCATCCAGAAGGGATCTTCCTACGTGAAGAGTCATTATCGATAAGCAGGAAGATTCCTACGAGATGACAAAGAAGAGGTAGCGACGCGATTAATCGCGTCGTTACATTAATTAAATTGTAAATTTTTTTGTTTGTCCCGAAGTCTCGGGATGCTGCGTTATGAATAGATCAGGGCAGAAAATGCAATTGATTTTTAACCCGGGAAGAATGATTTCGCTCAAACAGGAAGACAGAATATGATCCGTCGGCTTTACTGGTTTTTAATACTTTTAATCTTAACGGTATTTCAAATCCATATCGCTCATGCCTGTAGATTTAATGTGCGTGAAACAGGTTTTGTTGATTTGGGTAATGAACGATATTTTCTTGTTGGTTATGTTAATGACCAAACACCTGCTGGTATAATTATAGATTTTGTGGATGTTACAGAGGAGATGTTATCCGGGAGTAATATCGTATTCGAATTGATTAATGTCGATGAACAAAAAAGCCACCCGGCTGTACAGTATCTGAGTAACAAAGGACAACAGTCAGTTCCAACCACCGTCCTGATCTCACCGGATGGTCAGTCACTTGTTTTTCCTGTCGATGAATCAGATAAAACATTTAAAAAATCACTAAAAGATGTGTTGAACCGGATTCTCTATTCACCGATCAGGGAAAGGCTGCAAAACCAGGTTATTGATAAGTATGGGGTTATTCTTGTAATTGAAGGTCGTAATAAGGAAGAAAATGTGCTGGCGCAACAGGCTGTTCAGGAGGCCCTGAAAAAAGTGACAAAAAAAATGGATCTGATGCCAAAAGCGATTAAAAATCCACCCACGTTAAGGGTTTTAAAATATCATGAACGCTCACAGGATCCCATATTACTTTGGACTTTTGGTCTTGATACGGATAAACTGGATAAGCCCCATGCAGCCATCTTTTATGGAAGAGCAAGATGGCTCGGGCCGTTATTCAGAGGTGAAGAAATATCTAAAAACAACCTGAGTGAAATTCTATTTGTAATCGGTGCAGACTGTGAGTGCGGGCTTGATAAAAACTGGCTCCGGGGTACCATGCTTCCAATGAAATGGGATAAAAAAACACAAGCACAAATTACGCAAAATCTGGGATTTGACTCTGAAAATCCGATGATTAAAATTGAAGTAAACCGGATTATGAGAACAGAACATTACGATCCTGGTGAAGGTGTTGGGTATCCCGGTATTCACGTTGAGCCAGACTCCGCCAATACTCCCCGGCAGGGCATCAGCTACGATGATGATGACAAGGTAATTAAAGAAGTTAATTTCACACAAGCTGATTCTTCTCACCTGCAAGGCAGATCAATCCTGACAAAATCTGTTTTTTTTACAGCAGGAATTCTGGCATTACTACTAATCGCCGGATTTATTGTCGTATTCCGCAGACAAAGATAAAAATAGTAATTCAGCTGTATCAAATAAGAGTGCGGCCACTACAAGCATTGTATGTCATTTATATTCTGTCATCCCGAAGGGATCTTCCTCCTTGCAGTGGCGATTTCGACAAGCAGGAAGATTCACTCTGAATGACATATAACCTCAGTATAAATGTGAAATTCACCAGAGAAACACTTTATTTTATATTTTTTATTAATTTTCTTAGCGTCTTTGCGAGAAAAATATCTTCTCAATAAGTAAAAACTTCGCTAGAATAGCATAGTTTTTGGCAGATGTAGCACAAAGGAATTCATAATGAGAATTAAATCAAAATACCAAGCAGTTAAAATTTTAAGTTTAAGCCTGTTAATGTTAGTAGGGATGATCTTTCTCTTTTCCGGTTGTTCTCAGGAGGAGATGAAAGTACGTCCCAATTTTGTATTTATTATTGGTGATGATATTTCTATTGATGACTTTGGCTGCTATGGACATCCGACAATTCGGACACCTAATATAGACAAATTAGCAGCTAATGGTATTAAATTTACAAATGCCTACCTGACGACGAGTCAGTGCAGTCCAACAAGATGCAGTATCATCACAGGTCGTTATCCGCATAACACAGGTGCTCCTGAGTTACATATGGCCCTACCTTCCGGACAACCACTTTTCCAGGCCGGATTGAAAAAGGCAGGTTATTATTGCGCCCAGGCAGGAAAATGGCATTTGGGTGAGTATGCTAAAAGTGGATTTCACAAGGTTCTGGAAATGGAAGGGGGAGGTCCGGGTGGAGAGGAACGTTGGATAGAAGTTCTTCAGGATCGTCCCAAGGATAAACCCTTCTTCCTCTGGCTGGCATCAACAGATGCGCACAGACCATGGAAACCCGATAAGCATTTGGAGAAACATCAGCCTGAAGATGCCGTAATCCCTCCTTATTTAATTGATACACCCGCCGGGCGGGTTGATATGGCCGGCTATTATGATGAGATTCAGCGTCTGGATCACTATGTTGGGAAAGTCGTTGAAGAGTTAAAACAACAGGGTGAACTTGATAATACTTGCATCATTTTTATGGCCGACAATGGACGCCCTTTTCCACGCTGTAAGACCCGATTATACGACAGCGGGATAAAAACACCGCTTATCATCCATTGGCCTGAGGGATTAAATTATAAAAATGAAATCACAAAATCACTTATAAGTGTGATTGATGTCGCACCGACGATCCTTGAACTTGCCGGGCTCAAACCTGGGGAGCGTATTCAGGGAACCAGTATGGTTCCAATCCTAAAAAGCCGGGATATAAAAATCCGTGAATATGCTTTTGCAGAACATAATTGGCATGCTCAAATAGCTCATGAACGTATGGTTCGGTGGCAGGATTATGTTTATATCCGCAACGCTCATCCGCAATTGCCACAGGTTTGTACCCTGGAGGATCAATGTCCTGCTAATGAACTAAGAGCATTTTATGCCGAGGGTAAAACAACGGCAGCACAAGCTGATCCGATTATCTCACCCAGACCTGCAGAAGAATTATATGTGCTATCCGATGATCCCTATCAACTGGAAAACCAGGCGGGGAATCCGAACTATCTTGATAAATTGAATCATCTTCGGAAGATCATGGATGAATGGCAGGATAGAACCGGCGACACAACACCCTCTTTAGAGAAAGCTACGCCGGACCGGCATAACCGAAAAACCGGGGAAAGATATTACAAGGAAAGCCGTCCGCCAACCGGTGAGTTACCCGGAGATGCACGGAAAGCAACAATGATCAATGATCCGGGGCCGAGGTAACCGATATTTTGAAATGATGCATGTAACAGCCGTATCTAGTATGACGGCACGATCTTAAAATTAGGTAGTAGAGACGTCCCGGCGGGACGTCTCTACAGAAAAACACCTTCAGTAGATGTCGTTTATCAAACCTTATCAGGTACAACAAATGGTTCGCGGTATTTTCTGGTCAACATCTTATCAGCTTCTGCATCACCGACGAATTTCTCGGTTTTAGGATCGAAGGTCAATTGTCGTTCTAATCTGTAGGCAATGTTCCCAAGATGGGCAAGCCCCGAAGAAGTATGAGCGGTTTCTACAGGTCCGTTGAGAATTGATTTATCATGAGCACGAACGGCATCGATGAAGTTTTGAAAATGATCGCCACCCTCACTTCGGGCCGGACCCTTTACATATTTTTCGCTACCTACACTGATATAGGTTTCATAGGTTGAATAACCCTTAATCAGCATATATCCTTTTTCTCCGTAGAATATATTTCCAACCTTTACACCGTCTTCATAGTTTGTGTTCCAGGGCCGAACCTCAAACTCAATCATTTTTTTCTCCTTGGGATACAAATAGGTTGAGGACAATGTTTCCGGGGTTTCTTTACAATCATCCCATAAAAATTTGCCACCCATGGCAGTAATTTTCTCCGGTAATCCGACGTCTAAACCCCAGAGGCACATATCGGTTTCATGGATACCCTGGTTTCCGACATCACCGTTGCCAAAATCCCAGTGCCAGTGCCAGTTATAATGAACCAGATTACGTGTAAAAGGACGTTTTGCTGCAGGTCCCAACCATAAATCATAATCCAATCCTTTAGGTACAGGTTCGGTACCTTTATCTCCGATATCCGCACGCCAGCGAAAGACCAATCCGCGGGCCATGTAGACGCGTCCAATAATATCACTACGTAGCAAGTGTACGGCTTCCTGTAAGGCCTTTGAACTGCGTAACTGTACACCGTTCTGCACAATCCGGTCGTATTTATTAGCAGCTTCGACCATTTTTCGTCCTTCCCAGATATTATGGGAAGCGGGTTTTTCAACATAGACATCTTTTCCTGCCTGGCAGGCCCAGATTACTGACAAGGCATGCCATGAATTGGTACTGGCAATGCTGACAACATCAATTTCCTTGTCGTCAAACACTTTTCTGAGATCTTGCTCCAGAGCAACTTTTTTATTGTACTTCACCTCAAATTCCGAAGCACGTTTATCCAGAACATTTTGGTCGGGATCACAAAGTGAAACGACTTCAACATTGTCAAGATTCATCAGGCTTTCAATATGTCCCTTTCCACGGCCATTTACCCCCAGCACCGCAGCACGAATGGTATCATTGGCACCAAAAACATTCTGCGGGATATATAAAGGGGCGGCAACTGTAGCAGCAGCCAGGGCACCGGATGCATTTTTTATAAAAGACCGGCGACTGATGTTTGATTTCTTTTCTTTCATTCTTTATCTCCAGTAATTTATGGTTTTGTATGGTGAGTTGATCAATTAAAACTATATAATTAAGATTAAATAATCAATTCAATTTATCTTATCATTTTTGTTCAAAAAATGTCGTTTTGTCAGAAAGGATGTTTTGCATTTATGATAAATTCTTTTTATTCTACAATCATAAATATATTCAAATCCTACCCTCATAAACAAGAGGCACCCATGTTAATAAAAATAAAAATGTTCAGTGTACTGATCGTTTTGTTTACGCAATCCGGATTTACTTTTGCAGATGATGGATCGAAATCTGATTTGGGCAATAAAGCGAATCAGGTAATTGATATAGGATCCCGACTGGAATTATTCATCGATAAATTTTTAATTGGGCGGATAGAAAATGTGCGTCTGGTTCTGCATGAGCCGGAAGATAAGGGACCTGTTTTACACTTTGATAAACCCTGGGAAGGGGCGTTTTCGGCCTATTGTACAGTGATAAAATCAGCGAATAAATATCAGCTGTATTATCGCGGTTTATATTCAGCCGGAAAAGATGGTCGTGATGATGAAACCACCTGCTATGCCGAATCTGATGATGGTATTAGGTGGAGAAAGCCTGAACTGAATCTTTTTATGGTTAATAACACCCGGGAAAACAATGTTATTCTGGCTAATGCCACACCGGTATCACATAATTTTAGTCCCTTTCTGGATACCCGGAGAGATGTAAACCCTCAGGAAAGATATAAAGCCCTGGGGGGTAACAAGGCCAGTGGATTAATTGCCTTTATCTCAGCCGATGGAATTCATTGGGAAAAAATACAGGATGAAGCGGTATTTCATCGGGGTAAATTTGATTCACAGAATGTCGCTTTCTGGTCAGAGAGTGAGCAATGTTATGTCTGCTATTTTCGCACCTGGACAGGCAAGGGCTATGGCGGCTACCGGACAGTAAGTCGTACCACTTCAAAAAATTTTATTGATTGGACAGATCCGGTTGAAATGACTTATGGAGATACACCTGCAGAACATATATATGTTAATCAGACCGCGCCTTATTTCAGGGCACCACATATTTATGTGGCAACGGCTGCCCGCTTTATGCCCGGTCGTCAGGTGTTGACAGAAGAGCAGGCAAGAGATGTCGGGGTTAATCCCGGCTATTTTAAAGATTGTTCAGATGTGGTTCTGATGACATCCAGAGGGGGCAATGTCTATGACAGGACTTTTATGGAAGGATTTATAAATCCCGGTATAGGACCACAAAACTGGGTGTCACGATCAAATTATCCGGTGCTTAATGTGGTTCAGACCGGTCCTTCAGAGATGTCGATCTATGTCAACAAGGATTATGCCCAGCCGACTGCACATATCAATCGATATGCCCTGAGGCTGGACGGCTTTGTCTCTGTTTATGCCCCCTATGAAGGCGGTGAACTGCTAACAAAACCTTTACGGTTCAATGGGAATAATCTGGTTATTAATTTTGCTACGTCCGCTGCCGGCGCTATCCAGGTGGAGCTGTTGGATGATTTGAATCAACCCATTCCGGGATTTACGATCGATGATTCCCAGATATTAATCGGGAATGAAATTGAACGGATTGTATCCTGGAAGAACGGTGCCGATGTTGGTAAATTATCCGGGAAAACCGTTCGATTACGATTTGTCATGAAAGACGCCCATTTGTATTCATTACGGTTTCGATAATTTAGCATCAACGGTTCGCGGATTTAAATCAAATGCTGTAGATTGATTTGCAGCCAATTTAATTCACGGTTTGCCTGGCAACCAAGGTTTTATGATCATATAATTTATACCGCAATCCCGATTTAATCGGGACAAACAAAAAAAAGAATTTGACAGGATATACAGGATAAATTTAATGATATTGATACTCGATTTACGATATTATAGTTTAAAGTTAAAATTCCAATTGAATTTCTAATTTTCAAAAGCCATAATCAATAAATGATCCTGTTAATCCTGTCTAAAAATATCTTCTCAGTCTGTAAAAACTTTGCTAATTTCCCAAGGCGATCCGCTATGCGGAAATAACAAAGTTATTGGCTATAACAGCATAAACGTGATAAGTTGCAAAGGATTCGCACCTATATCAGAAATAATCCGGCAGAATGGTTCGAGGATAGCTTGAATTCTTAGATTTAATATGAGGAGAAAGTTTCAAATGAAAAGTCATTTGTTTAGATCTGTTCAAATTGTCATGATAATCTTAATCTGCATGAATACAATTCCCTTATCGGCCTCTTCAGGTCTTCCTGATTCAATTGGTTTTCATAAAGCTATATATGATGAGAATAATAAATTACTCCCCTGGATTCCCTGGTCCCACGCCTTAGTCCGTGAAATGGATTGGTATCAAAAAAGTCCTGTGGATAAAAGGGGTTATCCTATCTTCATTTATACCACTTTTATGGACGGTGAGTACAAACCATACCGCGCCGATACGATTCCATGTACGCAAATAGGAATGGGCATTATCTCCTATCTTAAGTATTATTATTATACCGGCTGGGCCGATCCGAAAGTATTAGCATGGGCCCGTTATATGGGCAATTACCTCGTGAATGAAACCCTGACTCCGGATAAAGGAGTCTATCCCGGCTTTACCAGATCAACGGGATATAACACAGATTTTCCAATCAAGCGCAGTGCACAGGGGGATGAAAAATATGGTGAAAATGTTATTGAACCAGACAAGGGGGGCATTGCCGCGTATGCTTTGTTGTTGTTATATGATTCTACAAATGAAAAAATATATCTTGATCAGGCAATTCACAATGCCGGTTGCCTCTTGAATAATATGCGTACCGGGGATGCCCTGCATTCACCCTGGCCATTTCGTGTCGATGCGGTTACCGGGGAATACTGGGGTGAACGCAGTAGTAATATGGTTTATATTCTTCGCTTGTTTGACGCATTAATCGAAAAAGGGTATGACCGATTTCGTGAGCCACGGGAAGCCTTATGGATATGGATAAAAGATTATCAGATCCCCGCACCTGACAGCAGGGATTCTTGTTTGTGGGTACAGTTCTTTGAAGACATGTCACCTGATGATAATCGTAATTCCTGGGCGCCTTTAAACATGGCCCGTTATCTGATTGAAGAAAAGGAAGAACTTGATGCGAATTGGTTGAACCTGGCCGAAAAGTGTATCCAGTTTGCACTCAGACATTTTGCCATTGAAAAACCCGGTGGTGTAACCTTAATGGGTGAACAGGATGTCGATAAACGCGAATGGGGAGGCGCCTGTTCTACCCTGGGAGGTGTGGCGGCGATGTTTTATGCCGCCGGTGGGGGCGAAAAATATAAAGAAATCGCCTATCGTAATCTTAATTGGGTCTCTTACTTTATAGATTCCGATGGTGGACCGGCTGCCTTATGTGGTGCTGAGGGTTGGAAAAAAGGCAGCTGGCAGGAAGACTGCCATACCGATGTGGTGCATAATTATATAGATGCGATGTTGGCGGTGCCGGAATGGAAGATCAACCGGATACCAACGAAAGAAGTAATATTATCGGATGCGGTTAAAAACATGAAAAAAGGGAAAAGACTATGCTCACATAAGGCTGTTTATGATAATAAAGGTCTTTTATTGCCCTGGACCTCCTGGAATGATGCGCTGGAGCGTGAAGTGGTCTGGTACCGAAATTGCCCGATCGAAAAGGGCTATCCACGATTCGTTTACCTGACCTTTATGGATGGTGATTATGAACAATTTCGGGACTGGAAAACATTGATCCCTGCAACACAGAATGGGACAGGAATATTATCCTATATAAAGTACTATCATTACACCGGCAAAAAAGATCCGGAATTACTGCGTTATGCACGGTATATGGGAGACTACCTGGTCAAAGAAAGTATTACGCCCGATACAGGAAAATATCCCGGATTTTCACGGTCCACAGGATGGGCAGGGGCTGTACCTCAACCTGCCGACTGTGGATCCCAAAGAGACCGGGCTTATGAAGTGCAGCCGGATAAAGCCGGTATTGCCGGTTACGCCCTCACCGTTTTATTTAAAGAGACAAAGGATGAGATCTATTTAAACCAGGCTCTTCAGAATGCCCGGGTACTGGCCCGAAATATGCGACAGGGAGATGATACCCATTCGCCCTGGCCATTCAGGGTGGATTACCGGACAGGAAAAGCCAGGGGAGAGGTTTCCGGTAATATGTCCTTTATTCTAAGACTTTTTGATGAGTTGATCAAATTGGGATATGATGAATTTAATATGCCTCGTGAGAATCTTTGGGATTGGATTGCTAATTACCAGATTCCGAACACAAAGGGTGATGGTATGCTCTGGGTTCAGTTTTTTGAAGACCACGCAGAAACAGATAATCGTATCGCCTGGTCCCCATTGAACCTGGCACGCTATCTTATTGAAAAAAAGGAAGCGATCGATCCCAACTGGCAACAGAATGCCAAAGCCCTGATTGATTTTGTCAATAAAAACTTTACCAGCGTGATGGATGGTGTACTTATCTGTGGTGAACAGGATTATGACAAAAATCCCTGGGGTGGTGTGTTGTCGACTTATGGTGCGGTTCTGGCCATGTACAGCCGGGCAACGGGTTCGGATGAATTTAAAGGTATTGCTTATCAGGCTCTTAATTATGGTTTATATGCGACTTTTGATGACGGCTGTGTCAGTGAATCTACGCGACGACTCAGCCGGGGTGTCTGGCAGGAAGATTGTCATACGGACAAACTGCACAACTATGTGGATGCCCTCAATGCCTTTCCGGAATGGGCAGGAAATAAAAATCTATCAAAGTAAATAATGTGTCAAACATTTTCGACACTACCCATCAAGAAAAAGAGATAAAACATGAAAACAATCTCATTAACACGAATACTCCTGATAAGTATTTTGCTTCTGGGATCAGCATTGGCGCAAAACAAATGGTCAATTATTGTATCCGATAATCAGCTCAAAGATGAAGCTATAAATGTAGCTCTCAAAGATCTGATTACAAAAGGTGACGATTATGATATCTCATTCAAAATCATTCAATCCAAGCCTAAGGATGGGGTATCTGCTATTATTGTTGGCAATGGAGAAAGAAACGAAACAGCAAAACTGATGATGTCTGAGTATAATCTACAAATAGAGGAGGCCGGTCATCCAGAAGGATACGCCATCAAAACTTGGTCAAAAGATGAACAAAAAATTATATTCTTATCAGGTGGTTCAGCAATCGGTGATGCCTATGGATTATACTGGATCTGGGATAGATTGCGTGTCAATAAACAAATGACTGATATTAATGTGCATAGAGAACCTTCCCTTCCTATCCGATATACGAGGATAAGGATTAGAAAAATTGAGGATATTCAACGAGCTCTTCGTTATGGTTTAAATACTGTTTACGTCGGAGACCAGCTGGGACTTGGTAACTGGGGGGTGGAGCCTGAGGATAGCGAGAGCCGGAAAAACAGGGAGAAAGCCAAAGTGTTAATAGATTATGCCCATCGGCTTCACCTTAAATGTCTGGCTTTCGGGACAGAATTTACCTACCATCCCGCTCTGCTGGAAGAATTCCAGGCCGAGCTCTCTCCCTGTGACGAGAATTTTTGGAAGGCCCTACAGGAGAAATATCGGCGTGTTCTTAAAGCTTTACCAGAGTTAGATGGTGTGGCAACTTTTACAGGTCCTGAACAAAGTTTCTGGGGTAATTATAAGAAATTCGATCTCATGCATGGTGATGAGGACTGTGAGTGGCCATTAGATAAACGCTATCGCACATTTGTGAAAAAGGTACAAGAAGTTGTCGTTGGAGAATTCGGCAAGATCTATCATCATCGTACCTGGATGACGAATATGTTTGAACAACAGGCCCGTTATGAAGTATACAAAAAAATATTTACTGATCAGGTTCCTGTTGAAAATCTGTATCTGATCCCCAGTTTTACCCAGAATGATCGCTGGTGGCATCAGCGGTATAATCCTACGTTCAATCTAACGGTGCATCAGATGCTGGCTGTTCTGGAACCGATGAATTATTATGAGAGTTCAAAGTCAAATATTTTTCCAACCTATCCGGGGATCTATTTTCAGGCTGGTTTACAATCCGTACTTGAAGTACCAAACAGTAATCTGAAAGGTCTTAGCTTTGACCTCTACGCCCCGGAGGATTTTAGAACCCCTCGCCTAACTGCCTACACGGTCTTCCGACTAGGTTGGGATTATCTGGAAGATCCGCGACAAATTGCCGAAGATTTTTGTGCGATTTATTTTGGCCCTGATGCGGCAGAAGGGATGGCCGAGATTTATATGCTTTCTCCGGTTGCTTATAAATATGGGTTGTTTATCGAACCGGTAGCCTATGGCGAGTTTAATTCATTGCCGCATATCAGGGTAGGTACGTTTCCCGCCCAGGGTTATCCGGTTATTGACAACGGTAAGGAACATTTAGCTTTTTGGAGGAAGATCTATCTTCGTTGTAAACCCTGGATTGCTGAAACTTATGATGATCTTGATCATGGGTTTGAGACAGCAAAAAAGATGCGGGCTATGTTTAAATCGGTGAAGCCCTTTATCAACAATTCAAAGCTTGCCCGGGAGGTTGAAAATTCTCTTGAGATGACCTATCAGTTTGTACATACGAATAACTTATATGTCAGGACAGCATTTGCTTATTTTGAATACCTGGATGATCCTTTTCCGGAAAATAAAATTATCTTATCCAATGCAACTAACTATTTAAAGAACACAATCAGGTCATTTAAATCTGTGCCACAATTTAATTATAAATTATTTGGTGTAGAACAGATCCTTTTGAATGTAGATCAGATATTGGCCGATCGATCAATGGCAATGGAACGATTAGAAAGGGCGCCATCTTCACAAAAGATTGAAAAATCGATTGAACAGATACATGAAAAATATAAAGATATCTTTATAAATAATAAGACCAATTTAAAAAAGATTTTGCATTTTGAAGGTCAGATTGACGGGCGGGATATTCTAAAGATTCAGGGAGGTACCTATGAAATTGAACACCTGCGCTGGGATCCGCCTACGATTAAAGAATGTTCTTTTATCAATCCTTTGCCGAAACAGGAGGGGTCGCTGATCCTGAAAGTGATCGAATCACGTCCGGTTTTTCCCTTTATCTTGCAACAACCTTCGAAAGAAAATGATTTTACGGCACAGGTTTATATGTATGATGTACCGGAAGGCCGTGACTGGGTAAAATTTGATCTTTACTATATTGATAAATCCCCACAGGAACTTGGATTAGTAGTTCCATGGTAGAATAATATATCTCACGCAAAGACGCTTCCCGACCAATATGTCTTCATCCTATCGACATGTCGGGATGAAATCTTCCATGATTTCAAAGTCGTAGAGAAATAATTAAAATACAAGATACAAATAAAACAATAATCTCATAGTAGTGGCCGTTCGCGAACGGCCACTACTATCAAGAGCATTAATTTAAATATAATTCGTGAAATTCGTCAATATTCCTCCAATCATATTACTTCAGGAGTGCTAATTTACATGGAAAGTCTTTACATCTTCGCGCCGCGCCCGCCGGCTGGAGGGTCTTTTGCGAGATACGATTTATCCAATTTAACAAGATTAGATCGTATAATATATTTATATATCTATAAATCCACTGCGTCGTTACGGCGCTGCGTGAGCTAAATTAATAACATTTACTAATGATCTGAGGATAAAATGACAGTAATTTTTTGTGTTCGCCGAGTACTTTTCAGCATGTTTTTGCTTTTCGTATTATTGGTCAACCTTGGATTCAGTCAGACTTCGGAAGATCATATGAAATGGTGGCATGAGGCCCGTTTCGGGATGTTTATCCACTGGGGTGTCTATGCAATACCGGCCCATGGTGAATGGATTATGTACCAGGAAAATATTCCTTTCCAGGAGTATAAGATCCTGGCGGATCAGTTTAATCCCAAAAATTACAATCCGGCTGAATGGGTGGCTCTGGCCAAAGAGGCCGGGATGAAATATATGGTCATTACCACACGCCATCATGACGGGTTTTGCCTTTTTGACAGCAAGGTTTCCGAATTTACTTCAGTAAAGACCGGTGCCGGAAGAGATCTCATCGCCGAGTTTGCGGAAGCCTGTCATGCGGCTGGTATGCCTGTGGGATTTTACTATTCGCTGGTGGACTGGCGTTTTCCCGGTGTACTGCCCCATGGTACACGGGAAGAAGATAGGGTTTATACGGCTATGGTTGAACAAGCCCATGCCCAGGTGCGTGAACTTTTAACTAATTACGGCAAAGTAGATATCCTCTGGTATGACATGCTTCAGCCCTATGACCCGGCACTCTGGCGTTCCACAGAGTTAAATGAAATGGCCCGTCAGCTGCAACCGGGTATTATTATCAATGACCGGGCCGGTGTACCGGCTGATTTTGGAACACCGGAAAATAGAATAAGTGCACAGGATATGCCCTGGGAAGCCTGCTATTCCATGAATCGTACCTGGGGGTACGCACGTTATGATCGTAATTATAAACCGGTGCATGAGCTTTTGCGCCTGCTTGGATCTTGTGCCTCTCAGGGTGGTAATTTTCTGCTAAATGTGGCGCCGGATGCCAATGGACGGATCGATATCGAATCAGTGGAACGACTACGATCGATCGGCCACTGGATGAAAACCAATGGCAAGGCTATTTATGGCGCAGGACCCTCTCCGGTGATGGCGCCTAATCTGGGCATGGAAACCCGCGTCGGTGACACGGTCTACCTGCTTCTCCAACGCTGGCCAGGCCCGACAGTGCCGCTTGCCTGGTGTGGCAGCAAAGTAACATCAGCCGTTCTTCTGGCCAACGGACAAGAGGCGCGGATCGAACAGAGAGGAGACCGTGTATGGTTGCATGATTTGCCGGCCTATCCCATCGATCCCTATCTGAATGTAATTGAATTGCACTTTGATGGTCCGCCCCGTGCATCAACTCCGGCTTACAGGTAATATTTTTCATAAATTGAATTATTGTAAAAATATACTAGATTGATCTACCCTTTTTGTACTCGCCGGTAGGCGAATCCGCCCACTGGCGTGACCGTTGCTAAAAAGATGAATTATTGAATTATCCAGGTGAAATAATAGTATCCATAGAATATTTGTTGGTATGAATAAATTATTTATATTCAATAATATTGTAGGGTAGGAAGTTGTTAAGAGTATCCCTCCCATATTGCGGAGTTGACGTTCATTGTAAAAAAGGAAATTATCAGTCTGCAAATAGCACATTTGGTTTTACCAGAACATAAAGCCAATCCATGATAAACCAAAAGAGCTATTTTTTGAAAACGCACTTGAAATTGATAAATTTGCATATTGTAATGGATAATGAAATTTTATGAAAAACATATTAGATTATATTGCAAAAGAAACTGATGGAAAAAATTATAAATCGTATAAATATTGTTTTGAAGCTATTGAAGTTCCAAAACTATTATATGATGATAAAAAAGATATAAAAGTAAGACGAAAAGGTGAAACGGATAAAAGCCTTAAAGCATCA
>SDBT01002165.1_pt1 | contig 35002 bp, 37 predicted proteins | sample 2277101 | NCBI WGS metagenome assembly SDBT01 (sample SAMN10404973, study PRJNA504765) | marine sediment metagenome | isolation source: marine sediment core GS10_PC15, 103 cmbsf | place: Arctic Ocean: Southern Knipovich Ridge | collected 2010
TGATCTGCTGCTTGAGCTGCTTGAGCTGCTGCTTGAGCTGCTGCTACTGCTTAAACTACTACTAGAGCTTGAGCTACTACTAGAGCTTAAACTACTACTAGACCTTGAGCTACTACTAGATGAACTAGATATACTTATATTCCTTTCAACAAAAGGAGTTTCTGTTAAAACAGGATATTCAAAACTAGCTATCTCTATTCTAGATTCCTGATCTCCAGAAGCATATGCAAGCATAAATCCATAATTGGGGGTTCCTAGTAAGATTGATTTTACATAATCTGTAATATCAAATGTCATCCACTCTGTTCTGTCAGCAGTAACTGTATATGATCCAAGTTTGTTTGTTATATCAGATGCCCCAATGGCTCCTGGTTTTCCCCATTTTTGAATACCATCTCTTGCCCATATCCAGGAGGCATCACCACGATGACTTATTCCTCCATTCGAATCTCCTGCCTCCCAATTCTTTTCCATTTGATATAAATTATACTTTGTATTAGATTTTAAATCATTTGTAACTATCTTTAGACTTAAAATGGAACCTAAAATATCCTCAACAAACCTTACACCTTGGAGAAGAAAACTAGTATCAAATTTTATTAATATATTTGATGATGCTGAACCTATACCTCCAACTAGAAGATGAGTTACTGCACCAAAGTTATGTTGATCAAGTACACCATTTCCAATTGTTATATATGTATCTTCACCATATATCGTATATGATGAACTTGAAGTTGATGAACTAGAACTGCTTGACATTTATTTTCTCCTTATGCTGAACTACTGGAACTTGATGAACTACTTGAACTCGTTGGACATACATACAGACCTTCAACCATTTCAAAGTTATCCATGTTGGAGTCAACTGATCCGTTTGCTTCTTGGAAGAATATTAGTCTTACATAAACCCAATTATCTCCATCATCAAATGAGACAGCTCTTCCATTTGGATCTCCATTCCATTCCCACTGTGTTCCTGACCATATATAGATGAAAGTTGTAGAATCTACTCCAAAGCCTACCCTTTGAATTCTTAACTTACCTGTTGTATCTGATGTACTGTATGTTGCTGCTCCAGCATCACTTCCTCTTGAGTAATATTCATTTCCATTACTATTATCATTTATTCTACCTACAATAGCTAAAGTGGTATTATCTGAAAATCTCTTAACTTGAAGTGCTGCTCCAATTGAAAAACCAGCTGACGGTGTAGTTAAAGTATTTAGATCCCAATCAACTTGTAGATCATATTCTACAGCAAACTGGCCACGACTTCTGATTGTTGCTTGTGTTGTCGCAACTGCAGTGGAGTCAAAGTTCAGTTTATTATCTTGAATTGTCATTGCAATATTTTCATTGATTTCTGTCTGCCATCTCTGAACATCAGGTTGTGATCCGTCTGCTCCAGTAAAGTCGTCGTCTGGATCAACAAAACAAGACTCTGAACTGCTTGAGCTTGAGCTAGTACTTGATCTTGATGAGCTGCTTAATGAGCTTGAACTAGAAGATCTTGAACTTGATGAGCTTGATAAACTACTTGATCTGCTGCTTGAACTACTACTTGATGAACTCTTGCTACTTGTGCTTGATGAACTACTTGAACTAGAACTACTTGAACTAGAACTTCTACTAGATGATGAACTTGATCCACTACTTGAACTAGATGAACTCCTACTACTTGAACTAGATGAACTACTTGAGCTAGATGAACTACTTGAGCTGGAACTCCTACTTGATGATGATTCTGATGAACTTGATGAACTAGACTCTGTATTTAACTCTATTAACAAGTATGGTCTGTCATCTGAATCAAGCGCTTCTGAACTATGAAACTCACCGCTACCAAATACAAAATCTCCATTCAGTACTGGATATCTTAGAATGAATCCTTCATAAGATCCAGACAGAAAATCAGATTTTACTGCATCAGTAACATCCCAAGTATACCAAGTATTTGTACTTGAAATTGTATTTCTATCTAACTCGGTTCTCTCATGATCAATATCTAGATCTTGAGACCCTAAAGCTCCACGAATAGTCCATCTATTTATATAAGGAGGTCTAGTTGTAAACTGGTAATGTGTAACATTTGCTTCTCCAGCTACAGCTGGGTCTCCGTCACCTGATCCTTCCCTCCAATCTCTCAATAGTCTATAAGCAGCTGCTATTACTCCATCTTGTGCTGCAGTTGTAGTTTTCATATATAATGTAGCATTTAGTATTTGATTGGAAGATGTTATAAATTCTATTGCTTGTAAATTAAATCTTATGAGAACTTGTTTCAAGCCAGGCGACATCTCTCTCCGAAATTCTAGAGTTGTGCTATCTCCAAAGTTAAAAGTTGGAAATTCATCGTCAAGGTATGTGTCTTGAGTAACCCCAGTATTTGTTGATATAGTATTTTCTCCAAAGTTTAATATTATCGGTGTGAAGCTACTACTTGAACTTGAGCAAGATGACGATCTACTACTTGAACTACTACTACTTGATCTGCTGCTACTACTTGATGAGCTTGATCTGCTACTTGATGAACTGCTTGAGCTACAATCTCTTATCATTCTAACTTCAAGGTATGGTCTGTATTGTTGAGCACTTTCAGAAGATACAAACTCAATTCCTCCTGAGAATGTTGCTGAGAATGAAAAACCATAGTCTTCATTATTTGTAAACATGTATCGGACTGCATCTGTAACACTAAATGATATATATCCTAAAGTTGATGGTGTTAGAGCTTGACTTTCAAGACTTCCAGTTCTATCGCCAGGAGCATCTGCGCCAGGAGAATCCCACAAGACTTGATTGTGTTTAGCACTATTCCAAGTAACTTGACCAGTTGATGCTTCGGTTGCTATCTTATTTCCACCATTCCAATCTTTTCTTAACCTATGAATGTTTAGATTTCCATCAGAAGTGATTGAATTAGTACCAATAGCAATGTATAAGTTCGCGTCCTCAATTTGACTACCTAGTGTTATAAGTTCTTCTAAAGCATCTAAGTTGAATTTAATAAATGCTGTACGCCCTGCACCACCAGGAAATCCAACTGATAGATGTTCATCTGCTCCATAATTGAAGTCCTCTGCACCCGGATTTCCATCACCAAAGGCATCTTCAGTGACTCCCTTAATATCATCTGCATCTCTTTCTCCCAAAGTTTTAGTTACATCTGTTGATAATGGACATGATGAACTACTTGAACTGCTAAGAGACCTTGAACTACTACTTGAAGATGATGCTTCTATATATGTGACTCTTATTTCTACTTTAGAACAGATTACAAAATCGCCCGGACCATCTCCAGGATTATTTTCGAAGCGTATATTACAGTCTAAACCTATAACATCTGCCCATGTCCAACTTACCGGTGCAAATGGGTCACTTGTTATATCAAAATAATCACTCCAACCTATTGCACCTGAAGTTGATGGTATCAAATCGTAACTATTTCCATCTCCATTAAAATCAGGAAATAAAGCTCTTAAAAAAAATTCTGATGGAGTTCCAGCTCTCAATGCATATGCTCTTAATTCAACAGATGTTATTGTTCCCCCAAGATCAGTAGCGTTATTTGCATTGAGAAGTTGAGTATGATTTGCAAAGCTAGCTCTAGCTTCAGTTACAAGGCTGTTATCAACCATGTTTTCGGGAGTTGTTGGCCACGCTACTCCAACATGAAAACTATTAAAAAATAAAGTAGTTTGTACTACTGCCATTTAATGTCTCCTTATGTTGAGCTACTTGAACTCTATAAGCTTGATGAACTACTGCTGCTTGACGAAGATCTACTTGAACTTGAACTGCTACTACAACTAGAAGATGATGAACTACTAGAGCTAGATCTACTACTAGAGCTGCTAGAAGATGAACTTCTACTTGAGCTGCTACTACTTGAACTTGAACTGCTTATGGGACATATATATAATCCATCCACCATTTCAAAATTATCCATATTAGAATCAACTGAGCCATTAGCTGCTTGGAAATAAATAAGTCTTACGTAAACCCAGTTATCTCCACTATCATTTGAAACAATACGACCAGCAGGATCGCCATTCCACTCCCACTGAGTTCCTGACCAGATGTATATAGTAGTTGTTGAGTCTATTCCAAATCCTTCTCTTGTTATTCTAAAACTACCTGTTGTATCTGATGTGCTGTATGTTGCTGCTCCAGCATCGCTTCCTCTTGAGTAATATTCATTCCCAGATCCTGTGTCGTTTGTCCTAGCAACAATTGCTAGAGTACTATCATCTGAAAATCTCTTAACTTGAAGAGCTGCTCCAATTGAAAAACCAGCTGATGGTGAAATTAATATATCCACATCCCAGTCAATTCTTATATCATATTCAAGAGCAAACTGTCCTCGACTTCTTATTGTTGATTGCACTGTACTAACTCCAGTAGAATCGAAGTTCAGTTTATTGCTTTGAATTGTCATTGCTGTATTTTGATTAATGTCTGTGCTCCATCTCTGAACATCAGGTTGTGATCCATTTGGTCCAGTAAAAGTATCATCTGGATCAACAAAACAGGACTCTGAACTGCTTGAGCTTGTACTAGAACTGGAATTAGACTCACTAGATGAGCTGCTTGAACTACTAAAACTAGAGCTTGAACTGCTAGTGCTTGAACTACTAGATGAACTCCTTGAGCTGCTAGAACTAGAACTAGAACTTGAAGATGAACTAGATGTCGAACTCTTACTGCTTGATGAGCTGCTTAAGCTGCTTAAGCTGCTTGAGCTGCTTGATCTACTGCTTGAGCTACTACTTGATGAACTACTTAAGCTGCTTGAACTCGAACTTGAGCTGCTTAAATTAGAACTTGAGCTGCTTGATGAGCTACTTCTTGAACTACTTGATTCGCTTGAACTTGAGCTACTTCTTGAACTAGAACTGGTTGAACTAAGACCTGGAAAGAACACCCTTAAATATGGTCTAACTTCTCCGTCAACATCCTCAGTTGAATTTAAATCCCATACTCCGCTTGCAGTTTGTCTCTCACGTTCTAACTTAACTCTAACTTCTGATGTACTATCAAATGCATCTCTAACTACTCTACTGATATTCCAAGTATACCAGACTCCAGTTGAGTCTATAACTTGTGTATCTTGAACAATATATTCCTTATCTTGTCTTGTCTGCCAATGTCTTTGCCATTCTAATACTTCATGTTGAGCATCCAGCCAATCAACTTCGCCTGGTTGCGCTATTTGTCCACTAGTTCCCGTGCCAGCACTAAAGTCTTTCCTAACTTTTCTAACTTCAACTGTTATGCTTAGCGCTCCTCTGAAATTTCTCTTAGAGTTGAAATATAAGATACCACTACCAATCTCACTAGAGCTGCTAATATGATCTCTTAATGCGGTAACATCAAATTTTATGTATCCATCATATTGGACATCACCTGTCATAGCTCCAACTCTAACTACACTTGCTTCACCCCAGTTTCTGTGATTGATAAATTCAGTGAATGAGTCTTGTGTTACTCCTGTATATACAGAAGCAGCTGGAAAGAATTGAGTGTTGTCTCCAAATATAGCAATGAATCTTATCATTGATGAGCTGCTCGAACTTGAGGCACTAGAACTAGAACTTGACGAACTTGATGAACTTGACGAACTTGATCTACTGCTAGATGAACTTGATGAGCTACTAGATGAACTTGATGAGCTGCTTGAACTCTTTGAGCTACTGCTCGATGAACTTGATGAGCTGCTTGAACTCTTTGAGCTACTAGATGAACTTGATGATGAAATCCCAAATCCAATCTCTAAGTATGGTCTAGTTGTTGCACTGGCATTTTGAGACGATCTGAACCTCACCCACTCTTCTGAAGCATCATCTGGTATAAGTAACCAACCATTGAAGCTGGTGGAATCAACCATGCTAATAACATCTTGAAGTACATCCCAACTATACCAGATATTAGCAACTGTTATGTTAGTTGTACTATCAGTAGCCGCCACTTCTCTATCTGAATCTCCAGTTGCTCCTTCTGTTTCCCAAAGAACAGGCGACGTTGAATCAAAGAATTGAGCATTCCAAGTTGTTTCTCCAGGAAGTGCTGGCTGATTAGCATCTCCAGTTCCTTCTACCCAACTCTTCTTCATCTTGTGAATAGAAGTATCGAAACCATCTTCTTCAAATACAGCTTCGGCATATAGAAATAGTCTTGCTGTTGCTATATCATTTGTGTCAGTTGTGATTGAGTATATATCACTGAGGTCAAACTTAATTAAAATATGATTAGTTTCTGGAATTGATGTTAATTGTTCCAGAACCATTATATCATTTTGACCTTGATTATCATTTGGTTGAGTTGAAACTATTTCAAGATCAGCAGTGACTCCATTAAAATCATCAATAGTATTCTCTCCCCAAGTTTGGAACCATATTGCAGAGGCAGTCGATGTACTTGAACTTGAACTTGATCTGCTTGAACTGCTTGATGAACTTGAACTAGAGCTACTTGATGAACTTGATGAACTTGACCTTGATGAATTACTAGAACTTGAACTTGATGAATTACTAGAACTTGAACTTGATGAACTTGACCTTGATGAATTACTAGAACTTGAACTTGATGAATTACTAGAACTTGAACTTGATGAACTTGAGTTACTTGATGAACTTGATGAATTACTAGAACTTGAACTTAATGAATTACTAGAACTTGAAGAACTTCTAGAACTTGAACTTGATGAACTACTACCTTCAAGGGCACTCCATGTTCCAAAAGTATCAAAGAGAGTGTTATAAGTAGCTTTTATATAAGCGTCTGAACGAGCTACTTTTGAAATTCTCACCGAATCAATTAGTCCATTAAAATGAAAGAGCTGTCCAGGCCTATTCCCTATTAGTATATCTTGTCCGATGTTACTTACATCTCCTGCAAGTGTAGCAGGAGTGGCAGACGTAATATCACGAAAATTCTTAGCATCTCCGGCATCACGATGAGTTGACAGTAAGTACCAAGTATTAATACTCACTGCTAAACCAGTCGGAGGGACTCCTGCAATAAAACAGGCGTAAATGGCTTGATGTATATACTGTTCAAAACCCGTGAAATCTTTTGACACTAAAGTCCCTTGATCAATTGGACCATAAGTGACCACATCAGGTCTTACCAACGTCATAAAGGTAAAGTCACCTGTTCCAAGCTGGAGTGTAGTATCATCGCTAACGGTTATAAACTCTGCTGATCCATCAAAATCTAGAGCTTTACCTCCTTTGAGACCATCTACCAGATTACCACTTGCCATAGCTGTTGGACTTCCGTGATTCCCATTAGTTGTTGAATCTTTAATGGAATTGGCTCCTCCTGAAGGATCTTGAGACATATTCCATACACCTACATAGTCACTATCCCAGACATTTTGAGCAGCAGTACTATCAACATCACCAACATAAATAGTATTATCAGTAGCAAGTGAGTCGTAATAAAAATATATATCAGTGGCTGAATCACTTGATATTGTTGGAACCTTTGTATGAAGTAATGCAAGATCATTATCTGAATCCCAATTTTCAATTTCCACAGGCAACTGGGTTACTCCATCATCTGTAGTAACAGCGATTTTCTTTCTATCAACATCAGATATCTCTGTAAAGATATGAGTTAAATCATCTAATCCTAAACCAGCAGAATTGCTCAATGGAAGAGATACAGGAAAATCAGATAGAGTTCCATCAACTTTTGTATTGTCTATTGTAAATTTTCTGCGAAATCGAAAATCTTCTAATGAAGTTGCTGTACTAGAACTACTTGAACTGGTTGAGCTTGACGATAAACTATTGCTTGAACTACTTGAACTGGTTGAGCTTGACGATAAACTACTGCTTGAACTGCTTGAACTGCTGCTTGAACTGCTGCTTAAACTAGTAGAACTCGAAGATGAACTTGAATTAAATAATATTTCAAAGTTTTGAGTATACCCTGACATTGGATTTGCTGCTGCAATCTCTCTACTTTGTAAAGCATATAAGTATCTTTTCGTTTCAGTTTCACAAGTTACACTAATAGAATCTACCAATGTAGTTCTTATAGAGTTTGAATAAATATTACAAGTTAGAGTTGTTCCAGACCTTAAAAGAGTACAATAAAGATGTGGTAAAGTAGTTGCTAATGATGAATAAGGATCTTGGTTGCCATTACTAAGATCACCAACATAAAGCTGACAATTACTACCACCATTATTAAAGAAAATAACATTAAGACCATCATTAGCAATAAGACCATCTTGATAAGTACCGATAGTATTTCCTACCATAATGAATACACTTTGAGAAAGGTCTTCACTTGTTGGAACTTCAATCTCAAAATCAATATCAAAATTACCAAAAAATCCTGCACCATAGTCTTTATATACAAATGAAACTGCATCTGATCTCATAGTATCATATACTGCTGCGGATGTGCTTACAGTTATGTCACTATCAGAATCTACTTCGGTATATGTTGTTAGGTCTTCAAATGCCATCTATATCCCTCTTATAGTAATGCATAGTATAATAGTAAGTCAACAAAGTCTACGGTTGTGATTCCACCTCCAGGAGGTTCTCCTTCAATTCTAATGAAGTATCCTTCTGCATTGTTTTCTGCCAAAATTTCGTTTTCATCATTAGTCCAATATGTATCAAAGTCAAGCTGTTTGAATGTTAAAGTTTCATTATCTATCCAGATATTCCCAACCGCTGGATTATAACTTCTATCTTCAACACCTGTTCTGACATGGTCTATAATCTGATTGCCAGCTGCTCCAGAATCAACTCCAATATCTTCTAAATCAATAAATTCTACTTTCTTGTTACCAAGATCACTCACCTTAGTAATAATCAATCTCATATCTGGAGTATTTCCCGCAGAAAAAGCATCCATTCTATATCCAGTAATCTTAAAGTTTCTATTTCCAAGGTCAGGATATCCGATAACTCCATAGTCAAAATCAATAGCAGGAATATCAGCTCCAATATCTATATTTGTAATTTCCCACCACTTCTTGGAAGTTTGATAATATGTCTCTGCTGTGCTATCAACATTTATTACCTCTGTGTCAGCTGATACTGGTACTGCTGTACTTTCGCTTAATGATGTACCTGTTATAGTAATAGTACCTGTACTATCCGCAAGAGTTATTGAGTTGATTAAAATCCAAGCGTGTTGATTTGAAACTGGAAAGTCCGCCGCTACATCTCCAACCTGACCTGTGTCTTTAATAATAAATGAACCAGTTAAAGGAACTTGATTAGCAACTACTCCACTTAATGGCAATGTATAAGAAATAACTTTAGTTTGACCTGCCAAAGAATCTGTTATCGTGTCACTATATACTTTAGTTACAAAATCAGCATCTGCTACAGGCGTAATACCACCAACTGTTCCTGTAAAGTCTCTTGCTCCAGATACTAATGAGTATTGAGTATGATCATCATCTGCAAGACCAGTCAAGTTTCCATGATCAGTTATAAGCGAACCAGATGGCAATGAAACAGCACTTTCTACAATTAAAGTATCAATAGTTGCAGTTCCATCAACTTCTAAACTTCCTTCAAGTTTGTTAAGAGCAGAAGCACCAGCAGAATAGATATTATAGCTTGAATTACCAATACCACTATGGTCTGAAACAAATAAACCATATGCTGAAGTAACTGTTCCTGATGGCACATATCCAGGAGCTTCAACTAATAATCCATATGCGTCTGTAATATCAACATCGCCACTGCCTGCACTTAATATTTGAAATCTTCCACCTGCCATCTTAGTAACCAAAACATTTGCCATGCCAAAACCGGTACCAGTCTTAAAATCTCCTCCATACATATTTGTGATAGTTGCATTATCTGCTGCAATTGAAGTACTACCAGTTACACCAAGTAAGCTAGTAGCAGTCACACCATCAGCAGTTACATTTGCTAGAACTAAAGCACCTTCAACTGTACCGTGAGTATCTGATAAATCAAGTTGTGAGGTAACTCTTAATCCTGTAAGGGCAACACCAGCATCGCTGGCAGAACTATCAACCTGGAGAAAAATACCAGTACCAGCTCCTGTAATTCCAGAAGCAAATATTTCGTCAATATCTACAGCATTTTCAAATGTTGGAAAACCAGGAAGGTCTAAGTCAGCATTATTACCAATTGCCATATGACCACTATAAGTACCTGCTCCTGCAATGGCAAGACCACTCTGAGTAGATACTTCTGTTAAAGATGTTGATCCTAGAAGAATGCTATTACCATCTACGATCAAGTCATTTGCTCTTACACTACCAACTACAACAATACCGGTTGAGTCAGTTTCAAGAACTTTAGTGTCTGCATAGTAAAGCTCAACAGCACCGCTAGATGGGTTTAACAACAAACTAGACCCATCAAAAGTAATCTCTGAATCTTGTGAGTCTCCGAGTTGAATTTTTTGGTTGGTTTTTAGTTGCAGGTTGCTGTTTTTAAATTTAGCCATTGTTTTTATCTCCGTCTATAAAGACCGTCCGTAAGGACCGATTTATCTTGTAATTGTCCAATCAAGTGTATAATTGTCTGAATCTAATGCTCCTGAGAGTGTCACTGTAAATCCATTGACTGTCTTTTCTGTCACAATAGATCCATACATTGAAGGAAGACTATCTACAGTGTTTACTAATGAGTATGATATTGAGTAGTTAGTATCTGCTTCTGCACTTGAAAATACTACACTTCCAGTACTATCTCCATCTACTAATACTTCTTGACCAGTTATAACTTCTTGTGCAATCTGACTATCGACATATGCTTTAATTGCTTGTTCTGTTACTAAGACAGTAGTTGAGTCTCCAGATAAAGATTGGTCATTAGAAATTTCATCTACAGCTTGACTACTTGCTACTTGGAAAGAATTAGTAGCTTTGAATCCTCCAGAAATAGTTTCTGCCTCTTTATCGTCTTCATAGTATAGATCAACTGAACCATCATCACAGTCTATTGCAAGTTTTGAGTTGGTGTAAAATTCTATATGATGAGTTCCTCTGTCTCTGATCCATATATAATCATTGTCGCTTCCATATAAGAATGCATCTGCATTGGTAGGATTTAATCGTAACCTAGTACCCCCAGTTGTTCCAATTTCTTGAACATCTGTACTAAGAAAACCACGCAACCTCTCAGAACCATCACTTACAACAAATCTCATTAGTCCTGTTGATTGAGTATTTTTAATAGTCAAGTCGGTGCTATCATGAGTTATACTTCCTTCTAAATCTGCCCCAACAAGAAACCCGTTTGTAGTTGTTTCAAGAGCTTTAACAGAATCATAATAAAGTTCAACATTTCCTGCTGAGGATTTAATCTCACCAGTTCCTAAGAATATTGTATCTTCAGATACATAAAGGTCACCTAAAACTTGGACATCTTGTGAGAATATTACTGATGTTGAATCTGAACTTATCTGGTTATGGATTTGAGCAGTTAAATGATAAAATTCAGAAGTAGAGTCCCCACCCTGTAAACCACCAAGATCATTATGCATACCACCAGATGTTTGGGCGTCAACATAAGTCTTAATTGCAAGAGCAGTTGAAAGCTGGTCATCAGCAGAAGCAGCAAAAAGTACATCTGTTGAAATCTCATCTACCGTTGCTCCGAGAGTAAGTTCTATAGTCGTAAACTCCCCAGTATTAGGATTAGTACCACCTATTGGACCTGGACTTGCCATAAGGTTTGTCTTTGTAATATTTTTTGTTTCCGCTTCGTCTACATCCACAACAGGTATTAAATCGTTCCCTGCTAAGATTGCTAATGGATTAAGCTCTGATATCTTTTGATCTGCCATTGGTCTTTTATCCTATTAGTGCTTAAATAAAATTGACGTTCCGCCTTTAACTTTTCCTGCATTATAAAGTCGGTCAAGTTGATTCCCTAAAAGCTCTTTATTTCCTTCTGCTGCATATTGTTTCATAACGGACTTAAATAGCTGGACGCTTTCGATTAATTGATATGCTGCATCGACGACTTGTACTTCGATTGGGTCTGGATCATTTTTTTCTTCAAGGTGTTCCGACAACATTTTTAGATGTTCAAATAAAAGCTTCACGTCTTCCGAGGTTAACTCATTTAAAATAACTGTGGGGTTTATACTTGATTGTGACATATCACACTCCTCTGTCTAGAACAATTTTGTTTTCTCTATATCCAATCTATTTAAAAACCGTTAATATCCTTTATCCTACTATTGCTACTCTTACTTCTACTGAAGTATCTGGCATCCATACTCTTATAGTCGTTTCTGAATTTGCTTCAATGTCTTGAGGGGAGATGAACATATTTGTTGCAACATCCCAACATGTAACTGTAACATGACGAGGATTAGTTGTCAGACATAAATATGTAATATCAATTTGACCATACTGACTTCCACCTGAGGGAACCCAAGAAACATCTACATCATCTATTGTTCTTGCAACTCTAGGTGCTGTGTTTGTTTCTTGTAATGCTCGTCCAGAGAATAGAATATCTACTTTTGATGCTGATTCAGCTGTCAAAGCTCTACCAACAACTTGATAGAGTGGACTAGTTTGAGTGCTAGTAACAGTTCCTGGTTCAGAATTTGAAAGATATAATAAATCTCCAACAACTACGCCAGCAGATCCTGCTTCTACATTTACATTTTGAACATATCCATTGAGTCTAGCTTGTCCGGTTCCATCAGCGGCTAGTCCAACTTCAACTACTACCATTTCTGCTGCTGTAACTATACTTGTTGCATCAGCTAAAGCAGCTTGCCTATTTGAATCCACGTAACAAAGATCTCCAACAGTCACGTTCTCTGTATCAATAGTAAATGTTCCTGCAACATTTAATCTTTCCCATCTGTCTTCATACCCAAACCAAAACTCATCTTTTGTAGTATCATAAGCAAACCTACCTTGATCTCGACATTGAGCATGAGCCGCAGGAATAAAGTTACTTTCTGGTCCTGCATATCTTTTTGCGTATGTTCTCTTGTTATCTACATTTTCAGGGTCATAGTCGCTAATCGATCCTACAACCGGAGGGCCAACGCTTGTAATATTTACAGCTTTCAAGAATATAAGAGATGTACTCGAACTACCATAATCATAACTATTTCTATCATCTGTTCTTACAATTTTTATGTTTGCTTGAGGTGCTGGGCGTGATTTAATAAAGGTGTATTCTAAAACAACGTAGTGCCAACCTGTTTGTAAAGGCAGTCCAACAGTTGGAGTGACTATATACTGATCATCATCTGAAAAATCAACTGTATGGTCTTCACTAACGTATATCATTACATCATCTTTGAACGCATACCCTGGTCTAACAACAACACTAGATGAAGAAGTTTCATCTAAAACTACATCGAGACCACATGGAATGTCCAAAACATTTTCATTCCTAGATGTCATCTCAGTTAGCTGGTTGACTGTGTTGCTATTATAAGATGCAAATGGGTCCACCGCTCTATATTGTTCTGGTATGGTACTAGCCATCAGATATTCTCCTTGCTATTTTAACTCTATTTTTATGGTTTAAATCGTCAAAAGATCTACTACCGGACTCTTTATTTTTTGTTCTAATCTTAGGTTCTTGTTATTAATTTAAGAAAGGATGCTCATTTAAATAATCCCGTTCTATATATATTAATTACTGAATTAAGAGTTTTGAGCATTTTTTATGGAAGGACGGTGGAAAAAAGGGTACCGCCATAGCAGTACCCTTAGTAACATCTTCGGTTAATTGTTGTTAGTAACTTCATCATAATTGGTTTATATTTTGTTCTAAACTATTCGACATATCGTCACATGCTACTAATCATAGAATCTAACTGTTTTATCGTTGGGCATTTAGATCTGCATTTTACAACTTTCCACCCCTGTCCTTTAAGTTTATTATCTTTTTGTGGATCAATATTTGTATCATTATTATGCCAAAACGTATTAGGGAATTGAAATATTATCCTTAACACAGGATCAGCAAAATCAGTTATAAATCCAAACAATAGTTTTTTACTTACTTGTGAAAATTCCCTGACCATATAATCTTTTTCTATATTTGGAAAATGTATCTTCAAATGATCTAGTACACCCATTTTTTGAACTTGGACGTGGTCACGAACTTCATTGACTGCTTTATCTAGAGCTTCTTCGAGTTCTATTTCTTCTAAGTCTGGTTCTTCATCAACAAATACTTCCTCATCACCAATAACATCATCAAGTTCTTCACTTTTTGTAAAGAGCCCTGAATGTCTTCCATACTTACTTTTAACTGTAAATTGATCAGATGCAAGAGGAGCATCAGGATATCTTTTAGTGTAATCAGCGTACTGAATTTTATGAACAGCAAGGTGCCTTGGTGAAATTACTTGATAGGACTTTCCACAGATTTGGCAAGTGACTTTTCCATTATCATCAAATGCATGGTATGGTAATTCTTGATTCATTTTATATTCTCCTTCTCATTTTTCATATTTAAATTTTGTTCTAAAAAAGGAGTAACTTTAATGCTTGATTTGAAAATTGATCCGAAATTATATCATCATTATCTAATAACTGTGGGTCTTCGTAGTCTGAGGAGCAAAAATCCAGGAGAAAGGTTTCTTAAACATGGACCCTTACATTTCACAAATGATGATGTAAAAAATGTGCAAAGTGCATTGATTCTAGGCAAAGACAAACTATTCAAAACTTCACAACAACAAGCAATGAGAAATTTTGAATGTAGTAGTATAGTTTCTTCTGTTAGAGGAATGAAGCTGGCATCTATGGTAAATGACTGTACTATGCACCATTTTTCATCTGAGTTTGAGATTGAAGAAGAATGGTTTGAAACTTTAGTTAGTGCTACAAACTATTCAGATAGTAACAAAAAATTATTACAACAGTCGAGGGTAATCGGATGAAAATTTTATTAGTAGGGGATCTCCATAATCAATTTAATGATCTCAATGTCATAATTAGCAAGAAAAAACCAGACATAGTATTTTGTTGTGGGGATTTTGGTTATTGGCCAAAATGGCAGTCATCTCAGAAACTATCAGAAATAAAGCCACAGGGCGCAAAAATTTATTGGATAGATGGGAATCATGATGACCATTGGTCAATAAGAGATAGAGAAAAAGATGAACTTGAAAAAGACATCATCTATATGCCAAGAGGTTCCACAATGAAATTAGATGATGGACGGAATATTCTTTTCATGGGAGGAGCGTTTTCAATTGATAAACATTTGAGAAGGGAAGGATGGGATTGGTTTCCAGAAGAAACTATAAGTCATTCAGATATGCAAAATCTTCCAGATGAAGAAGTTGATATTTTTATAACCCATACATGTCCCGATGAATTGGTTGATGAATTAATTAAGTTTTACCCTGAGAAAAGAGGGGAGCCATCTAATGTTGCTTTGAGCCAACTCTGGAAAATATATAAACCAGAATTATGGATATTTGGTCACTGGCATCATTATAAGGAAGGGAGATTGTTTGGTACTAAATGGTACTCGTTGTCATATCCACGTGGAGGTTCCCGCTGGTGGATGTGGTTACCAGAAAAGGAGGTATATCAAAGTAAGTCGGGAATACCCAATTAACCTTTTAACTACTTAGGAGGAATTATGTTTTACGTTGTATTAATGATACTATTTATTGCTGCCGCTATTTTCGCACCGCGCTTTATTAAAGACATAGAAAAATTTGTCGAAGCGTGGGATGAGAAAAACAAGCGACGAATCGAGCAGAAACAGGTCATCAGTCTCTTTGGTGCAAGACTTGGTGTAAGAATTGCCTGTGTCGTTGCTGCCTTTATTTTCTTTGCCTTCACAAGTATTCTATGGGTCGGTGCTGATGAAGTCGGCCACCTAAAAAGAATCTATATGGGGAAAGATATGCCACAGGGTCAGATCATCGCCCTACCAGATGAGAAGGGTCCACAAGCAAAAGTTTTGATGCCAGGATTTAAGTTGATAGCTTTCATCAAAGTCACTCATGATATTGAGATGCTACGTGTTATGGAAGTCAAAGAAGGCCACTATGGTTTTCTGATCGCCAAAGATGGGAAGCCAATGCCCGATGGCCAGTACATTGCACCAGCTTGGCCGGATGCAAAACAGATGATTGATGCTCTGTCCTTTATGGGATGGACAGGTGATCGGGATACTTATGAGGGTCCAAAAGGAGTTAAGGGTCCTCAACTAACTGTCCTATCTCCTGGAAAATATCGTGTTAATAGATATCTTTTCACAGGAAAAGAGGAAAAGGCAACAGAGGTTCCCACAGGATTTGTTGCAGTTATCAAGTCCAATGTTGGAGAGGACTATACAGGGGATCCCATCCTGCCCAAGGGAGTTGATAAGACTGACCTTTCTGTCCCGATCGTTCCAAAAGGATACCGTGGAGTGTGGGCAAAAGTATATACTCCAGGTGCTTACTATATCAATAAAAAGGCATACGAAATCACTCTCATCGATACCCGTGTCCAAACCTGGAAATATCTCGGTGGATATACACGTCGGATCATCAATCTCACAATTGGAGATGATGGAAAAATCGAGCAGGTTCCTGATGAAATTCTAGTAAAAATACCTGAAGATGCAGCAGATAAAGCTATTATTCTAAGGGTTGAAGGTTGGGATATCCCACAAGATTCCCGAGTCCAAGTTCAGGTTACTCCAGATAATGCCCCATTCGTGGTAGCATCAGTTGGTAATTTAGTGGATATCGAGAATAAGATCATAACTCCAAACTACCGGTCGATCATGCGGAACGCCGTTGCCAAAGACGTGACAGTTACTGAGCCCAAAGTTGACCCCAAAACCGGAGAAGAGATCCTTGATGATGATGGTAAACCAATTATGCATACAGTTACCAGGCGTAGAAAAGTTCTGGATCTATTATATCAAAGGGAAGAGTTGGAGCGAATTGTTGCTGAACAACTGGTCCCTGCCGGAACTGCTGCTGGTTTGACTGTCCAATGGGTACGATTCGGTGACCCTGCTGTTCCACCTGAGCTTCTAATTCCTGGAAAACGCCGCCAGTTAGCCAAACAACTGGAAGCAACATATGAACAGGAACAACAAGCACAGGTCGCAAGGGTTAATACCGAGAAGGAAAGAGCTCGTGCTGATCAACAACCTAAACTGATGGAATCTGAGATCGGTATCATGGTTGCTCAGAATAATGCAACTGCCAGGGAAAAGGAAGGTATCGGTGAAAAGAAATTCTACACCGAGCTAGCATTAGGACAGCAGGCACAGAGAGAAGTCCTTGGTGCTGATCTGACCTTTCAACTTGCTGCTCTCAAAGAGGTATTGACAGCTGCTGTGAGTAATCCGGATATTGTTAAAATTCCGGGCGTCCTTGTTCAAGGAGGCGATGGAAGTAGTCTCACTGGCGCAGCAGCAATTCTTGGAGCCAGCAATCTCAATATAGGTGGAATTCTTAATCGGAGAAGAACACCGTCTGAAACTCAATAATGGATAACTCTGAGGGGGAGTTATCACAACTCCCCCAAGGAGGAATGATGATTAATATTAAAACTGAAACTCTAGCAAAGAAAATCATCGACTATGGAATAGTAGAAACAAACTATGGACACTGTCTAAAAGTTGTTAAAGTAATGATTGATGAAGCAATATTTGGACATGCATATATGGCATACTTTGATGGCGGTGCCACTCCAAATCCAGGAGATATGAAAATTGGTGGTTACATCCGAGGTCCTGGAACAAAGAGGCAAAGACTTTATGAATATTCTGAAGCTATTGGATATGGCACTAATAATGAAGCAGAATACTCATCTCTAATTCACTTGTTAAAAGCCATAAATAAACATGGAATCTGGAAGGTGAGAATACATGGGGATTCCAGTTTAATTGTTAAACAGGTAAATGGGGATAACAAAGCAAGAGATTCACGCATGAAAGCATTCCGAGACCAAGCTCTTGAATTATTAAAGAATGTTAATGAGTGGACCTTGATAGATATTCCCCGATCTCAAAATAAGGAAGCAGATTCATTAACTTAAGAAAGGAGTTATATGTTATGGGAAATCGTATAGATTTAATAATTATTGATCCACAGAACTCATTCTGTTATCCAGGTGCCGAAGTTATGTTCAAAGACTTTTTCAAGAAGGGGCATGACACTCCGGATGCAAGGAACGCATTTGAAGTAACGGGGATGATGGATCCTGGTGAACTTTTTGTTCCTGGTGCCAATGAAGATATGGACAGAGTGGCAAACATGATTGATGAAGTTGGAGATAAGTTCTACACTATTCATGTGACTTTGGACTGCCACCATTACATCGACATTGCTCACCCTATTGTATGGACCAATTCCAAGGGAGAGCATCCAGCACCATTCACAATCATTGAAGTAGCTGATGTTGATAACGAGGTGTGGTTCTGTGCTTTTCCTCAGTATCGAGCGTACTGTAAAGAGTACATCCATACTCTGGCGAATAACAAGAGATATCCTCTTTGCATTTGGCCACCTCACTGCCTTATCGGTACATCTGGGAATGGAGTCTATAAACCTCTTGCTGAGGCTCTCGGAAGATGGGAAGCCAGAAACACCGCCAATGTCGACTTTCTGACTAAGGGATCAAACTGGAAAACTGAACACTACTCAGCTGTTCAGGCAGACGTTCCGGATCCTGAAGATCCAACAACCGGAATGAACATGGACTTCATCGACCCTCTGAGAGATGCTGACATGCTCGTATTGACTGGCGAAGCTCTGTCTCACTGCCTCGCCAACACCGGTAGAGATATTGTTACTGGGTTTGGTGATAAGAGTCTGGCCAGCAAGTTCACCCTACTCCAAGGTGCAAGTTCCAACGTACCCGGTTTCGAGTTCATGGGTGAGGAGTTTGTCAAAGATTTATCAGCTGACGGGATGATCATCGATCAACATGTAGATACCTACCTCAGATAGGAGGAAACAATGGACTCTACCGATTCTCTAAAAGGTCCATTTACAGTTGTATTTCAAGATCAAGAAGACCCGACCGTAGTTCTCTGTTGTATAAAAGTACTCGAGACAGCAGGAGAAGTTTCTGCTTTCATAGAAGGAAAGGGTTTTAATTTTCAAGAATATGCAGTTGTTCATGGAAAAGTTATTAAAAAGTTTGGTGAAGCACTGAACCTCAACAAAGATAAGGAGTGATAGTTATGGGAAGATTTATGCCATTAGATGACGAAGAAGTCATCCAAGTACCCGGAGCGGGGACATTCACATTCTCCGCCAAAAAGATAGAGAAGCTTGGTGCAATGCAGTATACGGTTGTCACCATTGCTGTCGATGTATCAGGTAGTGTTACTGGTTTCGCTGACCAACTTCTTGAATGTGTTAAAAATATTGTTGAAGCGTGCAGGAAGAATCAGAGAGCAGAGTTCATGGTCATCCGGTTGATCACGTTCGGCAGTACTATTCAAGAAATCCATGGTTTCCGTGAGCTGGTTGACATTAATATTGATGACTATGATGAATTTGATCCAACTGGAATGACTCTCCTGTTTGATGGTGCTTATGATGCCATCGGTTCTGTCTGTGAATATGCAAAGATGATGAGCGACAAAGATTATGATGTAAATGGCGCTGTCTATATCATCACAGATGGAGATGAAAATCCGCCATCAGGTCACAAAACAATTGCCAGTCCAAGAATGATGAAAGAAAAAGTGGAGAAGGCGATCCAAGGTGAGGAAATTGAATCCCTCATCACAGTCCTGGTCGGTCTCCATGATCCAATGTCAGCCTGGGCAGCTGATGTTCAAAACTATCTGTCAACATTCCAGGTTGATGCAAACTTCACCAAGTTCATTGATGTTGGTGATGCGAGTCCTCAGAATCTTGCAAAACTGGCAGATTGGGTTAGTGATAGCATCTCCAGTCAAAGTAGTCAGGTTGGATCCAATCAACCTAGTCAGGTTCTGGATTTTTAGCCATGTTTGATATGACAGGTTCATTAAAAGAGATAAAAAAATTCCTGGGAGAGATGCTTGAAAAGCATGGAATCGATGAAGACAAATGGAGAGAAGATTTAAACTCTCTTCCAAAAACTCAACGTTCTATGGTGCTTACCTTTGATACTGATGATGTTAAACAAGGTTTTGTAGTGAAGTTTAACTTTATATTCTCAGCTGTTGAAATCATTATCAAAGATGAAAAAGTTCTTAAGGATTTTAAAGCAGGAAATATGGAATAATAGCGCGGGGGCATTTATGGATTGCCCCCACATCCATTTTTTTAGTTGAGGTCTATATATATTAATTACTGAATAACAACTATCAGCTATTAAATTTATTAATTCCCACCAGCAAAGAAAGGAGTTTTATGTTATGAGTAAACACATTTCAAAATCATTATCAACACTTCTTATTAACCCGATGGTTCTGGACACTTTAGACAGGACAAAAGATGCCGAGGCAATTGCCGTTGTCGCAAAAGGTTTCTGGGATTATGATCTCATGTCTCGTAAACCAAGTCCTGCGTATGATGAGTATGGAGTGTTCACCGGGACTGATCTTGACCTCGCATGTTTTTTATACGCGCTTGCCGGCAGAGGTGCAGTCATCAAGATTCCCTATTACAAAGCGAAATCAAAGAAGACCGTGCGGGAAGACCAGAAGCGTATTTCTTCCGAAGCTCAAGGTCAAATCGTTGCAGTCATAGGAAATCAAAACTTCTTTAAATTCTCTGTCCAAATCATCGACCAAAATGTGGTTGGAGAAGATAAAGTCGGTTTCTTCCGGACTTACAATCTCACATCTGAAGATGGAACCTGGTCCGATCAATGGAGACATATCAACTTCATGCCGACCATGAATGAAAACAAATTCATCACAGAGAATAAACTCTGGTCTGGCAATCAAATTGTCTTCAAGAATTTTGCCCATCCGAATAGATGGACAAGCTTCTTCGGTCATTACTATGTAATTTCCAAAATCGTCATGGAAAGACTGGCAGAGGAATCGAAACACCTGAATCAGCAAATTGGTTTTATGCTGAAGGAGGGTATCACATATCCTGAAGGTGAAGGACCGGAGTCGTATGATGGATACACATATGGAAAAACTGAACCTCAAAAGTTCACTTCTTTTCAGGCAAAGATCTTTATCCCTGAACTCGATCTGAAAGGTGAGTATCCAAAAATTGACCACAATCAGACAAAACTAGTTTCGTGTTATGAAAAACGAAAACGTCTTAACAACCTGAAAAACTATCTGACATTCATGACCAGGGCAACTGAACTCGCTCACCACAACAATCCTGACAGGATGCCTGCCTGGATCAAGGAAACCAAATGGGAATCAGGTTTTAGAGAACCTGGAAAAAGGACTGACTGGGACCGGTTAAAATTATTCCAACCAGAAGTTGGAAAACATTCTGTCTCAATTCTCAAACGAACATATGAGAAGACAGCATATGTTGCCGTCGACTAGTTGTCTCAAAGGGAGGGATATAATATCCCTCCCATATATAAGGAGGGTCGAATGCGAAAATATTTACTACTTTTAATACCTATTCTTCTACTCTCCTGCACATCTGAAAAATTCGAGTTTACTTTGGATGTTAAGGCAAAAGTTATTGGTAGTACTAATGATCATATTGGAATACAATATGAAATCTATGGAAAACCTTTGTTTCAAGATGTATATATTCCAACTTATGCAGAGTTAGCTTACTATGCTAAAATGAAAGAAATCCCATTAACAGTGCTTGTTGAAGGTGATGATTATGATGGATCCGATAGAGTTTTTATAACTCTCACACACAATGGTAGTTTATTTGGAGATAAGCGAGAAAAGTACAAAAGAATATCAATGTATGACTTCATACCTTTAGATTTAAAAATTCCTGGATTTACTTGGTATATGTTTAATGATGAAGAATACTCTGATGGGATATCAGCACAAGGGCTGAGAGAAAAGCTTCATGAATCTGGTGATGATCCACCTGAAATAAAAGCAACAGTTACAATCGAGAAGAAAGGAGGCGATGAAGATTTATGATAAGTATTGATACTTTTATCGAAATCGGAAGTCAACACAAAGTATGTGAAGATTACATCCTTTCTGGTGACAACTATATAATTCTGGCAGACGGTTGCTCTAGTTCTAAAAATTCGGAAATGGGCGCCAGGATTCTCTGCTATATGGCCCAGCAGTATTTAAAGTATAACATTCTTGGATATGATAATGAAGCAGACTTAGCAGCAAGAATGGGAAGTTGGGTCATCCATAATGCAGAGATGACAGCGAGACATATGGGTCTAAAAAAGAATTGTCTCGATGCCACTCTGATAATTGCTAATAAAGTTGACAACTACATTTATATATCCATGTTTGGCGATGGTTATATAGTGACTCAAGACAACTTCAACCATCATGGAGTAACATGGATTGAATATACAAAGAATATGCCATTCTATCTTCGCTATCTTATAGATAAGGAGGATTTTCTCTCCTATCATAAGGAAAAGATCGTAAAAACTCGCCACCATGAGATTCACACTCCAACCGGTGAGAAGGCATATGATATATTAGAACAGGCATATGATCTACCGGGCCTCTTTCGTTATGACCTAAACTTCTATAAAACTATTTCAATCTTCTCTGATGGCCTCGGATCATTCATTGATCCAGATGCTGGTCCCAATAGTAACAAATTAATAGAGGTTTACACCCTCATGCCCGAGATGTTAGGTTTCAAAACCACAGCAGGAGAGTTCTTAAAACGCCGAATGAATAGAAATTCGAAGACTTTAAAGAGACAAGGAATTGAACACTTTGATGATCTATCAATGGGAACTTTCTTAATGGAGGAAGATTCAGATGGCCATGACAGTAAGTCTAGTTAACGCAGTAGAAACCGCTGAGAATTTTATCTTAAGACAAAAACCGCCAAATAAACAACAAATTGACCAACTTATTCCAGAAGATTATTCAAGAGTGAAAACAACAAATGGAGAGTATTTCTGGGTTAAGGTAGATGAAGTCAACATTTCAGAAGTTAGCTCATTTGTAGGGATTATTTTCACAGATCCTGTATTCCCTCAAAAGTTTGTTAAGGGAGATAAAATTAACTTTAAAGAGTTCAATGTATTCGACGTTAGATCATCGAGGTGGTTAACTAATGAAGGTATTTAATATACTAAGGTTTATAGCTAGTGTTATTACAGTACTGATATTTCTTGTTATAGTAGGTGTCTGTATAACATATGATTCAGGAGTTAAAACTATCAAACTTAAAGAGGTGGTGCCATGGTTAAAATTATCCTGACTACTTTCTTATTACTATGTATCTCTATTGAAAAATGACACTACGAATAAAAGGAAAGGTAATAAAACCTTTCAAAGACCATGAATTTCTATCTAAAGGCGGCGAAGCAAAAGTTTTTATAAGAAGCGGGATTGCTTACAAGATTTGCCACAACCCTTCCATTATGATCCCCGAAGCAAAAGTCAAAGAGCTTCAAGCTCTTGATAGTCCCCTCATAGTTAAACCCATTGACTTCATCTTTGACGACGATAAACTGATAGGTTTCACCATGCAAGCGTTAAATGATACTTGTGTTCCTTTGGTGAAGTTATTCACTAACTCTTTTCAGGACGCCCACAGTATTACTAACGATCATATCATCGCTCTAGTTCAGAATATAAAGCATGAAATAAATGAAATCCATGGAGAGAACATATTAATCGTTGATGGTAATGAGCTGAATTACATGGTTGATGATGACTTTGTAACACCGTATTTCATCGACGTAAATTGTTGGCAAACAAAGAACTTCCCAGCAACTGCAATAATGCCTTCCATCCAGGACTTTCTGACTAAAGGTTTTTCCACACTGACAGATTGGTTCTCATTTGCAGTTGTGTCTTTTCAACTTTTCATTGGGATACATCCTTTCAGAGGGACAGCACCAGGATATAAGAAAAAGGACTTAGTAAAGAGAGTTCGTAATTCTGTGTCAGTATTAAATCCAAGCGTTACTATCCCAGATGCCGCCAGAGACTTTTCCTTAATTCCCTCAGCATATATGGACTGGTATGTAAAGGTCTTCGAAAATGGTGAGAGAATCCTTCCGCCAGCTCTACCTGGAACTGCTGGTGTTGCTCAAGTTAGAGTTGTTCTTATTCAAAGCACTAACAACTTTGAGATCACTGAAATCCACGAGTATCCTGATGAAGTAATGTATTATGGAACTTTCTTTGGAAACTCAATCACCAAAACCAAGACACAAATCTATATAAATAAGACGGACTATACAGTAGGTCCTGATGTTGAAGCTCTCTATGTAATGCCTGAGATGATTCCTATCTTGGCAAAAACTGAAGGAGATAATATTCAACTATTTTCTACTGACTCTGATTATGAGATTAAAGACATAAACATTAGATGCACTAGCCTTATGATTGCAAGTAATATTCTTTATCTCAAAAACAGGGGAAAACTTATCGAAATGACATTTGAAGTTATAGGAAAAACAATCATTCCAATTGCGAAGAAAGTATGGAGGATTGAGGAAACTTCAAGTGAAATGTTCTCCAATGTAATTTCTCAAAGTGTCTTGGGAGATGCATTTTTAGTTATTCCACATGATAGCAAATGTCAAACTATCAAAGCACCTGAACTTAATGATTATAAAGTCATCGATGCAAAATATGAAAATAAGGTGTGTGTCATCATCGGTCATAAAGATGGTCAGTATGATAAATTAGTTTTCAAATTCGATGATAATCAGAAGTATACTATAAGGATTATTGAAGATGTTGACTACTTACCAATCAACTTTGTTACGTTAGATAACGGAGTCTGTATCATGATCAACGATGATGACTCTCTCGAGATGTTCTTAAACAGAACAGACAAGGATGATGTTAAGCGCATCGAAGATCCGGACATTCACTCAACAATGAAGCTAACCAAAGATGGAACTACTGCAATGTTCACTAAGGGCAACAAAGTATTCTCCATCAAAACTAAATAAGGATGATGCTTATGGAAAAAATAAAAGAACTTGCCTTTAAATTCTTCGAATGGCTATTGTTTCCCACAAGAGAGACATCCAAAGTACATTCAATGTATGCACTAATGGAGAACGGTCCAATGAAAAAAGGATCTATTGGTCGTATAATACTCCAGATACTTCTGCAAGCATACAATACTGAATATAAGGATAAAGCTGATAAGGAAGCAATTTTGTCTTCCATATCTGCTAATTATCGAGTTGAAACTGAAGGAGCGTGGCAGGCATTCCTTGCTGAAATTGATGAGCCTGATGAGTAGAGTATTTGCTTTTACACTAAATTTATTTAAGGAGATATATCATGGAACTACAAACACAAGATGATTTTGGAAGCCTAGAGGTAACTCTAGTCGAAAACCCATATGATCCTGAATTGGATCATGAAATGATGGAATACTTTCGTACAAAAGGGAAAGCTATGAAAAATGGAGACGGTGACTTTATCAAAGAGGAAGATGGGAACAACACACGAACCAGGGGGAATAAAAAAGGAATCTTCCTTGCTTTTGTCGATGGAGATGAAAAGGTTTGTATCGGATACTCCATGCTCCACAAATCTGATCGTTTCGATTACCGGCAAAGCGTAAAAATTGAGGGTTGGGGTCGGTATCTCGCCTATATGAAAGCTATCAAACATAGAGATCACAGTGCATATCTCATGTCCAAAGATAGCAATGCCCGACTTGCTCCAAAAACCATCGTCAAAATTCCTCATTCGATGTTCGGTAGCTTTGCCCATTTTGTCATCCGCTGTCAACATTACTACCAGGACAAAACCCTTCCGGAATGGGCGACTTCGTTGGCGAATCAAATCTATAAGGAAGAACCCAAACTGCCAGAGTAATCTATAAAGAGGTAATGTAAAGACTAAAGGTCATGGACTTATGAAATTCCATGACCTTTTTTTTCGTAATTTATACCTTAATTTTAGTCGAATTTAATCATTATATTTCGTTATTACTATATATATAAATAACTGAGTAATGAATGTTTGACAAAAAAAATTGAGGAGGGTATAACTATGGAATGCAAAAAGTTTTTAGACAATCTTAGAGATGCTGCATACGAAATAGATATGAAAGGTATTGTCACGTATGCCAACTCTGCAGCAGAGCATCTAACAGGCGTACCGTTGACTAACATCATTGGGTATTTCTTTCTGCATCTAGTATCAGAGGGAGATAGGGAAAAAGTTATGAATCTATTTATCAAAACTCTAAGGGGTGAGGAGACTGAGGGTGAAATAACAATCCCCAACGGAGCAGTTGCTCATCTGAAGACTCAACCTTTAATGAACGAGAAGAATGAAGTTGTAGGTGCATTCGGAATCGCTCGGGACATCACAGAGAAAAATAAAGCGGCAGAAAGAAAGTTACAATTAGACAAAGTGGAAGCTGCCCTCATGATGGCGAGGACATGCTGTCATGAGATGGCACAACCGATGCAGGCCATTATCGGTGGTGCCGAGGCAATGGAGTTATGCATGAAACAAGATGGGTTTATTGAGAGTAGACATATTAATGACCTGATAGATCAAGTCATTAGATTGAGGACTACCCTGGCCAATCTCCATGATGTAGTTAAACTGAAGAAGATGGCGCATCATACCATGCAGAATGGAAAACCGATAGAGATGTTCGATGTAAACGCAAGTCTATAAACTGAGAGGAAATAATATGACTATAATAGCAAAAAACCCAAGGGCATGTGGCTCACTTAATACACAGAAAGTGCCAGCTAATGCGATAACGTTGAACCTCACCATATGCTGTGACTCTAGACGAGATGAGTGTCCGTACCATCTCAATATAGATCATAATAATGAAGAGTTCAATATCAACTTCAAACAATCCATTTGCATGTTCGGGCACATAAGAGATTATTGAATGGCAATTTAATCCATTCAAAAAAGGAGAGATATAGACTTTCTCCTTTTTTATATTTTACATTTTAAATTTTTAACCATTTTATCATAATTAAACTGAATCTTTACATCTTTATTTTTATAAGCATAAGCTCTACTTGCATTTATTTTTCCAAACTTTAACTGTGTATTCATTACCTTTCTAACTATTTTTTTGTTTGTGGGTAGATTCAGAAACTGAAAGGTATTATTAAGATATATCTCAGGTTTAGTAAGCAACTCTTCGTAGACTATTGTAGAACATCTTTTATTAGAATTAACAAAATCGACATATTTTTCTACTGTATTGACTAGATGATTAAACTCTTTTTTATTGACTTGACTTCCACCTCTACCCGATAATATAGTATCAATTGGATGTCTAAGTATATGAAGAACTCTCGCATCTTTTCTGAAATATTTTAACCATTTCTTTGACATTTGAATTGCTCTTCTTGCATCTACGTCAGTTTCTCTATTTCCCCAAGGAATCTTTTCACCCCATGCATATTTTTTCAAATTTGGAACCTTCTTCTTTGCTAACATCAAAACCCACTCTTTAGGTTTATCAAACTCAATATAACTTTCTTCAAACTCAATCCAACCAACTTGAGGATGAGCTCTCAGGAGTTGCATCAACATTGTAGTACCACTATGTCTGAATCCTGTTATCAATACTTTAATCATTCTCATTCCTTTTATTTTTTGTTCCAATTACTATATATATTAATAACTGAACATTAACCATTACCTTATTATTAATTATACAATAGGAGGAGATATGACGTTTGATAGATTATTAATTTTGATAGATAATGCCAAATGGTGGCACTTTTGGAATCCCGGTTCTCGCTATGGTGGTGGAATCATTCTCGGTATCATAGTTGGAATTATCTTTATGTTAATTTTAAAATAAAGGAGATAAATCATGGCAAAAGTCAAAACTTTTGGTCGTAAAATGTTGAAACAACTGTGTGCAACCGCTAATGACAAGGGCATCAAAGTTTCATTCCACACAAACGAAGATGCCAAATATGTTATCAAGCGCGGACACAAGCGTTACTATCCGCCAACAGCCGCTGCTGCTTGCCACTACGTTCAAGGCATGATCGATGTCGTAAGTATCAAGTCATAATTTCACCGGAAAAAAGGTCCTGAATCCATGCACCCATTCAGGATCTTTTTTTAAACTTAGAAAGGATAAAAAATGGCAATAATATTAGGAAAAATTAAGTGCTATTTTTGTAAAGAAAAAGCTGGATTTATGCACTCTGTGCAGGACTATGGAATATATGGAGCTGTTGGTTCAAGAACTTTTTATCATCCTGAATGTCTTGAGATGGTTGAAATAGATCCAGAAAAATTTGGTCATAAGTGGGTAGATAAAGCCATTAATATAAACGACCTATTTAAACAAAACAGAGAAAAATGTAATATAGATCTGGTCAAGAACTTTAAAAAAAAGATAGATAAACTTCATCAAAATCATTTTGAAAGAATGATGCCAAGGAAGAGATAATGATAAAACCCTGTAAAGACTGCCTTGTCTTAGCAAATTGCTCTAAAGTATGTTACGACTTCTTACAATGGATTGTCGATGAACGGAAATCAAATCTAGAATTTCACCCTCATTATGACACAGCAAGAATCACCTCAAAACAGATTGCTTGGTTAAATAAAAGAGTGGAAAAACGTGGCTCAACAGAAGGACTCGGTTTTCTGTTTGCTGATTAAATGTTTGTTGGAAGGTTATCCACAAATCGGGTAACCTTCCCATAACATATGGTCAATAGATTATTTTTTTAGAACAAATAAATAAAAAGGAGAATGTATGAATAATGACGTTTACTAAAGGAAAGAATCTAATAACAACCGAAGAATATGTAAAATGTCCATACTGTGGACCTGATAGTAAGGAATGGAGATACTTACACTGGAGGCATTTAAAACTCAGTCATGTTAAAAAATTAGATGATGTTCGAAAAGAATTTCCAGACCACCCCACTATGACAAAATCATTTGATGATGAAAGATTACTTGGTTCTCAAAAGTCTTCTGAAAGTCACAGCCAACCAAAGAAAGTTCAATGTATTCACTGTGGGAAAGATCTTTGGGTTAAGAAGAATGAGGGAAATAAACAAGCCTGTTCCGATTGCTTAAGTGCCGGAAAGGAAAACCCAGATGGGAGAACAAAACCCGAAGCTCAAGTGAATCGAGTTAAAACATTTCAAGACAAATATGGAGTAGATAACCCTCACCAAATACCTGAAGCAGTGGAGAAGGCAAATAAAACTGCTGAAGAAAGACATGGAGGGAGAGGGTTTGCAAGTAAGAGACTTGCTAAGAAAACCCGCTCGAAGATTAAAGAAAAATATGGCGCTGAGAATATTATGCAGACTGAAGATGGAAAATATAGATTTATAAAAGGAATGCAAAATAAATATGGAAGTAAGATTACAAATCCTCAGCATATTATGGAAGTAAGAATGAAAACTTCAAAAACTATAATAGAAAATATTAAAAGAGATGGACACCATATGCAAGGAAAAACTTATAAAGAGATATATGGAGAAGATGCTGTCAAAAAATTAATTGAGCTTAGAAGAAAGGCAGGTTCTAAAGGTTTCAAAAAATCTCAAGAAATAGGTTATGGTCCATCTAAACCTCAACTAAGTTTATTTGAGGTAGTCAAACAAGTTATACCAGAAGCTAGATTAGAATTTGGACAAAACCTATTATATAATGGTGAAAGATATTATTACTTTCTTGATATTGCTATATCCGACTTAAAATTAAATATAGAATATGATTGTGCATGGACTCATCCAGATCCTGAAAAAGATGCTTTCAGAGATGAAGTATTACAAAGCTTTGGATGGAAGACCCTAAGATACTTTGAAAGAATACCAACCAAGGAAGAGCTAGAAAACGATATTAATAAAGTTTTATAACTTTAACCGACGGAAAGAAGACCCTGAGCATGCGTAGAAACTCAGGGTCTTTTTTTTCGTCGATCTTAAAGACTTTTACATTTACTAAACTAACAATTATGGTCCAATTGTCAAACTAGCTATTCCAGCACTTCTTACAAGTGCGGTCGCGTAACGACTTAGAATTGTTAGAGAAGGTGTAAAGCCCAAAGGATACGGATGAAGTACTGCAGGCACGTAAGGAGAGTAGAAATAAATAGCTTTCAGCTCTTCTACAGGTTTGTAAACCATCAGCATAGTACCTTGAGTAATAACTGCGGATGTCAGAACTTTCCATTTTCCACCAGCAACTGTTGCTGAACGATAACCAAGGTCGCCGTCTACTGAGCTTGTTCCGGTGTAGTTGAATGTCTGCAGGTCTTCTAAGATTGCAACATCAAGTGGGTTAGCAGCAATTGTGTTACCCGCTTCAATGTTTGTATCTGTGTAGATCTGACCTGACAGAGTATTCAGTGTCGGAAGAATATTTTCGTGCCAGTATTTGACTCCCCAAGTATATGTGGTTGGCGGAGTTCTGTTGAATGTTGCTGTATGTGTAGCATCATTCAGTCTGGTGTTAGCTGTGAGTAATGCATTGATAATTTCTCTATCAATGTCTAGAGCAACCTGTTGACCTAACAAGTTAACAATTTCAGCTTGCATTGAGATATCAAACAGTGCTCTCATATCCTGTTCCATGTTGATGGTCCAGTTCGCTGAGATCTGTCTATCTCTTGCATACAGTCTTACTTTGTCAACATTTAAGTTCAGTCTTGGGTTGATTCTGTTCTCTTCTAGTGATGTAGTAACTTGGAATCTAACTGATGTAACTACTCCTGTTGTACTAGAAACAGCGACTGTTCCATTCAGATAATCAACCTGTCCGGAAACAACATCAGCAAGGTGTGTAACTGTTACACTAGACGAGAAATGACCCTCTACTGCTGGTACAATAGATACGCTTGTAAAGTTAGTACCATCAGCAGAAATACCAGTAATTTCAAAGTCTCTTTCAAGGTGAGCTTCAGTGCTTGTAATATTAGCAACTGCTAGTACATCAAAAGCAGAGCTTGGTACAGGCATTGTAGCTGTGACCGGAGTTCCAACAGCAACACCACGAGAAATGTCTGTCGTAACGGACGGAGCAGCAAACTCTGTGACATCGTTAGAAGGTTCAAATGTTGAAGTAATGAACGCTTTGATTGTTTCTGGTTTGTCCATTGGAGAAACAGTAACAAGTTCTTTAGCGATCAGCTTCGGATAGAAAACACGAAGAATTGGTAGAGTCAATGTTTCATATGGATTGATCTGGAACATTGAGTTTTCTAATAGGTTAATTCTTGTGTTTTCTGCCAGCACTATAAAATGCTCACGGTCTTTCTTGTTTTCGATTGATTCTGCCAGACCTGTAACATAAGCGTCAAACGCAGCATCATCGACAAGAACAGCTTTGAGATTACCGGGTTTAGAAGGATCTATACCACTCAACTTTTTAGTGGTCCTATAAACTTCTTGTAGTAATTCCTTCATAAATCGTTTCCTCCCTTTAATTAATCGATTAATCAACGGAAATATTTTCCCGCTAAATATTTAAATTATGTTCTTAACTAGGAACCAACTGAGTTTATGACTACCTTAGGCATGATTTTAGTTTACAACCAGAAAAGTTTGAGAAACAAACTAGGACCTGGAGAATCGTTTCCCAATGATTTTGAGAGTTTCTGAAAGGTGATGATTAAGTTTATCATCGGATAATTTATCAATGATTTTAAGGAGAACAACAGTTTCATTTTTTAAATGACCATCATAAACAAGACCAGAGTCAACCAATTTTTCCAATCGACTCAATAACTTAGATACTTTTTTCTTCTTATCATATTGTTTCATCATTATTTCTAAGTTATTTTTATTCTCTACTAGTTTTGATTTCTGTGACTTATATAATCTTCGTAGTTTTTTAAAATTAGAAACTTTCTCAGTATAAACATCATCGAACAATGGATATACATTTTCAATAATATTGTTAGCAAGTATGATTTTTGAGTCATCAATGTTGGATTTTGTTACATCTGGGATGGTAGTTTCGATAATATTCATAGTTCACTCCCTAAAGATTCTAATAATCTTTCTTTAGCATTTTCATTTCTATCTTCTAAAATATTCAATCTCTCATTTAGTTCATGTGTTAACCTTTGTGATTGTTTAAATAGGCTCTGCTGCTTCCTAATCTTATCTTTCATTATTAATATTTGCCTATCAACCACACCAATCTGTTCTTTCAAGGGGAAATTGGTGTCGGTTTTACAGATTGAAAATATGCGGTTGACAACTTGTGGAAGCATTTCCTTGTTGACTTTCATTTGATCTACTTCTTCAAATTTCATTTTTTTATCCTTTCATTTTCATACCAACAATACTTTTTAATCTTTTTCTTTCAGACTCATAATTATTTAACTTAGATTTCAATTTTTCTATTTTCTGGTCAACTTTATTAGAACATTTAGCAGGATCTTTACTTTTACTACAAAGTTTTTTAGAAGCTTGTAACTTCTGAATATGTTTTGAAGTTGCAGATCCACGAACTGTAGCTAAACAAAGTTTTTTCGGAACTCCTTGATAATCTCTACACTTCTTTCCAATCTTAGAAAAATAATTTCTATAAACGATAAATCCTGCTGCTATTATTCCAGCGGCCACAACAGCAGCAGATTGTAAAATAGCTGCTTGGCCAAGACTGGCGGCTTGTGATGCAAGATCTGGTCCTCCTCTGATTAAATTTCCCAGCATTGATGGATCAATAGCTTCTCCTAAAAATTTATTCGCTTCTTCTTCACTAAGCATAGTACCACCAAGAAGCAAAGATTCTACTTGACTATCATTAGAATCTCTAACAAAGTAGGCAAGCTGTAGTTTATCATCTTTAGTAAGATTATCTTGTTCCTTAATATATTCTAATGCAAATATTTTTAAAATTTTATCCATAATTATAGCCACCTTTCGAAAAATCTTATAACTTTGGTTTCTACTAACTTATCAAAATACTGCGGTAAGAAGCATTGATCACCAAGACAAACCAATCCTGACTTCTCAGTAATCAAGTGTGATTCAAACTTCATCTCACTAAAGTCAACTACAGCAGACTTATGTGATGGCATACTAACTGAATCAAATGAAATAATTGTAAGAGGAGATTTAACCTTATTGTAATCTGGGCCTCTTTCTAATTCCGCCATACCTCTCATACTAAATCCAATACCAGCTCTATCTCTTAGAAGACCCAATAATATAGCTCCATTTGGAGTGCTTGTAGTTTCCATTTCACCATAAAGTAGTTTATTTTTAAAATCATATGCCCTAACAAGATGAGATACTTCTTTCAGAGAAACAGTTGTTTGTCGAATTCCATCAACTTGCGCATTGCCAGAAGGGATTGGGTGGTCCAATTCGCTAAAAAATGCTCTTCGTTTAATTCTAGAATCACAACTTCCCATACCTTCCTTCAGTACAATTTCTGGATACATCCTATTATTTTGATTCACTTCATCAACTGTCTGGATAGGACAACGAAAAATTGCTTTTGTTGGAGTTTCTTTTATCATTTTTGCTTCAGACATAATACTTTGTTCAATAATTAGTGAACTCATTTGTAGTACTCCTATTATGGATTGTAAACATTAATCTTAATTTTTGGTTTTACTGGAAGCTGAGGCTCCTTAGTTGTTTGTTCTTTAGCACTGCTTCTATAATAACTTGCAGTTTCATTATAAATTTTTTCAAGGAATCTATAATATGCAACAATTATCTCATCAAGAGTTTCTTCTGGAGCACGAGGAGGTTTGTAAGATGAAAGATTTGATACTAAAATTTCAAATAACTCAATCGCTTTTGATACAATAGTTCTAGACTCAATAATTTCTGGATCAGAAGACTCCGACAAATACGCCTCAATAACAGTTAGTCTTGTATATATTTTCTTTAACTCATAAATTCTACCAAGATCGCTTGGAGATTTAGATGTATCTTCTTCTGGTAATGGTTGACCCATTCCTGGTTCCATTGCTTCTGGTGGCATCTGTTCTGGTGGCATTCCTGACGTTGGATCTGGTGGCACCTGTTGTCCAGCTTGCTGCATTCCAGTTTCTTCTGGTGTATCTACTGTCCCACCTGTTGGGTCTCCTCCTGCTGCAGCTGCTCCAACTTCTTCTGGAGTATCAAGTCCTGGTTTACCTTGTTCTTGCATATCAATCAGTTTTTGCATAAATTGTTCAAATCCCAGTTTATGTGTTTGATAAGAAGAATAATCATCATATGGGAGAATTCCAGCTCTATGTGTTACATAATCATCATCTACATCACCAGCTTGAATTGTATCTACATCAATAACTTCATCCGCACGGTCACCTTTTTTATACTCACCCTGCCCTCGTCTTACATAATGGCCAATAAACCTTTTTGCCGCTTGATCCTCATCTAATTCAATTTCAACATCAGGTTTTTTAGTATTTTGTTTAGTAAATAATTTGTCGTTTAATTGTTGCAGAACATCTGCTGGGTTAGCCATGTTGCTCTCCTAATTTAATCTTTAAGCTTCTAATTTTAGTTTCAATCTTATGTTTACACTTCATTGAATCTTTGGCATATTTACAAGAAGCGGTACCTTTGTTGAGGTCGATGATTTTCTTTTTCATTGCTTCACGTATAAACTTAATCATACAACTTGTTTTGCTGGGTCCTTTATATTGGTTACATGCTCTAGCAGCTTTAGAAAGAAATCTTTTATATGCTCTATGAGCCACAACAATAACCAAAGCTGCAATTGCTGCTGCGCCAATTCCAGCAATTACTCCAGCTTGTTGTCCTGCTTGTTGTCCAGACTGTTGTGCTTTTTTTATTATATCACCTACCATTGAGTTAAGTTTATCTATGTCTACAACTCCAGTAAATACTTTTTGATCAGCAGAAAACAACCCTTTAAAACCAAGATCTCCAGAATGGTATGGGACAGGCAAAACTTCACTTAAAAGTACTCCTAATGTATTATCAAATTGATCGACAAACTCCTGTCGAAATTTATAATCTACTGATAATAAAAGAATTTGTATGTGT
>SDBT01002166.1_pt1 | contig 34998 bp, 52 predicted proteins | sample 2277101 | NCBI WGS metagenome assembly SDBT01 (sample SAMN10404973, study PRJNA504765) | marine sediment metagenome | isolation source: marine sediment core GS10_PC15, 103 cmbsf | place: Arctic Ocean: Southern Knipovich Ridge | collected 2010
AACCACTTCATCGCTCAACCTCTTTTGACCATTTTATAATTGTTCCCAACTTGCCTCTGGTAGCGAGCGCCACCTTTTCGCATTGGCAATCTTTTTGCGTAGATCGGCTATGACTCCTTCAATCTGGCAATCGTTTACATGGACCGGCTTATAGCCGCCGCATTGCTCACAAAAGTACACATCTTCACCTGACCAGCCAACCGAAGCCCACTCTATTAACTCCAAGGCCTCCAAGGACCGCCGAAGCAACCCAATGTTGTAAACCTTCGTTTTCTTTGGCTTGAAATACTTAAACATCCCTACACCTTGTTCAATTCTCCCTGTTTCACAAACATCTGTTTTCCGAACGTTTCGTAAACTCTACCGATCAACTGAGTAGATGGTGACCGGCTGTACTTTCAGGGGTTTATTTTCTGGACCCTTCACGTAGGCGCTAATTAGCTTAGGCATGTGAATATTCAGGCTCGGGTAAAACTGGTTCCGCCAGTGAGGCCGGACCAGCCAACGATTTTTCCATGCAACATACCCAGGTTCATCATTTTTGCTCGGGCGCGTCTCCGTTCGCCTCAAATGAATCACATTAATGCTAATGTTGGCGTCAGGATTCTTTCGTAGTATTTGCCTCCGTTGCGCTCGTGCTGGCTTAAGAATTTCTGACATGGCTATTTTTTCGTTAATCAGCAGGAAAACCGATAAAGCGATTCGCCGTAATCGCTGAGATGCGCCCGGCGACATTATGGGATTACCCTTGTCGTCATAATCGTTTTCGCCAATGCCGTCAAAAAGCTCATCTGGCACCTTTACTTCCTCTAGTTCTGGCCAAGTGTAATCGAACGCCAATCTGGGCAGCAGTGGATGATTAATATCCTCATGGAAAAACATGAAGTATATTTCGCCACGGTGCTCTTCTGTGTCGATGTTCGCCCACGCCATGGCTTTGAACCCAGCGGATTTTTCGCTTTGCATAAATTTGAGACTTTTTTCAAAGAACAAATAGCCAAAACCAGGCGGAATGTTAATGTCCACAGGGCGAACGGTCGGGGGCAACGTGGCTGCAGACAGCATTAATATTTCGCATAATTCTTTTGACATGAAGTAAGGTTCGCAGGATGTCAACATGCCTATCATTTCGTTTTTAGCATCTCTAGGGCCTAAGTGCCCGCCGCCTATTCCTTCGTTGCCCTTTTCCTCATTTGAAATTTCAACTGCTTCTGAGTTCGATGCTGGGGACTTCCAGTATTTAATTAAATAAAGTTGCGACTGGAGCGCATCAATGAACATTTTCTTCACCTCTCTACAAGTCGGGAGCCTTGTTTACCTCACGCCTCTACCTACTGTCTCTGTGACAGTAGCAGCAATGCCAAATACAGAGCCCTTTTTGATAATCCATGAGATACGCTGAACATCCCACCATTTCAATTCGTCGCCATTTAACATAATAATTATGTCGTCTTTTCGTGGAGCAACATTTGCTTCATATTCACCAACGTCTATATCGTCGTCGCCATCTTGGAGTAGTAGCTTGATTACCATTTTTGTTCCTTTTCTGCTGTTTCATAAACATGTGTTTTCCGAACACCCCGGAATCAGGCCTTTTTTGTAGCTGAATTTTTGAGGGGGTTTTCGGAACGCTTTTTTTTGACACCTCTTCCGTACTGTGCGGCGAATTCCATTGCCATAGCCGAAACCTGTATTGCCTCAGCGTAGATGTATTCCGGAGAGGCGTTCTGCTTTATTTCATTCCACAGCTCGTCTAGCTCTTCCAGAATTACCGCATAGCCCTCATGCCTAGAGTTGAACCAACCATGCTCCCCAATGGCTCGTTGCATCTCGTCTCGTATATCTGAAAGAGCTTGTTCAGCCTTATCGAAGCTACTCATCGCCGCCGCCAGAATTCACCCTTATGGCTCCGTCGTCGTCCACCTGAGGCAGGAACATAGTTGCCTGAAGGAAGTCGAGTTCGATGTTGACGGCACCTTGCGCCATGGCTTGCGCTACGAGTTCTCTTTCGATGCGAAGGTCAAGGCCATTAACATCGAAGCTGATAGTTGTCATACGGTCGCCTACTTTGTCGTAGCCGACCTTAACCCCTTTAACTGAGACCATGCTGAATGTTAGTTTTTGATTCTTAGGCATTGTTCCTCACCTTCCCACTCGAAACATTGCTTTGCTTCCGACCAAGTAGGCCACGGACCATGACCGGGATGCTCCCTTTCACCCCTGACGAACACGACAGTATTCTCACCGGTTTCAACAGGTTCCGCCTCGCCGCTAGCATCCGGTGGGCAAATGGCTTCTATGTGCCATCCATTTTCCGTAATCATCCAGGCGAGAATAGGCTCCCAAAATCCATAGACCTCATCGCCGTGCTCTTCTTTGCGTACTGCCCACCATCCTGGCTCCGCAGGTATACTTGAGGGCTGGCGTTCTTGGCGTTCTTGATATCGCACAAAGTTGTTAGCCCCTGTGGCATATGCTAGGACGCCGCACTTACCAGATAAAAACAATCCCACGGGCATTTGCCCGGCGTCGTCGTCGTGCCACAAAACTAACGGTTTAACATGGAAGGTAACTTTGCCTTCCGATTCCGTCTTGAAAACTGCCTCATACCCAGACGCGTCAATAATCATAGTTTTTCCCCTTCATTCCTAAGGCGAGTAGCGCCTAATTAAGATAGCCCTGGATCCATGTGTAGGCCGTAAGGGCTCCAATCACCGTCAATGCTAGCAATCCTAGCTTTATCATCTTTAAATCCCTCTTTGAACGTCCTTGCCATTCGCATCCAAGTCCCATATCAACTGAAGTTCTTCACGTAGCCACATGACCTCAGATGGTTTTAACTTGCCGATTCGGTTAAAAAATTGTCCTGAGATTCCGGGATAGTTTCATCTTTCAACCCCTCTGCGTAACTCTTCTGGCTCTGGCAGCTCACCGATTAGCGCCAGCATGGCCCTAGCGACTACGAGGGCCTCGTTTGCGTGAACCTGTATATCAGACACCTTGATTTAGCTTGTTTCTGTAATCCCGAAATTCCTCGATTGTTTCGGCTTCGTAATCTTCTTCTGGCTTCTCAACTGCCGTTGCCAAAATCCAGTCGCTAAACCCTTTACCACCTTCGCCATTCATCCAGCCCGCTGCCCAACGGATGTCACTGTAGTAGCGATAGAGGGCCATCACCAGGCCGTCCGGCAGCGCATCCATGCCCGTTGGCTGAAGGTCGACCAATTCGTTCAGGAACCTCGTCTCGACCCCAACCCCTGCGGGCATGGTCTTGGGCTTGGGAAACATATCTTCAACGTAGCGCTTCATGTTCCACCAAGCGGTAAGCTTTTTGAATGGTGTAGCATCGACCGCGACAAACCCGTGGACATAAACTCGCTGGTAATCATCCCAAGGCTTGCGCGGATGTAATTTCTTCCATACGTCTTGAAACTCTTGAAAGCTGTCAACGCCCTCAAACTGCCAAAGGGTGTCCATCGTGCACAATGGGACGCGCTGAATAAGCAGTATCTCAAACGTTTCCCCGAAAGCCTCGAATGTGTCTCCATAGGCTCCGTATGCCTTTGTACGACAGGTCATTGTTTTTGTTCCGTCGAGAATCGAGTCTCGAAACTGTTCTTGGAATGGTAATTTGAACAATTTATCCTCCTGGTATTATTTCAAATTCCCAGCGGCCACCATCAGCGCAGTCACACTGCGAAGGCATTGTTTCGTCGGCTACAAGATCGTTCCAGTCAGACTTATCGGACAGGTCCATACGTGATGAACCTTGACGGCATACGCCACACCGCCACATGCGTAATTTTCTTGACGTGCCTATCGTGAACAGATAAGCTGTACAAGATTATTGTGCTGCAACTGAGCGCCATAGCGGCTATGACCACTATCCCCTTGAATATCGATGCTTCCGCAAATAACAAATAATGAAGGTGATAACCAAGCAAGATGCTGTTTACTATTACTATCATCCGCGCCATTTCTAAGCCTCCATGTCTTTTTTCACTCCTGCGTTCAGCGTCGACATAGGTATGCTGAACTGCTTCGATGCCTTGCGAAGGCTCATGCCATTAAGCACGGCTTTAACAGCTTGCTCCATGGCTTCATGTTTCGCAGGGGGCCTTCCACCTACCCGGCCTTCTGACCTTGCCTTGTCCAGGCCCGCGTTTACACGTTCACGGATACTCGCCAACTCCAGTTCAGCAATGAGGCCCAAGATATATAGAAAGAAGCGCCCCATGGCCGTAGATGTGTCGATATCCTCGGTAGCCGAAACGAACGTCACCCCGCTAAGGTCCCATGCGTTTAGGTCTTGCCGCATCTGTAATGAATCACGCCACGCCCGATCAATCCTGAACACCACCACTGCTTGAAATCCCGAATGCGGCCGCATACAGCGGTCCATCAACGCCCGCCACTGCTTGCGCTGGCCTAAATTCAGCGCGTGGGCCTTTTCGGAATAGACCTCCACAATCTCATGCCCCATGCGTTTGCAATATTCCCTCAGGGCGAAAAGCTGAGTCTCGGGGTCCTGGTCCTTGTCGGACGTACTGACGCGGGCGTAGAGAACGACTTTCAATGTATTTTGTCCAATTGGTCTAAGAACGCTCCAAAGGTGCTGTATTCCAACATCCCAGGCCTGTAATGCCACAGAGTATTAGGCCCTTTTTCCCCAACGAAATAAATGTCCTTTCCGAGGGCAGCCCCATAGCCTGTTTCAAATGCCGTATTCTGGCCCTGCCCGATAAAGTCTGAGAAGAGAACCAGAGCATCGGAATTTCTAATGTCGAGTTCATTCGCCGCAATTATTTGGTGCCTTTTGTCCTCCTGAGGCATGTAAATCATATCTATGCCGCCATGACTATCGAGCCACCTTGAATTTACTTCATGGCCTTTGTTCACGATTTGTTCACGGTTGTACCGCAACATTTCCTTATGATAGAACGACCCTGTAATAAAGAACCTCATAGGCTATAATCCTTTCTTTGGCGGCGCGTCATGCCTCTACCTTCACGGGGAATTCCTTCATTTGCCACAGATCATCTGGCAACCGGCCTTGCCGTCCTGACCGGCTTCCAGAGTCCTGCTTCATGAAGATCGGCACACCGAAGGCAACGCACTGGCCTGCTATGTCCTTCGCCCAGCCAACATTCATAGGCCTGTGACCTTTGCCAGACTCGCCACCTACTATCACCCAGTCAAGGGTTCGGCGCTTCATGGAGTCCGCCTGGTCGGAATTAAACAATCCTTGACCCAACATCGTTTTTGTCATGTCATCAACATTCCAGAATGGGTCAAAGGCAGGTTTTAGGTCGATTGCCTTCAGCAATGGCTCTGCGCTAATGAAGCGCACCGCTGCTGGCGTTCGCAGCAAAACGGGAATGCGCTTGTCGGCCCAGTACTGATTCTCAGTAGAGACGCCCAACCACACGTTAGGCAACGGCCACGGCACAGCCCCAGTTCGCTGATAGCTAGCAGCTAGGCCCGACTCTGCCGAATGTCCACAATTCATTACGAAGGCCAAGGTTAAAAGTTCGGCTACCCTCTCGCTGACATCTTTCGATGTCACATATTCATACATCCGGTCAGGCCTTTTTGTGAGAATCTGATAGGTGTGCTGAGGGGTAATCGACATAATGGCGAACATGGTATCTAAGAACGCATCAGGCACTTCGTCATGCCACATATCACTCATGGAATTAACGAAGATCATTCGCGGCTTTCGCCATGTTGTGGGCTTCTTCATCCTATCGTCGTGGAGCTTTATTTCGGTGACTCCAGGCAGGAAGGCAGGCCCGTAGTTAAACTTGAGGGTTATTACCTCTGCGTAGCAGTTGGCACACCCAGGACTGATTTTTGTACACCCTGTAATTGGATTCCAACTTTCATCTGTCCATCCTATGTTGCTTGGCATTTTAGTCCTTTACGATTCGATTACTTAGCACCGTGAACGCTAGCACCGCCTGTGGCCAGACTACGGCGTTTCCAAGGGCTTTAAGTCGGTGTGCCCTATCGGGAACGACATTAACATCTCGACAAATCGCGGGTTCAACCTCCGGCATTTCGGAGAGCAGACGTGTCCATCCGTCGTAGTCGTTGGGAGCTGGGGGGAATGCGTAGCTGCCTCGTTGAGTGGCCGGGCGTTCTTGTTCATCGTCTCTGAGCTGGCGTGCCCGCTCTTCCAGTCCCGTGCTGAAGGTGTCGGCCACCTCTGCGCTAACATCTCCGCTTCCGTAGTCAGGTTCGGCGTCCGACGTAACACCCCCGACTCGAATCCCTCCTGGTCTGAGTCTCTCGCTTTCGGAGTCGGCCAGTTCGCCGCAGCTTCCCTGATGTTCGGGCCGTGACCCTCTCCGCTGGTCGTCGATCGATTGGCGTCCGGCGTCGGCCACTGGGCTACTTTGTGATGAAGACTGACTGCGTGATTCCCGTGGGCCGCTTTCCTCATCACTGACCCGTCCCGGTCGCCCTGCGTGTCTGGCGTCGGCCAATGAATCCCCTGGTCTCTCAGCTTCACTGTTTGGCGCGCTGCGGCTAGCACTTGTGGAGAACGACTCCCGCCTTCCTCTTCCTGAGTCGACGGCGTCCGCCACATTGCCTGTCCCGAGAGAGTACTTTCCGAATCTGCCCTTACTGGCGTATGCCAATATAAAAAGCCGTTCTCGCCTGTGGGGAGCGCCGACGTCTGACGCTCGGAAAGTACCCCATTCCGCATCGTACCCCGCCTCGGCCAGGTCCCCGAGAATTCGGCCAAAGTATTCGTGAGCAAGGAGCCCTGGTACGTTTTCCAAGAACGCGAACCCTGGTCGTAGTGCGCGAATGGCTCTGATAACTTCGGGCCACATGTTGCGTTCGTCGTCTTCGCCTTTGTTACTCCCGGCCACCGAGAAGGGCTGGCAGGGGAAGCCTCCGATAATTCCGTCAACTCGCTCGAACTCATCAAACTTGGCTGTTCTGATGTCTCCATACCTCTTTACCTCCGGCCAGTGTTTCGCCAATACCCTGTTACAAAACTCGTCATACTCTACCTGTGCCACGATTTCGTAGCCCAAGGCCTCAAACGCGAGGTCCAGGCCTCCTAAGCCTGCGAATATACTGAGTACTTCCTTCACTTCTTGTCCTTGTTCTTTTCCATCGACATGAAAGTGCCATGCACGACCATCAGAAATGCGAGACCGATTGTGCTTAACATTGCATAGGTATTAAATGGTGATGGCAAGTTCATCGCAAGCCAAACAGCGAAGGCGTGTAGGCTCGTTAACCCAAATGCTATGAAAAAAGCCATCTAGTCCACCGCCGAACAGATCGCCCATACCCACAAATCCCAACGTTTATCACGTCCACCAGCATTGTTTATGGCGCGAGTCTGCCAGCCGTCTCGACCATTCAAAGGGTTCGATGCGATAACGTTTACAGAGTTCGCCGTCGCGCTGTAGCCGCCGCCTGTGACTCGTAGGTTGTCCGAGCACTCCGCCCTAATGTTCTTCGTTACGGAGTCGCTCCCGTCGTATTGTGCGACAACTTCATAGCGTTTAAGGCCACCATCCAAGCCTGAAGCGCCTCTCTCACCTCTTTCACCACGGAGGCCTCTGGGGCCACGGTTTCCAGTAGCACCCGTAGCTCCATTCGGCCCTGTAAGACCAACTGTTCCTTGTTCGCCCTGGACGCCAATAGGGCCTCCAGGCTGGCCAGGGTCACCCTTAATGCCAGTCGGGCCTTCAATTCCTCGTATGCCCTCGGCCCCAATTTCTCCAACAACACCTGTTGCACCTATGTCACCTCTTTCGCCTTGAATGCCTTGCGGGCCTACTACGCCTTCGTTGCCGTCGTAGCCGTTCTCGCCTGGTAGACCCTGATTTCCGGGGTCGCCCTGAGGAATGCAGACCACCCATTCTGCGATTTCATGTCCACCGGCCACGTCACCTACTTCGCAGTCTCCCGGCTCATACAAGAACTCAAGCCGCGGAAACCTACCCAGGCCGTCTTCACCCTGTGGCCCTTGCGAACCATGCAATCCAGGCGTCCCTTGCCTTCCTTCCGGCCCCTGAGGTCCCATTGGCCCTGGGGGCAAACATGCCGTCATGGCCACCAGTATAGGAAGAAGGAATTTCAATCTCATGTAAGGCCTCTTTTCTATCTTCAATAATTGCATCTTTTAACCAGAGCAGCTTTTTCCCAGTTTGTGACTGAAAGGAAAGCCTGACAGCGTAGAACTTTTTTTGAGGCATGCTGTTTCTGTAAACACTGTGCGGACAGCCAGTCGCACTAATTGCGAGCGCCTTTTTGCCTTCGTCGATGTACTTAATTGTAATCTTGAAGGACCAATGAAACGCTTGACCATGAATTCCGTACCCTGTTCTGAGTATCGGCACCCAGATAGACCACGTCCTTATTTTTATTCTACTTTTCTCCATTGAGATTTCAGCGTGACGTACTACTCTTTGCCCGTTGACCTCTCCATAGTCAATCCATCCGCAAACCAGACATTTCTTCTCGTCGTCTTCAGAGGCCCGAACAGACCCGTCACACTTCGCACACGTCCCTATTATTTCCATCAAATCAGTTGGTCCATTTCAGCATACGCTCTAGCTTTTCGTTAATCGACTCCAGCTCTAGGAGTATCGGGTTTGGTGTTGGCGAAGCTGTGGGTTCTGCCGTTCTGACTATCGGCGGCTGGTAGGGTATTGTTGCCGATTCTGGCCAATTTCCCGTTAGCTTTACTAACGTTAAAAATACCGCAGCTCCCATGACGAACCAAAAGATTGTCCATCCGACTTTGCCAGGGTCATATGGATTCTTTCGAGCCTTGTACATAGGTTTCTTTTCTTCTTCGGGCATCACTAGTAGCCCTTCTTCAAGTCGTCACGCATCTCACGCAGCATCTCGGGGGTTGTGTCGGGATGGAACAGGTGCATGAAGGCAACGAGTTCTAAGTCTTTTCGTGTTTCTTCGTTGTAAGCAGCATTTGTATTATTTATAAAAACCTTTGCTGCTTTGACATGTTCCATCAACTTGTCGTCAGGGACCCGTTCTTGTAGCTTGGTCTTTTTAGGCATTTAAGCACCACTTCCTTTCTTCATCACGACTGTTATTCCAGCCTCGTTTCGGGTAAGCAGTAGCGGGCCCACCGCACTTGTGAGCTTGTCTAAGTACCTTCCCATTGTCGCTGGACTGCCACCCGTAATCTCTGCCCCACTGTTCAAGGCGTCCTTCTTGATTACCGCTGAATGCTTACCCAGATATTCAATCAGCCATTCCCTGAAGATGCCTTCGTACAGCCCGTTAGCTTGCATTTCCGCAGACCCGCTGGAGTACTCTATAACAGACCGCCTAGCAGTCATATTTTCTCCAACGCCTGGATTATTTCTCACACACACACACACAAGGTCACCTGAAACCTGAAGACATGAATGGCCCCCTTTCCTTGGGCGCATTCGGTTGCTTTTGGCGGTGTTACAAGGTCTACACCTGAGGGCTAGGTTTGAGAAATCCCAATTGGTCGAATCTTCGTCAATGTGGTCTATGGTCAGCTTTTGACCTACCTGATCGGGGTCGCGCCCGCAATCTCTACAGTAGTCACCTCCCTGTTTTACTAAGTCTGCGTAAACTCTTCCATGTTCGCGTGGCGATAACCTTTTTGGCACTAAAAAACCCCCTGCCAAGTCGCCGGTAGAGCCTTCCAACTTTCGTTAGAAGCAGCGAGGGCAAGGGGTTTAAGTCCATGAAGACTTATCCATTATACCATCGCGGCTCTACTCGCGTAGTAGTTTTGAATGCAGATTATATGTTTGTGCCAGTCAATGTCAATTTATTTTACCCGTGAGCCAATAGCACGGCAAAAGTTGTTCAGACACCAAAAGCCGACGCTATCGGAGAATATCGCTTTTGACCCACAGCAAGGGCATTCTTGATATTTACTCTTTTTATTTGACATCGCATTACGCAGCACGGGGCGGCCCCCCTCTTCGCGCCGGAGTCTTCCAGGAGTATGAATGGCAACGAGGGCAAGAGCTTGGATCTTCGACCTTGGGATTCCATTTATGCTGGCACCTCAGGCATTCGAGTTTTTCATCTTTTTCCAAAAGTAACCTCCTAATTCATTATTCGCATTCGGTTCTGCGGTCGGAAATGTTCAACTGCAATGACGGCGGTTCCCAGTACAAACGCTAAAAACACGATGAGAAACATTTCCACACCTCCATTTGCTTTTCGATTGAGCAGGATGTTAACATTACTCATCATCATTAGTCAAGTAGGGGTTTTCATGACCGACGAACAAATCAAGCAGGCGAACACGATGCTAGAGCAACTGGCTGGGGCTCCCTGTTCCGATTGTGATGGAAGTGGCCTAGGCAAGTATCTCTACACAACTGTACGGGAAGGATTAGCTGGCCGGGTTTCTGAAGAATGTGAAGCCTGCAACGGCTCTGGCCTCGACCCGCGCACCGAGATGTTCCGGGTGACGTGTCAGTTTGGGAGAGAGAATTGTGACATATGCGAGGCCCGCCAACTGACCATCGCTGAGGCCGAGGCAAAGGGCCTGGCGATGCTGGAGTGGTTATTCAAGAAAGGTCACGATGAAATATTTTGGGACGGTTGGGATGTTCAGGATATGCCTCTACTGCTGGCCATCTTGGCGGCGGTATCGGCGGCGGTCGCCAAGACAGCGCCCACCACCACGCCCATGCCATAGGTCCTATCCATAGGTAGAGGTCGAGAGATGCTAGAACTATTAGTGTACATAGGAGCGGAAATTGCCGCGTGGTCACTTGCCGGATTACGGCAATTAAGACGAGAACGCAAAGAGCGAGAAAAGCCAGTAGACCGTACTGAGCGGCGACGATGTAAAAAAGCGAATGAATAGGCCTCTCGACATCGGCATTAACGCCGGTCGGCGACAACGATAGCTTTGCTTCCGGCGTTAATCTGAATTCCACCTGAGACTTGAAATCCAACCCACGTTGCACCAAATCAATGTGAGCGTCCATCGCCACTACTACTCCCACAGACACCACAGCCACGACCGCCAGCCGCATCAGCGAAGGCCTAGCAGACCACAAGGTGAACACCCCGCCGACGATCAAAGCGATTACCGACAGCCTTGAACCTGTCATTGCCAGCGCGATGGCCATAGGAATGGCCAAAGGCCACCATTTTGTTGGCAGCACAACTAAAGCAATCAACACCAAAAAGCCGCCTGCGGGGTTTGCAGAATCGGTTATACCTGTTGGCCGGTAGCCATTGGGCGCTGCCACCGTTAGCGTCACGAATTGCACGAATATGACAACTGAGTGTACCAACGCAACCGGCACAAGCCAATTTAAAAATTCACGACTAGGGCGAATCATCAAAATAACACAGAATAGGGCGGGATAAGCTAACAATACTGCTGTTGCTTCCCATGGCTCACTGGCGCTCTTGCGGAGCATCACGCTGACAACGCCCGAACCTATAATCACCATGACCAGCAACAGCGATGCCACTTCAGCGCGTGGGGCTTTGAGCTGCAACCATAGGAACCTGGACATTAACAAAACGGCAGATATTACAAAGGCCCATGATGTCAGGTTGTAGCCTCCCATGAATGACGAAACGGCCACGGCCAGCATGAGAACAGTTTCAACGCTGGGAGCTTTTACCTCACTTGGTAGAGCCGCGTATCGCCTTTTGAATAGATCAGTCGCAACCATTCTGCCCTTTCTGCGGGAGCCCACGGGTTACCTTCTGGAGCATCATCAATAAAAGTCTCATTACGATCAGGAAAACTAACGTCAAGGAGAACAAATCTCGCGTCCAGAGCCAGTCCAGACTCAACAGCCCAAACCGTATTGCCGTGCTGAAGAATTCCCCGACAGTCCCAACCCAGAACGCATCTAACATGGCCGTATTCTTCCTTCCACTTTTCACCAGGCGGACTGGTCCACACGGCGGGCGCAGGAACACCATTCAAGGCCTGAGTCCACCACGCCATGCTGAATGAATTAACAATGATCGCAGACGTAGGGTCAAGGCGCTTTGCGAGCTGAAGCGCTTGCGCTGTTTCGACGCTGATTTGCTGGGAATAGTATGCCTGCGCATTGAACGCACGCACGTAGCTGAAGGCCGAAATACTTACGAGGGCCACCGCAAACGCGACCCTTAGCGTGCTTGGAACCTTTAAAAGCGCCGCGACTACAGGAACGGCTAGGAAGGCCACGAAGTACCGCCCCCTGAAGGTGATGTTTATGATCGACTCATCAAAGCTCCAGACCACGGCCAGCAGCGAGAACACCAGCAACACAGGGCCGCAGGCCTTCACCGCAGCGGTCTGGCCATACTTCACAGTTGCGACGGCGAGCGCGGAGCCCAGAACTAAGACGAACCAACCCCAGTTCCCGAGAGGGGCCAGTACGAATAACGGGCCGGGATGCCGCAAGTTGCCGGATCCGAACATGACGTCGCCGTAGTACAGAAACACGATTGGCAAGGCGAGTAACGCACCAACTGTGGCGCTCGCTACCAGAGGCATGAAGCCCGCTATTCGCTCAAGATCAAATCTAATAAAAGCTAAGGCGTATGCTGCCCAGGCTATTCCAGCTATACCCGCGCTGGTCATATTTACCACAACAACGAGAGGGAAACAGGCGACTAGAATCAACCACGGGGCCGGTCCACGACACTCAATTACTTTCGATATCGCCCACATGCCCAGGCCGATCACAGCGAAGCCGATTAGAGGCAGAGCGCCTGTGACCAGCAGCTCAGCATGGAGCATGGAAAAAGCCGCCACTGTAGTGGCCAGCAGGGCCGCATTGACGGACGCGCCATATTGACGCGCCAGTAGGTAAACGACCGGTACGGGGGCCATGGAGAATACAGCAGACCATATTTTGTAGCCGATGTCGTAGCCCCAGAGGTGGGCGAACGGCACCAGTAGCCAGCCTGGAGCGAGAGGGGGCCTGGTGAAGTCCTGACCTACGGGGTTTTGGCCAAGTACCTGTTGCATGCCCAGAAGGTACGCGCCGCCGTCAATGCCTAGGTAGGGCTCGTGATTCAATACGAGGATTAAACGAAGGGCCAGCCCTGATATTGTAATCGCCGACAATAAAAGAGCTGGCCCAAAAATGTGGTGCATTAAGAACATAGCAGATTAATTGCGATAGTGTCTAGTCCCTCTTGACAGACTTGGTTGCGGGGCATGGAATCGAACCATGTCCGTAGGGCTTGACAAGTTCGCCACCCGAATAACGACCATCGCATTCGACGTAGTCAACCTCGACATGAACGAAGAGCGTAAGCTGGCTCAGATGGCAGTTGGGCCAGGCCCCGTCTAAAGCATTGAGGCCTGCCCTGCTTCATATTAAGAGCTGCGCTGCAACGCTAGCTCCTGGTGATGTCGCGCCCCAACGAGTAGTGCAAGCACCGAATTGAGACCACAATGAAGTCCCTGTTTTTTGCAGCAAGTCAGACGAACCCCCGCTAGCCCGATTCGGCACTTGCCCTTAGATACTAATACTAGCTAACGAACTCAAGCGTCGTCAAGCGTGTCGCTTATGTAAAGAAGTCCAAAACCATGCCTACCGCTTGCTCTTTTTTTGTCATCCCCGTGGTTGCCTTTCGCTTGGGCTCCTTCCCCCTGTGCATAAAAATGGGCCGATGGAATCCCACCGGCCCATTTTTTATCTACTTGCGCCTTTTCTTGCGAGCGTTTCGGTTGCCCTTCATGGCGCGAGAGATTTTGGTTCGCGTCTTACGCGAAACCGTCTTTTTTCGCTTAGGCATAAGGGCTTAACCTCCGCCACCGCGTACACGCTGTTGGACTGCGAAGCCGCCAGCACCAATCAGGCCTAGACCACCGATGGCTACTACGGTGTAGTAGATCAACGGGATAAGGTCAGATATGGACTGGACGCCCGCGAAGGACCCGATGCCTGTCGCTGTGCCGGACGTTACCGCCTGAGCGATAATCGTCGGGCCAAGAACTAGACCGAAGATGAGGAATAGCATTCCTCCAAACAAAGCGAGTATTGGGCCTTTCATTGGACTTCCCCTTCCTTTTTACTTTCGACTGCCAGCCCTTCTCGGGACTAGCCGCCTCTGACGCGCCTCTGTATTACGAATGTGCTCACGCCAATTAACCCCAGACCACCGATGACTACCACTGTGTAGTAGATCAATGGGATAAGGTCGTTAATTGCCTGCGTTCCCGCAAAGGAACCAATCGTCGCCGTTCCACCAGAAATGATGGCCTGAGCGATAATCGTCGGGCCGAGAACCAGCCCGAAAATGAGGAAGAACACTCCAAAGAAGAGGCCCGCTATCGGAGCTATCATCGAGTTTTTATCCATAATTTAGCTCCTTGCTCTCTTCGCTAGCGCAAAACCACTGACGCCAATCAACCCCAGGCCCCCAATAGCTACAACTGTGTAGTAGATCAATGGGATTAGGTCGTTAATTGCCTGCGTTCCCGCAAAGGAACCAATGGTCGCCGACCCTCCAGAAGTGATCGCTTGCGCGATGATGGTTGGGCCAAGAACCAACCCGAATACTAGAAACAGCATGCCTCCGAACAAGGCTACGATAGGAGCTTGCATGGTGCCTCCTTACTAGCTAAATGCTTTTATAGCTATCCATAGCGCGACCAAAACCGATACAGCTCCTATGAAAAAGAGCCACAACGTTGGAAGAGCATTAAATAACTGCCCTGGTGCTCCCGCTAAAGAGGCACCCGAAGCGGATACCTCGAATAGCTGGCCGACCATTAGCACACCTATGGCAACGGCAATTATTCCGCCTGCGAAGACGGGTAATAGCTTGTTCATGCCAAAACAGTACAAAGCATTATTCTGTTTGTCAATACTATCGCCGTGCGATCATATCGACAGGGTATAAGCACTATATATATACTAAGAGGCATCATGACTCTCATGCGGCGGAACGACAACCCAACTCACGCTCCCAAGATGGCATACCGCCTTGAGATTGCCAGGACGATGGAAGTCTTCGGTGTGGACACTGGGTATCAAATGGGCAAGCTACTCGGTATGCCTAACCTATCAACTTTCTATAGATATCTCAGTGGCTACTACACCCCTTCCTCCAAGTATCTCTGGCGCATGCACCACCTCATGCGGTGTGTGCTCACCAACCAAATCGAGATTGCAACCTTCAAGCCAGAGGAATACTGGCCAGCGCTTGAGGACCTACTTCTAAAGCAAGAAGAAGAAGAGAGGAAGAACTATGCCCCTTGACCCATCCACTACCAGGGTTAGGATTATCGGTATCCAGACCGATGGCTCGTACTACCAAGAGTGGGCCAAAATGAACGATACATTTTGCATTGGCAAAGGAACGGAAATCCTCCGCCTTGCCAAGCGAGAAGTCTTCTTCACCCAGGCAAGCCCCATCCGGCTGAGGACCGTTGAAGAACTTATGGAGCTTCCCAACCCTGAGCCCTCCTTCGAGACTGGTATCAAGGTTGGTGTCTTTGGTCACGAGAATCCATGGCCGGTTACCTTCCACGATGAGTACGTGAACTCTGACGACATCAAGCGAGAGCTGCGTCAGATCAACAGGACTACCCGCTATCAACGGGCCTTAGAGACCATGGCGAAGGGCGGCAGTGAGCAAGTGCAAGCCCATGCCATTATGTTTGCTGGCATTGCTCTTGCCATCATGGCGACCCTTTTTGCCGTCGTCGTGACCTTCCTGTTCCTCATACCGAGGTTTAGCAATTGAATCTGCTTAACCAGCGTGAGGGATTCGAGAAGATCGGAGCCAAAGCCCTATTAAGGTCTGAATACTTCCTGCTAGAGGTCGAACTGCTGGATTTTAAGGTTGCCTATGGCCAATATCGTTTTGAAGTGACACCGGTAGCCGGTCAAGGCAAACAATGGGTTAGTGAAACCCGATTGGAGGACATTCCGCAATGCAATTTGGTAAACAGGTCCCCGAGTCCCCGACGTTCTTAGACCTTGAGCCCTCTGGCAACCCAAAGAGATTTCGTCTGCCAAAGAGAACGCCTAAGGACCTACGGGAAGGCGAGCGCATTCTCATCATCGACGAAAGGCTTCCGGAGGACCAAGACCCTTTCCTAGCCTATTGGTTTGCTTGGCTTCCTATGCGGGAGCTGAGACGCCTTCCGGTCGAAGCTCGATACCTTCCGGCTAACAGGAATTTCGTTTACGTAATGCTGATATTCGGGGCGCTATTTGGATACCTTGGGCTCGGTGCGTTACTTTTCTTTCTGTGGGGAAGCGCCATCGTAGCCATAGCCGTGGCCTTTGTGCCTGGAGCCGGTCTGGGTTCAATCCTTGGCTTTGTGGCAGGAAGAATGATGCGACCCAGACCATTATGGGTACTCAAGAGGCACAGGCAAGGCGCAGTTAATTTGCAAGCCTATAAGCCCGTCAAGATGGCTGATATTACGCTGTCTGGCGACGTCACAGACCTACACGTAGTCAGAGGCAGCTACATGGCAAATGTCGTGAAGCAAGAGGGAACCAAACGCCTATTCAGCATTAGCTCTAAAACATCAAGAAAACAAGAATTCATGGGAATGGTTCTTGGTGGGCTCGCGCTTGCGGTAATCATTATATTTACGCTCATTTTGAGCACGGACCCCGAACTAAGCGGCCAGACGCCCTCAGTTCCTCCAGCAGTGACGGCAAGCCAATAAAGGTAGCGCCTAACTCTTACTTAGCAATCTCGCCAAACAACGTTTAATACGAAGTCGAAAGGTACATAAGGGGATTTAAACCATGTCTAATAACAACGTAGTAACCTTCGCGCCTCGAAATCCCGAGGGCTTTGTCACAGGTGGCAATTCAACAGGTATTGGATTTAATTTTGAATGGCAAGACGGCCCGTTTCAAGGCCCTGATGGGACGGAACAGACCGGGGCTGTTGTAACCGACGTGCTAAAAGCAGTGTGTCAACGACTAGAGGCGTACAAAAATTCACCGTCTAGCTGCCGTGAAAATTCACTGGCCATCACTCATATTGAAGAAGCGATGCACTGGCTTGACGCTAGACTCAGAAACCGGGAGCAACGGGGCGTTCTGGGTACTTACGCGGAATAAAGTAAAACTGACCTTGGAGCCTCCTGGACTCTTTACATAAAAGAAAGGTCAATATGCCGGAAGACACTAACCCAGAAGACTACCAGACGGGACCACCGCCACCACCTGGTTACGAAGAAGAGAGGGTAGCGCCTAACTCTGACTTAGGCGCTGAAGACGAAGACTTAGGCGCTGAAGTGAAGAAGGACCGGCCAGAAGATAAGCGTCCTCCAAGATTGGAGGACGTCATAGTAAAGCCGCCTCTCCAGGCTGGCGAAGACAACCCCGCAAAAGCCCTGATTGAGCTTCCACACGAACAGGACACTTGGCCGCTGCGCCTGAACATAGACGAGGCGGAACGCTCGGCCTACATGGAGGCTTACGTCGTCGATCAGTCCTTAGGCGATGATGGTATCGAATGGGGGAAATTTCTTCACTACGCTGGAGCTATGGGCGTCTCTGTAGGCGGGCGTGGCCGTGACGACTACCTGGATGCTGTAGACAAGAACACGCCAGACCACTTGTCTAACTTTCCGTCCGCGGGGCGGGTAGCGGATGCAAAAAATGCTCCGCAATAGTAGCCCTTTCAACTTGGCTGGCTCGCCGTTCAGCGATAAGTCGCCTTTTGTGCTGTCTGACCCCAATGCGGACCCTATGGGCCAGTTTCTTTTTGCAGAGGACCTGCCTATTACGCCTGGTCGCTTTTCGCCAATTGTTGGCATGTTTACAGGGCGGCGCAATGCCGGTAAAACCTACACGATCACGGTGCTGGGCGACATGATGAGAGCCCGGTATATAAAACAGGGCGTCATGGTGCCGCAATGGCCAAAAGACCCGATGAATAGCTATTGGAAAATTATCTCGAATTACTGGACCAGCTTTAGCATTTACGACCAAACCGCGATCGATGGCATTATCACGTTCGAGCCGTGGGTTAAGAACCTGCTTTTGCTCATGGATGAGCTGCAAACAGAACTGCTGAACAGGCGAGCCATGAGCAGGGCCAACGTTGGCATGAGCAACTTCCTTACAATGATTAGGAAGCGCCGTATTGACTGCCTTTTCACCACTCAAAGCCCGACGCAGATCGACCCAAACGTTCTTTACCAGACGGACGTTTTTATAATTGTCACGACGTCGGACAACATGCGTTACATCAGCCTCTATTGCTTTGACTGGCAAGGGCAATGGACAGGGAACGGCTATACCAGGCGCGATTGGCCGCCACCGCTGTCTAGGGCTGACTGGGTAATCGAATTAGAGGTCTTTAAGCCTAAAAAATACTTTGCGATGTACAATACCGACGAAGTCCATGCGACCGCTTATATGGGCAAGGATGTTCGAGCCAATATGATATCCGCGGAGGAAGAACGTAGCGGGAATGTGTCAACACTTCAGCAGCTACGAGACGAGAGCAAAATTGAATCGGCCCTTCCGACACCTGAAGAGAGCAACGCCCAGCTAGACCTAATTGAACAGACGCTTCTAGGTAAAAAGGCAGTCGGTAAAGATCGACCAGTTCTGAAGGGTAGGTAGCGAATGACCTGCCTCGATAGAGATTCCAAAGGTGTCCGCAGATGCTTTGTTGTTAAGTGGAAAGACACCAAGTACTGCGTATTTCATCAACCAGCAAATATTCCGTTTAGAGGTACCCAAGTAAACGAGGTAGCGCCTAACTAATGGAATCTAGCCGTCAAAAACTAATGTGGGAATTTAATCGAATGCGAGCGCACAATAAAGCGATAAGCAAGGCCGCTGAATTAGTTTGGAGTTTGGATGACGAAGAACTCCACCCCATCGCAGAGGCTATATTGAAATTGCAGGTGCCTTACTGGAGTCGTGAAATTGAACGTCTTTTCACAAGAAGATATGAGCTAATCGACAAGCAATATTACCCAGAATGGTTAAAGTTAACGCCCGAAGAGGAAGAGGAGCTTAAAGAACTCACGGAACAAACTGCGGCCCTACCCATGGGATACGATGTCAAGAGTCAGGAACAAACCGACTCCATCCGTAGCGCCGCAGAGCTACTGAAAAGGCACTTGTAAACATGAACATAGCAATTCATATTTGCGCCGCTGGGGCTCTATTCTGGATGTCGGAATACCTGTTCACCGACATGAGCAACGGAGTATTAGGAGTTGCGGTTTTCGGCGTGGGACTGGTGTTTATGGCGTTGGGAATTATGTCATTCGGCGACGACGACTCTCAAATAAAGCGAGCGATTGGCCGTAAATTGAGCCGGAGAGGTAGGCGGCGACGGCATGATTAGAACTAGGTTGATATTTTACCTCATCTTTATGTGGATTCTTTATCCCGCTAGCCCTGTCTACGCCATCGAAGCACCGGATAACTCCAGTATTCTCACAGCCAATGGCTACGGCGACGTCGACGAACCAGGCGACATCTTGCTGGTGGTCCACTACGACACGGATTACGGCAGCAACGACGTACCCGACGAACCGACAAGCCAGACGATATTGCTGCAATACCTCGACGTGACGGCTACCTCGACGTCGACGGCCATAAGAAGCGCAAGCCCCTTCGTGCTGGCAAACAATGGCTACGGACATGCCATCACTTCGATTTACTTTGACACCGACGAAGCCAGCTCCTTGAACTTAACTCATGGTGACGCAGATCAGGCCCGGTTAATCTCTAACCCAGGCTTCCCAGACCTATCTTTGTCGCTGTCGACTAACATAGTTTGGCGCACAATAGGGAGCCAAACGCTTTTTGAAGACGATATAAGGCAAATAGCCGACCTAATGGAAGAGCAACCCGAATGGGCCGATTTTGCCCTTATGATTGTGCTGTCTGGAAGGGACGTTTTTGACATAGATGGCGAAAACTATTTCGAACACAATATCGAGAGGCTTCGGCAGATCGGACCAGGCCTCTTTAGCGATGTAATTACCCAACCGAATTTTGTTGAACGTGAATTCAATGATAGCTTTAAGACTGGCCTGGAATCCTCATGGGATGGCTCGGTGCTTGAAGATACGTTCGATAGCCTTGCAAGCTGGTGGGGGATGCCTGCGCTGGCCTTGAGTACGTCTCTAATTCTGATTGGCTCGATGTTAGGTGGAGGCTTCATAGCGTCAGTATCTATTCGTAACGGTGTAGAGCGTGAGCCTTCAGCAGGCTTAGCGTTCCTCGTGTCGTTTACGATCATAGGCCTAACCGCTGCCATGGGCATATTTAATATCACCGTATTGGCCGTGTTTGGTTTCTTAGGCCTTCTTGTGCTCGCCGTCATGTTTTTTCTGAAGAGAATGTAGAGGTAGCGCCTAACTATGAATGCAATGATGATCGCTGGAATCACTTTCTTGTTTATAACAGGAAACCTTTTTTCGTTCATGATAGAAGGCTCCAGCGGTCTGGCCGTTACGAGCCTTAGCGCCGGCATCACCTCTTCTGCGCTATTCATCCCAATAGAGAACAGCAACGGCTTTCAATCCAGCGATAGCCGTATTTTCGTGGGCTCGGAAGAGGTCGCTTATTCATCCATCCAGACTACTAACGACGGCAATTGCACCGGGGACGTCAACCCTTGCCTAGTTGTTGATAGCGGTAGCCGGGGCATAAATGGTTCCGGCGCCACTAAACACAATGCCGGAACCAGGGTGTACAGCGAATCGGCTGGCCTGCTTAACACCGTGGTTGGCTTCCGTATGCAAGAATTTGCGTCACTAAACACCGTTGAGAAGGTCTTGCGGGCTCCTATTTTCTTCATCGGGGCCATAGCGAACTTTGCGGCTAAAGTTGTTCTGTGGGACTACAGCTTTCTTGAAGGGAACGCCGTGTATATCAAGTACACCCTTCTTTACCCGCTATCGGTGGCCTTCGTGTTCGCATTCATAATGTTTATCAGGAAGGTCGTGTCGGGCTAATGAAAAAAGTGCTACTTGCGCTACTTTTGGCGATTCTGTCCATGCCACTGCTGGCCGTCGACACCTCAGACGCTATCCTGGTCGGCACTGTTACCGTCACAAACGACACCGGGGCCACCATTACGGACGGGCTGACATGGTTTGAAATGTCCACCGTGGACCTTGCCGACACTAGCATTATAGGCAGCGATACCCTTCAGCTTGAGATTAAAGACAAGGACGGGAATGAGGTTAAATTCCAGCCTGGTTCCGGTCGATCAGCAGTGGAAATGTGCGGCCCGGAGCACAACTCCGGCACGTTCGTTAATGAAAAGACCGATTGCAACGACGTAGGGACCGATGATGTTACTATGTTCGGCGGCGGTACGATTTTCTCAATTGACGACAGCTTTGTTGTTGGAGGGAATACACAATTCAACCGCATATGGTTCGATATAAGCACGGCTGTTGAGACGACAACTTCAACACCAGTATTTGTTTGGGAATATTGCTTCGCAGAAAGCTCTGTTGACCAGTGTTCGGTAGGTGACGACCCTGCGGACTGGCAAATACTCGACGTTAATGACCAAACAGATGATTTCTCAAAAGAGGGCTTAAATGTTGTCTCTTTTAATATTCCTAAAGATACCGGTAGAGGCATAAATGAGGTCGAATACGATGGCTTGGGCTCAGGTACTTTTAGCTATTGGGTAAGGGCCAGAGCTACTGCGGCTGGTGAACTCGTAAGGGTGGCCCTAGCTACTCAGGTATTCACCGAAAACGCCGTTGTTCATTTGCAAGTCGACAGCATTGCGGCTTCCGAGTCTATCCAATATGACGTTTTCGTTGGCCAATCAACCAGCCGAACCTTTCATCATTTTATGTCCGGCCACATCGTCACGGCCCACGATGCCGCAATAGTCCCTACTGATGATTTTGAAATCGAAGTCAAAGGTTATTTTTACGTAACTTCCGTAGGCGGGAGTGACGCCCAGTTCGTTTGGAAATCAGCAACGCCTAACGCTGGCGATTTCGCGTTAAAGATGAACAACGGAAAATTCATAGGGGACGCTGGCGGAGGGTCGATAATATCCTCTAACAGTTTTGCGGATGGTGTTTACACGATTCGTTTTAATAATGACGTTGGTGGCAGGCAACTGTTTGTTGACGACGTTTTAGAAGGTAGCGGGGCCCAAGTAACCTCTGTTACTGGCACAAATGACTTCAACTGGACGACTTTCCAAACCGTTGATGTAATGCGCTACATTGAGTTCATAAAATTGGATGTCGGCGGCACTGAAGTTATCCATTACCAACTAAACGACGCCTTGACCCATGAACTGACAAACCGTGATTCAGGCGGACTCTACCCAGGTCTATTCGACCAGGCGCTATCAGACTGCTTTTTCCCATCGACAGGCGACACCTGTATAGGCAGAGTACGCGGCCAAATGAAGCATGGCTTCAAAGGTGTGTTTACAACGCCGTTCGGGGCGACGAATACATCAGAAGAGTCTCCAAACCAAGCCGCCCTCGTTGATGTTGTATCGGATGTCACTGGAGGTGCTGAAGGAACAGGCTTTGCCGAGATTTCCAACCCTAGCAGCGGGTTGCCGGGATTTGAGCTGCTGACTGACCTAGCAGGGAAGGATTACGACCCCATAGAGGTTGGCACACAGGGCTTGCCGATTTCGTTTCTTTACATGATGATTCTGGGCGTTATTATGATATTTGTTATGCTCGCAACTATGATTTTTACAAAGAGTATGCTAGCTGCCTCGATAGCCGGTGGCATGGTGGCAATGTTGTTCGTGAGCGTGGGCGTCGTGTCGCCCTGGTTCCTAATGTGGTTCGCTATACCCCCGGCTATTTGGCTCGGAGCCAAGGGCGGAGTAGTCAATTAAATGAAGGTAACCATCGTTTGGACGTTCGTAGGGCGCTGGCAAGTGCCTTACAGGCTCTACATAAATCGAGATGAGAAGGCAAATTTGGGGCCTGATATGATGCCGATGAACTGTTATTACAAAATACATCGAGACTGGTGCAGTTGCAAGAAGGGGTAGGGGATGAGCAGGGCAGACGACCGGCGCGAAGCTAAAAAGCAGAAAGCGCGAGAGCGTAGATTTTCGTCGGATAAGAAAACCCGCGATAGGCAGCGTAAGAAGGACGAAGAAGATGAAGCAAAGCCTAAGTTCGCCGCTGTTATAGGCGGTCGCGGTGTAGAGACGGCTTCAATCGGAAGCCTTGAGGCAGCTCAGGACGTCGCGGAGATTGCTGACAAGGGCGATATCGGCAAGGAAACCAAAAAGGAAATTGAGCAGCGCAAATCTAGGGAACGTCGCACCCAGGCCGACGCCGACGAAACCGAGGAAGAGCGCGTTCAGGCCTTAGCAAAGAAATTCAACACCACGGTCGTAAAGGTGAGAGAGGCGGAGCGTGACTTTGAGGTACGTACTGGCAAGCCCAGGCGCACCGCGTTCGTATTCACGGACCCTAAGACCGGGGTGTTACGTGCTACTCAGGCCGAAGGCGGATTCACACCCGAAGAACGCTTTATCAAGACGATCACCACAGAGGTTGAAGTTGGATCCGCCGAAGCTGCCCAAACTGGTGGACCTTTTGCCGTTCAACTAGACCAAGAAGAGGACCCGCTTGCTCGTGACGCAGAGTTAGGCGCTGTAGATGAGGTAGCGCCTAAGTTCTTTGACGAAAGCGAAGAAGGCGGGCCGGCCTCTAGCGTGGATGAGGGCGAAACCTTCTCGTTCCAACGCCAATTTGCAGCAGACTTGAGCCAAGAGGGCGGAGTCGGCCAGAGCACTGCCGCAACGAGAGCCATACCAGTAGGCGACGGAGAATTCGTTACCCTGGAATTCTGGGCCACGCTGACCGCTCGTGAGAAACGCCTTCTTCGTAATGTCGGCACAGCTGAATTCGACCGGCGTAGGAAGCTAGGCGCAGGGATAGCTTTCGGAACAGCCGTAACCGAACGCCTCAGGAGTGCCGAGGACATTCAGGTTGTACGGACGGCCAGAGATGCCGACAAAGTCTCTGTAGCGCTCGTAAGGCTTGTACGTGACCCAGATGGACTGGACATAGGAATTAGCGGCCCTGTGGCCACCTCAGGCTTTATCAGCCTGCCTCGTGATCTGCCAGACAACCTTGAACAGATAGTCCGGACAAATATTGCCCGAGGCATGCAGCAAAACCCAGATATTTCGACTGCTGACTTTTTGCAGTTTTTGGTTGCGGCTGGCTGGGAAGAGCAATTCAACCAAGAAGCACGGCGCATATCCAGCAGGGTTGTACCAGACAACGACCCCGATACTATCGCCCTTAACAATGCCCCTAATCGAGCCCAAACATTATTTGGATTCACTGACGAAGACATAGCTAAACAAGGGCTTTTTGGCTCCATTGCAACAGCTCACCCGACAAGAATAGGCGCTCGGATAGTTGCGCTTAAAATCGCATCAGCGGTGGGCAAGGCCAAAAACGCAGGTGGCAGCGGCAAGAATGCAGTCGTGCGGACTGTTAAAGACGTTGCCAAGCTACGTTTACGGACCGATCCCGGTGAAATTCTGGTAGGTTTTGGCCCTACTATTAGCGTTCGATTCGTAAAGGCCTCTGACCCTTCGGCTAGGTTAATTAGAGACGCAGGACGGGCCGTGATGAGGGGCCGTGTAAAGTCGCGTGGTGGTCCACCACCACCTAAGCCTGAAATTCCCAAGCGACCGCAACCCCAGCGCGGAGATGCCTTTACCCGAGCGCAAGTTGCGAAGGGCATAATTGAGCCTGGTTTGGCGTCCGAAGCCGTCGTAAGCCCCTCCTTTGCGACATTCACAGCGGGAAGGACTCAAGCCCAAGCAGCAAAGGCGGCCCAGATTGCGAGTGCTCGGGCCAGTCAAGCAGCGACCCGCGCCGCTACGGCAGAGGCCTCCACTTTTGAGCCAACGGTAGCCAGACTAGCTGAAAGCGTAATTGCGAAAACCCCAATAATAACCGCAGCTCGCGCACAGGCAACAGAGGCCCTTGTTAGAACCAAAAGAGAAGAATTATTCGATGAAAGCCAAGAGGGTGGGCCAGTTGAACCTTTGGCGATGCAAGAGGCAGCTCCAGGCGTGCAAATTAACATCGAGCCAATTCAGGCGGCAGGGTCGCTCGACATGCCCACCATTGAGCCCGCAACGATTAGTTTGCCCACCATTGAAGGCGACGAAGGCGTTCAGGGCGCAATTGAAGAGGCGGCGATAGAAGAAGAGTTCACCGCGCCCGTTTCTGCGCCTGAGGGAGCCCCAGGCCAATTCACAGAGCCGGCCACTCAAGTTGCAACGCCACCGGCTGAAGTCACAGAGGCCGGAGGCGCAGTTGCCCCAGCCGCCGTAGAAGAGCGCTTGCCTGAAGCACTTGCTGGGCCGCAGATTGAAACGCTTGCACAAGACACTTTCGCTCCACAGGAAGAGCGCCAACCTGAACCTGAAGCATTCGCAGCCCCCGAACCTGCGGAGGATGTGCCACAGCCACCAGCACCACCAGCACCAGCACTGCCTGCGCCTGCGCCACCAGCGCCGCCTGACCCAACGCTGCCAGGACCGGGACCGGGACCAGGGCAACCTGCGCCACAGCCTGGACAACCGATAGCACAAGCGCCAGCGCCGCCAGCGCCGAAGGCCCTTCCGCCAGTGCCAGAAGGGACGCTTCCGCCAGTGCCAAAAGGCAAGGTGGACTTCGGAGACCCACTCGAAGAAGGCGAGGGCCTAAGCGGACGCTTCCCAAGGCTGGTAGGCACGCGGTCCGGCGACATCTTCATATATGCCGACTTGGTTACCGGTGAGAAGTTTACTTCCACAGTTCCAAGGTTCGGGGTAGTCCCGTCTGATCGTAACTTAGATGCCAAGTCGGCTTTCAAGGTCATTACGGTGTCTGACACCAAGGGGCAGCCTACTAGCTTCTTACTAGACGACCAGGAAATAAGCCTTTCAGGTTCGGGCGTCCGAATCTTCGGGCGTGGAACCCGAGTACCACGACGCGAACGTACATCAACACCATTTGTATTGAGGTAGCGCCTAATTATGAGCAACACAGGATGGATAGCACTAGGAATTGTCTTTCTGGTAGTCCTCTTCGCAGGGAACCAGTTCACTAACGTCGGCGATATTTCGACGATCAGCTCCACATCTCCGATTACGGTGACTGCCGGAGCCAATCCGACTATCGGCATCGACATCCTAACGGCCGGTACGGACGGCGACGACACCACCATAACAGGCGATAGCGGTCTCCAAACCGTTAATGGCGCGTTGTCCATCATGCGCGGCTGTGGTGATGCCGAAATTCTCAAGTGGACGGAATCTACAGACAAATGGGACTGTGCGAACGATAGCGGAGGCGGAGGCGGCGGCGGCTCTATCATCATCCAACTGGGCGACGTCACAGTGGTTGCGTCCAGCACGGTCTTGGACTTCGCGGACCCCGACTTTGATGTTACTGAAGGACCGTCTGGAGAGGCGAATGTAAGCCTAGGAACTGCCGGCATACTTGAATTACATCTAAAGGCTGTTGATTCGGCCGCGGACGAAGAATGCTTAACCTTTGAGTCCTCAGCAGGCGATTTTGAGTGGCAAGACTGTAACGCGAACATCGTTGACGACGACGTCCCAGACACGATAACTATTGACCTTGCCGCGCTAGCCACGGCGTTAGCAGCTAACCCGGCTGACTGTTCGAGCAATCAATTTGCTCAATCTATAGTGGCCAGCGGAAACCTCACATGCGCGGCGATTGCCGACGCTGATGTACCGGACTCCATAACGATTACTTTGGCCGCTACAGCAACGGCACTGGCCGCAGACCCCGCAGACTGCGCAGCGGACACTAAAGCTGACTCTATCGTCGCCTCAGGCGCTCTCACATGCTCTGCGGTGGACACGGGAGACATCTTAGACGGTACGATTCTTGAAGAGGATCTAAAGGTCGTCGACTCTCCAGTCGACGAAGAATGCCTTACTTTCGAGGCGACGGGCGGAGACTTTGAATGGCAGTCCTGCGGCGCTGGCAGTTCGGAATGGACGGACACCGGCACAGCCTTGCACCCGACAGAGACGACAGATGACGTAGTTATTGGGGCCACGGGGCCTGTGAACTCGGCGAAGCTGTCCATTGACGGCGACGCCGATCAGATTCAATTCCTAATTCAGGAGTCTTCCGGCCAAGCCAGCGAACTCTTTGTTATCGAAGCCGCTGATGGCACGGACCTGTTAACGGTCGAAGCTAACGGCGAGCTTGACCTTATCTACGTTTCTACGGCCAACAACGAAATAGCGATGGACATATCGGTGAATGCACTCGGATTTGGCAATGTTCGAGCGATTGACATTCAGTATGCCACCGGTGCGCTGGGCGACGACGAATCTATTGGCGTTGTGCTGATAAACATTGACGAAACCACGGCGACAGGCGGTGTGCTTGCAGGCGTTGAAGTTCTAACTACGACCATTGGCAATGCGACGACCTATGCGAGCCTGTCTGGCGTAGATGTGGGCCCTATACGACATGAAAGCGGCACCTTCGTAGCTTTCGGATTCTGCGAAGAAACCAGCGATGATATTTCCTTTGTAGATTGCCTCACTGCTTTTAGTTCCACGTCGACAGATATCCAGATTTGGGATGCGGACGACGACCGTATTTACATAGGTGACTCTGCCAAATTTAACGAAATTCAGTGGATTTTTGACACCTTCGCCACAGGACCAGGTATCCAGCCGACTTTTGAGTTCTGGAATGGTTCTAGCTGGATATTCTTCTCGCCGATCGACGGCACCAACGGGGCCAGGGCGAACGGAATAATGCGATATGGTGTGACCGTAGTTGCATTGGCCCTTGACGACTGGGTTGTTACTACTGTTGATGGCGATTCGGCCTTCTGGATAAGAATTACACGCACGGCTAACAACACGACCGGCCCGACTGAAGACATTGTTTTCACCTCTTCGACATTTGCCTACGAATGGGACAAGAACGGAAGCCTTTTAATTAACGATGTCTCATTTGAAGGCCTCTCAGATGATGCCTTTGAACACTTGCTAACTGTGGTGGACCCGACCGCGGATAGAACCTTTACCTTCCCAGACGACACCATCGCAGACGATGAGGCCGTTGTGGGCTCGGGTGCCGGTTTAGCTATTTTTGTGCCTATTTCGGACTGCAATAGCACAAATGTGTCACGCCAGCAGTACGATACAGCGACGAATTCATGGACATGTGACTCAGACACCATAGGCAGCGTAGGAATCACCGATAACGATTTGCTCGAAGTCGATCTGAAGGTTGTTGACTCTCCAGTCGACGAAGAATGCCTTACTTTCGAGGCGACGGGCGGCGATTTCGAGTGGCAGTCCTGCGGCACCGGTGGCTCCGCAATCGTGCTCGACCTTGGGGATGATGGCGGTGACGACTCCATAGACCTAAACGAGATTGCCACCACTGGCGACACGAACGACATCTTTACCGAACCTTCAGCAGATAAGCTACTCATTGACGCAAGCAACAACTGGCCTACGGCGGACGCGGCAACGGCACTAGCCGCAGACCCTACAGATTGCGGCGCTAACGAGTTCGCAGACGCCATTGCTGCCAGTGGGAATCTAACCTGTAACGCCATAGTCGACGCCGACGTGCCGGACACCATAACCATTGATTTGGCCGCTACAGCAACGGCACTGGCCGCAGACCCCGCAGACTGCGCAGCTGATACAAAAGCGGACGCTATCGCCGCCTCGGGCGCTCTTACATGCTCCCAGGTTGACACCGGAGACATCACAACCGACACGATTACTGGGAATGATATCAATGTGAATTTGGCCGGTCGTAGCTTGACCATGGCTACGACTACTCCATGGGCTATCAGCGCCGATAACGAGCTTTACATCGACACAAAGGGCATATGGTTTGAGGACCCTACCGCCGCCGACGATTTTGAAAGCATATGGATATCGCGGAGCCTGGACGTAACGCTTAGAAATATTTGGTGTGAGTCCGATCAGACAGTGACGATCATGCTCCAAATCGACGACGGCTCACCTGCCGACGTGGACACCGTAGACCTCGTTTGCGCATCTACACCCGACTTTGACGACGATTTAAATGGGGATGTCACCATGGCCGCGGGCGACCGCCTGGACCTTACCACAATCTCGGTATCAGGAACGCCAACTTTCGTAAGTATCATGTGGGAGTTTGAATACGATGATTAAGTGGAAACTAGGAATTGTCTTAATTCTCACGCTGTTGTTTAGTTTAGGCGCTGTTATGGGGCCGTTGGCCACAGCTCAGACGGAATCAACAGTGCGTTTTTATATTGTCCCCATGGCTGATATCGCTATTGGCGACGACAAGACAGACATATCCAGACGGCCTATTACAGACGGCCTACTTCTGCAAACTCGCGGAAGTTCTAACGTTGCGGCAATGAACATCTCCCGCACGCGAGCCTTAATTAAGGTGCAGACCACAGATCACAGTGGATGGGTCGCTCATGCGGAAGCTGTGGCTCTGCCGGACAAAGAGATAGACAATTTAACTACCCTTGATGACCGACTGGCTTTAGATGTTCTCTATCTCGATGAAGGTATCGACAAGTTCGTTTCTGGCTCAGATACCTACAAGGACGTGTTAGGAACAATTGCCAGACACTATGAGCCAGGGTTTATTAGTGACGAGTGGTTCCATGAGAGAGAAGTAAGCCCTACGCAGGCGTCCCGATTAATTAGTAATGTTACGGCTTTATATTCTTCGGTTTTTTTGGCTGTAGTGTTCGAGGACTTCTTCACTGAGGGAAGTAGTACTGCTCTTGAGAGTCATACGCCAGATACAGGAACAGCCTGGACGCTGGAACGCGATGGGCATGACGTAGAAGGATCGCTTGGGTACGCTACAAATAGCGCTGCGGGGGCCGTAACTACTTCAGATGACATCGGCTCAGAGGACTACATTGTTCAAGCAGATATTTATATACAAGCGAATAGTGCGAGAAGCGGAATTGGTGTTCGATTTACTGACATTAATAATTCAATTCATGTTCGCATCAGGCCTAGTAATAATGAATTCCGTATGAATAAACTTATAGGAGGCAGCGATACGACAGTATCCGCCAGCACGTCGGATACTATTAATGAAGACACTTTCTACACCTTAAAATTTGAAGTGTCAGGCTCAGGTGCTAGTCAGAATTTCGATGGTTATTTCGAAGGGACCCTTCGTTTAAATCCAGCAGCACCAAACGATGCGGTATTGGACACAGGAGAGGCATTTGTTGGGATTAACGATACTAACTCCGCTGGTGGGGATGGAAATAGAACCGACAACTACAGTGTCAACGATACGAGCGGGGCAGCTTCTAGCCGTAGGATAATTTTCATCAGCAAGCTGTTTGACTGGGTTTGGGGTAAATCGCCTGTAAACGGGAGTTGAATATTGGCTAAAGTATCGTGGAAGACTATCAATGGCTATGGACCCTATGCGTACCTTCAGGAGTCCGTGAAGAAGGGCAAGACGGTTGTATCTAAACACATAGCCTACCTCGGGAAGGTTGGCATTAACGTCACTACAGAACGATGCTATCAGCGAAGACAAGGCCATTCGCCTGAAGCAGTCCACTCATATAGCCCCACGTCTCAAGGGCGTCGACTCGTAGCGATACGATTATCGAAGGCACTCCCGTCAATGCCCATACGAAGCCTAGCGTAGGTACTACAGCCCGGTCTAGCCCCACTTGCTCAATGATTTCTATAACGAGTTCTGACACATCATCTGCGGTAGCCGGTTGCTCAACCATCAAAACTACCTGTATTGGAAGGCCCCAGACCGCAGGGTCAACTTTGATTGTTCGCGTGACAAAACCCAGGTCGCTCAAAGCCTTGAGCCTACGCCGAACAGTTTCTTCGCTGACTTTGAGCATTTTCCCAACGTCACCATTCACAAGGCTAGGGTTGCCTGTCAGGGCCGTAATAATCTGCCTATCTGTCTTGTCCAATTCAGTCTTGTTCATTTTCCTCTACCTCTTTCTTTTTTTGTTCGCTAGTTAGCTCTTTTCGCCGTAGCCCATCGTGCCTAGAACGATGCGCATTGCCTCTTTTTCATCAAACCATCCTAGGCGGTCGTTCAGGAACTTCGCATGCTCTGAGGCCTTCTCATAGGTCTCGTAGCCGTCGTATGTTGTGGGCGAGTAGCCTTTCGTGCCCTCGGATGCGGCACCCAGCGCAAAACCGTTGTCCCTTATCACCGCCGTAAATACGAATTTCTCTTCCTTCATGCACATTTGCTAGTACCCTTTATCCTTCCTTGAATCTTGCCATTTCTGCTTTCATACACTTTTGGCAAATGCCATGGGTCTTTTTCTTATTCTTCATTTTCGGATTGCACCACGCACATCTGCCCCTTTTGAATATGACCATCACCGCAACCCTAAGTCTTCAGCGACCTGCCTTTTGAATTCGGTTAGCGAGATTGTTTTTAGGTCTGTGTCGTGTGTTCGCCGTCCATCCTCACGGGACCTGTACTTTTGCCACGCCAACCCCGAAACTTTCTTGTACTGGCCGTTGGTCAAGGTCTTGGGGTTATTCGCCCTGAACTCTGCTAGCTCTGCTGTACGAAGCCAATAGCTGTGCTCAGTCTCAGCATTGCAGCCGTGGTAGGGGTCGCAAACGTGGTCAAGCGGTAGGTCCCCGGCCAATAGGTGCATCTTATGGATAATGCCCAGATCAAGAATGGCCATCGAAAGCAATACTTCATTTTTGTTCCCCCCGGTGTAGTCGTAAAAGTTCTGATCGTCCAGCACCCGGTTAAGAGCTACGCGCACCTTTGTTGCCTGGACTTCTCGTGAGTAGGCGCTGTTTAGATTGGTGATTCGATAGAGCTTCATTTGCCTTGACCCTTCTTTCGTTTTCCTTGTTGATTAGCGCAATTGCTTCGACTAGCTTGTCGAAGCCTTCCCCTTGGCAGTCGATGTTGTACTTCTTGGAATAGCCGTTAAGGGTTATTACCAGCGTTCCTAAGGTCATCGCTCCAACCTTTTGCTTCGCTTTGCTCTTCGCTTTGATTTGAATTTTCGATACGCTAGAGACGATGCCCATAGCAGTTGACTGAAACCGCCACCAATAAGAATCGTTGCAAGGAAATTGTCATTTAGAGATTGGAGCCCTAACTGTATGACCCAAAGGGCCCCAAGTGTGATGAATACTGGTAGTAAGTAACCCATTACGCTATTAGCCTCGTAACCTTCTGGCCTGTAACTGTCTTAGTTGCAAGGCCAATTGCATGAGTAGGAGTTAGCTGGTTTTTCCTTGACTTGGTTCGGTATTCAGTTCATTTCACTCACCTCAGATTTGATATACCTAAGTTACTATACTCATCATCATTAGTCAATAGGTAAATCCTGTCAATTTGGGATAATCTGGCTTTTGCTTTGCTGTTTTGGAAAACTGAGTAAGAAAAAGCCACCCCGCTAGCAAACGGAGTGGCTTTAAGTGAAAGTACAATATATCTTATGATATCCCTATTACTTCAGATTGAACCTCCATTGTGTTCTTGTGTGTGACTTGGATTTCACGCGCCCATTCCATCAGAAACCACCGCTTTAGTCAATCGCACCTAAGGCTCTCCCCGCTGCCTGAACCTTGTCAAACAATTCCCGATTGCCGCCTTTGTCGGGGTGTGCCACCTTTACTGCGGCGTGGTAAGCATGCTTGACACTCTCCACATCGGCCCCAGGTGTCACACCGAGGACGGTGTATGGGTTGTTAGGGTCGGGCAGGCTTAGAAGACTAGACATATCGGCCAGCACTTTACCGATGCCCCGTTGGTCAGCGAGCCGAGTCGACCTAATCACTTCTTTTAGAGCGCAAAGGTTACGCTCTGGACCTTTATGCTCTCGACCAAACCTGCTACAAGCGACCTTCTTCCATTCGTTCGACCAGACGAATTCGATTAAGACGGAGCCGGTGTTGGTCGACTCTCTATACTTTGGCAAAACAAGGTCGTTCCGATGAACTCCCCACTTACGGAATTCCTCTATTACCTCTTCGATAAGTTTCGTCCAGGTTTTTGTTGTTGTAAGCATTCCTAATTTCATATGGGGTCACCTTCCTCCAGCTCCAGGCCGATGAGAAACATACTAGGCCAGTCTAAGTCGTGGATGTGGCGCATTGTTGTCGTGTACACCCAGGCGTCTGAATCCCTCAAGGTGTCGTCGTCGATAAATCCCTCGACACCTTGCTGGTCGATGATTTCCTTCAGCCTCTTGAAGTGTTTGATCGCTTCAGCATCTGGCTCATCGTCATGTTGTAAGTTGAAATTTAGCTTGAATATTACGTTCGCCATCGTCTTCTTCCTTTTCCTTTCCCATACAGCCGGTGTGGATGTCGAAGCCGTCTAACACAGGCTTCTCGCACACCCGGCAGGGTTTGGCATCAGGTATGTCAGCCATCGTCCCTCCACGCCTGCGGCGTTAGGTGTTTCGGCAGATACAGCGGATGCGATGGGTGACCGCCTTGCGTTAGCTTTAGGTAGTGCGGATCGAATGGCGCTATCAGATCGCGGACCTGCTGGCCACGGTCAGGGAAGTCCTTGTGAACGTTGGTGCCCCAGCCGCAAATTACCATGTCGGCCTCATTCGTAATTGCCAACAGGAAGTCGTCGTTCAGGTAGCCGACTGGCGTTGCTCTCGCTTTCATATCCGCAGGGTCAGTAGCCCGGTAGGCGAATATATTACCGATCAACATATACTGATACCCCCAACGGGCCGTAAAGTCTGCGCAGCGCCTCAGAGTAGGGTCGAGCTTTGTTTCGTCGGCGGTGCTTGGATTTAGTAGGATCCACGCGCATGTACCCCGGCCATGGAGCGGAGCCAACTGGCGCGAAAGGGTGTACCTGTATTCCCTGTTGTACGAGAAGAGCGCCGGATACTCCGTAAGCCTTCGGTCGCCGTTGTCCAGTGCGTCCTTGGCGTCACCATAATTATGGGGCTGTTCTATTTTCTGATTAAGCATATGTACATTCATGGTCCTTATAATATTTCATGTACCGAAAGAGATACGAGCACTCGCCGCATAGGTAGCCTAACCGTCTACGCCTGATGCGAGTCTTGCCTTGCTCTGTTTGGCAATCCCCAGGGCATTCCTTAGAGTCGTCAATGCTAGTGTGCATACCACAATCCGAGCAATACCACACCGCGACCTTGGGCGGATTCTCTAAACGCCTGTTTCTATGATCTTCAGAGTTTCCGACGTACAAAACCACTTCAATTTCCTTTCAACCGGTCGAACATAGCCCGAACATCGTCGAAATCGACTCTACCATTGGCATTCCAGTCGAATAGATCAACCCCGTCGAGTACGTCGGGGTTGTCCATGTTGGCAAACAGCTTCACCACATCATCGAAGTCGAAACGGCCATTGCCATTCAGGTCCTCGTACAGACCGTCGCCGTCCAGATCACGAACTTTATTTGATGCGCCTGGTAAGGTTGGGAATGGCCGAACTTCGATTGTTCCCAGGGCAACCCCAGCGGGAATTTCAAACCCGTCGTCGTCGTCTATGCTTATGATGTTGATTGTTAGGTCGATCACGCCCACTCCAGCAGGAACGATTTCGATAACAGCTAAAGGGATCCCAACGCCTGCACCAACGACACGCATTAAATCGACTGCCTGAATGCTCGCGTTAGAAGACTGGATATCTACCGCATGCAAGGTAAAGGCTGAATCGACCGTGATACCGCTTATGGTGCTGCCAGCGAACGCTAAATCTATAATGAAGCCAGAGAGCCCGGTGGGAGCTGTTGATAGCTCAAGCGGCACCTGGATAACGGCGGCGTCCTCACGAACGCTTATGTCGTCGTACCCGATCAGTGGCGGGGTCTGGGCCTCAAGTACTGGCACCCACGCCCATGCCATTAGGGCAATTGTTAGCACAAACAACCACTTCATCGCTCAACCTCTTTTGACCATTTTATAATTGTTCCCAACTTGCCTCTGGTAGCGAGCGCCACCTTTTCGCATTGGCAATCTTTTTGCGTAGATCGGCTATGACTCCTTCAAT
>SDBT01002167.1_pt1 | contig 34997 bp, 40 predicted proteins | sample 2277101 | NCBI WGS metagenome assembly SDBT01 (sample SAMN10404973, study PRJNA504765) | marine sediment metagenome | isolation source: marine sediment core GS10_PC15, 103 cmbsf | place: Arctic Ocean: Southern Knipovich Ridge | collected 2010
ACGCAGCCACGGCCGATGTGGGTAAGACAGGTGCAGGCCTGGAATAAGCTTTTTGGGCAGCGCAATAATAGCGGCTTAAATGACTCGAAGCGTAAGAATGAATAATAGGGGTTTTGGCTTTAAGGGCGTCTGCAGACACAGGATAAGTGGTGTTGGGGTGGGCAAGAGAAGGCCATAGTGTTATTTATGGGCAGATTGAGTCAGGGCTTCGGAAGTTTTGGGAATTTTATTTTTTTTTGAAATTTTTTGATTTTTTGTGTTTGCAATATTGATGGCGTTTACATACAATCAGCAGTTTCGCGTTGCAAAGGCATCGAAGCCGGCGCTGGCGGTATTGTTTTTTTAAGCGGAAAATCAGGCGTTCGGTGTGTTGCGCTGTATATGAAAGCTGCCTAATCAAGGCAGTATTATTCGGTAGAGCGGATGCTGCTGTAGCTCAGTGGTAGAGCGCGTCCTTGGTAAGGACGAGGTCATGGGTTCGACACCCATCAGCAGCTAAATGCAAGCGCATCGAGCCGAGAGAATGTAGAAGTACGGTGTGGAACGCAGGTTTTGCACCAATCTTGGCTGTGGTTTAACTATAAGGTGTTTGCGGATTTTCAGAAAAAGATATAAAGATTAAGAACAGCTAACAAAGCACATTGGAGGTTTAAATCAGTATGGCTAAGGCGGTATTTGAGCGTACAAAACCACATATTAATATCGGTACAATCGGTCATATCGACCACGGCAAGACAACGCTAACGTCGGCGATAATGTTTCGCCTGGCGCATAAAGCGGGCAAAGGCAACATCAAGAGGTTCGAAGAGATTGACAATGCTCCGGAAGAGAAGGAGCGGGGCATTACTATCAATACGGCCCATGTGGAGTACGAGACACCGAAGCGTCACTATGCGCACGTTGACTGTCCGGGACATGCCGACTACATAAAGAACATGATTACGGGCGCGGCCCAGATGGACGGCGCGGTTCTGGTAGTTGCAGCCAGTGACGGCCCTATGCCTCAGACGCGTGAGCATATTCTTCTTGCGCGTCAGGTCAATGTTCCGCGGATAGTGGTTTTTATGAACAAGACAGACCAGGTTGACGACCCTGAGCTTATTGAGTTAGTGGAACTTGAGATACGAGAGCTGCTGAACAAATATGAATTTCCGGGCGACGACATACCCGTAATCAAGGGTTCGGCTCTGGCGGCGATGAATTCGGAGGGTAAAGACGAGGAGGTCTGCAAATGCATTGACGAGCTGATGGACGCAGTGGACGATTATATACCCGTGCCGGAGCGTGACATAGACAAGCCTTTTTTGATGCCGGTAGAGGATGTTTTTAACATAAAAGGCCGCGGGACGGTAGGTACGGGCAGAGTGGATCGCGGCAAGATTCGTGTGGGGGATAAAGTTGACATTGTAGGTCTTGCGAAGGAGACCCGTCAGACGGTAGTTACGGGAGTGGAGATGTTCAACAAGACTCTCAACGATGGCCAGGCAGGCGATAACATCGGTCTGCTTCTGCGAGGTATAGAGAAGAAGGACCTGGAGCGCGGACAGGTTGTTTCTTTGCCCGGCAGTATAACTCCACATACGCATTTTCACGCTGAAGTATATGTGCTGACCAAAGAAGAAGGAGGTCGTCATACGCCGTTTTTTGCCGGATACAAACCGCAGTTTTACTTCAGGACGACCGATGTTACCGGGACAGTGAAAGGGCTGCTTACACGGGAAGGCAAGCCGGCAGAGATGTGTATGCCGGGCGATAATATAGCTATGGAGGTTGAAATAATATCTCCGATAGCCATGGAAGAAGGGCTGCGGTTTGCTATTCGTGAAGGCGGGCGTACGGTAGGTGCCGGCGTAGTAACGAAGATTCTTGAGTAACCATTTCGGAAAGCCAATTGAGCGTACGTGCCAGCGGCGGGTGCGGAGTCTTTCTGATTACCCATGGGCAAGAGGTTTTGGCAAGTATAAAGCTGTGCTGCCAAAACGTAAATTATGGCCAAGAAGAAGAGCAAAAGGGAGCATGTTTGGCTTGAATGCCGGCAGTGCGGCAGCAGGAACTATCGGACCAGTGTTAGTGTCGCCGAAGGCAGTCCGAAATTAAACCTGAAGAAATTCTGCAGCGTGGAGCGTGCTCATACGGCGCATAAGGTACGACGGAAATAAACAGTTATTGATGTTTTAATAAGTAATGGAACATACAAACTGTCACTTCTGTGTAAGCAGGAGTCCAGAAAACGCTGACAAAACGGCTGGATTTTTGCTCCCCGCTTTCGCGGGGACAAGTTTACCCCTGTGGAAACAGGGGCGGCAATGACATCTTTGTTTTGTTTGTACAGTAACGTTCCGTTTAATATTCAAAGGTCAATAAAATTTTGTTAAAAGCCATATATTCAGGAATTTTTACCGACCCCGACCTTGTGGTGAAGGATAATAAACAGGCCAGTAGCTCAAATGGCAGAGCATCGGTCTCCAAAACCGAAGGTTGGGGGTTCGATTCCCTCCTGGCCTGTTAAAAAGTCAATTAGATACAGAAAATCAGAATAAATGTGAGACAGGAATATGCTGTTTGCGATATATAAGCGCAGCCAGGGTAAATACACCAGACTGTACAGCGGTTTTGCGGCGGCACTTATAGCCGGTCTGGGTTGTTTGCGGCTTTATGAAAAGCTGCAAGCCGGTGAGCTGGGACTGTGGGCAGAGACGATAGTGCCGGTGGGGCTTTTTGTGGGGCTTGGCATATTGATTTTCTGGCTGGTCAACAAGCCGACGATTGCGGATTTTATGATTGCTGCCGAGGGGGAGATGAAAAAAGTTAACTGGTCAAGCAGAAGGGAGATAGTCGTTTCGACGCTTGTGGTGATAGTGGTTGTGATGATTACGGCAGTGCTTTTCTTTTTCACGGATTTGATTTTTCAGATGTTTTTTACCTGGTTGCTGGTTTAGCAGGGTCGAGGGCGCATTAGGACAGTGAATACGGGCGTTTCTATGCAGTGGTATGTTTTACGAGTAGCGGCCAATAAAGAGGAGACCGTTAAGGAAGCTCTTTTGCAAAAAACGCAGATGGACGCGGATTTAAGTAAAATTATCGGCAGGATAGAAGTGCCTGTCGAGCATGTCAAGCGCATCCGCGGCAGCAAACAGGTGGTTCATAAAAGGAAGCTTTATCCGGGCTATGTATTTATGGAAATGGAGCCCGGCGAAGACGGACGGATCCAGGAAAAGGCGTGGTTTATGATTAAGGGCACCAGCGGTGCGGGGGACTTTGTGGGCACCGAAGGGGTTCCCACGCCGATGCGTGATACGGATGTTGCAAAGATGCTGTTAGAGGCGGAAAAACCGGAAGAAGCGCCCAGTATAAACGTGGAGTTCGAGCAAGGCGACCAGATTAAGATTCGTGAAGGCACGTTCGAAAACTTCGAAGGGGTGGTAGATTCCATCGACAGCGAACGTGGGATAGTGAAGGTGATTGTTACTATATTCGGCAGAAGTACACCTTTGGATATAGAATACTGGCAGATAGAGAAGGTTTAGGTTTTTTGGGAAGTTTTTGTTTTTTTTGATGTGCGGTTGTCAGAGGTGAAGAATGGCCAAAGAAGTGGCATTAAAAATCAAGCTTCAGGCACACGGAGGTCAGGCGACACCGGCACCGCCGGTAGGGCCTGCGCTGGGTCAACACGGTGTTAACATCGGCCAGTTCGTATCGCAATTCAACGAACGAACCAAGCACCTTAACGGTACGATTGTGCCGGTAGTAATAACCGTTTATAAGGACAAGAGTTTCTTGTTCGAGGTAAAAAGTCCTCCGGCGGCGGTGCTGCTGAAACAGGTGGCAGAGATTGCAAAAGGCAGCGGCGTTCCGAATAAGGAAAAAGTCGGCAAAGTCAATGCCGAACAGATACGTAAAGTCGCCAAGACTAAATTCAAAGATTTGAATGCGCATGACATGGATGGCGCTGTGAAGATTATAGAAGGCACGGCCCGGAGCATGGGTATAGAAATAATTGATTAATGATAGTTGTTTATTGATTATTTAACAAAAGAGCGGGTAATCGGGTAATAGAGAATATGCAGTTTCGAAGCAAGAGATACAAAGAACAATATCAGCAGCTTAAACAAGAGCCCATAGAGCTTACGGAGGCTGTAGAGAAGGTCAAATCGCTTAAGGCAAGATTCGACCAAAGCGTAGAGTGTGTTTTGCATCTCGGTATAGACCCCAAGCAGTCCGACCAGCTGGTTCGAGGGTCCATATCGCTGCCGCATGGTATAGGTAAGCGCAAAGCAGTTATCGCATTTTGCGAAGATTCCGAAGTAGAGGCCTGTAAGAAGGCAGGTGCTATGGAGGCCGGTCGCGAAGAGCTTATAAAGAAGGTTTCGGACGGCTGGATGGATTTTGATGTGGCAGTGGCATCGCCGAAGGTAATGGGCAAGGTGAGCAAACTTGGCCGGTTTCTGGGTCCGCAGGGCAAGATGCCTTCGCCGAAAAACGGCACTATAACGGCAGATATTGCACGTACGGTGGCAGAGTTTGCCGCGGGCAAAGTGGAATTCAGGAACGACGCGGGCGGTAATGTTCATGTAATTGTGGGCAAACAGAGCTTCGAGACGGAACAACTGGTGGAGAATATAAATGCGTTTGTCGGTCATATAAAAAAGGTCAAGCCCACCGGCGCCAAAGGCATATACATAAAGAAAATGTGCATTTCGGCGACAATGACGCCGAGCATAACGGTCAATATTTAGCAATTGTTCTTATGAAGTAAGAACATCCACAGCCATACGGACAGAAGTTGTTGTTGGCAGGTGAAAAAAATGAGCAAATACGTAAAAGAGCTGCTGGCCGCCGAGTTGGAAAGGCGAATCAGCAAAGAGAGCATAAGGGATTTTGTGGTAGTCAGTACGCAGGGTGTCAACGGAATGGACGGCAACTGGATGCGCGGGCAGCTTAAGGGCAAAGGGGTCACGCTGTTTGTGGTGAAAAATTCTCTTTTCAGAAAAGCGCTTTGCAATACGCAAATGGCCGCAGCAGCACCTTTGTTCAAAGGTGCGTGCACGATAGCCTACGGCGGCGACAGCGTAATTGAGATTGCGAAAGAACTTGCTGAATGCGTCAAAAAGATTCCGGTTGTTGAGTTTAAGGGTGCTTTTCTGGATGGTATGGTTTTGGATGCCGCAGCAGCGAAGGGCCTTTCGCAGATGCTTTCACGGGCGCAGCTTCAGGGCCAGATTGTTGCGATTATCCAGTCGCCGGCGAGCAGACTGGTGTCGTGCAGTACGGGCCCAGGTCATCTGATTGCCGGATGTATAAAGGCCGTAATAGAAAGGTTGGAAAAACAGGCTGCCTGACAGCAGCGTATAAAATGATAAGGGAAAAGACTTTCATCATAATACAGAGGGGATTATTAACTGCTTGTATGGCTGCCCCTTTAAGGGTTAAACGAAACGGCGTAGTTTCAGGATTGCAGTTTGCGATATTGGCAAAGTGGAATCTTTCGGCTACCAGCAGGCATTAATTTAACAGGAGTTGAAAAGAATGGCTGAAGAGAAGACAAAACAAGCACAGGGCACTAACAAGGAAAAGAAATCCAAGGAAAACAAGGGCGCTGAAGGCTCCGACAGCAAGAATTACAGCAGTGATGTGAAGAAGCTCGGTGATAAGATAGTCGGTCTGACATTAATGCAGGCCAAGGAGCTTGGAGATTATCTCAAGGACCAGTACGGTATTGAGCCGGCAGCGGGTGGCGCAGTTATGATGGCAGGAGCGGTTGCGGCAGGGGCCGGGGAGGCTGCGCAGGCTGAGGAGAAGACCAGTTTTACAGTAGTTCTCAAGGAAATAGGGGAAAGGAAGATTCAGGTTATAAAAGAGGTGCGGGCTTTGACGACGTTGGGATTAAAAGAGGCCAAGGACCTTGTGGAAGCTGCCCCCAAGCCGGTGAAAGAAGGTCTGAACAAGGACGAGGCCGAAGCTGCACGTAAACAACTTGAAGCGGTAGGAGCAGTAGTTGAGCTGACGTAAGCATATAGCCATGGCGGATATGTTTTAAGGGATGGGTTGTTGTGGGCTTAAAACTATTCGGACATTAAAGCTGGAGATTTAGAATGGCAGATACAGTTGCTGAACGACCGGTACGTAATTTCGGGAAAGTCCGGGATGTTCTGGATATTCCTGAACTGGTGGCGGTACAGAGAAAAAGCTATGAATATTTCCTGCAAGTGGATTCGGTGCCGACGAAAAGAAAACGGGTGGGGTTTGAGGCGCTGTTTCAGGAGATATTTCCCATAGAAAGCTATGACAAAAGTATGTATCTGGAGTATCTGTACTACGAGCTTGAGAAGCCGCGTTATGAGCTTTCTGAGTGCAGACAGTTGGGCCTGACCTATGGATATCCATTAAAAATACGGTGCAGGTTGCGTACCAAAGCAGGCGAAGACCTTGCGGAGCAGTCGGTATACCTTGGGGAGATGCCTGTGATGATAGGCGGTGGGGAGTTTGTGATAAACGGAGCCGAAAGAGTGATTGTCAGCCAGCTTCACCGCAGTCCGGGAGTGGATTTTCTTATAGCCAGCAAGGAGGGTGACAGGATACTGCATGGAGCAAGAATTATACCCGAAAGAGGCAGCTGGATTGAAATAGGCGTTACTCATAAAGATGTATTGGTGGTTAAGATAGACCAGTCCAGCAAGATACCGGCAACAGTATTTTTGCGTGCAATAGACCCTTCTTTCGGACAGACCGAAGATATTGTTCGCGTGTTCTATAATACCAAGAGCATCAGCACAGCAAGATTGACGCCGGAGATGTGGGCGGTAGGGCCGATTGTGGACACGGAGACGGGGGAGGTCATAGTTAAAGCGGCTGGACAAATCGGGGACAAGGTTTCTTTAATACAGCAAAGCAAGGTCAAAAAGGTGGAGGTTATCGAATCTGTCGGCGACCCAATCGTTTTGAATACTCTGGCTGAAGACAATTGCGAGGGTCATGAACAGGCACTTTTGAAATTTTATATGAAGTTAAGACCCGGGAATCCGCCGAATCAGGAGAAGGCCAAGACTTTCTTTTCGGAGAAGTTTTTTGATTCGAATCGTTATCGTTTAGGCAAAGTTGGCAGGTTCCGGTTGAATCGCAAATTTTCCCAGTCAGTGGATGAGAGTGAAGAGACGCTGCGTGGTGATGATTTTCTTAACGCGATGCGGTATATAATGGCGCTTCGTAATCCGGAAGGCAGAGGCGGTAAGACCAAGGAGAAGTATCAGCGGTTTTCTTCGGTGGCGATTGACGATATCGACCACCTTGGCAACAGGAAACTGCGGACGATCGACGAGCTGGCATCCGATGAAATCAGGAAGGGTTTGTTAAAGTTTCGCAAGACCGCACAAGAACGGATGAGTTTAAGGTCGCGCGATGTAATGGAACGAGAAAAGGCTGCCAAGACCGGGCAAGAAGAGACGGCAAGTGAGAATTTGCTTCATATAACTGATTTGATAAACAGCAAGAGCGTATCCAGCAGTATTAATTACTTTTTCGGGCGCGGGGAGCTCAGCCAGATTGTCGACCAGACGAACGCTTTGAGCCAGCTGACCCATGAGAGACGTCTTTCAGCTCTTGGTCCCGGAGGCTTAAATAGAAGGCGTGCAGGTTTTGAGGTCCGGGACGTTCATATCAGCCATTACGGCAGGATTTGCCCTATAGAAACGCCGGAAGGTGCAAATATCGGTTTGATTGCATCTCTGGCGATATTCGCTTCCGTTGACGAATATGGTTTTCTTCTTACTCCTTATCGAAAAGTCAAGAACGGCAAGGTCAGTGACGAGACAGTATCGCTTCGGGCCGATGAGGAAATGAGCGCGATATTTGCCCCTCCAAGTGCGGTCAATCAAAAATCGTCGAGGATTGAACATGCAACGACATTGGCCAGAAAAGGCGGAGAATTAGCGCAGGTTTCAAGCGACGAAATAGACTATGTTGACATTTCCCCCAAGCAGATTGTGGGGGTTTCTGCATCGCTGATTCCTTTCCTTGAGCACGACGACGCCAACAGGGCCTTGATGGGTTCCAATATGCAGCGTCAGGCGGTTCCTCTGTTGCGTGCAGAAGAACCTTTGGTCGGCACGGGCATGGAAAAAGAGGTCGGCAGGAATTCGAGCATGGTTGTGCGAGCCAACAACGGCGGTTATGTTACGGCGGTGGACGCTACGCGGATAGTAATCAGCAGTTCCAAGCCACAAGCCACAGATGCGGCAACAGACGGGGAGGAATACAAACTTTCGAAATTCGTCGGCTTGAACGAGAGGACATGTCTTAATCACAGGCCGACAGTAAAACTTGGGGATAAAGTTAAAAAGGACCAGATAATAGCGGACGGCGGCGGAACGGCAGAGGGTGTGCTTGCGCTGGGCAAGAATCTGCTTGTGGGATTCGTTTCTTATGAGGGCTATAATTTTGAGGATGCTATCGTTGTAAGTGAAAAGCTGGTCAAGGAAGATACCTTCACAAGCATACATATAGACGAATTTACCGCAGAGGTCCGGGAGACTCGTCTGGGCAGAGAGGAATTTACGCGTGATATACCCAATGTCAGCGAGAAGGCGCTGCGGAACCTTGATGAGCGAGGAATAATCCGTGAAGGCACACGGGTTTATACCGGCGATATCCTTGTGGGCAAGGTGGTTCCCAAGGGCAACGTTGAGCTGACACCCGAGGAAAAACTTCTACATGCGATATTCGGCAAGGCGGGCGAGGATGTTAAGGAGGACTGTCTTGAGCTGCCGAGCGGTTATGAGGGTGTGGTCATCAAGACGCAGTTGTTCAGTAAGCGAGGCGCTCGCGGAGAAACGGAAAAGAAATTAGTGAAGGTGGCGATAAAAGAGTATGAAGAGCAGATGCGGGCCAGGCAGTGCTCAATTTTCAGGCAGACTTTTGCAAGTATCCGCGAAAAGTATGATGCCAGTATTGTGGACCCTTCCACGCGTCAGAAGGTGGGTGTCAGCACGGATGATGAGGTTGTTTATGAACAGATAGAAAACTTTGAGATCAAGTGGATGAAGCCGGCGTCGGTGCGCGAACAGGTGGAAAAGATTTTGGACCGGTGCTGGGTACAGATAAGGGAAATTGAGGAGCAAAAGAAGCGCAGAACAGAGCATCTGAAGCACGGTGACGAGCTTGCCAGCGGCGTACTTCAGATGGTTAAGGTTTACGTTGCGACCAAGAGGTCGCTGTCTGTAGGCGATAAGATAGCCGGCAGACACGGCAACAAGGGAGTAATAGCCAAGATTGTGCCCGAGGAAGACATACCGTTTTTGGAAGACGGCACAAGTCTGGATATATTACTGAATCCGCTTGGCGTTCCGAGCCGAATGAACGTGGGCCAGATTTTAGAGACACATCTTGGCTGGGTGGCCAAGGTGCTGGGTTTTAATGCCATCAGCCCTGTTTTTGACGGTGCCAATGAAGAGGATATTGAGAGATTGACCGCAGAAGCCAACGAGCTTATGAGAAACCGGGCGCGTCAGTTAGAAGATAAGAAACAACCACCGCCTGAAGACGAGTTATTCATCCATGTGCCGAAGACATTAAAGACTCAACTTTACGACGGCAGGACAGGGGAGCCGTTCGACCAGCAGGCGACTATCGGTTATATCTACATGATGAAGCTGCATCATCTTGTTGATGACAAGATACACGCCAGGGCGACAGGGCCTTATAGTTTGATAACTCAGCAGCCGCTGGGCGGCAAAGCGAGGACGGGAGGACAAAGGTTCGGCGAGATGGAAGTGTGGGCACTGGAGGGTTACGGCAGCAGTTATACACTGCAGGAGATGCTGACGGTAAAAAGCGATGATGTTGAAGGCAGAACAAAGATATACGAATCGATGGTCAAAGGTAATAATACACTGGAAGCAGGCACTCCGCTTAGCTTTGACGTGCTTTGTAACGAGATACGGGGATTGGCTTTGAATATTCAACTGGAGAAAAAGCGTCTGGGCGGTGCCACTTTGTAATGAATTGTACGGGGCAAGAATATGGAAATGGTTTTAAGGAGCGAGCGTTAAATGCTGGGCAATATTTACGACCGAATTAATGATTACGGTTCTGTAAAGATATCGTTGGCCAGTCCGAGTGATATACGCAGCTGGTCCTTTGGAGAGGTTCGTAAGCCCGAGACGATTAATTACCGAACTTACAGGCCGGAGAAAGACGGTTTATTCTGCGAGCGGATTTTCGGGCCTGAACGGGACTGGGAATGCGCCTGCGGCAAATACAAAGGCACAAAGTTCAAAGGTATAATATGTGACCGCTGCGGTGTCAAGGTCACCCACAGCCGGGTTCGGCGAAAGCGAATGGGACATATAAACCTCGCTGCGCCGGTTGTACATATATGGTTTTTCAAGTCGATACCAAATCATCTTGGTAACATTCTGGCAATGAAGACATCGGACCTTGAGAAGATAATATACTTTCAGGACTACGTTGTCACCGATGCCGGGCAAAGCCCGTTGAAGGCAGGCCAGCTTCTTACCGAAGAAGAGTTTCGTGACGCTGTGAACAAGTACGGCGCTTCATTCAAAGCATTAATGGGCGCTGAAGCCATCAGAGTGCTGTTAATGAATCTTGATTTGGATGCCTTGAGCCTAGAGTTGCGGGCGGCAATAAGCAAGACCGACAGCCTTCAGAAAATCAAAGACCTCACGCGACGGCTCAAGATCATTGATGCGATAAAGACCAGTAATAATAAGCCCGCATGGTTGGTGCTTGAGGTTCTTCCGGTCATACCGCCGGATTTGCGTCCTCTGGTCCTTCTTGAAAGCGGCAACTTCGCAACCAGCGATTTGAACGACCTGTATCGGCGAATTATTAATCGTAACAGCAGATTGAAAAGGCTCATAGACCTGAATGCCCCCGAGGTAATTATACGTAATGAGAAAAGGATGCTTCAGCAGGCGGTAGATTCTCTGCTGGACAACAGTCGCTGCAGAAGGCCGGTACTCGGCAGTAACAACCGGCCGTTGAAGGGTCTTGCGGATATGATAAAAGGCAAACAGGGGCGGTTCCGCGAAAACCTGCTTGGTAAGCGGGTGGATTATTCGGCACGTTCTGTGATTGTGGTGGGGCCCAATCTGAAACTGCATCAGTGCGGTTTGCCAAAGAAGATAGCACTTGAGCTGTATCAGCCTTTTATTATCAGAAAGCTTAAGGAACATGGCCTGGCTGACACGATAAAAAGCGCCAAAAGAATGATTGAACGACGAGACGAGCAGGTCTGGGATATTCTCGAAGAAGTAATTTATCAGCATCCTGTACTGCTAAACCGCGCTCCCACGCTTCACCGGATGGGTGTTCAGGCGTTTGAGCCCGTTCTTGTGGAAGGCAATGCGATTATGCTTCATCCGCTTGCTTGCAGGGGATTTAATGCCGACTTTGACGGTGACCAGATGGCAGTGCATTTGCCTTTGAGTATACAAGCTCAGGCAGAGGCCAATGTTCTGATGATGGCCACAAACAATATATTTTCACCGGCTGACGGTACGCCGATGGTAGGTCCGTCTCAGGATATGGTTATGGGTAACTATTACTTAACGAGCATGGCAGGCACAGAGGTTGGGTCGGGGGCACAAGAGGGTGATGTGATACCGACCTTTGCCAGCCCGCTGGCTGCTATTACCGCCTATGAGACGGGCAGGATAAATCTGCATCAGAAAATAAAGGTGCGGATAAACAAGGCTGTGGTTTCGCCAGGTGGTTCGGGTGCAACGGCAGGCGGGCAGAAATTGACACTGGGGGAATCTGAATCGCAAATTATTGTCACCACAGCAGGCAGATGCATATTCAATGATATACTGGCAGGTTCGCAGGAACAGTCTTGGATGCCATTTTACAATATGACTATGGCGCAAAAGAAGCTGGGGTGGGTAATCAGTAACTGTTTTGAGATTGCAGGCAATGCCGAGACCGTGGACCTGCTTGACAAGATAAAGGACCTTGGTTTCAGGTACGCTACTCTTGGGGGGTTAAGCTTCGGGCTAACAGACCTGAAGATACCTGCTCAAAAAGAAAAGATTATCAAGGATACGGAACACAGGGTCAGACAAATTCACAAGAATTATCAATCGGGTGTTTTGACAGAGAGAGAAAGATATAACCAGGTTATCGATGCCTGGACACACGCCCGGGTGGCGGTGACTAATGAGATGATGAAGAGTCTGAAAGAGTCCGGCATGGAGACGGAAGTGACGGGTTCCGCAGGTGTGGGTGCTCAAATAAACCCGATATATCTGATGACTGATTCGGGCGCCAGAGGCAGCGTCGACCAGATTCAACAGCTTGCAGGCATGCGTGCTTTGATGGCCAAGCCCAGCGGCGAGATTATTGAGACACCAATCAAATCGAACTTCCGTGAGGGATTGAGTGTGCTGGAGTACTTCAGTTCAACGCACGGTGCGCGTAAGGGTCTTGCCGATACGGCTCTGAAGACGGCCAACAGCGGTTATCTGACCAGAAAACTTATCGATGTGGCACAAAATATGATTGTTACCGAATACGACTGCGGGACGCTGCAGGGCATTACCAAGGACGCGATCAGTAAAAGCGACCAGGAGGACATATCGCTGAGCCGGCTTATTACAGGCAGAACCGCCAGGGACAATATTCGTAATCCGATAACCGACGAAATGATTGTTCATGAGAATGAGGTTGTAGGCGCCGAGGCAGCGGCTAAAATCGAGGCGATGGGCCTTGACGCGGTCAGGGTCAGAAGCCCGCTGACCTGTGACAGTGTGTTTGGTGTATGTGCCAAGTGTTACGGCAACGATTTGAGCACGGGGACACTTGTCGAAGAAGGCATGGCCGTGGGCATAGTGGCTGCCCAGTCGATCGGAGAGCCGGGCACACAGCTGACACTGCGGACGTTCCATACGGGCGGAATTGCTTCTCGAGCCATTCTCGAGAGCGATCAGAAGGCAGACTCTGACGGCAAAGTTAGCTTTAGAGATCTGGGTGTTGTTCCGGACCCGGTAGCGGGTCCCATGGACTTTGAGTCTGAAGGCGGGAAGTTCAGGGGTGATGTCCTTGCTCAAGAAAAGGACTTGAAGAGAAAGAGGCCTGTTAGGTCAAGAGGGATAGTGCTGAAGCGCAGCGGAGAGATGGCACTTCTTGACGATAAAGATCGCGAGATTGAGAAATACAAAGTGCCTTACGGCGCCATTGTCCAGATTAGTGACGGGAACCGGGTCGATAGTGGTCAGAGGCTGTTCTCGTGGGACCCGCACCGTACGCCGATTCTGGCAGAAGTGCCGGGTATAATCCGTTTCGTGGATATTATCGAAGGTGAGACCACCCGCATCGAGGAAGAGCGCAGGGGTCAGGTGGGCAAGGCTGTTGCGATAGAGCATAAAGGTGACAAGCATCCGCAAATCATCATAGAAGATGCCAACGGCAAGATTCTTGATGTGCATTATCTGCCTGCGGGCGCCAGGATTGAGGTTGATGAGGGACAGAAAGTCCAGGCAGGTCAGCTGCTTGCACATCGTCCCAGAGCTACGGGCGGCACCCAGGATATCACCGGCGGTTTGCCGAGAGTTACGGAAGTTTTCGAGGCACGTAAACCAAAAGACCCGGCGGTGATGGCTGAAATCAGCGGACGCATTGAGCTCAGAAGCGACAGACGCAAGGGAAAGATGACAATAGTAATCCGCAGCGAAAGCGGCATGGAAAAAGAACACCACGTTCCACGAGACAGGCACCTGAACGTGCACGCCAACGACCATGTAAAGGCCGGAGACGCCCTGACGGACGGGCCGCTGGTGCCGCACGATATTCTGCGTATTAAGGGCGGGGAAGCATTGCAAAAGTATCTTACGGAAGAAATTCAAAATGTCTACCGTTCACAAAACGTCACCATCGACGACAAGCATATCGAGATTATTTGTACACAAATGATGCGTAAGGTTGAGATTGATTCTGTCGGTGACAGCTCTTTCCTGCCGAGCGAAGTGGTTGATAAGTTCGTGTTTCGCAAAGAGAACGAAAGACTGTCTAAGAGTGTGAAAATCAGCAGTTGCGGCGATGCAACGGATTTAGAAAAAGGTCAGATTGTGAGCAAAGAACAGCTTGCCGACATTAACGAAAAGATAGAAAAACTCGGCGGCACAGCGGCAAAGGGCAAAAAGCCCAAACCTGCAACTGCCAAAACGCTGCTTTTGGGAATAACGAAAGCTTCGCTTCAGTCGGACAGTTTCATTGCTGCAGCGAGCTTCCAGCAGACCACTAAAGTCTTGACCGAAGCGTCGTTAGCTGGTAGAGTAGATAATCTTTGTGGCTTGAAGGAAAACGTCATACTCGGTCATTTAATACCGGCAGGCACGGCTTTCAAGCCATATCTGGAAATGAAAGTAAAGCATCTGGTTGAAGCACCGCTGCCCAAGGAATTTGCTGAGGCCAAAGAGGCCAAGGATACCCAGGTCAGGGCAGATGCGGCGGTAAGAGAGGCGCTTGGCATAGAGTAATCGGCGAAAACACTAAACAGCTGGAGAATCATGGTTACAATAAATCAGTTGGTAAAGCGGCCGAGGAAGAAATCGAAAGGTCGCAAACGCGTATCGGACATACGCGGTTGTCCGCAGAAACGGGCTGTGTGTCTGGTGGTAAGAACTCAGCCTCCGAAAAAGCCCAACTCGGCTCTGCGGAAAATCGCGCGTGTGAGGATGACCAACGGCAAAGAGGTTGTGGCTTATATACCCGGTATCGACCACAATCTGCAGGAACACAGTACGGTTATGATTCGTGGCGGGCGGGTCAGAGATTTGCCGGGTGTGCGATATCATATTATACGTGGTGTCCTTGATTGTGCAGGAGTGAGCGGCCGTAAACAGGGCAGAAGTAAATACGGTGTAAAGAAGGCAAAATAGTAAGCGGCGCCCCTGTATACGTCAGGCGAACAAAGAAGGGCCCAAAGCGACAAGGAACGAAATAATGGCCAAGAAATTTACCTTCTCGGAACGGCAGTTGAAAGCGGACGCCAGGTACGGCAGCAAGCTGGTTTCAAAGTTTATTAACAGTCTGATGCTTAAAGGCAAGAAGAGTGTAGCCGAGCACGTATTCTACGCGGCTATGGACATAGTATCGAAAAAGGTTAAGGATGCCGAGTCGCTGGAAATATTCGAAAAGGCGGTCAACAACGTAAAACCTATGCTTGAAGTGCGGAGCAAACGTATTGGGGGTGCCAGTTATCAGGTGCCGATGCAGGTAAACCCGAAGCGCCAGCAGGCGTTGGCATTCAGGTGGATAATTCAGTCGGCGCGGGGCAAAAAAGGCAAGCCTATGTGTGAACGACTTGCGGTGGAGTTGATTGATGCGTTTAACCAGCGCGGCGAAGCAATAACTATGCGAGAAAACGTGCACAGAATGGCTGAGGCAAACAAGGCGTTTGCCCGGTTTGCCTGGTAATACGGGTTTTGGCAAAAGCCACGGTATGTTAATCGAACTAACCGTGGCCATTTTTGTATATGTACATATTTTTTTCGGCGGAATCGCCGGCTTTATTCTGATAGAAGGTTTATGCGATGTCCAGTGTCCTGGCAAAATTGCGCAATATTGGCATTATAGCGCACATAGATGCGGGCAAGACGACCGTCACCGAGCGGATACTCTACTATACCGGCAAGACGTACAAGATGGGGGAAGTACACGAGGGCACAGCGGTGATGGACTATATGGAAGAAGAGCAAAAAAGGGGTATTACCATAACCCTGGCGGCTACGAAGTGTCCCTGGAAAAGTTTTGAATTCAACCTCATAGATACGCCCGGGCACATAGATTTTACAGCTGAAGTTGAACGATGCCTGCGTGTTCTTGACGGCGCGGTGGCTGTTTTTGACGGCAGTGAGGGCGTACAGGCTCAAACTGAGACGGTGTGGAAACAGGGTCAGAAATACAACCTGCCGTGTCTTTGCTTTATCAATAAGATGGACAAGGTCGGGGCGGATTTTGAGATGTCGGTAGCCAGCATTTGTGAAAGGCTTATTGCCAATCCCATCCTTTTACAGCTGCCTATAGGTTCTGAAAGTTCGTTCAAGGGCATAATAGACCTTGTGGAAATGAAGGCGGTTTTTTACAAGGTCGAACAGCTTGGCGCGGCTTTTGAAGAGACAGAAATCCCTGCAGAGATGCAAGCGGCGGCGCAAGAACATCGGCACAGGATGATTGAACTGGCTGCCGAGCACGATGAGGAACTTATGGACAGATATGTGCACGATAAAGGCATTGAAGAAGGTATGATTCGCAGGGCGGTTCGTAAAGGGACATTAAATAATCAGCTTCATCCGGTATTTGTGGGCTCGGCACTTAAGTATATCGGGGTGCAGCGTTTGTTGGATGGGGTAGTTGCCTATCTGCCTTCGCCGCTTGACAAGCCGGCAATCATAGGCCATAAGCCGGATGATGAAAGCAAAAAGATAGTTGTCAAGTGTGACCGCAGCGCCAGCCTGGTAGGTCTTGTATTCAAGATAAGCACGGATGCGCACGGGGATTTGAATTTTGTGCGTATTTACCAGGGTACACTAAAGGCCGGCAGCAGGGTGCTGGACGTTACTCGCGATAAACGAGAGAATGTCACGCGGATATTCGAGATGCACGCGAAGGAGCGTAAGATTCTAAGCTCGGCCGGTGCCGGTGACATCGTTGCGGTTGTGGGGATGAAACATGTGCTGACCGGTGACACAATTTGTGACACCAAAAAGGCTGTTTGCCTGCCGAGTATCAGGTTTCCGGATACGGTAATCAGCATGTCGATAGAGCCGGCGACTGCGGCAGAGAGGTCGAAGCTGTCAGAGGCTTTGGCTGATTTGAGGCGTGAGGACCCGACATTTGATTGCAAAGTGGATAACGAAACAGGGCAGACACTTATAAGCGGCATGGGCGAGTTGCACCTGGAGGTACTGCAGCACAAACTAATCAAGGAAAATGGTCTTGAAATCAGGGTCGGCAGGCCTAAGGTGGCGTACAAGGAAACGATTACCGGTTCAGCACAAGGCGAAGGCAAGTTTATCCGTCAACTGGGCGGTCACGGCCAATACGGTCATGTTGTTGTGGTTGTGGAGCCGCTGTTGACCGAAGAAGGACTGCACAGACGAGAAATTGAATTCGAAAGCAGGGTAGGCGGCGATAAGATTCCGAGAGAGTACTTAAGCGGTGTCGAAAGAGGTGTGCGGGATGCGCTTGGCAGCGGGGTGCTTGCAGGATACCCGGTGGTGGGTGTAAAAACAACGTTAATAGACGGCTCCTACCATTCGGTGGATAGTTCGGATTTGGCTTTCGAACAGGCGGGGGCAATAGCTCTGGAAAAAGCGCTTGAAAAGGCAGGTTCGGTTTTGCTCGAGCCGGTAATGTGGCTTCGGGCGGTAGTTCCGGAGCCGTGTTTTGGCGCTGTTCAGGGCAGTGTGCTGGCGAAAAGGGGGGTTATTAGAGATACGCGCAGCCACGGAAAGATGCGGATAATCGATGCCAAGGTACCTTTGGTTGAGATGTTCGGTTATTCCAGCGAAATCAGGAGCATTACGGGCGGCAGGGGTACGTTTAGCCTTGAGCCTTTCAGCTACGAAAAGGTGCCGGAACAAATCACCCGGCAAATTATCCTTTGAGCATATTTTTGCGTTTAAGCTGGGATTTTTTGGTTTTATTGAATTGACAGATTTTTATTTTGCTGCTAGATTATAGGTTTTTCGGTCGTAGCGAGCATTGTCCAAGGTGACATTGCGATTACGAGTTGGGCTGTGACATATCTGTGGATTGGTAGTCAAAGAGCCTTTGTTTATAAACCGAGGGCTGGACTGTGGTTAGCGATGGCCGCAGCGGGGTCATGGATGGGCCCTGAAGCCCTGACCCTTATTTAAGGAAGGCGAAGTAGAAAGCAAACAAGCGAGGTGTTACAGCGGTGTGCGCTTTTGAAAGGGCCTTTCCTGCCACAAAAAAGCACGATAAAATTGATAGAGTGCAAAAAAACTATATATATTCAGGCAATTTTTTACCTGGGATTTGCCGAGAAAATCGGTAGTCCAAGGTGCTTGATTTCAGTGGTTTTATGCTGAGTTGAAAGGCCTGAGAACAAGAAGAACGCTTTAGAGGATAAGGTATGGCTGTTGAAGGCCAGAAAATAAGGATTCGGATGGAGGCATATGACCACAGGGCTCTTGATGCGTCCGCTAAAGAGATAGTCGAGCACGCAAGAAGGACAAACGCGCGGGTCAGTGGTCCTGTGCCGCTGCCTACGCGCATCGAAAGATATACTGTTTTGCGAAGTCCTCACGTGGATAAGAAGTCGCGTGAGCAGTTTGAGTTGAGGACTCACAAGCGTCTGATTGACATTCACGAGGCCAATGCGCGAACGGTGGAAGTGCTCAGCCGGTTGGTGGTTCCGGCCAGCGTTTTTGTGCAAATAAAGGTCTAATGGTTATATGGGCCGATAGCGCAGTGCCAGTTAGGTGTAATGGTGATGTTACTGGGTAAAAAGGTTGGTATGACGCAGACGTATGATTCGAACGGCAATTTACTGCCGGTTACGGTCATACAGGCGGGGCCGTGTTGTGTACTTCAGGTAAAAACCGCTGACAAAGAGGGGTATGCGGCTGTGCAGCTGGGCTTTGATGACGTGAAGGCATCGCGAAGGAAAAAGCCCCAGGTTGGGCACGTAAGCAAGGCCAATACTGTGCCGAAGAGATTTGTGCGGGAAATGCGCGTCTCAGGAGGCGAAGAAGAATATAAAGTGGGAGATTTTTTAACGGTTGCCGGTTTTGCCCAGAGCAAATACGTCGATGTTATCGGAACCAGCAAGGGTAAAGGTTTTGCCGGCGTGATGAAGCGGCACGGTTTTGGCGGTTTTCCGGCTTCGCACGGTACGGAACGCAAACACCGTGCGCCTGGTTCGATTTCAAGTTTTGCCAGTGATGCAGGCCACGGTGGAAAGCCCAAAAAAGGCAAGAAAATGGCTGGACATATGGGCAACCAGCGAGTTACCACAAAGAACCACCAGTTGGTTGCTATAGATAAGGATAAGAATCTGCTGGTTGTTAAAGGTTCGGTGCCCGGCCCGGTTGGCGGATATGTGGTAGTACGCGGTGGGCACAAGGGATAGCGCTTGGTTTTTTGATACAAGGATAAGGTCAGATTTGAGAAATGATAAGCTTGTCTGTTTACAACAGAGACGGCCAGCAGGTGGGCAGCCTGGAAGTAGATGAGTCGATTCTGGGCGGCAAGGTCAGATACGCCCTGCTCAAACAGGCTATCGTAATGTACGATGCCAATAAGCGTGTTGGTACGGCCGCAACCAAGAGCAGGGGCATGGTAGCAGGCTCGCGCAGAAAGTTATTCAGGCAAAAAGGAACAGGTAATGCGCGTGTAGGTAATATCAGGACCGGCAAGCGTGTCGGAGGCGGCGTAACTTTCGCCAAGGTTTCCAGAGACTTAAGCAAACGTATGCCAAAAAAGCAAAGAAGACTGGCAACGGATTCAGCGGTTCTGGCAAAGCTTTTGAATAATAGCGTGGTGGTGGTTGATGAGCTGAATCTGGAAAGACCGAAAACCAGGGATTTTGTGAGAATTCTCGGCAATCTGCAGATTCTGGGCAAGGGCAGTTGTCTGGTAGTGATTAACGACATAGATACAAACCTATATAAGTCGGCAAGAAATATTCCGAGAATAGCTGTTATGCGCGTGGACGAACTAAACGCAGGTGATGTCTGTAATTATAGCAAAATGACGTTTACCAAAGAGGCTTTTATGGCTTTTCTGCAGAGTCGCAAAGACAAAATATCAGAGAATTAACAGTTGTAAGCGGGCGTTTGCGGTAATTTTGAATTTTGATAATAAGCAAAGAAAAGGTTTTTAGCCGATAAGGATAATGAAAACAGGTGGTTGAAGTTACAGGTCGAGACGAAAACCATGAACCATCATAACGTAATAGTCAGGCCATTGATTACAGAGCAGGGAATGCACTTTGCCAATACAAAGGGTGCGTACCCTTTTGAGGTAGACAAAAAGGCCAATAAAATTGAGATAAAGAGCGCGGTTGAGCGGATATATGGTGTTAAGGTCAGTAAGGTACGAACCGCAAACCATAAAGGCAAACCTCGTCGCAGAGGCAAAAGTATTGGCAGGACGCCTTCATGGAAGAAGGCGGTTGTGTACCTGGAAAGCGATTATCATATAGACCTGTTTTAGTCGCTGCTGAGTTGTAAAAGATGGGAGCAGTTAATCAGTAATGTGGGACGTGAACTGAAGTTATCAGAGTTAGACATAGTTTTGGGTTTTGAGTTATGGGTATTTTGATATACAAGCCGACCAGTGCCGGACGCAGAAACAGTTCGGTCAACGACTGGGCTGAACTGACAGTGGCACGGCCTGAAAAGTCGCTTTGCAAAAGGATTAACAAGAACGGCGGCAGAAATAACCAGGGTTTTACTACGGTACGGTTCAGGGGCGGTGGGGCCAGAAGGCTTTATCGCGTGATAGATTTTAAGCGCAATAAAGACGGTATAGCCGCCAGGGTGGCAACGATTGAATATGACCCCAACAGAAACTGTTTTATTTCGCTGCTGAACTATGTCGACGGTGAGAAAAGGTATATATTGGCACCTCAGGGGCTAAAGGTTGGGGACATAGTGGAAAGCGGGGCCACTTGTGAACCGCGAATCGGCAATGCCGCGCCGCTGGAGTCGATTCCTGCCGGTCTGGAGATTCATAATATCGAGATGACATCGGGTGAAGGAGGCAGACTGGTCAGGGGTGCCGGGGCAGCTGCCAAGATTGTTGCCAAGGAAGGGAACTGGGTGACCATCATATTGCCGAGCGGCGAAATGCGTATGATTCGGAAGGAATGCCGGGCGACCATGGGGCAAGTGGGTAATCCAGACTATCAGAATATAAGGATTGGCAAGGCAGGTCGCAAGCGGCACATGGGTTTCAGGCCGCACGTGCGCGGCAAAGCGATGAACCCTGTTGCACATCCGCTGGGCGGCGGAGAAGGCAGGTCAAACGGCGGGCGGCACCCCTGTTCTCCTACAGGTGTGCCGGCAAAGGGCGGCAAGACCAGAAGCCCTCGCAACACAAGCAACAAGAGGATTATCCGAAGGCGCAAGAATAAAAGGCAGGGACAGTTGGTTCTATAAATTGAAACGTTATAGCTGCAAAGCTTAAAACTGAATTGGATATTAATTTTGAGGAAGAATAGTGGGAAGGTCTCTTAAAAAAGGGCCGTATGTTGACGAAAAATTGTTTGCAAAGGTCAACAGGCAGAATCAGTTGGGTTCTCGCGAACCGATAAAGACCTGGGCAAGAAGGTGTACGATAACCCCGGAGTTTGTCGGATTTACGTTTATGGTGCATAACGGCAAGATGTTTCACAAGGTCTTTGTTACCGAGGACATGGTGGGGCACAAGCTGGGTGAGTTTTCGCAGACGCGGACGTTCAGGTCTCATTCAAGCAGGAAATTGCCGACTGAGAAGTAATACAGGATATTAAGGTTTTTTTGGTATGTTAAGCGCTGATAAGTTAAAACAGATTTGCCGGCAACGACAAATATCGGTGGAAACACTGGCCGGCGAGCTTGTCAGAGCAAGGTTTAACAAAAGGCAGGCTGTGACAGCCGTGAAAAACTGGCAGAGAGGACTTTTTAAGCCCAGGCCGGGCAGGGATGATATTCGTCGCATGGCCGCGGCGATGTCTGCTGAAGTAAACGACCTGGTTCAATGGCGTTCCTGCTGCCGATATGCGCCATTTTCAGCCAGCAAAGCCAGACTGGTTACGGAATTGATAGTCGGTCGAAGTGCACAGGAGGCTATGGATATTCTCAAGTTCACGAGAAAGCGTGCAGCGAAGGTCGTTGACAAGGTTCTTAGAACGGCTGTTGCAGATGCCGATGAGCAGGAGGCGGACGTGGATAATCTTTACATCAACTCGGCTGTTGTTGATGACGCGGGCGTTCGAATCGGTACAAAGCGATGGATACCGAAGGACAGAGGCAGGGCGCATCCTATTCGCAAGAAGGCCTGTCATATACATGTGACGGTTACCGAAGCAAAAGGATAAAGCGCACAAAGATATATGCGTTTAACGGGTTAAAGCAATGGGTCAAAAAGTATCACCAATCGGGTTCAGAACAGGCGTGACGATTGGTTGGCAGAGCAGATGGTATGCTGCCAAGGCTGATTACGGCAATTTTCTCGTCGAGGATCAGAAGATTCGCAAGTATGTGGACAAGAGGTATAACCGCCAGATGCCCAAAGGCGCGGTTGCAAAGATCGAAATAGTCAGATCTCGTAATGAGATAAAAGTAACACTGCATAGCGGCCGTCCCGGTGTGGTAATAGGTCCGAGAGGTGATGCGGTCGATAGTCTGCGTCAAGAGCTGGAAGATATGACGGGTCAGAAGGTCAGTGTAAACGTCATTGAGATAAAAAGTCCGGAGCTTAACGCTTTCCTGGTGGCCGAGTCTATTGCCGAGCAGTTGAGTAAACGATCGTCGTTCAGAAGGGCTATGAAGCAGCACTGCGAGTCTACAATTAATACCGGTGCCAAAGGAGTTAAAATAATCTGCAGCGGGCGGCTGGCGGGCTCAGAAATGGCGCGTAAGGAGACACAAAAGCTCGGTAGTATTCCGCTTCATACGCTCGATGCCAATGTTGATTACGCCTGTGCGACAGCGCGGACGACGTATGGCGCAATTGGAGTGAAGGTGTGGATATATAAGGGTAAATTCGGCGAAGAAGTTGAGCCTGCCCGAACTCGGCGGTATCGTCCGGGCTGGCGCAGCGGCACAGCTTCGCGTCGACAAAGACCGTCGAAAGCAGGGCCGGTAGCGCCAGCCGACAATTCAGCGCCGCAGCAACAAAGCAACGAGACCAAAAAGTGAGAGTTCGCAGAAAACCTTGATTTAAAGGACATTGAAAGATTATTCCGGTGACAAGGTTTTCTTAAAGGGTTTTTAAGAAATGGCAATGATGCCCAAAAGAGTAAAGTACCGCAAAAGCCAGCGAGGCACGCTCAAAGGTACTGCTTCGCGAAGTAATTTTGTTGCTTTCGGCGAGTACGGCCTTCAGGCCCTGGACAATAGTTGGATAACAGCCAGGCAAATAGAAGCTGGGCGGGTTGCAGCCACTCATTTTTTGCACCGGGAAGGCAAGGTTTATATACGGATTTTCCCGGCTAAGCCTGTTAGTGGCAAGCCGTTAGAAACACGGATGGGCAAAGGTAAAGGCGAGCCTGCGTTCTGGGTGGCCAGAGTAAGGGCTGGGCAAATTTGCTTCGAAATCGGCGGAGTCAGCGAAGATGTGGCAAAACAGGCGCTGGCGAGAGTGTCTTATAAGATGCCGATAGGCTGCAGGTTTGTTAAACGCAGACATTCACTGTAGCAAAAAACAGGAAAGCTCGATTATGAAAGCGCGGCAATATCGTGAGATGAGCACGGATGAGCTGGGAAATACTCTGGAAGAACTGCAGCGACATTTGTTCGATTTGCGTGCTCAGGCGGCCACAGAGAAGCTGGAGAATTGCAGGTCGGTAGGCAATGTCAGGCGTGATGTGGCGAGGATTAAGACGATAATGCACGAAAGGCAGTTTGTTGCCGGAAGCGAGTCTGAGCAAGTCAGGAGTTAGTTTTGATTTTTTTTGGCATTTTGATTTTAGCTGTGGGCGATTAGGAATTAAAGATGCAGGACAAGAAGTTAAGGATTTTAACTGCCACTGTGATAAGCAAAAGCGGCAACAAAAGCATCAAGGTCGCCGCTGATTACAAAGTTCGGCATCCAAAGTACGGCAAATATATAAAGCGCAGAACAAAGCTGATTGTTCATGACGAACATAACCTGGCGAATGTGGGTGATGTTGTTGACTTTTGCCAGTGTCGTCCTTACAGCAAGACCAAGAGTCACCGTCTTGTGAAGGTGTTAAAAAAGGCAGTTCAGCAAGAAGCATAAAAGCCGATATGAAACAAGGGATATGATTCAGCAGGAAACAATGTTGGTTATCGCCGACAACTCTGGTGTCAAGTCGGCGCTTTGTATAAAAGTTCTGGGCAAAGGCGGCTCACGAGGCAAACTCAGGCGCCCGGTTGCCGCCGTAGGAGATGTTATTTGCGTTGCAATAAAGAAATCGCTTCCGAGCTGTCAGCTGGACGACAAGAAGGTGCATAAATGTGTTATTATTCGCACTAAAAGTCCGGTTAAACGCGCAGATGGCAGCTACGTACGGTTCGACAGCAACGCTGCGGTTATGATTGACAATGATGGCAACCCTATAGGAACGAGGATTTTTGGCGCTGTTGCCCGTGAGTTACGTGAAAAGAATTATATGAAGATTATTTCGCTTGCAGGTGAGGTGGTCTGAACAATTGATTATCGAAAGATGACGATTCACATAAAAAAAGATGATATGGTTGAGATTATAGCCGGCGAGGATAAAGGTGCCGTAGGTAAAGTTCTGCACGTTTATCCCAGGAAGCAAAAGGTAGTGGTTCAAGGGCACAATATATGCAAAAAGCACGTCAGGCCCTCACGGAAGAACCCTCAGGGTGGTCGGCTGAACGTGGAACAGCCGATACATATTAGCAACGTGCTGCCGATAAATCCAAAAAGTTCCAAAGGTTCCAGAGTGCGTTATAAAACGAGCAGTGACGGCAGCAAAAGGCGGATTGCGGCCGACGGCACGGAGATAGGTATTGTTAAAAAGGCTTTGGAAAAGTAAACGTACAGCTGCCAACGTTAAAGCATGATATGAGATTATAAATGGCGCGTTTAAGAGATTTGTACAAGTCCAGTATACTTGACCAGCTGACCAGGGAATTCAGCTATAAGAATCCTATGGCGGTTCCGCGCATGGAAAAGATAATTGTTTCGATGGGTCTTGGCAAGGCATCGCGTGAGCCAAAGTATCTTGAGGAGGCGAAAAAAGACCTGGCGATGATAACGGGCCAAATGCCGGTTATATGTACGGCAAAAAAAAGCGTTTCGAATTTCAACGTGCGCGAAGGTGACAAGACCGGGCTGAAGGTTACTCTACGCCGACGACGGATGTTTGAATTCATGGACAGACTTATAAGTCTTGCGATTCCGCGGGTCAGAGATTTCCGGGGTCTTGACCCGGACAGTTTCGATGGGCACGGCAACTATTCGATGGGGCTCAGTGAGCAGACCGTTTTTCCGGAAATCGATATAAGCAAACTCGAATTTCAGCAGGGTATGAATATAACGTTTGTAACTAGCGCCAAGACCGACAGCCAGGCCCGTAAGATGCTGGCTGGTTTTGGTATGCCTTTCAAGACAAGTCAGTAGAAAGAGTTTGGAGTATGAAAATCGGATATGTCGACGAAAGCGCTGGAGAATAAGGCCGCCAAGAAGCAGAAGTTTCGAGTAAGGCAGTATACACGTTGCCAGCTTTGCGGACGGTCCAAAGCGGTTTATCGCAAGTTCAAGATTTGCCGGGTGTGCTTCAGGACATTGGCTAACGAAGGCAAGATTCCGGGCGTGAGAAAAGCAAGCTGGTAAATTCGTCGTGCGTGAAAAGAAAAAAAACGCACGACGCGATACGCAATACGAGGTAAATTATGAGTTTGAGTGACCCAATTGCAGACATGCTTACGAGGATACGCAACGCAATCAGAATCGGCGCAAAGCAGGTCAACATCAAAGCGTCGAAGATATGCGAAGGTATAGCAGCGGTGCTGAGACAGGAAGGTTACATCAGGGATTTCGACCGAATCGACGACGGCAAACAGGGGATACTAAGAATTAGTCTCAAGTATGCGCCTGACGGGCGGGCGGTTATTACCGAAATAACAAGAACCAGCAAACCCGGCAGGAGAATCTACTCGCCAATAGATAAACTGCCGTATGTACTTGGCGGTATGGGAATAGCGATAGTTTCGACAAGTAAAGGCATAATGAGCGACCGGAACTGCCGCAAAGACAGGGTCGGCGGCGAGATACTTTGTACGGTGAACTGATGAGTCGCATTGGTAAAAAACCAGTTATAATTCCTGAAGCGGTTAAGGTTGAGCAGAAGGGCAGCCTTATAAAGGTTTCAGGACCGCTGGGCAGTTTGGAGATGGACTGTCATACCCTGATAAAGGTTAAAGTTGACGATTCGGCGAGCAGGATAGTGGTTGAGAATGAATATCCCCGGGACAGGCGTCGTAAACAGATGCACGGGACGACGCGGGCCTTGATTGCTAACATGGTCACAGGTGTCAGCAAAGGTTTCGAAAAGAACATGGAAATATACGGCACCGGCTATAATGTCAAAGAGCAGGGCGACAAACTGGTTTTTCAGATTGGGGTATGCCATCCTGTAGAATTAAAGATTCCCAAAGCCGTAAAGGTCAAGATTGTTGTTGCTGCAACACGTGGCGATGACGTTCCTGCGAAGTTTACACTCTCGAGTGTGGATAAAGCGGTCCTGGGGCAATTTGCGGCAGAGGTTCGGAAGATAAAGCCGCCCGAACCTTACAAGGGCAAAGGTATTCGCTATGCCGACGAACACATACGACGCAAAGTCGGTAAAGCATTTACCACCGGAGCGGCATAAAAAGCGGTTTGGATTCTGGGTTTAATGAGAATCGAGAGGATAAAAAAAGCAGTCCAGAGACGTAAATATCACGTGCGGAAAAAGGTTTTCGGCACGGCGGACAGGCCGCGACTGTGTGTATTTCGCTCGAACAAGAATATTTACGCACAGATTATAGATGATACGGCTGGGGCGACATTGGTTTCAGCCAGCACAGCGACCAAAGGGCTGCGTGAAAAGTTCCGTGGTCGTTGTAATAAGCAAGCCGGCCAGGCGGTGGGCGAGGCAGTGGCCAAACAGGCCCTCGGCGTCGGGATTAAATGCGTTTGCTTCGACAGAAACCGCTATAAATATCACGGCAGAATCAAAAGCCTGGCAGATTCTGCGAGAAAAGGCGGACTGGTTTTTTAGTGGCAGATATTTAATTTGGAGAGAGCTTTGACAGCAGAATTATTTCAATTACCGGTTCAGCAGGAAGACAAGCCGCTGGAAGATACGGTGGTAAAGGTGTTTCGCTGTTCGAAGGTTGTCAAGGGCGGTCGGCGTTTCAGCTTTGCCGCGTTAGTTGTGGTAGGAGACCGTGCCGGCACTGTTGGGGTTGGCTACGGCAAGGCCAATGAAGTACCGCTTGCAGTCGAGAAGGGTGTAAAGGACGCCAAGAAATCCCTGCACAAGATAGCGCTGGTGGGCAGAACGCTGCCTCACCAGATTACGGGTAAATACGAGGCAACGAAGATAATACTGGTGCCGGCCAGCGCCGGTACCGGGGTAATCGCCGGCAGCAGTGCCCGGGCAGTGCTCGAATATGCAGGCGTACAGGACGTACTGACGAAGGTATATGGAAGTACATCGGCAAAAAACGTTGTCAAAGCTACATTAGATGGTTTATTGAGGGTCCGTAACAAAGAGATGGTTGAATCACTTCGCGGCGTGCAGGTATCGGTACGGGTCAAGCAAAAGCAGGAACCGCAAGGTTAGATTCAAATAAGAAGTGCAGGAAAGTATAACTTTTTTTGACGTTAAATCGGAAAGATGCTTTGGTGGTGATTCAGATGAAAAGCGGTGCAACAGGTTCTGTTGCAGGTAAGGACTTCAGGAATAAAGTGCTAAGTCTGGCAGGGCAGAAGGCCGGCCGAAAGGCTCGCAAGCGGGTCGGTAGAGGCAGCGGCAGCGGTTTCGGCAAAACCTGCGGGCGGGGCCATAAGGGAAGTCTCAGCAGGAGCGGCAGCAAGACGAAGTTGCTTTATGAAGGCGGTCAAATGCCGTTATTCAGACGGCTGCCAAAGCGAGGCTTTAATAATTACAAGTTCGCCAGGCAATACGAAATAGTCAATGTATCGCAACTGGAAAGATTCGAAGATGGTGTTGTGGTAGGTATCGAACAATTATCGCAGGCGGGGCTTGTATGCGGTTTGAACAGTAAGGTCAAAGTGCTCGGAGACGGAGAGCTGACAAAAAAGCTGCAGGTAACGGCTCACAAGTTCAGTAAATCCGCTGAGCAAAAAATCACAGGTTGTGGAGGTATGGTTAAAAGTGCCGCCAATAACAACTGACATAAGCGACAGGCAAATAAGGTGCGTTAGTAATAACGAAACTGAAAACAGGGCGGTGCTCTTGCGGGTAAGGTGCATTATTGGTTGCGATGCGGAAACCGGTTTTTGACAGAAACGGTGCGAGACGGAAAAAATGTTCGGAACTGTAGTTAACATATTCAGGATTAGCGACCTGCGCAATAAAATTCTTTTTACCGTAGGATTGCTGATTATATACAGGATTGGCTTCCATATACCCATTCCGGGTTTTGACCAGGCAAAGATAGAAGCTGTCGCAGGCACCAGAGACACAGAAAGCCCCCTCGGCAGAGCGGTAGAATACATGCAGATGTTTACCGGGGGAAGACTTGATAAAAGCAGCTTGTTCGGTCTCGGGATTATGCCGTACATCACGTCTTCGATTATACTGATGCTGTTGGGCGAGGTTGTTCCGGCACTGAAGAAACTGCGTCAGGAGGGTCAGACGGGCTATAAGAAGATACAGGAGTACACGCGTTATTTGACGGTATTTATATGTATAATCCAGTCTATGTTGTATATGAAGATGCTCGGAACTTATACGTACGCTGGTATGTATACTCAGGCACTGATAATGGGCATTGTGAGTATGACAGCTGGTACGGTATTTCTAATGTGGCTTGGTGAGCAGATAGACGAATACGGCATCGGTAACGGGATTAGCCTGATAATAATGGCGGGCATTATCGCCAGGCTGCCCTGGGCGGTAAGAATGCTGGTTGAGAATGTGGATTTGCGGGTTGGTGCGGCTCCCGGGACAATAGGGCCGGCAAAGATTCTTTTTCTCGTTGCTGCTTTTGTATCTGTTGTTGCCGGTGCGATACTGATAACCCAGGGACAGCGCCGCATACCGATTCAGCAGGCCAAGCAGATGCGCGGCCGCAGGATGTACGGCGGCCAGAGGAGTTACCTGCCGCTTCGGGTCAATCACGGTGGAGTGATGCCGATAATTTTCGCGTCGAGCTTCATGATTTTTCCATCTGTGCTAATTGCACAGTTAGCGAATATAGACAGGTTCAAGAATTCGGTGGTGCTTGACAATATACTGGGTGCATTGAATTCGACTTCCTACACCTATAATGTGCTGTATATGTTGTTGATATTCCTGTTCGCCTATTTCTGGACGACGGTACAGTTTCAGCCCAAGGAGGTGGCCAAGAACCTGCGTGACAGCGGCAGTTTTATACCGGGACTTCGGCCGGGGCGCAGAACTGCTGAGTATTTGGAAACGGTAATGATTAGAATAACTTATTTTGGAGCTGCGTTCCTGGCTATAATCGCAATTGTACCACAGCTTGTTTCAATATTATTAGGGATTAATTGGCTGGTGGCAACTTTTTTAGGCGGCACAGGCCTGCTGATAGTTGTCAGTGTTTCGCTTGACCTGGTGCAAAAAATCGAAGCCAATCTTCTTATGCGCAGCTACGATGGATTCAGCGGTTCAGGCAGGATTAAGGGAGCATATGGATGAGAATAGTTTTGCTGGGTGCTCCTGGTGCCGGCAAAGGCACACAATGTAAACGTATTATTGACAGATACGGTCTGGTGCATCTTTCCAGCGGGGACATACTTCGCAGGGAAAAAGCGGCAGGTACCGAATTGGGCGGAAAGGCAGAAAGTTATATGAATTCCGGCGCTCTTGTACCGGATGAATTAATAGTGCAAATGATGACCGAAGCCATAAGCAAAGTGCCGCCGGCCGGCTTTGTGCTTGACGGTTTTCCGAGAACGGTCAATCAGGCCGGTCAGCTTGATAAATCATTGGCCCTTATAGGTCAAAGGATAGACGTGGTTTTGAACCTGAAGGTGGAGGATTCGGTAGTAGCAAAGAGGATAACCGGCAGGAGAAGCTGTCCTCAGTGCGGCGCGATATATCATATTGAAAATCTAAAGCCCAGGACCGACGGCATATGTGACAACGACGGCACAGCACTGATTCAGCGGCCAGACGACAGTCTTGAAGTCGTGGCTAATCGAATGGCCAATTACCACCGGCAAACGGAGCCGGTAGTTAACTATTATAAAATGAATTCCAGCGCCGGCGCACTTTATGATGTGGATGCCGACAAAGACGCAGACCGGGTAAGTGCTGTGGTGTTCGAGAAGTTGGATGCAGTGGCGAAATCTTAAGCTGCGATACTTGAACCGGTAAATGGCTATAAGGCTCAAAAGCCGAAGAGAAATTGAATTAATGCGCCAGGCTGGTGGTGTTGTAGCGGATGTTCTTTCAAAACTACAGGAAAATGCGAAGCCGGGCGTGACGACGGGCCGGTTGGACAGGATTGCATTGCAGATGACCAACGATGCAGGTGCCAGGGCGTTGTTTAAGGGAGTGCGGTTTTCCAACAGGCAAAAGGCTTTTCCCGGTGCCATCTGTGCGTCGGTTAACGAGCAGGTCGTTCACGGAATCCCTTCAGAAAAGGTAAGACTTAAGGAAGGCGACATTTTGGGTATCGACTTCGGCATCAGCCTTGACGGTTATTGCGCAGATGCAGCTGTTACAATCGGTATCGGTCATATATCGGCAGACAGACAAGAGCTTCTTGCGGTGGCACAAGAGGTTTTGAAGATAGCTGTGGCGATGTCGGGTCCGCAAGTTAAGTGGAGCAATATAGCTTCAAAGATGCAGGAACGTGCCGAGTCTGCGGGCTTTTCGGTGGTAAGAGATTTTGTCGGGCATGGCATCGGTGCCAAGATGCATGAAGAACCGAGAGTGCCGAACTTTGTCAGCGAAGAGCTGCTCAGCAATGACGTTTTTCTCATCGAAGGCATGGTTATCGCGGTCGAGCCGATGATTAACGCCGGCGGCAGCGATATTCGGACTCTGGAAGACGGATGGACGGTGGTAACAGACGACGGTAAATGCTCGGCTCATTTTGAGCATACTATAGCGATGGTTGAAAACGGCTGTGAGGTATTGACCCGCAGATAATTGGCTATGGTCAAAAAAGATGCAATAAAATTAAGGGCAAAGGTAGTAGAGGTGCTGCCGAACGCGATGTTCAGGGTCGAATTGGAGAACGGCCACAGGATTCTTGCGCATGTATCAGGCAAGATGCGAATGCACTTTATCCGTATACTTCAGGGTGATACGGTTACGGTGGAGATGTCACCATACGACCTTAACAGAGGCAGGATAGTTTTAAGGCACTAATACCGTTGAGGATTTTGTGTGTTTATTTTAACAGTCAGGACCGTATATAAAGATGAAAGTAAGAAGCTCGGTAAAACGTATTTGTGAGAACTGCAAAATTGTGCGTCGCAAAGGCGTTGTGCGCGTGATTTGTACCAACGCACGGCACAAACAGCGACAAGGTTAATAACTGACGGTTCAGAATTACGGTCAAAGAGAGGTTTTGTTATGCCGCGTATAGTTGGTGTTGATATTCCGAATAACAAATCGATGTGGATCGCATTAACGTACATTTACGGCATAGGCCAGTGGACGGCCTTGCAGATTTTGAAGGAAGCCAAGATAAACACCCTCACAAGAGCCGACAAGCTGGGTGAGGATGAGCTCAGCCGGATAAATCAGATTATTGAGCGCAATTATATTGTAGGAGGTCAGCTCCGCAGACAGATTACACAGAATATTGCCCGTTTGAAGGATATAAGTTGTTACAGAGGCGTTCGGCACAAGAGAGGTTTGCCTGTCAGGGGCCAGTGTACACAAAGTAACGCACGCACTCGTAAGGGACCGCGCAAGACCGTTGCGGGTAAAAAGAGTGTGAAGGGTGCACGTTAAAGAGTGAGATTTTTGTTGTTGTCGGCGATTTTGTTGAAGGATTTACTTAACAATGGCTAAAGGCGTAAAAAAGAAGATAAGGAAAAATGTTGTAAAAGCCGTAGCGCATATCAAGGCGACGTTTAACAATACGCTGATTACGATAACAGATTTGGACGGTGATACAATCTGTTCGAGTTCAGCCGGCTGTGTGGGTTTCAAGGGTTCGCGAAAAAGTAGCGCTTTCGCAGCTCAGCAGGCTGCACGGCGCAGTGCTACCGCGGCCGTGCGCAGTGGTGTTCGTGAATTGGAAATAAGAGTTAAAGGTCCCGGCCCTGGTCGGGAATCGGCAATATCGGCTCTTGAGCAGGCCGGACTGCGTATTAGTTCCATAGAGGATGTAACACCTTTACCTCATAATGGCTGCAGGCCGCCGAAGCGAAGACGAGTTTAAGGCACTTAATCTTTTGTCGGAGAAGAATAAAAAAAATGGGACGTTATTTAGGTTCCTCCTGTAAATACTGCCGTCGTGAAGGCATAAAACTGATGCTTAAAGGTATCAGATGTGAGACGGCTAAATGTCCGATTGAGAAAAAACAGCGTAATCTTGCGCCCGGCATGCACGGATGGCGTCGAGGCAGACAGGGAGAATATGCTGTAAGGCTGCGCGAGAAGCAGAAGGTAAAAAGGTATTACGGCCTTTTAGACCGGCAGTTCATGAGGTACTTTCACCGGGCCGAGCGCATTAAGGCCGATACCGGCAAGGTGCTGCTGCAGCTTCTTGAGAGGCGGTTGGATAATGTGGTTTATAAGCTGAATTTTGCAGCTTCTCGAAAGGCTGCAAGACAGCTGATAGCGCATGGCCATATTTACGTAAACAGTCACAAGGTCGATATCAGCGATTACAGCGTGAAGGTTGGCGATAAGATAACAGTCAAGAACAGCGAAAAAAGTCTCAAAAGGGTAAAGCAGCAGCTTGAGGGCAATCCGAATTTTACCACACAAGGCTGGTTACAGTTGGACCCATCCAAGCCCCAGGCGACGGTGGTTGCAATGCCAGGCCGGGAAGATATTCAAATTCCTGTTCAAGAGGCACTTGTTGTTGAATTTTGTTCGAGGTAGGTTTTGAGTTCTTGATTTTACCTTGTTTTTTGTTGAGAGTAAATAGCCTGTAATTTTTAACCATAGTTTATTTGTCATGGGAGACCCATATGCGAGTTACATGGCGTGGTTTGGAGTTGCCGACGCGTGTTGAACGAGACACGACAGTATCAAGTGATAAATACGGTCGTTTCTATGTGGAACCTTTCGAACGTGGTTTCGGAACCACTATTGGTAACAGTTTGCGCCGTGTGCTGCTTAGCTGTCTTGAAGGCAGCACGGTAACGTCGATTAAAATAGAAGGCGTAAATCACGAGTTTACAAGCATAAAAGGTGTAATGGAGGATGTTACCGATATTGTTTTGAATGTCAAGAGTCTTGTGGTTAGTCTTCGCGACGGCGGGCCTAAAACCATGACTGTTTCCGCGAGTAAAGCAGGTGTTATAACAGCGGCAGATATAGTTGCAGACCCGGCTATCGAGATCATAGGCAAGGATTTGGTTCTTGCGACGTTGACCGAGGATGTGGATTTCGAGATGGAAATGATTATTGAGAAGGGTCGTGGTTATGTAGCCAGTTCCGAGAAGATCGCCGCTACGGACAGGTTTGACCAGGAAATCGGTCGGGTAATACTTGATGCGGCGTATTCTCCGATTACGAGGGTTCGGTACAAGACCGAAGATACCCGAGTGGGACGGCGTACGAATTATGACAGGTTGATTCTGGAGATTTGGACAGACGGTACAATAACACCCGAGATGGCGCTTGTAGAGGCGGCTAAGATATTACGTAAACACATAAACCCGTTTGTACAGTATTTCGAGCTTGGGGAACAAGTGGTGGCTGAGCAGTTTACTCAGGAAATACCCCAGCAGGAGACGGTTGACGAAGAACTGATGAGTAAGCTGAATACGCCCGTCGCGGAACTGGGGCTTTCGGTAAGGAGCAGCAATTGTCTTGAGTCAGTGAAAGGCGAGACTGTGGGCCAGCTTGTTAAGATGACGGAAGCGGATTTGCTGAAGATTCGCAGCTTTGGCAAAACGAGTTTACGGGAGATTAAAAGAAAACTTGCCGATATGGGTCTGTCTTTGGGAATGACGGACTTAAGCTATTGATATTGTGTAAGCTGTACTTTTGAAAACGAGCATTATCTGACAACAGAAAGAACTGAGGCTGCAAGAGGAAGGATTTAATGGTATGCGTCATAGAGTGGCAGGGCGTAAGTTGAATCGTACAAGCCAGCACCGGACGGCTTTGCGCCGGAACCTGGTTATTAGCCTTTTCCAGCATGAAACCATCTCAACCACGCTTGAAAAGGCCAAGGAAGTAAAAGCCTTTGCCGAAAAGCTGATAACGCTTGCCAAGAAAGGTACATTGTCGGCACGGCGTCAGGCTATTTCGCTTCTGGGAGACTGTGACCTGGTAACTTATGAAGACGGCGAGCTGGAAAAAAAAGGCACGGTAATCGGCAAACTTTTCAGTGAAATCGGACCTCGCTATCTGGACAGGGCCGGTGGTTATACGAGAATCATCCGTTTGTCATTGAGAAGATTGGGAGACAACGGGCTGCTTGTGCTGCTGCAACTTGTAGGCGAGGAGACAGCCGTCAAGCAACGACAAAAGACAACCAAACGCACCGCTAAGAAAAAGACCACAAAACGGGCGACAACAAAAGGCCGGTCCACGCGGGACAAGAAAGAACGGTAACTTACTGTAGGGTATTAGCGGCGTGAGTGTAAAGGACTGTATATTCTGCAAGATGGCAAAGGGCCAGATTGCTGTTACAAAGGTTTATGAAGACCAGGTTGTGCTGGCTTTTTTGGATATTGCACCGGTAAGTGACGGCCATACACTGGTAATTCCCAAGCAGCATTTTGAAAAACTGCATGATTGTCCGGCCCAGCTTTTGTCAGGGGTCAGTTTGCGGCTGAGCAAAATTGCCAAAGCCGTATCCGAAGCTATGAATTCGGACGGTTATAATGTTTTATGCAATAACGGGTCAGCTGCGGGGCAGGTTGTCAGGCACCTGCATTTTCATATAGTTCCTCGCAAAACAGGCGATGGT
>SDBT01002168.1_pt1 | contig 34988 bp, 47 predicted proteins | sample 2277101 | NCBI WGS metagenome assembly SDBT01 (sample SAMN10404973, study PRJNA504765) | marine sediment metagenome | isolation source: marine sediment core GS10_PC15, 103 cmbsf | place: Arctic Ocean: Southern Knipovich Ridge | collected 2010
CCACGACGCGCCGGTCTCGTCTTCGTAGATGTGCTGGCTATCTACGTCATTTATCCCGTCGAAGTAGTGGCTGCGGCCTAGCTGCGGCGGGCCGTTCTGGCCGAGGGTGGTGCCGGTGATGTCTAGTACCTCAGCGTTAGGCCCAATGTCCCTAGCTGTCGTCCCGCTCTGGTCGTCCAGCGGCCAATAGGCGACCAGGTTGTCGCCGCCGATGCGGAGGAGTTCTCTCTGGAACGCCTGACGGCTCCATGGACCCCGCATTGGCCCAGGCGGGAACGCCTGAACTGGCATGGTGGCAATGAACAGTACCACAATCGCCAGAATCAGGCCGAGTAGTTTGCGCTTGCTCATTCTATTCATCGCTAACTCCTAGTGGTTCTGAATACCTATGGACAGCACGATGCCAGCCGCCGTGTAGGTATCGCCTGTGGCATCCCTGTAAGCCGCGGCCACGTACAGATCATCGGCTCCAGTCGCGCCTTCCACCACGCAGCCTATGTTATCAATCTGGGCCACCTGGCTTCCTATGAAGTCATCGTAATCCGACGACAGGATATGTACCGCACACTGCCGGCTAGCCGCATCAGCATCTGATATACTGATCGCACTGTTCTCTGTGCCGAAGGTCACATCATCCTTGAAGAAGTACACGTCAATGTCCCGCCCGTTGTCATCCTTGTCCACCAGCGTCACGGACATAATGGTGCCGCGGCCCCCGTTCTCCCGGAGGGCGGCGGTCAGCGTCTGCGTGGCTGCCAGTACGTCGTGTTGGGCGTAGGCACTGGTATCCAGGGTCAGGGTAGTGGTGAACCAGTCCATCGCATAGCCCACTTCCATGGCGTGGGTTTCCCCTGCCGCTATGGTGAGCACGTCCACATCGCCGATGTTGTTGGTCCCGGCAGGAAGGGCGTTCTCAATCTGTGCCACTGATACCGTGCCCGTGGTGATGGACGATACCACCACATCAGCCACATACAGCCCTCCGCTGCTATCTACCATCAACAGAATGTAATCGCCGTCGCCGGCCAGGGCAGTCCCCGCGTCGTTCCGTACGGCAAACACAGAAGCCCCTCTGTCCCCACTGGTATGCGGTGCATCTTCATACATGGACGTGGACGCTGCCTGGTTCGTCACATCGCCAATGGTCGTGCCGTGCAAAGCTATCAGCATGCCTGCCAACAGAACTATTGCCAAGACCGCCGCACCTATGGCTACCCAAAATCTCCTGTTCATATTGCCTCCACTTCTAACTCATTAGCTGAAGCCACACATTCACAAACAGACCCTCATCGTCGCCAGCCGCATCATTGAAACTCGTAGCCGATCGGTGCCGCCAGACGAAATACAGAGTCTTCACTTCGTGGAACTGAATCGCCTCAAAGTCCCGCCTGTTGAGAAACGCGCCGTTGTCCTCCGCTGTCCATTCGCCAGACGATATATCCACGGCTGCAATGAGTGTCTTCCACTCATCGGCACTGATCCCGCTTCCATCGTCCCCCGCGTTGTGGCCCGGGTCGGCATCGAAAATGAGCAACTGGCCCGCTGGAAGCAGGATAGCCCCAGTTCCCTCCTCAGTCGAGATGAACGTGAACGCGGTTATGATCCCACTTCTAGCCTTGGCTCCCGTGACGCTGTAAGACACCGCCGCGCCGAACTCGTTCTGGTCAACCACCTCGTCCGTGCCTATGAGTTCCAGGACACCCGTCTCTCTTGGCGGAAACATCGGTGCAGTCAACATGGTCATCCTCCCATTACGTCAAAGGGCGGAGCCAGAGCAGTATCATTGGCTCCGCCCTTGTCGTTGCTTGGTTTTAGTTGTTCGGCTACGTGCCCGTGCTAGTCGAGCGTGTAGTAGATGCGGAGGATCGCCTGCCCAGCAGCCGCGTCGTTATTCGTTTCGGCGGCTTGGCAGACTACGGTGACTGCGGTCCCGCCGACATCGCCCATGATGTTCAAGAGGGGCATATCAACCGCATCGCCGCACCTGTTCACCTCGATGGCGTTTTGGACATTCAGTGCATCTACGTAGGCATCCGTGTCGCCGCCCGAGATACCGCAGTCTATTGCGGTGGCCGCGGTATCGGTCCAGACAATCTCTACGGTAAACGTCGAGTCAACGATATTGGCGTTCGCCGGTATCACGCACATCGTCACCGCTGCCTCGACATCGGTGTGGTCAATCTGCTCCTCGCAGACCCACACGACACCTTCATTGGTGGCCGCGCTGTGCGCGAAGTCACTGCCGTCCTGCACTTCAAACTGGTTGGCCGAGATTACGAAGTCAAGGCCAGCAGAAATCGTAATGTCCATGTTGCCGTTGGCAACCAGGTCAACCCCTGTGGCAGTTGCCGAACCCAAGGTCAGGTCCGCTGCACCGCCAGGCTCAATGGTCAGGGCAACTATGCCGTCAGTATCTGATGCCGTGAGGATCACCGCTGTGTCAGTGTTTGAGGTAAAGTCGAAAGTGGCGTTGGCGCTATTGATGATGCTCTCGGAGTTCTCGGCGAACGTCAAGCCAGCGTCCGAATCGATCGTGACGTTGGTCGTGCTCGCGCCACCCAAGATCATCTCCTCCGCTCCGCCAGGCAGAATCGTCAGTGCCGCCACAGCGTCGTCGTCAGATGCGGTGAGGATCACTGTGCCTCCGGCGTTGGCGGTGAAGTCGAAGGTGAAGTCCACCAGGTTGTTTATACTCTCGCTTTGGCCAGCGAAGGTCAAGCCGACATCGGAGTTGATCGTGACATTGGTCGTGGCCGCGCCGCCCAAGAGGAGCTCCGCCGCCCCGCCAGGCAGAACCTGCATGGCCACCACGCCGTCAGTGTCGGAAGCCGTCAGGATTACTGTGGTGTCTGTATTGGAGGTAAAGTCAAACGTGGCATTGGCGAGGTTGTTGATGCTCTCGCCGTTCTCGGTGAAGGTCAGGCCAACGTCAGAGTCAATGCTCACGTTGGTTACGTCACCAGAGCCGATAGTGACTGTGCCTGCGCCGCCGGTGTCGAAGACCGTGTCGGAGGCACCGCTATCATCCTGACCCATGAACGTGAGCGCTGCCGCCTCGTTGCCAAGGAGGATTAGGTGGTGGTTCGTCACGCCCAGAGTGAGTTGGTCGAGGTTGGTAGGATCACCGATGATTGGATTCGCGCCGATATTCACAGCATAGAGGATATTGGCCGCACTCACATCCAGCCCGTCGGTCACGCCCTCATTGACCCCGCTTGAGGTAACGATGATCGCGTCGCTCATGGTGGCGGTCGTGGTCTCCTCATTGTCAATGAAGATCGCGGCATCCATTATCGTATTGGCCGTGCCTTCCTCCCAGACGACGCCAATGCCATAGAAAGTGTCGCCGGCATCGCCTGATTCGCTGGTAGCATCAATCTTGAACACCCACATATTGTCAGCGCCATCGCCGTCGTCCACCTGGTCAGCATCTATCAACAGAGCTTCGGTGGTGCCGTCAGTGTGGGATGGGGTGAGGGAGAGCTCAATACCGTCGGCCAGGGTGAAGTCTGTGTCCGCGTCAACCGCGCTGGAGTTGGAGATCTGCGCAAAGGTTATGGTGTTGGCGGTTATTTCGCCAGCAGAGACAGACAGGAGCGGCAACACCAGCTCGGCATCGCCCGTCGCGTCTGTATCAATCGTGATTGCCGTCACGGCGGCCCCGCCGAGGGTGATTGCCCCAGCTCCGGCTGTGGTGAAGATTGTATCGGCTACGCCCGCAGCGTCAGCCCCTGATATGGTAGCGGTATTGGTGCCGTCAACTGCGAAGATGAAGGCGTTGTTGGTAGCCCCCACCGTAAAGCTGTCGTCGTTGTCGCCCAGGATCAGGTTGCTGCCGATAGACACAGCGTTCAGGATCCCAGTATGGCTAACGTCTATGCCGTCGGTAATAGCTGTGGCATGGCCGGTCGCGGTTACCCGGATCCCGTCCAGGCAGGCGCCTGAGGTGTTTTCCGTACACTCAAACACGAGACCTGCCTCGTAGCTGCCCGCGGCTGCATTAGTGGTTGCCGCAGCAGTGATAAAGATGCCGAATACATCACCGTCGGCGTCGTCTGCGGTCATAGTCAGCACCACACCGAAGACATCCTCGGCGGCGGTCGCACCTGTGTTTTGAGTGATCGCAATGTCAATGGCAGACACGTCCGCGGTTATGGTGGCCACGTCAACGTCCAAGCCCGTGGCAGTGTGGGCTGTGGTGTCAGCGTCTATCAGTACCGTTTGAGCAGCGTCGAGGGTGAAAGTAACATCATCCGCAAACGTCACCGCGCCCGCCGATGAGAGTGCGCCAGCATAATCCACGACGAACACTTCTGTACCATCGTATTGCTCCAGCACCAGCAGGTCAGCGGTATGCGTGCTGTGGCCCTGGACGGTCAGCACGTCCTCGTCCTTTCTGGCATCAACCATCAAGGACGTGAACGTGGTAGCCTTCTGTACCTCCACTTCCTCGACCGGCTTAGCTTTACTACAGCCGGCCAGCACCAGCACGAAGACCAAGAGCAGCATGGTCAAGATTCGCATCTTCCTCATGTTCGTTCCTCCATTTGCTTTGCTAGGAGCCTAGAGGCGGTCGGCCCCCTGATATGCACCCATCTGTCATCCTGTACTTATCCCACACAGAACCAAGTACAGGAGGGTACCCCGTGCTTCAGTTCTTTAGTCGTCAGCCTATGCGGTCGTCTCGCCAGTCAAAATCCAGATCTGCACCAGGACGCGAGTATCACTGTCCAGGTCATTAGCATCCAGCGAGAGCACCGAGCCGGCAGCTACTGCTACCGGCGTCTCTTCCCCTCCGAGGTGGGTCGAAATCCAACTGCCTGGCGTGGCCTTTACCGCGCAGTCTACCTCGCCGATGATCTCGGCCCCATCGTCGTTGATATCAATGGTGGCATCTGAGTCATTGGTGTGCGGCGATGCAACTACCCCCACGATGGTCCCTGCGACCAGGACGGTGATGTAGCGGTAGTTAGTCGTTAGGGTTGCGCCCACCTCACCGTCGTTAAAGCTGAGAATCACCAGTCTCTCATTCATTTTCGCCTCCTCCGGCATCAGTCTAGGCTTATGCCTCGCCAGTCAAAATCCAGATCTGAACCTTGACGCGGGTGTTGGCAGCCGCAGCGTTGGCATCCAGGGATAGCACGCTATCCTTAGCTACTGCCACCGGTGTATTCGCCCCACCGAAGTGGGTTGAAATCCAACTGCCAGGCGTGGCTTTAAGCGCAGTGGAAATCGCGGTGATGACCCCGGTCCCGTCGTCATTGATGTCAACTGTCAACCCAGGATCATCAACCGACGGCGAGGTTACCACTGCGACGATAGTCCCTGAGACCAGCAAGGTGCTATAGCGATAGAGCGCACCTAGCGTCACGCCCGCCTCGCCATCATCAAAGTCCAATACAACCAACTTCTCATTCATCGGGTCCTCCTCAGGTTGCCCCTCAATGTTAGACGTAGGGCAATAATACCGCCCCCAGTCCAGCACCACGGGCAGAGATCAACGTATTTTAAGTCTCGATGCCAGGGCGCTCTTCCGGGTACGCCCTAGCCCTTCGAGCCTAGTTTACAGAACCGCTCCATACGCACCGATGTGGTCGGCCAAGCTGATGGCGAACCAGCTTCGCGTCTTGAACCTCATCACGTCATTACTGAACATTGAGCCTGTAAGCTCGCTCTCAGCCTGGAACAGGGACGGCGCCCTCTGGCCGCGATACCAGTGCAGCCCAATCAGCGGCGCGTCGGCGGGGGCGGCCAGCACATACCACCTGGCAGTGTTCGTGTTCCACTTCGGCACAGTGACGACCTCAAACCTGTTCCGCCAAATGTTATCCGGGTTGTTGGCGTTGTCGGGGTCTTTTTCGCTGATCTTGATCTGTTCCGCCAGCCCCATGTTGGCTGAGGACACCACGAGATACTTCCCGAGCAAGCCCAGTGGTTCGTCGGAGCCGACCTCTGTCATGTTGAAGATGGCGGTCTGTGCAGCGTCGAAGGTCTCGTAGGCCAGAGCGTACGCAGACCCGGAGCCCAGGTTGGCCTCGGTGCTGTTGAACCAGTTCCTTGAGGTCGTCCCCAGCGTAGCACCTTCCCCGCTGTTCTGCGTGAACAGGTAGGAAACTGCTGCCTGCAGGGTATAGAACCAGGCCCGGTTCAGGGCAAGCGGAATCCGCCGTAGCTGATTCAGGTTGTCCTTCATAAAGCTCTCAAGGGTGACGCCGATGAACTTACCTTTCTTCAGGAACGAGGCAGTCTCTTCGTAGTCGCCCCAGTTCGCCTCGGTGTACGGGTCACCTTCCAGCACGGTAGGCAGCTCGCCGATTCCGTACGTCTGATACACGTACACATCGTGGATCGTTTCCTCGTCATAATCAGTAACGAGCGGCTCCCACCATCGCTGAGCTACTACGCTCTCGTACATTGCCAGAGCGCGCTTGTTCAGCACATCCAAGACAATGGAAGTGACCGTACTGGTTGTGACGTTGGCCTCAGCAACTCTGTGGCGTGCAACTGTGCCCTTGAACTCGTCGTCGGCGGTAAGTACCTGGTACCACTCACGCAACCCACGAAGCCCCTTGGGAGCCTTGTCCTTGTCAGCCTCGTCCAGGCAGCCCAGCATCCTCTGCAGGGCAAACTCGAAGCTGCTCACCTCAAGCACCGGCCCGGCACTCAGGCGGATCCCGCCCATGCCCTTGACCCGGCCGCTCTCAGTGGCGGTGGCCAGGATACCCCTCTGGGTCTCGATGGCCCTCGTGACATCCGTCGCCGGAAACACGCGGCCTGAGAACTGCTCGTAGATGAAGTCGCGAGCAGTCTTGGGCAACTTGCTATCCGCAAGCGCTTCCTTCAGGTCCACCTGGTACAGCTTCAGGTCAACGGCATCAAGCGACTCCTGTGCCTTTGCCATCATAACGGCCTGCATGTCGCCAACCGCAGGAGCAGGAGCTGGCGCAACGGCCGCGGGGGCCGGAGTCAGATCGTCAGCCTCAGGTGCAGGCGTTGGCTCAACGGCCACGGGGGCAGGAACTGGCTCGCCAACCGCAGGAGCAGGCGTTGGCGCAACGGCCGCGGGGGCCGGAGTCAGATCGCCAGCCGCAGGAGCAGGAGCTGGCTCACCGGCCGCAGGAGCCGCAGCAGCAGGTAGTGCGAACTGCTCCAGGAAAGCCTTGCGTTCGTCCTCGCTCAAGCCATTCAGTGCCTTTTTCATTTCCTCTAAAGTTATCTTCATTGCATTCCCTCCTCTTTGTTCTAGCAATCTTTCCATTCGCCCTCCGGCAGACGGGTCAAACACAACGTCTACCGAATCGCGATCCAAGAACCTTGTCACATAGCGTACTTGCGTGCCGTTCATCTCTCTCATTTCGGCTTCTACTCCAGCGTCGATAGAGAAACCGAACTCGTCCTTACGATCCGCCTCCCACACCGTCCTCATCTTCTCGCGGAGGATGATATCAGCTACGGTGAAGTGGCCATAGAGTGCTTCATCCGCGAAATACACTTCCGTAATAAAACCCATGTACTCGCTGTTGACAGCGCGGTGGCCTCGCTTCTCCACCCACTCCTCATCGGTGAGGTGATTGTCATAGACCCTCACTCCCTCGAAGATAGCGATGGTCTCGGCAGCGGCCAACACGTCGGCTGGGTAGTAGTTTTTGTTCATGGAGAGGCCGGCCTGGATGATCCTCACCAACCACTTCTTGCCTTCCGGATCTCCATCATCGTTCTCAACGATGCGGAGGGACTCGGAGATGAGGACTCTTTCTGTCTTGCTGGTGGGGAGTACAGCGGGGCGGTTTCTGGCTGCGTGTCGGAGACGGTGTTCTGTGGCGCTGAAAGTCATCTCACCACGCTCGGGCTCGCCGAAGGTCACGTTGCCATCGTCGTCTATCTCGTAGGAGATGCGGAAGAGTTGATCTGGCTCGCCTATCTGGGCAACGACAAAATCATCCTCAATGGGCTCCGTGATCCAAACATAGTCCCACGAAGGCAACTCCGCTTGGTACGCAACCGCCGTTTCAAACTGCTTATAAAAAGCATCCCGAACGGCGTTAACCTTGTCCTCCAGGCCCAGATTCTCCCTGACCCATTGGTCAAACAAAATCCTGCCCGTGATTTTCTTGGACATAGAATCGTTTCCCTTCTTCGCTTTTTACCTTACTTGACAGCGGGGGCCTTGGCGGGGGCCTTCCTCTTGGCGGGAACCTTCTTCTCGGCAACCATCGTCTTCGGCTCCGCCTGTTGAACTAGCGCATTCACCTTGGAGACGAGGGTGACCACCTTCTTTGTTAAGTCGTGCACGGCCTCGACCAACGCAATGGCCGCGTAGGTCTGGGCTCGCTCCTGTGCCGCTTGCCCTGGCTGTACCGCTAGTTGCTTTGCTTCTTGTAAATGATTCACTCCGCGTCCTCCTTGAGTTCTCATAGAAACGAGAAAAGCCCTGTGGCGAACCACCTGTTTCCAGATGTGTCGCCGCAGGGCTCTCTTCCAGTTCCCAGTCGGTAGACAGTATTCTGCTGTCGCACGAGGGCTAAATAGCCCACGCACTCAAATTGCAACTACATTATATCATACTTTGTTCTTTTTGCCAAATGCTACAAAATCAACTTGCCCCAACGGCCTTAAGGGCCGCCCTACAGATAGCGAGGGAGACTGTAACGGCGAAGGCCATGACGACATTGTCTTCGCCCCAGTATATGGTGCATTGATAGTGACCAGTGGGAGGCAGTTTCGTGCGGGATATTTCTACACGTCCCCAATCGCGCTCGCCGATAACTACGAGGACTTCCCAGGCTGCGGCGATGTCAGAGGAATATTCAGGTATGCGGTGCTTGAGACCTGCGGTATGAACCAATATTCGCTCTGGGGCACCGTCTGGTGGTATACCGTACAACCTGGCATCTGGGGCGTGACAAAGTGCAATCTCTGTCCACCCCATCACCTTCTCGGCTATCAGCGTGTCCAATGCCCTGCCTGCTGGCTCCTTGTCAGCGTCCATCGTCGCACAGCTTATTCTCTCCTCATCCCTCTCTTGAGTCATCAAGTGTCTCCTCTCCCACCGCTTCTACCTCTTCCACCGCCTCCAAGCCAGGCAAATGCCCCATCTTGACCGGCCGGCCGCCGTGCAATTGTACGATCACGAGGCCGAACTTTTTCCCCTCCAAGAACTCCAGTAAGGGCAGGTATCGCCTCATCATCGCCCAATTCCGTTCGACGTTCTGGCTGGTCATCTTGGGAGCCCCCATTTCTGTAGTTCCTCCATCATTGCATCGTAACTGACGTTTTTGAACCCGCCCACCAAAAACTGACACCGTTCACCGCGAAAGAAGCCGATGAGTTCCTCTTGCGGCGAGGCGTAGCCCGCTCCAGTGATCACTCGTCTGTATTCAGCGTCACCAATGTCGCAATCAGTCTCGTGACCATAGGTGTTCCAGTCTTGCAGCGCTTTTACCACGACGGACGCTGCCAGGTCCGTGTAGGGATAGCGAGCATCGCAGGGCGCAGTCAGCGACCTGTTTCCAGCTAGGCCCATTGGTCATCCTATCCCCCCCGCCTCCATCCGCGCCGCAATGGCACGGAGACGTTCGGCCATCACCGTCGCAAGCGTATCGCTCACTCTTATCCAGCGTGCACCCTCTAGTGAATCGACATCAGCTCCCAAGCGGGCCGCCGTCTCAAATCCCTCTGCCAAGCAGTACAGATATTCTTGGTCTCCTATTGCTGGCAGCCTTCCGATCTCCTCAGTCATTATTTCATCCTATCCCTCCGCTACGTGTGCAACACAGCAAACGGCGGGGCCACATTCCCGTCAAAATAGGCAGAGACTTCCAGGGCGCGGGTGATGCGTTCTTCCGCGCCGTAGCCAAGGCCCTGAAGAGCGTACATGGCTGCCAGGGCGAACCGCTGCCCACATCCGCAGGCTGCCATACCGTCAAGGAGTTGGATGATTTGAAGGTCGCTTGCTGCTCGGTACAAGCCGCCGCGGTAGCCCACCAAGAAAGTCCCGATTACTTCTCGGTTGTTATCTACTTCTAGGTAGCCGTACTCTTTGAGACAGCTACGTACTGCCTCAATGAATACCCGCACCATGTACTCCTCGTCAGGCATATCCTGCTCTTGATCCTCTATTTCCAAGGAGTACTCCAGGAGCTGCGACATCCTGATTGATCCGGTGCAGCCAATCACGAACGGGCCAGTCTGAAATATCTTGGGGTTCTTGAGGGCGCGGACAAAGCTGCCGGTTGATGCGTACGAGTCACCCCCGATGTAGACCGTGCCATTCTCTACGATGCCTACTATGCAAGTCATTTACCCCTCCGCGTTCAATGCTATTCCAAGCTATCTGCGCCGCTGATTGCGGCTCAGCGGCGGAAGCCTTGGCGAATCCCCTACCCGCGGTAGAGGACGACGGTCAGATTGCAATTTCCACATTCAGGGCATCGAGCACGAACTGGATGGGGCTTATGATCGTGGTGGCATCGGATCCCGCGAATAGCAAGCCGATGACGAAGTCCTCCTCATCCAGCACGACTGACCCCGAATCCCCGCCCTGGCTCATGGCACCGGCCATCAACTGATCATCGAACATGGCGACCCTGCCCTCCCCGTAGCCGACTCGTGCTGTAACATCAATCTGGGAGATCTCGCCGGTGGTGAGGCCAGTGGTGCGTCCACTCTTCTTGATCTTCGTTCCCAGCGTGGCTTCCCTAGCCCCCCTCGGCACTCCGATCTCCAGGATACTCTTCTCTACCAGGTCGTCGGAGAGAGGACGGGCGATAGCGGCGTCTACTCTGTTCAACGCAAGCGTCTCCTGGAACGCCATCACCCTATGCTTTGAGCCCAGGAGACTGGCCAGCCAGTTCATCACGCACGCGGTGTCAGTGGCGATGGGACAAGAGGACGGGCCAGTGCCGAAGTCCAGGGGGACGAAGTTCTCCAGCGTCGCGATCTGGTCAGCGAGGGACCCCCTGTCGTGGCGCCCGGGCTGGAGGATGGGGTCCCCCTTCTCGGCAGCGTTAGAGTTACAGCTCCAACACGGCTTACCATTTCTTCTAACCAGTAGCGTACCATTTGGCACATCCGCACAATAAATGTAACCGTCATAATCCATCAGCTTAGTTTCCCTGTATTGGTGAAAAGTCCGCCTATGGGTGCCAAGACGCCAATACACGCCCTCTGGATTATAACCAGAACCTTCAATACGTCTTATTGATGCTCCCAGCCCTAATTTTAGTGCAAGCTCCTGTATATCATCAACTAGGCCCTTGTTCACAAGCGTTATTCCCATCTGGCCATTTTTCATAGTATAGCCATCACTAAGCATAAGACCCTCCCAAAGTAGTCGCAACTGCGACCGCGGAGCCTGCAAAATCTCCCTGGGAATTCTCTTTTCTCGGACACCACCAAAAGTGTCTTTGAGATACAGCGTAAGCTGCTTATTCGTTACTCTTACAGCGTCCCCATTTTCAAAAGCATTATAGCCCATGTCCGCACATAAAGTCATAACTAATCTCCTAATATCAGGATCAGTTGACCGTATCTGCGTTATGTACTGACGAACCGTTGGTCTAACCGTTGCCGAACCATCACCTAGGTAAATACCAAGAAAAAGCAACCAGGGTTCTATGGGAATCGCACCATCCCTGTTGAAATCTCTACCCTTTTGATAATCTACTACGGGAATAGAAAAGTCGTTAAGCCGTTGTCCTTCCCATTCGAACGCATTTGTCATTTCTATTGTCCCAAGGGACAGGGTTTTGCATCGGTTATGCGCCTCCGTCGCCACTACAGGATGATACTGGTACGCAAGTAATTCCGCCATGCGTGCTGGCAACTGCCTACCCCACGTCTTCTTTACAAAGAGCCTATGATTAGGCGTGACCAATAAATCATGCCACATCCCCTCAAAATGTATCATCTGACCACAATATTTCTCTTTTGTCAGAAGCGTAGCTTTCTGGTATTTTAGCAAGCCAGCCACCGACCTCGTCGCAAACAAAGTATCATAGCTAACCATATCCCACTTCTGCCAACCGCTCTTGGTCAATACCTCTGTTTGCTCATCAAAACATGCTGCCAGCACATGGTTGTTGCTGAGGATGAAGAGCTCGCCATCCTTCGTAACCAGGCAGCCCAGGGTCCCCGCCGAGATGTCAATATGCCCGATCGAGACACCCCCTGGCGCGGGCCGCCAAGGAACGGTGCGGCTCAGCAAGGCCCTGATCACCCCAACCTCCCGAACGTCAGTGGCCACTGCGCCCAGAGCCTTGGGCACCACGTCGCCCCTCGAGAGCTGCGCCACAGGCACCTTCTGCGTCACTGAAACCACCACGCACAGCTCGTCGGTGACTTTTCCGCCGCTCTCCTTGAAGCCGACCCCGCAGGCCACTACGTTCTGCCTGCGCAATAAGCGGCCCAGGTGTTGCCTTTTAGCTTGAATAACTGGTTGTAAGTTCATTCTATCCCTCCGTAGTTGGAATTACCAGCAGTGGATGAAGCTAAACAAAAATACGATATTCTAAGTGGCACCGACACCGGCCCAGGCATTGTGTTCCCCCATCTGCCGGGACCTGGTGTAAATCCCCAATAGGCATCCAGTCAATATCTGCCAATTCCAAGCAATCGTCACAATGCTCAGCGGGAGGATCAAGCACCCACAAAACCTCAGAGAACTCTTCCTTCTTCTGTTCATGGGTCAGCAACCAATACAGCGCCCACGCGGCCCCTGCATACATCTTTGCACGGGCATGAACCGCAGTGGTGAGTTCCTCCTCGGACTGGACCTTGTCGTAAATAGCTTCCGCAAACCCGTGCAGGTACTCCAGTTGCTCTTCCAACGCGGCCGACAACTCAACTAGGTCAACCTCACTGATCGCGTCCCAGTCCCCGCCATGGGCTGCTGCGGTGGCGGTGATCAGTGAATCCTTGAGCAGGCGGGCCATGCGCTGTTCGAACTCGGCGAGCGTAATAGAGTTCTCTACGAGCTCCTGTGCCGCAACCTCAGCTGCCTGGCGAAAAAGTAGGAGGACGAGCAACATAAACTCGCGCCGGTCCTCGTCCTCTTCCAGCGTTTGTTCTTGCACCATCTGCGCGGCTATCGCACGCAATGCCGGCAGATACTCAAGGAGCCGTCTGAAATCATGCGGGTTTTTCATTTGCCGCAACCTCAGCATCACGAAAAAACGACAGGAGAGTGTACTCAGGATAGGGATCACCTTCACCCACACAGTATGCATGTTCAATCGTCTCGCGAGTGATTTGCTTGGCAAATTCCAGCTTCCGTTCAGGAGATTTATGCCACAGCCGCATGAGCTCCTCTTCGGATATGACCAGGATAACGCCCCACTTTCCCCCGGTCGTAAGCAAGCCTTCCCTTGAGAATCCCTTGCCCCGCCATTGCCGCACCTTCAGGCCACGGTGATCACACTGGAAAATAGTCTGATACTCGGACTCAAGTGCTATCCAGGCCCACCATGGATGGAAAACTTCGCCGATCCCTACCAGGTATGCCAGCGCTTCATGCACCTGGGCGAATTCATTCGCGGGGCTGGCCTTCCACTCAAAGTCGTCAGTATAACGCTGGCCAGGGTCTTTCAGCGTGCTCTCGGTTGCCTCCTCTGGCCCGGAGTTCATGTAGGCTTCCTCCAGCCTTGCAATCAAGGCCGGGTCCTTTACTCTCTCCCACCCGTGTTGACGAAGCCGCCTAACCTCCCATACCCCAGGGCTGCAACGCCTGCACATGCGCGGGTATTGGAAATCGGCCGTTAGCCCCTGCAGTTGTTCTTTCATGCGCGTTGCAACATCCCTGAACGCGACTGCCTCCTCTGCCCCAGAGCGCATGTAGGTTCTCTCCAGTCGTGCAAGCGTATCCAGGTCGCCTACCTTCTCCCACCCACCATCGCCCTGCTTTGCCTCCCATGCCCAAAGACCGCTACGCCTGTAAAACAGCGGGCGTAGCGCATCGCGCTCAACGTTGTAGGCCAGGTTGGCAAGATCTTCCCGCAAGAATTCCTGGTAGGCCGCCTCCACTTCCTCCCCTTCCTCCCCTTCTATCTTAAACCAATCGCCCGACAAGCACTGCTCCCAAGCCCCGGCATGATACCGCCTATAATCTGGCCACTCGGGCTCATTGGTCGTCACCTGCAGGGCTTCATAGTCAAACACCGATAGTACTTTCATCGTTGCCTCCTCCGCCTTTCTTGACTGCCTTTCAATGTCAAGTTCTTCCAAGGTTTTTTCTGACCAGCAAACATAACTCTTGTCTGGATTCAGCGTGATGGCAGGCAATGCTTTGGCACAGTGACCGCCAAAATAAAAGATACATGCCTCAACGCGACAGTCAATCTGCGCCGGCTGGTCTTGACACATTGAGTATCGTTCCTCCATAGCCTCCCCCATCGTTGCCGCCTCTACCCTTACACGGCCTGGATACGCACTGTTAACTGGTGGGTCGCTTACCGCCATTACTTTCAGCATCGTTCCCTCCGCCCTCCATTTGATAAGCAGGGGCGCGGCTGCCACGACGGATGTTCTCCTCTTGTTGGCCCTTCCCCTTGCCGCCGCTAGTCCCCCTGCCTTTTTCGCCGTATGGTCTGAAGGTCTTCCCATGGATCTTCAAGTCATATTGCCATTCCTCAAACCTCATCCCACTTCTCGTTACCAGTTCTTGTGCCCTGAGTAACAAGTTAGGATGTATGATCAACAGTCCAGCGATCTTGAAGCCCAGCCACTTGCGCGCTAACTCATCAGCAATGACGAAGTAAACGTCTTCACCCTCCTCGCCTATCTGAGGAACAGCTTCGCAGGCAATGTAGTACACCGTGCTCAATGCCGTCACTTGGTGCATGGTGCGCTGAAGTTGGGCCATTGTGAGGTTGACTGTTGGCTTGGTCTCAGCAGCAGTTGAGGTGAATCCCATGCACTGTTGAAACTCCCTCTCTAAGGACTTCTGTAACTCCTCAACAACCAGGCCATTCCTCATCAGTCCTCCGCTGGCTACTTCATCTTCGTCTCGCGCCTTTCTATGCCCAGCCATCTTCTATGCCTCCTCCTCAATCCCTGCCACTCTCTGCATTACTAAGGCCCACGCGCCGACCTGTTTGATTTCGTGCTCCCAAATGGTTACCAGTTTGTAGCCGTTGTCCTCGGCCCACTGCGCTTTCTGGACATCACGTTGCTGTTGCTCTGGAAAGTTGTCACCATGCCAGTAATCGCCGTTTACTTCTATGAGAATATTCGGGAAAACAAACTCATCATAAGTATAACGAGTACCGTCGGGCCGATACTGAGGCATGCGCTCTATACCCATGATCTCTAAGGCGGCGGCCACCTCAAGTTCTATGCCGGTTGGAGATTGGCACACAACCTTCCTATCGTCAAAATCTCCGCGTTCCCAGGCGGCCTTCATAGCCTCGGATTGTTGGTGGCACCACTCTTCGCTGTGAAGGTCATCCATATCACCACGTTGCCACCGCCTCTCCATAGCTTCGGCATGCTGGCGAAGCCATTCCTCATCGCCGATATCGCCGCGCTTCCAAGCAGCTTTTATAGCCGCTGATTGCTTACGATTCCATACTTCCCTATCAAAGGTCACACCGAGATTGAATGCCCGCGCTTTAATTGTAGTGTAAGTTTTATCAAGATGCCCCGCCTCATAGCATCCCTTGGCCCCTAATTTTGGATAATGTTCTTTTATCCAAGCATCCTCGCCTTCCGTCCACCTTCGTTTACATACTAAACCAAGTCGTTGTGCTCGGTTATGGATTGCCCTGAGAGTTCTGCCAAGAGGCCCTGCCTTATAGCATCCATTGGCTCCCAATCCTGGATAATTCTTTCGGAGCCAATCATCATCTTCTTCCGTCCAATGGTACCCGCCCATGCTTCTCCCTCCCATAAAAAGGTAGCCCCGTCAGCCTCGGCGGTCTCGTTTGCTAAGTGGGACACGCAATTAGGCTTCAGGGGCTATGATACTAAAAAACCGCACGTGCGTTACGTCCCACTTAGCAATTATATTATATCACTTGTTAAGGTTCTGTCCAGCTCTACTCTTCTTCCATGCCGGCGATATTCAGAAGTTCTCCAAACTCGAGCTTAGCTCTAGTGATGTCATCTTCTGTAACCTCGCTTCCCTTGAGCAAATCTTGGAGTTTAAGAGGGGTCCCGAGAGGAGTGTCTTTCAGTGCCTGCAAAAGCCGCAAAACATCTCGGGCCTCGCGCACCTCCTCAAGGGTCATCTCTGCTTTGATTTCAACATCCACCCCCATGGTATCCACTATCTTGCTGAAGACGGCTATTGCCGCCGCACCGTCCACGAGGCCCACCGCCTTGGCGACTGCCAACCCCTCGGCCACGATCTTGAGCGTAGCAGCTAGGCTACCCATGTCCTCTTTACTAATTTCAGGCATGTTGGGAACAGTAAAACTCGTGTCAATCTCCTCGGACAACTGTTTGGCAAGAATCGCCTGATCAATTTGGAATTGCACGATGTGTTTAATGCTAGACTGGATATACCGCTGCCTGGTCTCCAGTAACTTGCGGGCTGGCGCGGAAGCCTCCTTCGCCCCAGCATATCTGCTCGTTTGTGCGGCCCCCAACCATGCCTCAGGAACTCCGAAACCTATTCCTGCAATGAAGTGGAGAAGCACTTCCGCCGCCATCTTCATGTCCGCCTGACCCAAGTCTGGAGACATTGGGGTCATCACCTCCGTCTCATTGTGAACGTACAAGGACCCCCGCTTCGGTGCTGGTGTCGTTTTGGCCTTTAAATCACACGCGGCCTCGTCGGCTCCTATGAGGAGCAGATCGTAAACGAAGGCGGTCAAGAAGAAAATCCGCTCAGCAATGTCGAAAAAGAACATGTCGCTCTGAGCCAACCAGTCAACCAAGTGCAGCGTATCAGGCCAGCCGTACTTCCCATTCATAACGTGGTTGACCCTGAATAAAAAACAGGCACCGTCATAAGGCACGCCGTTCTCATCCTCCCACTCGTAGCTGCCTTGGTGTGCCTGCTCCGTTCCCCTATCAATGCGGGTCATCTTGTTGGTCGCGATACCCCCCTGGGCCTCGCTGACCCTGACCACACGGAAACCCTTCCCGTTCGGCTGCTCACGGCTGACCACGCCATGATCGTAGAGCACCCATTCGTAGTCGCCAGCTTCATCGCCTGCGGCCTCACGGACGGCCTGGCGGACTGACTCTGGCTCTCGCTTGCGAACCCCTACCAGCTTGCCGTAGGAATCGCTCTGCGGATTCTCATCCTCGTGGATGACGCGATAGACCTTGTCCCCCTCTGCCCCACGATCCTCAATCACCGCGATAGGGATGCGAGCGTTGTCGAGGTCAAGGACAATATCCTTGATCCTGGCCGGGTCAATGTAGCCCAGGCGGACCCTACCTGAGCCTCTGATGCCGCCATCCGATTTCTCTACGGAGACAAATGCAGGAAAAATTTGTGAGCCGAAGAGGCCAATCTGGTGCCCGAACTGGAAGCAGAAAACACCCATCGCGTTGACGGGGTCGTCCCAGAAGCTATCTATGTGCTCCTGGACTTTCGGCTCAGTGGCCTTCGGTCGGATCTCAGTGTTCACCACCTGGTCACGGCGCATCTCACCCAGTCGGCGGGCCAGGGGATTGCCACAGTATTGCTTCCATACCAGCTCCACTGCAGCGGGGTAGCTGATATTCGAGACGTCGCGGGTGAACAAGCGGCCTTTCCGATAGCCCCACCCTCCCCCACCACTTGGCCCCGGCTCGTCCTCGCCGCTACTCTCGTAGCCCTCTGTTACCCCCTGTGCACGGGCATAGCTGGCCTTGGTGCGCATCCGGCGCACGGTGGTAAGTGGGGTGAATCGCTCTAAGAATTTCTCAACGCGGTTTGGTTCGTTGCTGCGTTTGCGCGCCATCGGCATCCTCCCGTAAATAGAAAAGCCAAAACTGCCCATTGGCAGGCGTTGGCCCCGGTCTTCAACGCCTGGTATTTTGTTCGTTGTCCTATTGGTCACATTATAACACGAACGGCTAGTTGGCGCAAACCGCCCTATCACAGGCTATCTCCAACTTCGCCAGCCGCCGCGCACGACGATTATACCCACGCTTGATACGTTTGCGTTCCCCTGGCCGCCAGTGCAAGTATCGCTTCCACCCTGTAAAGGCATCGTACTCATCGCCCGTTTTCATTGGTATCCGTTTCGCCATATTCTTTAGTCCTCACTGGGTAACTTGGCCCCCGGGTCCGCACCACCCATGCCCCCCGCCATTGCCTGCGCCGCGAAATTGCAGGTCAGGATGTAGACCAGCGGCTCTGGCAAACCCGAGCCTTTCAGCCCATCGTAAAACATGGTGACCAGCTTGGCTAAGGACGCAAACCCACGCTTAGCCAGTTCATCCTGTTGACCCTGCCGCAGTGCCTCAACGAACTGTTCCACTACCTCTTCCACCAGACTCCCTCCTCCGCACCTCTCTTGACCCTCGCCCGCGATATTCATCGATGGAGTAATCCCTCTGAGCAGATGCCGGCGGAGGTGGCAACGGCTCCTTCGGCACAACATAGAAAGCCATGACCACCGCGTCCCCCACGTCTGGGCTGCGCCCCAGCCGCTTCCTGATACGATCCTTGCGCTCCACCTGGATCTTGCCCGAACTGCTATAGAAATAATTGGGAGACACCAAGTCCGCCGTCAACTCCGAGTCTGGCGGCAGCAGCGGGATCCCGTCTTCGAGAAGTTCACGCATCCCCCACCAAGCGGCCGCCCGCACATTGAGCATCTCGACCTCGCCACTGCGGTCCATGACTTCGGTCGCCCCACCGAAGTTAATCGCCTCGGCATGGCAACCCAGCTCTCGCAGGCGATCCACCACCCCCGAGCCCATCCCGATGACATCCACATGGGCTACATCTTTGCGAAGCCGGACCTTGACCTTTCCCGTGGTTGACATCAGATCTGTCTTGCCCCACTTCTCGAGCGAGACAATGGTATTGCCCACCTTTTCAGCGATGCAAGAGGAATCTGAACCAAAGCGGGCAATGTCAACGCCGAGCACCCGCGTACCCGACGGAGTTGGCCTGCCGGCCTTGGCCCAGGCACGCCAGCGATCTTGAGCCTCCTCGACCAGGTTGAGGCTGATTATGGCCTCCTCCTGATCCTGGGCGAACTCTCCCAGCACTCGCTGCTGGTACTTCCACCGATCGGTGCCCGTCCACTGTTGCTCTCTAGCCTTGGCCCACGCTGCACTGACCATGCCGGCAGCAATGGTTTCCTCCAGCTTGATATGCCGCACCCACCACTCTTCATATCCGGGCTTGCGGGCGTGGATGTCGTAAAAGCGGCCGATGGGAGGCCCAGGCGTAGAGATTGCCAGAGCATAGCAATCGCCCGTTGCAAACGCACCCTCTGCTGCATCCCACGTTGGGCCAGGTATGCTCTTGGCCTCATCGTAGCAAAATAGAAGCTGGGATGCATGTGCACCCTCAATTGTAGCAGGATCACTGCATGCGACAGCGAATGCCTCGCCAGTATCCAGCCTAAGCGACAACCTCAATTCTTCATGCAAACTAAACGGATCACGCCCAATCTTATCCCAGCGCAATTTCCTTATCCAAAGTGCCAACTCAGGAAACAAAAACTTCGACAGTTGCCTCCATGCCGACGCTGTAGCGGGCACCTTCCAATCTTCATCACGATCTCTGGTCAGAGCAAACCAAAGCATCAGCCACGCACAACAAGCTGTTTTTCCTGCACCATGTGGCGATCGTACAGCTATCCGCTTGCGCAAGGGCAGTTCGGTCAATATTTCTTCTTGGTAAGCTGTAGGCCCCTGACCTTCAGACCAATTGATGCAATCAAAGACAAATGCAGCAGGTTTATTCCTATACGTCTGTCGAAACACTCCGTAAGTACCCAGTAATCCATCCAGAACGACAAGCTCCTGTGGCGCCAGGTATGGAAGGAGTTCCCGTGGTTGCACCTGGGGAGCCGTCACACCTATATGTGTATCCATGCCTCACACCTAATAATACGGCTAATCGTTCTAGTATCCACTTTGTACTCACGACCCAGGGCACTCAAGCTAATCCCACCCGCCGCATATCTCTGCCTGATTTCTCTTACCTGATTAGGGATCAGCTTTGCCATCGGGTTGAGCTCGCCTTGCTTCAGCTTGCTCAACTGTGCCTTTGTTTCTTCCGTGTGCGATCCCCAACAATATCCAAGTTTTATCTGGCGTAACTTCTGGCGAACCTGTTCAGAGCACCGCTTGCCCCTGTTCCCCTCTCCTATCTTGGCACGCCACTCTTTGGTTCTGGGTGCCCTTCGACAACCCTCACTCAACGCTTTTCTGTGTTCTTCGCTGATAGTCCGAGGGTTGGCTTCCCACTCCTTCTTCACAGACACGCTGATTGCAGCTCTCGTTTCCGGAGATGGAGATAGGCCACTTGCGCCATTTCCCCCCGCGGTTAAGTTTACTAGGTTGCAGCCCTGATCAAGATACTTGGCAATCCAGAACCTTTCCCTCTCCGCCCATTTGGATGCTGGCAACTCCTCAATGATTTCCAAGATAGGCTCAAGCCCCAACTCCTGAAGTGTCTGCAACCATTTATGTCGAGGTGTTTGCCCCTGTTCCGTCTTATGTCTGCGCCAGCGACGATGCGGGTCGTCGGTCTTACCAATATAGCGCACTTCGTCGCTGCGAGGATCACGCAAGGCATAGATAGAGGTGGTGTCATTCACCAGCTTGCTCCTCTAGTGCTCTCTGTTGAGCCAGTTGCAGCAGTGCCGTCATTCTCAAGGCTCTTTCATCATTGGTCAACTCGCCTATCTGCTTTCCCTTGCTGGTGATGTCCAGCTTCTTGCTGTCCGTCTCCATCCCCGTTGCCAACCGTGCAAGCTTGGCCGCCAGGTCTCTATGCCGGGCTATATCCCCCCGTCCCCACTTTGCAGGCTGCACTATAGTCACGCTCTTGGCCCTGCCGTCCTCATAGACCTCCTCTACCCGTTCCACCTGCGCCAGCGGGAACTGCTCCATCCTCTCCGCTTGCTCACGCAGAGACGAGGCATCTTCCCACTCGGCCTCGCGCTCCTGGCGCTTCCTCTCCTCCCACAAAGCATAGTCTAAAGCAGCAAGGTGTGAATCCCAAGCCTTGACTCGCTCCGCCCAGGGGATCGCACCCTCGATGGTCATACCATTCGCCTTCTTACCTTGGTACCAATGCCGCCATGTCTTGGTTGCACGCCTTTTTGTCGTCCTTAGGTCGTCCTTAGGTAGGTTGTGGCGTTGGATGTACCAATCGCGATAGGCTCGATCAACGGAACGAGGGGGCTTCTGGGGCAAGTAGAATTCGTGGAAAGCGCGGAAGCTAGCAGGGGTATCCCAAGTCTGGCGCTCCCAAAGGCCACGTGATGTTTTATCTTGGATGATTCTATCAGCTTGTGTCATAACCGCCTCACTATTATGCTACTGCCTTTTCAGCTCCGCCAAATAATGCGTCATCTGCTTAGCGTGACCGCAATAATATCCCGCCCAGGAAATTAGAGAGTATCCTGCCGTGGCTGCTTTCTCCTCCATCATCTCACGGCACACCTCTAAATACTTCCCGTGGAGGGCATTGCCATATCTGGCGACCATTGGTTGCAGGGTGCCCACATTCCAAGCCCCGCCCATTCGCACCTTTTGGCGCAATCCGTCGTTGACGACAACCCACAGGGTGTCGGCCCTAGGCCGCTCGCTGCCAAAAAAGGCAAGTATGGCAGGCCAGGGATCACCCCAGGGATCAAGGTCCAAGATGTTTATAGTGAGATGTGCACCCACCCCGCTCGTGAGTGCCCTCACACAATCGGCTTCATAGACTGCCCACGTTGGTCGTTGCAATGCCAGCCAGTCGGCCCGGACTGGGTGCTTTTCAAAGACAACTCCCTCTTTGACAGAGCGATAACACGCCTTCCACAATCGCCCAAGTCCACCATGCGTTTCCATGATGACAGGTTCTTTCACCCGCCTCATCATGGTCCGGCACAAGGCCGCTTTTTCCTTGAAGGTAGTATTACTCTTTCGCATGATCATGCGCCTGTAGGTAGAAAGAACAAATCCCAATCAGGGCATCGCCCCTATTGGGATTGCCGGCAAGGAGAATGGCTCGTTCAAATGTAGCTATGTCTTCCGCGTAGAGCACAGGCTTGATCTGCACTTTTCTATTTCCCAGGCGGCGGCCCATGTCAGCCTTTGATTCTGCTTCCTCCAACTGATCAGAAAGCCAGCCGTCAAGCTCCGCTCCGGCCAGGGTTTCGTCAAGCATGATTTGTACCGCGTCGCTTTCTGTATCCACTTTGACCAACAATTCGCTCAATATGTCTGCATCGGCAATAGCCAAAGTTGAAAGCGGGTCTAGCGTGGCGAGGACTTTGGCCTCCTCTTCTTCGCTCAACTCCACGTACTTCACAGGCACAGTTGGCTCCCCCCTGCTGATAGCCATAGCCACACGCAAATGACCATCAACTACGTAACCCGTCGTCTTGTTGACGATCACGTCCTGCACCCAGCCCACTTCATCTAGGATGGCACCCAAAGCATCTTGCTGAAATTTTGGGTGAACCCTCCAGTTACCCGGGTTGGCAAGAAGCTGATCAGGCACTTCCTCGCCGTATGAAACTATCCGATTTTTCCATGTCATTAGTCTAACTCCTAGCTTCTACGAGACGATAACCTGCCATCCTCAACTGAACTCATATCTCACAACCCAGCCCCCCTACAAACAAAAGAGCCGAGGCAAGACACCCAAAGGCATCTCTCAGCGCGGCTTTATTGAAGCCTAACACCGAACAAGACCTGCCTAACTATATTGTACATCAGCCGGGCATTCGTGTCAAGTTACCCCGTCTATGGTAGCCAATGCGGAATTAGGGGTGCCCCTGTGGGCACGCCAAGATAACGACTCACTATCTGGCGGAGCTTTTGAGGCTGTAAGGCTAGTTATTGTCAAGTGTAAGGCTACAACTCACATCGGGCTGGGTTTGCAAAATGGGATAGGCTTATGCTGATGTAGCTGAGAGCACTCAAGAAATGGGATGGGTCTACACGGGGGGACATAGGGCGTGGCTGCGTATGCCCGAAAAAAGGGACGGGCCACCATGCATCAAAGGGGTGTATATTGATATGCATTCTCCCTGGAAACGCCGTAGAACGGACTTGGTGCAGCCGAAAAACGTCTGATAGTGCTTTGGGACAACAAAAAAAGCCCCCTACCCGTGGGGGTAGGGGGCTTTGCGAAACGCTGCGATTTACAGATAGCGGGCCAGGTCGCGCTTGATGTAGAACTGGCCTGACTCCAGCGTGTCGGGGTCGGTGTTGCGCTGGTAGCCGAGGCTCTTTAACAAAGCGATAGCGTTATGAGCAAACCGCTGCCAGTCTATGGTCTTCGCCAACGGGTGATGATTGATCGTGCCCAGTTTATACAGGTCTACGTATGGATATGTCAGGCGGACGATGTCCAGGGCTACGTAGGGATTAAGGACTGGCTCCAGGCTGACCCAGGTGGGGATCCCAGCTTCGTGAAATCGCTTGATCGTCTCAATGCGATCTCCTGGATGGGCGGCGGACGGTTCCCACTTTTGGGATTCGCGCACGTCCAGCAGGGTCAAGGTAGTGGCGAAGGCATCCTGTGGGGTGAACAAGTCCAGGTCTCGGAGCGCACGGCTGCCGCCTTTGGTAAGCACCTCGACGTTCAGCCCGTGGCGGTGTAGTATCTGGATGGCGGAGCGGGTGACCTTCTCCTGAACGTCAAGATGCTGGTAGGGATCACAGGTGAAGGACAGTAACACCTTGCCTGTGATCCCGGCATTGCGGTACTTGCGGGCCTCTGTCTCCAGCCTAGCACGGAACGCGCCAGGCCGGACAGAGGACGCGGCGAAGTCGTCTCGGTTGCGGCGGGTGGCGGAGGGGGCGTAGCAGTTATGTGACACCATGCCATTAGCGATGAAGTTGCCAGTACTAGTTTGGATGTCGTACAACACATCTGTGTATCCCAAGTCGGTGATTCTGGCAACCCGAGATTGTGCCTTGAGGGACTTGCCATCTAGTATACGCTTTCTGTTAATAGCAGGGTCGCACCATTGCCAGAAGCGAACCATGCTTTCTCGCCCACCGCGTAGCCGGATGCAATGGACGGTTGTGTTGGGTGACTTGTGCGGAACATCTTGGGTGTGGTCAAATCCGTTGGCTGACAGGGCCTTCTCGCAAAAGGATAGTATCTCTGGATCGCTATTGGAGATTCTGAGTACGTGAGAGAAGGAACCTTCTGCATCGTAAATGCCAGCCATAAAACCACGGGTGTATTCAGCCGTATCACGCCAGGCAATCAGGTTCTTGATCTGGGCAACTTGGCGCTTGATCCTAGTTCTAATACCGAACATTGTTTCATTGAATTGAAAAGTAGAAACGGCGATACTGAAGGCGGCCAGGTAGGCCTTGGTTCGTTCCAGGGGTTCTACATCAGTGAGTCGCAGGCTAAAAGCCCACTGCGTGTCGTTACGGAAATACGGGTTGTTCTTTCGGTCTTTGCGCGTGTGCGTTCTGGGGTAAGGGCCATGCTTGCCAATGTGCCCATCCCCTCTGATGATACCAGAGAGGTAGCCTAGCCTGTAGTCCTCTGTTTCGGGTGGGGTTAGCATAGGGTGCGAGAGTAAGCGAACCAAGTTGTTGGTGGTCAGGTAGGGTCGCCGTCCGGGTCCACTCATAGTGCCGACGGTGAACTTCCATCCCCGGTCAGTAAGCCAGCGGTGATCACCTGAGCACTTAGCAGTCATGCCGTTCTCAAGCACGATTTCATACACTGGCTTTCTGGTAGTCCAGATGGCTTCGACTTTAGACGGGGTGAACTTCGTCTTGTTTGCTCGCCCCGCGCCCAATACTGATACGCCGAGTAGCATATCACCAACCCGTAAATCACGCAGGCGGATAGCGGACAGATCGTGGCGTAGGATCAATGTGTCTCCATCAAGGCAGTAGGAGCACTGGTGGTCGCAGCCGCGATAGACGTTACAGGCAAGCGCGGCGTACTCCCTGGCGCGGCCCTTGGGGGTGTAGATCAGGGTACAGCCCTTGACGCTGGGCGGCGGTGTGGGTTTGAACATGTCAAGCTGTGGCATGGGTGGCCTCCTTGTGAAAGTGACCCCAGTAGATGTCGTAGATTCTGCCGTACAGCACATGGTCTTTTTCTGGCCTCACGTAGCGGCAGGCGAAGTGCGCGGCACCAAGGCCGCAACCTGTCCGATAGTCTTCGACCACGGCGGGCGAGGTGCTGGCGAGGGCCAGGCTGAAGGCGTCCAAGGCAAGTTGATAGATTGCTTCGGCCTTGGCATCGTGCATCGTTTCGGCCCACAGGATTGGCTCAGGGTGATTGGGGCTTTGGCGGTCTTGTAGCTTCCAAAACCCCTGAGACTTGTAGATTCTAAATCGGCCTGCCCTGTCATGGAAGTCAGGGATGGGGGCGTGCTTGACCTTCTCCCACTTGAGCTTTATCATTTCGTGGCCTCCTCCAAGGCGGTCAGTGCTTCTTGTTTGGTAGCAAAGGCTCGCGTCTTAAGTCCTGCAAGTCTAGGGCCGTGCTGGCGGGCTATTGCAAATTGCTCGTCCGTGGGATCACTGCCGTCTTTGCAAATGTAGCACAGCCTAGCGGATACGATACCAGCGAATCCCCAGCGGCCACTAGGAAACTGCCGCAGGTTATTGGTTGGGAGATTACCCAGTGCATTTCCGAGATTCATTTTACCTGCTCCTTCCGTGGCCGGCCTCGCGGCCTCCTATCGGCCTTGAACTCGTCAAGCTGTTGTTTGGTGAACAGTGCCAGGCGGCGATCTACGTCCACCAGCGGCCTGACGTTATGGGCAGCATGGAAATGATACTTGAATGTACTGAGATGTATCTCCAAGTAGCTGGCGGCATCCGCCGTCTTGTAGAACGCCTGGCCGCAGGCGGGGCAAGAAAAAGTGGGGTCTGTGCCGAGTGGCTTCAGTTCTTGCTTGTCTCCACAAGTGCAACACCCTTCTGGCACAAGTTCGTTGCAGGTGACACATAGTTGGGTTTTCATGCTTGAACCTCCTGGAAGTATTGCGCTTCTTGCGCCACCAGCTTCTCCAGCTCCTCTGGGTGCTTGCCGCCGTAGCCGTAGGTGTAGATTGTGTTGGTCATGGTGTAGCCTCCTCTGTGAATAAGGGCCACTCAAAGGCTGGGTGGCCCTCGGTGGCGAGTTCTTGTGATAGCTCCAGTAGGCAGGGGTCTGGCTCGCCGTCGGGCTGAGTATGGGTGGCGATGACCTCGGCATTGTCCAGGCGGACAAAGGGCGTTCTCACTGGTAAGACGTGCAGCGTGGCGTGGTAGGTGTAGTAGGTGGTCTTGTTGTCTCCGTAGCCAGCCATCGTGGTATAGGTGACGGGATATACTCCGTGGGCTAGGTCGCGCAGGGATAGCGGGATCATGCTACCTCCTTTAGCAGCTTGCAAATCTGGGCGGCTACGTGGGCGGGGACGCTCCGCAGCTTGATACTCACAGTGTCCCGACCATAGGGCTTGATCTCGCCGCTCTTGATGTAGATACTGCCGTGGGGCCTGACTTCCTCGCCCATGATGTCGGCCAGGCTGAGCATGATAGCTTCCTGGTCGTCCATGTATTGCTCGTTCTGGGCGATAAGCTCAACAGCCCGCTCGTGACAATCAATGTGGTCATCGAGGAAGCGACGGGTGATGTCTTTGGCGATGGCTTCATGGCCGCGCTTGATGGCGCAGGTGATGCGGGGAGTGTCATCGTAACGGAGGGGCGAACCGTTGTTGTGGCCGTTCTTGCGGCGGGGGTAGTGGGGGTAGTCGCCCGACACCTCGACGCGGTCCTTCTTGCCGCAACTGTCTACGCAGATGCTGAGAGAGCAGAACCGTCGGAGTTCATAGATCACGAGATCGTTCTCGCTGTCTCCTTGGTACTGCTGGAATCCAGTCAGGCCCAGTAGCACTTCGGGTGGAGCAAGACACACACCCCGTATATCAATGTCTGAATCTGGCCTTGCAGTGCCATAGAGACGTGAGCCGGCCACTATGCTGTGAATCGTATTGTCGCGCACCCAATTGCCTATGTTCACCTTGCCCCCCCCTTCATACCTTTGAACATACCTTTGAACACTTCACCCTAGAACATCCTGAGCTGTCCCACACTCCTCGCCCCCGTTCTGGTAGGTACAGTCTCTTCCTCATACTCCCGCCGCGTGATGTAGTAAGCGTGCAACTGAATCTTCGTCAGAGCAAACTCGCCAGGTAGCGGCCCCCAAGTCAAATCAACGGTGGCCCGCTCATCAAACCAGTCCCGCATCTTCCTGGGCAGCCGGTCGATGTAGTTGTACGGCCCAAACATCACCGCGCCACCCTCCAACTTCAATGCCCGGATGCACAGTTCCAGGAAGAGATGTTCGCTTTTCTTGGCCTTACCGTTGCTCATCTCCTCACCTGACATCATCCCCCGCCGAGTGTTGAAAGGCGGGTTGCAAAAGACATAGTCATACTGACCTTCAATGTCCTCTAAGCGATCGAAGGGGATCTCCCACCGCCAGTTGACATCAGGAAACAGCATCTGGCCCAACTCCACACAGCCCCGGTCAATCTCGTAGGCATCAAAGGTGACGTCCCCGACTTCAGCGTGCCAAAGCCAGGGATACAACAGATGGCCTATGCCGGCGCAGGGATCTAAAACCCTCTGGCCAGGACTGATGAGGACGGCTCCATAATCAAACGCGGCCTGCGCCATCTCCGGGGGCGTGAAAAACTGTGCGCTACCAGTCGGATCGGGCGGATAGAAGTTGTCCAGTATCTCCCGCATCCCCAGCACGGGGACCTCGGGCTTGGCGCGGGCGTTCTCCTTGAACAGGTTGCCCTTCAGCCATGCCTCAATTCTGTCATTCCACTTTCTCTGTCTCTTAGTCATTCGACGCATCATGCCCCCTTTCCCTGCCCTGTTTTAGCAAAACGGTGTCCAATCTACCCCGCGTAGTAGCCCACCTGTTCTCTCATTACTTCAACATCCCACTCCTCATACCTATCACATGTGTCTTCCAGCAATCGCCAAAACGGGAGGGGTGTATCAGTTACAGGCTTGTCAGGAAGACCCGACGCTCCCCAGAGCATTGCCCATGGGCCACACAATCCACCTTCCAATTGCGGCGGCAACACAATGCGACTGTTGGGCTCCCATTCTGGCAGCCGAATCATGCGGATACCTCTCTTAAGTGCCTCTTGAACTGTCATCTGCCTACCTCCCTTTCTATTTCACCCGACCCGCCCGAGACTGTGTCGTCCGCCAATCGGCAACGTCGGGGCACGCCTCCAGGTCAGGCCGATCGTTCTGTATCTCGCCAGCGCGGTTCTGGATCGTCTTGGGCGAGGTGGACGTGGTGATCCATGACACAAACTCTTCGTACTTCTCCTCGCCTAGCAGGTCCCGGAGTCCGTCGAATTCCCCCCAATACCGTGCGATAAGACACGGATAACTGTTTCTGGCATATGGAAACTCTTTGAGGATGTAGGTGACCCGCTCCACAACGTCACCACTAACAAGGCGGTCTTCCCCAAACATTCCTTTCTGAATAGCTATCGGCATCTTTCCCCCCCTTGCAAATTCATTCCAATCCTCTCCGTTACTAGCGACCACGCGCCCACCTTATGAATTTCATGCTCCCAGAGCACCGTCAGCCGGAAACCGTGCTCCTCCGCCCACTGTGCTTTTTCGATATCGCGTTGCTGATGTTCTGGGAAGTCAGAGCCATGCCAATAATCACCGTGGACTTCTATCAGGAGGTCGGGCGGGATAAATTCATCAAAAATACGACTGTAGCCATCTGGCCTGTATTGCGATTCGTGTTCAATACCCATGATATCCAGAGCAGCAGCCACTTGTAACTCAATAGAGGTAGGAGATTGAAAGACACCATCATAAACACCTTGCTCCCACCGAACCTTTGCAGCATCACTTAACTTGCGACGGTGTTCCTCGTCAGAAAAATGATCAAAGACGCCATCATAATCCCCGCGCACCCATTTGAGCTTTATAGCTTCAGAAAGTTTGCGATTACGCTCTTCATCAAAGATACCGTCCATGTTACCACACTTCCACCGCCTCTTCATGGCCTCACTCAGCTTGCGACGATGTTCTTCACCGCCGAGATCACCGCACTTCCACCGGGCCTTAGCACGACAAGAACGACAACGGGCCGCATACGGATCTATTTCTACTACGCAGTCCGCACAACGGCTCTTAATACCAAGGATTTTCGCTCTGCTTTCAATTGCCCCTTGTGTCCGGTTGAGTAATCCACGAGCAACAAATTCCTCCTTACCCAAAACGGGAAGCCATCGCCTTAAAATCTGTTCCTCTTCACCAGTCCAAAGGCATCCACCCGCCATTGTGTTCCCATCCCTTCTAAGCAACAGAAGCCCGTCGCCCACCTTGTTGGCAGTTTTCCTGTCAGGGCAAACGGCTTAGGTGAGAAACGGGCTTCTGTTGCCAACACAAAAGCCGCTACCCTGACAACCATATTATACCACAAAGCACATGGTTTGTCAAAAGAGATTCCACGTCGCCCACGTCCACCGCCCCACCCGACAGCGTCAATTGCTGGACGCGCTGAGTCATAGCACCTCCTTGACCGTTTCATTAACGAATCTCCACAGCAATGGTTGTGCCACCATCGACTTGACTAAGCGCTCACGCACAAATGTTGCCGGGATTTCCACGCCGAAGTATTCCTTCTCTGGCCCGTCCAACCACGATGCTAGATCAACCAGCGTAGGCTCAATCACGGACTCAGAGTCTCCATCCACCAACCAGGCGTGTTCTATGGGTATGCCCGACATCACCCAGCCTTCGAAATAGCGAAGCTCTGGGTTGCTGCACAGAGCCATCTGACAGTTCTTGTAGCACTCCCCGGGCTGACACCTTCCCCGGTCGTGTAGTTTGCGAGACGCTTCCAGGTCTACCCTGTCAAACTCCTGTCCTGCGTCCAGCACCTGGCGATAGCGGGATCGCACGGCGTCAGAAGCCGATCGCAGAACCTCGCTGTAGAGCAGTTGAACGTACTTGCGTGCCTGATTCATCCGTTGCCCTCCATGGGCGTAATTAGGTGTGATTGGGTGTGGTTACTTTTTCTTTCGCCTTGCGCCACGTAGAAACACCTGGGGCAAAGCTAACAGCCAGGGATACGTCCCGTCTGATTCAGGCTCAGATAGTAGGCGGGCATCGCCCAATTCCCATCGCCACAGCCCACGTTCGCCCTGGCAGATTAACCAGGCATCCTGAGCATTATCTCCCCACTTCGACGGGCACAAAACTAGGGCCACACCTTCCTTCTCCGCTCTTTGCCTCGCCTCTTCAAGATTGGATAGGAATGGCTGTTCGATCTGCTCGAAAGTGGCTTTGTCCATGGTGAGGACTTCCAACTCCAACAGCTTCCCTTTCGTCACTCCCTTAATCATGTTAGCTCCTTATTTTGCGTGGCAATAGCTGGTATCTGCTCACAATCCAACACTCATCTGTGGTGCAGCTTGTCACAATGGCCCGCTCTACGCCTGAACCCTGAATAATCCCATCAATAGTAACTATATGCCAGCGACGGCTAGAGAAATGTAAGGCTAGGCACGTATCACCTTCTCGTAGAATAGTTCCATCTTTTAACGTGATAGTGTTTCTCATTTCCTCACTTCCCCTCAAGGGCATCGCGGGCTTGCTCACACAAGTCACAATCGCATACAGACGGCTGAATACCCGCGTCACGGCAAAGACTCGCTATGTCCTCATTGTGGTCTTTGAGGTAAGCCTCGCACGCCTTCCGCAGTACATCTCTCTCATCGCGAACTTCGCTATGGAGTTCGTTCGCATCATGTAGCACAGCAGCCAGTGCGTCCCGCTCAGCCTCCAGTTCCTCAATCCTGGCAGCGGCATACATAGTAACGTGATTGTCGTCCGTAAATCGCAGCAGGTTGACAATCTCGGCATTCATTTTGGGATACGTCTTGGTCATAGCCTTACCCTCCCTTCAAGAGCATCGCGGAGCGCTCTCAACTGCCCAAGTGACAGCTTCAACAGATTTTCACCAGGGTGTGGCCGTGCTTGGGCAAAAACGACTCGGTCTGGTGCCATCTTGTCAGCGCGCTCAAACGCCTCCAGGAACTGCACGAGAGGATCACACGCATCCAAGCACGCCGCAAGCGTCGCAACGGCGACGTTTATGCCGTCGTCAATGTCCGCCGCAAACTCAGTCGCGAATTGAAGATGGTCAAGTGCTGTTCTAGCTTTCATTCTGAATCTCCTTTCAGTTTCGTATCCTCTTCTCTGGGAGCGTTGGCAGCGATAAGCAGTTCCATCGTTGCAAATGTAACCCGACCGAGAGATTCTAAGTCGTGTGCGACGGCTTTGCACACCTTCTCCAGTAGAATATCACTGTCGGTTTCTACCAGCGTTTTGGTCTGCGGCGGCAGGTTAGCAAGCGCAGAGTTCAGAAGTCGCCGGGCCATCTCCAGGGTAGCCAACGGAGAATGTCTTCCGTCCGCACCCATGATCTCAATCAAGACCTCTTTGCCGTCACTGACCGGGTAGACATACATGCTCACTTCCCCGCTCCCTCCAATATCCTGGCCGCCTCCAGCAACACCCTGTGCTTGCTCCCGTTGAAGTTGTTGGCCACCGACTGAATCTGGGCAGCCAGGATGGCGAAGTTGGAACCCGACGGCACCTCAATAGTGTCCAGGCTCAGCAGTTCCAGCCGCTGGGCGCGGCGCAGGGCTTCGACGTCCTTAATGGTAACGCGATCCCTCTCCGCCAGTACACCCTGGGCCTTCTCATCCAACTTGAACGCCCTGCGGGCTGCCGAGACGGGCATCTCTCCGGCCTCAACCTTCGCGATCAAACGCGGATCCAGCTTTTCCAAAAGTGCCAGCCGCCCCCGAACCCAGCCGAGGGACATGCACAGGCTCTTGACCATATCCTTCTCATCCAACCCTTCCTCCGCCTGCAGGGCCAGCAACGCCCTGGCCTCGGCGATGGGGTTCTCCGATCGGTGGAAGTTTGAAATCAGGGTAAGCATCAAGCCCCCACTCTCAATGACCATGGCCGGGATCTCGTCAACCTGGCCAATCTTCTCGACGGCCTGCACCCGGCGCCTGCCGTCGCGGACGAGATAGCAGCCAGCCTCGTCGCGCCTCCTCTCTACCCAAATAGGCCTGAGAACCCCTGACGGGCAAATGTCGCTCATCTGGGATTTTACGCTGTCCACGAAGGACTTCTTGGGCGGCACGCCCGCCTTGTAGACCAGCTTTTCCAGCTTAATTTTTTTCACGTCCATGACTATCCTCCTTTGTATCGGCACTCTGGTCATTCGTAACCTCATTCCTGGCACACTATGACCTGGTAGCCAGCCAAATGAATCTTCTCGGCGACCTTGACGGGGACCTCGTCGGCCTCCTTGTTAATGTACTCGAAGTGGGAGAGCGGGAGCGCCACGAACGCGCCGGGACGATACTCAGGCTTCTCTCCCCCGTACTCCTTCGGATACGGGACCCGATAGCGCACGGAGGGCGTGGTGACCCAGGCGAAACTTGGCTTCTCCACCACATCTGGCACAAGCTCGTGCCCCTTGCAACTCTCCAGTGCCGACAAAGCCCAGAGGTGAAACGCGCAGGCGTGATCCTCTCCCTTGCACCGGCACCAAATGCTCTCCGGCAGTTCCGGCGTGGGTGCGGTTATGGCCTTGGGATGAATCAGCACCATCCTCGACTCAAACTGCGTCAGCAGGTCCAAGCTCCCCGCCTCTGAAGGCACGCGACGAGAAAACCCCCTCTTGCGACCTTCCTCCAGCACATCGGGGACGAACGGGTAGCTCTTCTCGCCGATCCAGATGACCAGGTCGAAGTACCCATCATTGCGCTCCGCGAACATGGGAGCACGGAAAGCCCCCCCGTTGAAGTACCTCGCCGGGTCCAGCACGAAGGCCTCCAGTGGCTGGCCGAGGGCTGCGGGGGCGCAGCAAGCATATAGACCTCCGCTCTGGCGTTCACCACACCCACGAGCACCCCCGCAATACAATAGTTGTTCATGCTGTGTCATTTTACAGCCTCCTTCTTATATTTCCAAAATCCCAACCAGTAGGCTCCAAATCTCCGCACCGGTTAAATCCTCGCCTTCTCTCCCCTTAAGTCGAATCACGCGATAACCAGCTTCTTCTGCTAGAATATCTTTGATTTTGTCGCGCTCAGCCACACCCAGTTTATGATGCCAATAGTAACCATCGTATTCAATCAAGGCCCTATACTCTGGCAAGAGGAAGTCGTAGGTATAGGATTCCAACCGAAAAGTATTGAACTCATATTTAATACCGAGAAGTTCTAAAACAGCCTTGACCGCCTGCTCCGGCTTGGTGGGAGACTGGAATTTATCTCTGTAAGCTCCCCTTCCCCACGCAGCCTTGACTGCCCTAGAAACCTTGCGATACCATTCCTCGTTACCAAGATCGCCTCGCTCCCACCGCATCTCGGCCGCACAGCTCTTGCAGCGCATTGCCCCTGTTGGCATCTAAGAATTTGGCAAGCCCCAATACTGAAAAGTTGTCCTGTAAAATCGCCTCCTCCTCATCGCTCCAATCATGATCAAAGTCTCCACGCGAATGGATGAACCTATCTGCACAACTATGACAACGCATTGCATCGGGTGAACATGGCTCGCCACAATCCTGGCAACTGTTTTTCAGCCCCAATTGCTTTGCTTTACATTTAATTGCACACGGTGTCCTATCTAACAATCCCTGAGTAACAAACTCTACCTTACCTAGCGATGAATTTCCGCATTGCAATCCATACAATAATTCTGCAATCCTAACTTTTCAGCTTTAGCAGCAATGGCTCTCGGAGACCTGTTTAGCAGACTTGAATATTGTTCCCTCAAGATTTCAAGCTCGTCATCGCCCCAAGCATTATAGATTCCACCTTCCCACCCCATTCCAACCGCACAACTTTTACATCGCGACGATTCAGGATAAATCCCCTCACCACAATCTATACAATGATTCTTCAGTCCGAGCTCATAAGCCTTTAATGCAATTGCGCGCTGCGACCGAGCCAACAGCCCCCGGGCAATAAATTCTTCCTTGCCTAAGACGGAGAACTTCTCTCTTAAAATCTTGATCTCCTCATCTGTCCAAAGTCTACCAGCCACAACAACTATCTCCTCTCAAACAACAGAAGCCCGTCACCCACCTTGTTGGCAGTTTTCCTGTCAGGGCAAACGGCTAAGGGGAGAAACGGGCTTCTGTTGCCAACACAAAAGCCATTATACCCTGACAATTGTATTATATCAGAAAGCCCTAGATTTGTCAAATTCTTGGAACTTTCCGACAGGCTTCCGCCGCGACAACTCCTCAACCTTCCTCGCGATCGCCACAGTGCAGAATCTGATCGATGCTATTCATCTAACTACCTCCCTCTCGTGTATTTGCCGCACTAAACAACATCTCGTGAATCATCCCCCAGAAGTTCCCCAGGCAATGATCGTACCGAGCGGAGTCTGCAAGCCGCATTTGTTCTGGCGTCAGGTCTACTGCGTCGTGTCGAAGGACAATGTCAAACCAGAACTTATCGTCGGCCATTACCTCGTCACGAATTTTACGTAGACGCGGGCCAGTCACCCCATACCCACCGCCACCGAAACGCTCTACTGCCCAACGCGAGATGAAGTGATCCCAATACTCCTGGCGCTTTTCACTCGGCACCTTCATGGACGGCGCCTCCTGCCCGACGAGGATTACCTGCTTGCTCCACCAGCTATCAACGGTCAGTTCGCCGTCGCCTGTCAACAAGCCCTCGTTGGCCGCGTGCTGGGCCACGTAGCGCAGCAGCCCGAGTATTTCATTTTTGCAGCGCTCCAGCGTCCAGCCGGATGGCACGTCGTACTCAACTGAGAGGGTCATCAAGGCTCCTATCTTCATACCT
>SDBT01002169.1_pt1 | contig 34983 bp, 31 predicted proteins | sample 2277101 | NCBI WGS metagenome assembly SDBT01 (sample SAMN10404973, study PRJNA504765) | marine sediment metagenome | isolation source: marine sediment core GS10_PC15, 103 cmbsf | place: Arctic Ocean: Southern Knipovich Ridge | collected 2010
TTTCCAAAAGGTTCTGTGCTGTTATCAGGGGATATTGGTTCAGGAAAAACTTCAATTCTTTTAGGAATAGAATTTGCATTATTTGGGTTACAACCAGGACAAAGAGGTTCTTCTTTATTAAGAAATGGAGAGAATCATGGAGGGGTTATAATTGAGTTTGAAGTTGATGGCAAACAAATTATAGTTGAGAGAACTCTTAAAAAAGCCAAATCAATTTCACAGGATTATTGTTCAATAATAGTTGATGGAGAGAAAAAAGAGTTTTCTGTTACAGAATTAAAAAATAGAATTCTTGAACTTTTGAATTATCCAAGAGAATTTTCAAAAAAACAAAATATCCTTTATAAATTTACAGTTTATACCCCTCAGGAAGAAATGAAACAAATTATTTTACAAGATCCAGAATCAAGAATAAATACCTTAAGACATGTTTTTGGAATTGATAAATATAAAAAGATTTTAGAAAATAGTTTTGTAGTAATATTAAAAATAAGAGAAGAGAGAAGAATAAAAGAAGCGCTTACAGAAAATTTTGAACAAGATAAGTCAAACATGATTTTAAAAGAAGATGAACTTGATGCAAAACATTATAATCTTATTTCAGTTGAAAAAGAACTTTTTTTGAAAAGAGAAAAAAGGAAAAAAATTCAAAAGGAAAAAGAAGATATTTATAAAAAGATAGAAGAAAAAAATAAACTTGAGCAAGAAATAGAAAAGACAAAAATCATGATTTCTAATAAAAATGAATCTGTTTCAAATAATTTTAAAATAATAGAACAACTTGAAAATCAAATAAAAGAATTACATGATTTGAAATTTGATGAATCAAAAATTCTTCAACTTGAACAAAATATAGAAGTAAAGAAAAAAGAAAAACAAAAACTAAATGAAAATAATGTTCAGATTACTACTAAAATACATTCTTTAAATCTCAAAAATCAAGAGAATGAAATTATAAAAAATAAACTGAGTCAAATTGAACTTTGCCCAACTTGTTTGCAAGATGTTGATGAAGTCTATAAAAATAATGTTATTAATAAACTTGAATTAAATACTTCTAAAAATATGGGTCAAATCGAATCTTTGAATTTAGAAAAAAAAATAATCTTGGAAAAAATAATAAAAATAGATTTTGAAGTTACATTAAAAGAGAAACAGATTCAGGAATTAAATATTGTAAAAATTCAATTACAAGGAATCAAGGAAAAACAAATCAGGCTTGAAGAGACTGAAAAATTAAATATGCTGCTTAAAAAAGATATTGAACTCTTGGGGGGTCATGTTATAATTTTAAAGAATTCTATTTTTGATTTAAGCAATTTTCATGATATCTTTGAATCAAAACAAAAAGAACTTGAAGAATCTTTAAATCAGGAAAGAGCAGCAGAAATAAAAGTTGCAGAATTAAAAAAAGAAATTGATATGTTTTCTGTATATATGCAAGAGTTAAAGGAAAAAATAGCAAAGACAGAAGAGATTAAGAAAAAGTTGAATTATCTTATTGACTTGGAAAGTTGGCTTTCTAAAAGATTTATTTCTGTTATTTCTTTTATAGAAAAAAATGTTATGATTAAACTTAAAGCAGAATTTTCTAAATTGTTTGCAGAATGGTTTTATATGCTTGTTTCAGATTCATTTGATGTCAGGCTTGGGGATGATTTTACTCCAATAATAGAACAACAGGATTATGAACTTGATTATGCTTATCTTTCAGGGGGAGAGAGAACAGCCATTGCTTTGGCCTATAGGCTTTCTCTTAATCAGGTTATTAATTCTCTTTTAAGCAAAATAAAAACAAGGGATTTAGTTATATTAGATGAACCTACAGATGGATTTTCAGACCAGCAATTGGATAAAATGAGGGATGTTTTGCAGGAATTAAATATAAAGCAATTAATAATTGTGAGTCATGAACAAAAAATAGAGGGCTTTGTCGAGCATGTCATTAGATTTAAGAAAGAAAATGGAGTTAGTAGGAGAGAGGAGTAATGAGATTTTTAAAGGATAAAAGAGAAATTAGGGAAGCAAGGAATTATTTAGAAGAATCTGCTAATGTAGCTTTAAATTCTTTATGTTATCGCTCAAAATGTGGTTCTGTAATAGTTAAGAATAAAGAGATTATTGGAAAAGGATTTAATTCCCCTCCAAAAAATAAAGTTTTAGAATGTTGTTTTAAAGATGATTTACCTGAAGATTTTAAGTCTAGTAAAACTTGTTGTATTTGTGCTGAGCAGAGAGCAATTATAAATGCTCTTAGAAATAATCCCAAAAAAATTAATAATTCTAGAATTTATTTTATTAGATTAAATAAGCAAGAAAATAAAATTCCTGCAGGAAAGCCTTACTGCACAATTTGTAGTAAAATGGCTTTAGATGTTGGGATATCAGAATGGGCTTTATTACATGATAAGGGGATTTGTATTTATGATAGTGAAGAATATAATCAAATCTCTTTTGGGTTTAAGGAGTGGAAAATCTGAAAACTGTAAAGTAAATCATTTAATACAATATTTGTTACTCATGTAATTCGTATATTGAAAACATAATTAATAAATAATTTTTGGAGTTTTTGATTGATAGTTAAATAGACAAGTGAGTTTACTGGTGAGTCTGATATTAAGTTAAAAAATGAGAAACAAAAAGTTTAAATAATGCATTTTCTCTCAATTCTTGTAGATTCTAAAGAATTATTCTAAATTTTTATAAAATGGATACTGAATTAAAAAATTCAATTTTAAAGACAGGAACAACTATATTTGGGATTGTTTGTAAAGACGGAGTTGTAATGGCTGCTGATAGGCAAATGACAAGAGGGCAATATCTTGTTGGGAGCAAAAATTTCCCAAAGGTAACTCAGATAAATGAATATTTAGTAATGTCTATTGCAGGAAATGCCTCTGATGCATTAAGATTCAAAAAATATTTATCAGCAGAATTAAAACTTAAAGAATTAAAATCAAAATCAAGACCAACAGTAAAACAATCTGCTAATCTTTTATCTTCAATATCTTATTCAGGAATAAGACAACCCTCAGCGATTCCAGCAATTGTTGGTAGTTTTTTAGCAGGATTTGATGAAGATGATTCTACTGAATTATACATAATAAGTCCAGATGGAACAATAGAGGAAATAAAAGATTATGGTGCATCTGGGAGTGGAGATACTTTTGTTCTTGGACTTTTTGAAAGACAATATAAAAAAGACATGAGTATTGAAGAAGGAATTGAATTAGCAAAAGAAGCTTTAAAATCTTCAACACAAAGAGATGTTTATTCTGGTTATGGTATTGATATATTTACAATAACAAAAGATGGGATTAAAAAAGTAGTAAGTCAAGAAATTAAGCCAGAATATAGAGATGAAAAATAAGATTATGAAGACAAATGAATTTTATAATTATGATTAAAGTGGTGAGATAATTTTAAATTAAATAATAAAATTTGTAAGTTAAATTATTACAAGGTTTTAGATTAATAAAATTTTTAAAATGGATATATTAAAAAATATAAAAGAACAGCTTTCTGAAGATATAACTGAAGCAAAGTTTGAAGGGGCAAATATAGTTCTTTATACTAATAATGAGAGATTTTTCAAAGAAGGCGAAGGAAAAATAAAAAGAGTAGTTGAGCAAATAAAAAAAAGAATTGAACTTAGATTAGATAGAAAGATTCTTCCTGGTCAAGAAGAAACAAAAATAGAAATAAAGAAAATTGTTCCAGAAGAAGCAGGAATAACTGAGATAATCTTTGATTTTTATAGGAGTATTGTTGTAATTGAAGCAAAAAAACCAGGATTAGTAATTGGGAAACAAGGTTCTATTCTTAATGAAATAAAAAGAAAAACATTATGGACACCTCAAGTTCAAAGATCACCTGCAATAAAAAGTAAGATTACTGAAAGTATTCGTGAAGTGCTTTATGCAAACAATAATCATAGAAGAAAATTTCTTAATTCAATTGGGGAAAAAATTTACAAAGAGTGGAATCCTGAAAAAGTAAATGAATGGATTAGGCTTACTTTTTTGGGGGGTGCAAGACAAGTTGGGAGAAGTTGTATTCTTTTGCAAACTCCTAATTCTAAAATTCTGCTTGATTGTGGGGTTGATATTGCCTCTCAGGGAGAAGGAAGATTTCCTTATTTTAATATTCCTGAATTTGATATCTTTCAGTTAGATGCGGTGATTATAAGTCATGCACATTTAGATCACGTAGGGTTACTTCCTTATTTGTATAAGATGGGTTATAAGGGTCCAGTCTATATGACTTTTCCAACAAGAGATATTTCTGCCTTGCTTTCTTTGGATTTTATTGGTGTAGCTTATAAACAAGCAGCACAGCCCATATTTAATTCAACAGATATTAAAGAGATGGTTAAACACAGTATTTGTTTGCATTACAATGAAGTTACAGATATAACTTCAGATGTTAGGCTCACTTTTTATAATTCTGGTCATGCATTAGGTGGTGCAATGATTCACTTAAATATAGGAAATGGTGCACATAATTTGCTTTATACAGGAGATTTTAAATATGGAAAATCAAGATTATTGGACCAGGCAATAACAAACTTTCCGAGAATTGAGACTGTTATTACAGAATCAACTTATGGTTCAAAAAATGATGTTCTTCCTCCGAGAATTAAATCTGAAGAGGAGCTTTTGAAATTAATTAATGAAACAATAGAGAGAAATGGAAAAGTTCTAATACCTGAATTAGGATTGGGAAGAGCTCAAGAGACTATGCTGATTTTAGAAGATGCTATGAAGTCTGGAAAAATGAAAAAAGTTCCAATATATATTGATGGTATGATTTGGGATATTAATGCTATTCATACAGCTTACCCTGATTTTTTAAGTAGCAAAGTTAGGTCATTAATTTTTCAAGATAATAATCCTTTTGTTTCAGAAGTATTTTCAAGAGTAGGTTCTCCTCAAGAAAGAAAAAAAGTTGTAGAAGGAGGTCCATGTGTTGTTTTGGCCACATCTGGTATGCTTGTAGGCGGAGCATCAGTTGAATATTTTAGAGAATTTGCAGAGAATAAAAATAATTCAATAATTTTTGTGTGTTATCAAGGTGTTGGGTCATTAGGAAGACATGTTCAAGAAGGAATTAAACAAACAAAAATGATTGTAGACGGAAAAGAAGAAATAGTAAATATAAATCTACAAATTTCTACTATTGATGGGCTTACTGCTCATGCAGCAAGAAATGAATTACTTGCTTTTTTTAATAATATCATACCAAAACCAAAGAGGATAATTATTAATCATGGAGAAGTTTCAAAATCTTTGGATTTAGCTTCAGCTCTTTATAAGCTTAATAGGGTGGAAACAAATGTTCCAAGAGCATTAGAAACTGTGAGATTGAAATAATCAAAACTTTAAAAACTCTTTTTCTTTAATTTAATTATCAAAAGAGGTTTTTATTATGAAACATAATTTAAGAATTACATTTATCCTTTTAGCAATGTTTATTATAACCCAGTTTATTGGGCTTTATGTTATTGATTATTATTCTTCTACAAAAATTGTCGATGGAGTAGTAATGAATGTGTCTGCTCCTTCTCTTCCTTTTGGATTAGAGACTCCTGAAATTAATCAAGAAGCTGATTTTTATAAGTTGTTTCCTTCACTTATCTTAGCATTTGTAATTGCAATTTCTCTGTTGTTTTTTTTAAGCAAATTTAAGGCAGAATTTATTTTGAAAGCATGGTTTTTTGTAGTGGTAGTAATTGCATTAGGGATAACTTTTAATTCAATTATTCCTTTATCTCAATATGCAATAATAATTGCTTTAATTATTGCTATTCCTTTGTCATTTATAAAAATCTATAGAAAAGAATTTTTTGTTCATAATTTTACTGAATTGTTTATTTATCCAGGAATTGCTGCAGTGTTTGTTCCTATTTTAAATATTTGGACAATAATTATTCTTTTGATAATAATTTCAATTTATGATATGTGGGCTGTTTGGCATTCAGGAATTATGCAAAAAATGGCACAATATCAGATAAATAAATTAAATATTTTTTCAGGATTTTTTATCCCTTATCTTTCAAAGAAGGTTAGATTACAATTAAAGAAAATGAGAGAATCAGCAAAAAAAGCTTCTTTAAAGAAAAAATTAAAATCTAAAAAATCTCAAAATTTTTGGCAGAGAATTAAAAGTTTTTGGGTTAGAAAACCCAAATTAAAGAAAAAAGATTTTCGTGGAAAAAAGATTAAAGTTAATGTTGCGATTTTGGGTGGGGGAGATGTTATATTCCCTATTATTGCCTCAGGAGTTATGTTAAAAACTTTTGGATTTATGTTTGCATTGTTTGTTATTGCAGGGGCTACTCTTGGTTTAAGTTATTTGTTTTTCTTTGCAAAAAAGAAAAAATTTTATCCAGCAATGCCTTTTATAACAGCAGGAATTTTCGCAGGAATGATTTTAAGTTATTTAATTTTATGAATATTTATAAATCTGTTTAATTTTATTTAATCAATGAAAAAGTTGGTGATTTTATTTGTAATGGTTTTTGTAGGGGTGTTTTTGATGGAAGGTGTTGTTGGGCAACCCTCGATTAATTTGATAATATAGACAATGATTGTGATAATTTAATAGATTGTATGATAATGATTGTTCAACTAATCCTTTGTGTGCAACAACAACATGTTCAGCAGCTGACACAAATTTAGATGGTTTTGTTACAATAATTGAATTAATGAATTATATTACAGATTGGAAAGCAGGAAATATTACAATGGTTGAGATGATGACAGGGATGGGGAAGTGGAAAAATGGGTGTTAAAAAAATTTCTTGAGAGGAAAAGTTTAAAGAGTATTTTTCTCTAATTAATAAACAAAAGACTAGGTGAAAAAGTGATGAAAACAAAGAAAGCACAATTATTTTCAATCTTGGCAATTTTAATTATATCTTTGATGTTCCTTTCTTTTGAATTATTTTCTTTTATCCATCAAAGGGGGGTAATTAAAACAAGAATATCTACTATGGATAGCTTTCTTTATTCTATTGAACAAAATCTTGAGAGACAAGTATATATTTCAGGATTTAGAATTTTATTTTTAGCAGAAAATCAAATAACCTCTACAGGAAATTATATTGAAGTTGATAAATTTTTTAACGAAGCTTTTTTTAATGGAACAGTAAACAATGTTTCAAGTGAGATATTGTTAGGTGCAACCTATAACGATTTAATTAATTCCCTTAATCAAAAAGCAAATAAAATAAACACTGAAATTATATTAAGTAATACAATTATTAATATTTCACAAGATGATCCTTGGCATATTAAATTTAGCTTGGTTTCTGATTTTATCATGCGAGATAAAGGAGATTTAGCAAAGTGGGAAAAACAACAAGTAATTTCTGCCTTTATCCCAATTACTGGTCTTGAAGACCCTATTTATACAGTTAATAGTTATGCTAAAGTTTCCAGAAAAATAAATCAAACAATTTATGAAGGAAATTATTTTAATGAAGGTGATGTTTCAAATTTACTTTCGCATGTTAATAATGGTTATTATGCTGAAAATTCTTTTGCACCAAGTTTTTTAAAAAGACTCGAAGGCAATTTATCTGCTGATAAAAACGGAATTGAAAGTTTTGTAAATCTTTTGGAATTTTCTCAGCAAGGAATACCTACTCTAGAAAAATCTTGTATGGATTATATTTATTTTTCTTCAAATAATCCTTTGTATTATAATATTGTAGGTATGCCTTCATGGTTTAAAATTGATTATGAAGATAACCATCAAGAAAAATATCTTAGTTAACTAAAATTTAAAAATATGTAAAATAAACCTCTCAAACTTAATATATTTACAATAAAAATTAGTTGCTCAAATAACTGCTCAATAAATTCTATTCTGTTTAAATTTTTTGTTAATAACTCTAAATGAATCTCACGAGTTTGTGAGTGTTAATATTAAACTAAAAACCAGACTTAACAAAAATGAAAATATTTAAATACTGATTTATCTAAATTAAAATATCTAAATAATTAAAATAAAAAAAGGAGGTTAAATATGGCAAGAAAAGGTCAAGCAGCTATGGAGTTTCTTATGACTTATGGTTGGGCTATACTTGCAGCAGTTATTGTTATCGGTGTGTTAGCTTCGTTTGGGGTGTTTTCCCCAAGTAAATATGTACCAACATCTTGTACTCTTACTGCACCATTTGGTTGTGATAAAAATCAGGTTTCAGCCACAACAACACAAGTTCAATTAGTTGTAAGAAATGGTGGTGGAGAATCAATGGATGTTTTGAGTATATCACTTTCTGGATGTGGAATTGACACAACAGGATATACATTTGCAGATCAAGCAACACAATTGATTACAATCGCCTGTAGTCCTGCCCTAACATCAGGATCTAAATTTACTGGAGATGTATCAATTACATATACCCCAACTGATGGAGGAGTATTAAACATGACATCTGCAGGCTCTGTTACAGTTAAAGTTCCTTAAAAATTTATTTTTCCTTTTACTAATTAGGAGGTTTTTACCTCCTTAAATTTATTTTTCTTAAAAAAAGTTTATTTTTGTTTTCTATAAATAAGTTATACACTCATTAATTTTTTAAACTATCTATTCTTAAAACTTTTATGAAAATACTTACTTTACACTGTGATTATATTAAGTTTAAGCCCTTGAAAAAAGCATTAAAAAAAATAAATACTCTTTCTGAAAAAGAAAAAAAAGGAGGGAGTGCCAAAGAAGCATTAGTTGTTCTAATAGCTGTTGAAAAAAATGATAGTGATATTAAAAAGATTGTTGAGGAGCTTGTTAAAAACATTAAGGAAATTGCAGAGCAAATTAATGTTAAGAATATAGTTCTTTATCCTTATGTACACTTGTCTAGTAATCCTTCTTCTCCTGATATTGCAATAAATGTTTTAGATAAATCAGAAAAAAAATTGAAAAAAATATTCAAAGTTATTAGTGCTCCTTTTGGATATTATAAAGAATTTGAATTAAAAGTTAAAGGACATCCATTGAGTGAGTTGAGTAGAAAAATAAAAATTAGAGAAAGCGATGAAGAATATGATTATAAACAATTACTCAGAGAAATCTCAAAATCAAAGTTAGATACTTCAAAGCTTAAGGCTAATGACCATAGAATTATTGGACAACAAATGGACTTATATAGTTTTAATGAAACTGCTCCAGGAATGGTTTTTTGGCACAACAATGGTCTAATAATTAGAAATGAATTAATTAATTTTTGGAGAGAAGCCCATAAAAAAGCAAAATATCAGGAGATATCAACCCCTCAAATTTTGGATAAAAAATTATGGCAGATTTCTGGTCATTGGGAAAAGTATAAAGAAAATATTTTTTTAACAGAGTATGAAAAAAGACAATTTGCAGTTAAACCTATGAATTGTCCTGGAGGTATTATAGTATATAAAACAAAAACAAAGAGTTATAGGGATTTACCTTTAAGAGTTGGAGAATTAGGAATTGTTCACAGACAAGAACTTTCAGGAGTTTTAGGGGGATTGTTTAGGGTTATACAATTTATACAAGATGATGCTCATATTTATTGTACAGAAAAACAAGTAGCTAGCGAGATTGAGAAAATTATGGATATTGCCTTGATGATTTATAATAAATTTAATCTGAAAATTAATCATATTGAATTATCTACACGTCCTAAAAAAAGAATAGGAAGTGATAAGATTTGGGATCTTGCAGAAAAGACTTTAGAGAATGTTTTGAAGAAAAAGAAAATTAAATATAAAATAAACAAAGGAGATGGTGCTTTTTATGGGCCTAAAATTGATTATCATATAAAAGATTCGTTAGATAGGGCTTGGCAATTAGGAACAATCCAACTTGACTTTGCAATGCCTGAAAGATTTGAACTTGAATACACCTATAAAGATAATAAAAAGAAAAGACCTGTGATGATTCACAGAACTATTTATGGAAGTCTTGAGAGGTTTATTGGGATTTTAATTGAACACACAAATGGAAGGCTTCCGACATGGCTTGCTCCGATTCAGGTTCGTGTGTTGAGTTTTACAGATAAAAGCAAAGATTATACTAAGCAAATAGTTAAACAACTTGAAGAAAAAATGCCTAATTTAAGAATTGATACTGATTTTAGACAGATAACTGTTCAGTCTAAGGTTAAAGATGCTGAGTTAATGAAAATTCCTTATATAATTCTTATAGGGGATAAAGAAGAAAAGGAAAATACATTAGCTGTTAGAATTAGAGGGGACAAGAAAATAAAAGATCTTCAAATAAAGGAATTTGTTGATAATCTGAAAAAAGAAATTAAGGAGAGGATATGAACCTTCAATTTTATTTAGAGAAATTATATGCTTCTAAAGAATTTAAAAAATTTAAGAAAGAAAATCATGATGCATTTTTATGCTCTGCTTTTTTTATTATTGATTTGGAAAATATAAAAAACCCAAATAATAAACAACACTTTGATTTTTATATTCCTTCTTTAAAAAAGATGTTTAGTTTTCAATTAGAGGAAGATATTAAAAAAGTTCCAGTTGAAATGTTTAGGGAAGAAGTTCCAAAAGAAATTTCTACTAGTTGTGATTTTGATTTGGAAGAGATTAAAGAAATAATTACCAATAAACTAAATGAAGAAAAGATTAAGAATAAGATTCAAAAAATTCTTTTATCCTTACAGAAATTAAAAGATAAGGATTATCTTATTTGCACTGTTTTTATTTCTGCCCTTGGTTTAATTAAAGTTAATATTGACCTTTCAAAAAATGAAATAACTGAATTTGAAAAAAAGAGTTTTATGGATATGATGAAAATAGTGAAGAGGAAGAAGAGTTAAGTAGAAAGACTTTCTAAATAATCTTTAATTTTTCTAAAACCATTTTGTTTAGCTATTTTTTTTATCATCTTTTGAGAATTTGAACTATATTGTATTGCTCTTTTTTTACGAAAAGCAATTGATTTAGGCAAGCCTAATTTCACAGCAGTTTTTCTTAAAATGTATTTATTAATTCCATTGTGAATTTTATATTGTTTAGGAAGTTTTAAAGCGAAAGATGTAAGTTTCTTATTTAGAAAAGGAACCTCTAATTTTATATTAAAATAGTTGGCAATAGCAGTATCTCTTGGAAGATCTGTTTTAGATGCATTTTTAAGAGTGTCAAGGCATGTTTGGTTTAAATTTTTCGAAATTCGATGTTTGTGGTATCCTGCAAATATACAATCTAAAGCACAATCATAAAAAACTGTTTTTATTTTTTCAAATTTCGCTTGTTTCATGCAGAAATAAATTGCAATTGCAATATTGACCATTGTAACTTCGTTTTTATTGATAATTTTAATGATTTTGGGTAATTCTTTTTTAACTTCTTTGATATTAATTTTTATAATTTTTAAGGATAAATCTTTTTCTTTAGCAAGAAATTTTGCATATTTAATATCATCTGCTTTTTTAAAATTAGGGTGATAAAATTCTGCAACATAGCAAGTAAAATTAGCACCAAGTTTTTTTAAGAGTAATGTTAGAAGACTGGAATCTAATCCCCCTGAGAGCAAGACTCCTATTTTTTCCTTTTTATTTGGAAGTTTGTTTTTAACAGATTCTTGTAATAATTTAATTAGATTGTTTATTATTCTTTTTTTATCTTGAGCTTCTTTTTGAGATTCCATTAGATAATAAAAATAGTTTAAGTTTAAAAATATAAGGAATCTTTGAAAAACATGCTAAAACCAAAACCAGGAGAAGTTAGAAAGCCGACAAGGACAATCTCAGGCATAACTCCTGTAGCTGTAATGCTACCTCCACGTAAATGTAATCATGGAGCATGTATTTATTGCCCTAATTTAGATGTCCCCACAAAGTTATACCCCTAAATCTCCTGTTGTTATGCGTGCAATAAGTGTTAAGTATGATGCATATAAACAAGTTAAAAATAGATTAAAAGCTTTCAAAGCAATGAATCACCCTACAGATAAAATAGAATTAATAATTATGGGAGGAACTTTTTTAGAATATCCTGAAAAATTTCAAAATGAATTTATAAAAAGTTGTTATGAAGGATTGAATAATGAGAAGTCCATAAGGGATGACTCTGGTGAGCCTTCAAACAGTTTAATAGAATCTCAAAAGAAAAATGAGTTAGGAAAGCATAGATGTGTTGCATTATGTATTGAAACAAGACCTGATGTTTATTCAGAACATATAAAAAAAATGAGAAAATGGGGAGTAACAAGGGTTGAGCTTGGAGTCCAGATTATTGATAATAAAATATATAAGAAAGTTAAAAGAGGCCATACTGTTCAAGATGTTGTTGATGCAACAAAAAAACTAAGAGATGCTGGTTTTAAAATAGGATATCACATAATGCCTGGTCTACCTGGAAGTAATATAAAAAAAGATTTAAGATTATTCAAAAAACTTTTTTCAGACCAAAAGTTCAAGCCAGACCAATTAAAAATATATCCTTGCCAGGTTATGCCAGGTTCTAAACTTGAAAAAATGTATTGGAAGAAAAAATATATACCTTATCATAGAGAAAAGATTGAAAAGGTGTTAATTCAAATGTTAAAATTAATTCCAAGATATTGTAGAGTAATGCGTATAATGCGTGAAATCCCTCCTGAATATCTTGTTGCAGGAACAATAAGGATTGATTTGAGAAAAGAAATTGAGAATAATTTAAGAAATAAAAATAGTAAATTAAAAGAAATAAGATATAGGGAAATTGGATTTGCTTTAAGAGATAAAAGAGAAGTTAATTTAGATTTAGATTTAAAAATTACAAAATATAAAGCTGCAAAAGGTGATGAATATTTCTTAGAAATTGTAAACAAAGATGATATTTTGTTTGGATTATTAAGGTTGAGAATATTTGATAGCCCTTTTGCTAAACCCCTTACACTAATCCATAATTTACATTCACAGACTCATAATATTGATATAAATTTATTAATGAAAAAATCAACAAGACTACATAAGAATAAAAATTCTGTTGATAGTTCTAAAAAATCTCGAGCAAAGCGAGGTAAATTAGCAATTGTTAGAGAACTCCATGTTTATGGTCAAGCATTAAAGTTAGGAGAAAAAGGAAAATTAGGGCAACATACTGGTATTGGAAAATGGCTTATGGATGAAGCAGAAAAAATCACCAAGAAAAATAAAATTAAAAAATTAAGCGTAACTAGTGGGATTGGAGCAAGAGAATATTATAGAAAATTAGATTATAATATTAAAGAAAATTATATGGTTAAAAATATAAAGATTTAAAAAGCTTTGTTATTGTTTTATACAAAACATAAATTTTATAAATAGAATTAATAAGAGGAGATTATATATGGAAGATGAAACAGAGACGAGCAAATCAAGAAGATTTACAAAAAATTTTAAAAAAAGAATTTATGAATTTTTCTTACTTGGATAGATTTGAACTTAATCAAAAGGGATTACCCAAGGTGTCTGTTATTGTTCCCACTTTTAACAGGTGCCAAAATCCCCTCAAACAAAATACTAATCCTCTTGAATGGTGTCTTGAATCACTTCAATCTCAGAAAGGAAATGTTCTTGATGAAATAATTATAGTTAATGATGCTTCAACAGATAATACTAAAGAAGTTGTTACATCTTTTCAACAAAAAACAGATATGCCTATTGTTTATATTGAGAACGAGAAAAATCTGGGTTCATCTATAAGTAGAAATAGAGGTGTTAAAAGGTCAAAAAATAATCATATTATGTTTTTAGATGATGATTGTGTTTTTAGTAAGTGGATGATTTTTGGAGCTGCGTTTACATTAGATAAATTAGGAGATTCTACAGCTGCTGTTCAGATGCCAGTTTATCATAGAAAAACTGTTCCAAGACCTATTGATTCTAAGGAAATTGGAGTTTTAGATATTAAAAAAGGAATAATAACCAGCAATTATGAGGGTTTTCCTATAGATTATATTAAAAATCTTGAGTCAAATTTTATTGATGAGGATTTAAAAATACTCAAGCCAATAAAAATAAAAAATCTTGGAGGGGTTTTTTTAACTAAAAAAAATGTTTTTGAAAAAATTGGCGGTTTTCCTGATTTTTTTACATGGAGGAATGGATATAGGGAAGAAACTGATATTGCACTAAGATTTACAAGGAAAAGATACAAGTTATTTTTTACTCCTGATCCAAAATTTTATTGTGTTCATTTAAAGTATGGTTCAAGTGGAAAACAAGATTTTAAAACTATTGATCTTGAACTCAAATCTTTTATTCAAGAGAGCAATATAACTAGAATAGGTACTGGAAATAGAGTAGACTCTAAAGAATGGTTTTATTCATTTATTACTGGCACATATACTACACTTGGAAGACAAAGTCGCAAAGCTGCTGATAAATTTAAGTATGAAATACATAAAAATTTTGTTGTGGGGAATAGTTTTGGGGCTGTAGATACTGATGAAAAAATTTATGATTATAATATACGTGAAGCTATATTCAATCAGGCGATTGAAGATGGAAATAAATGGATGGGTAAGATAAAATGAAAATAGGAATTGTAACAAATAAAATTCATTCTGTAGGAGGAGTTCAGAATTCTACTATGCTTCTTTCTAAGATTTTCAAGGAGAGAGGACATAAAGTTATGATTATTGGTGAAGAATCACTTCCATTTAAACCTAAAAAAGATTTGGAACAAAATATTGGAGAGTATTTTAATAAATTAAATAAAAAAAATAATTATGATGTTGTTATTTGTAATGGAGAATTTGGATATGCAGTAAACCATCCCAAAGCAATAAATGTTTTTCGAGGGAATTATTATGGTTATGCTAAATCTGTTGAACATTTAGTTTATCCTGAAATCACTAAATTGAGATTTGAGAAAGCCAAAATGCAAAAAACTTCTGCAGAAGGAAAGTATGTTGTAACAGTATCTAAATTTTCTACAAAAGGATTAAAAAATTCAGGTATAAAAGTTGATAAAGTAATTAGAAATTGCATTGATACAAACATATTCTTTCCAAGAGATTTAACTATTTCTGATTCTACTATTGCTATTGCAAGAGGGATGTATTATGAAAAAGGATTTGATACAATTTTGAAATTGGCTGAGAGGGGAGTAAAGATAAAGTTATTTAGTGATTTAAAAATCGATTCTCCAAATGTTAAGAATAAGGGTTTTGTAAAAAATGGTGAGCTTAATTTAGAATATAACAAAGCACAGCTTTTATTATTCCCTAGCAGATTTGAAGGGGGTAGTTTAACAACTCTTGAAGCAATGGCTTGTGGTTGTCCTGTTCTTACAAGGCCTGTTGGCTATGGAGATGATTTAAAAAATAAAATTCCTAGTTTTGTTGCAGAAAGTACAGGTCAATTCTTAGCAAAGTATGTGATTATATCAAATAAAAGAAAAAAATATTCTAAACAAGCATTGGATTATTTTTGGGAATATCACAATCCAGATAAATTCAAAAAAGAGTGGATTGATTTAATTGAAGGAATTTAATTTTTCAAAAAGATTATCAAAAAAATTATTATAAACTGCAATAAAACTCTCAACAGACTCTGGTTTTTTTTCTATATCCATAAGAGCTATTAGTCTATGAAAACCATCTAAGTGAGTAATTTTTCCTTTAAATTTTGTTAAGCCAGAGTAAGAAAGCCCGATAAATAAAGGTTCTTGACTCAAGTAAAGAGTTTTAACTCTTTTTGATTTAGAGATAATATTCTTTTGTATTTCTACTCTTTTACAAAATTGAGAATTTTCTATTTCAAATCTTTTTCTATTATTATTAAAAAATTCATATGCCTCAGATAGTAATGCGCCTTCTGCGGGGATTACTGCTGATCCTCCATATTTATAATGGGGCATTACTACTTCTCTAATCTCTAAAATAGGGATTTTACAATTTATCCAACTTCCAAATTTTTTATTAGCTTTTTCTAAGTTGTTTATTTCCCATTGGTCATTCTTTTTACCATTTTCTTTTTCATAAGTTTCAAGAACTTTTTCAAAAGGAATTTCTATAATATTTAAAAGTTTCATAAATTTTTTTATTGAATTGAGTTTATAAAATTAATTGTTTTCTAGAAAAATCTTTTTCATTTAAATAAATCAGTCTATATCCGGATTCATATTTTTTATTTATATCTATATTTGATAATGAACAATGGTCTATAAGTAATTTATATCTTGAATCCTTAATATTCATCCCTAATAGATTTCCTATTAAGATTTGTAAGAAAATTCCATGTGAGACTATTAGTATTGTTTCTTGCGTATCTTTATATTTTTCAATGAATTGTTTAAAGAATTTCTCTGCTCTTTTTTTCACCATGATTAGATTCTCTCCATCTTGAGGGTATTTAGTAACTAAATCTCCTTTTAGTGTTTCCCAATTAACTTCACTTGCCTTTTTCCCAGTAAAATTCCCATAGCTTTTTTCATCAATAAGAGAAGTATATTCAAAAGGGACATTTATTTGTTTAGTAATTTCTTGAGTAGTTATTTTACATCTTAAAGCATCACTTGAGATAATTCTTGTAATGTTTTCTTTTTTTAATCTTTTAATCAATTTTTCAATTTGTTTGTATCCTAATCTTGTAATAGAACCATGTTGTTTTCCTTGGATTATTCCTTCTTCATTATATTTTGTTATTGAGTGCCTTGTGATTAAAAGTCTCATTTTTAATTATTTATAGAATATAATTGCTGAACTATTTAAAGAATACTAAAATAAATATGTGATAGAGATTTTTAAAAATATAAGTGGGAAGACACAAACCGAAATTCACATCTTCCCTTATCTAACCGAAATTAGATAACCTTAACCGAAGTTAAGTAATATTAATAGATATTTACCCTTTAAATAAGTTTTAGATTGGAGAAATACGCCCCCACCGAGATTCGAACTCGGGTCACTGCCTTGAAAGGGCAGCATTCTTGGCCTCTGAACTATGGGGGCATGATTATCAAAGAAAAAATTAGTTTAAAAAAGTTTGGAACTTGTCAAGTTCAGGTTATAACATAACATTAGACTCGCTCATAAACTTATTCACCTATCTAACCCATAATAAAAACTTAGGGGATTATTAATTATATTCTATATCTATGAACTATGTGAGTAGCAAATGTTAAATCAACAAACTTAATCAAAAATTATAAATTTATTTTTTTCCCATAATGTCCTATTAAAGGAATTTCTTTTTGTTTTCCTGATAAAGAATTTATCAATGCAATTATCCAAAGTACAAAAATACCCATACTAAGGGCAAAACCAGTTATCCAACCAAGTATAGGAATCCATGCAAGCCACATATTAGCAATTCCTACAATAACTGCTGCAATAAATAAAATTAAAGTTTGCTTTGCATAAAACATTACATATTTGTCATCTCTCTTTGCAAGTAAAGCTATTATAAAACCGATTATACTTAAGAAGATTGCTAAAAAAGCAAATAGTTTTGAATCACTATTTTTTGATTTTGATTTCTTTGCCATTTTCCTCTTTTTATAAATTAATCAAAACAAAATACTATTTAAATTTTTGTTTTTTATGAAGTTAACTTAATAAAAAATATTATACTCATTCTTAGATTCACTCAATTATTTAATTATTAATAAAAATCTATAACTCAATCATAGCAAGCTGAGGTAAGACTCACCAAAGCAATCTAAAAATTAATTATATTTTATCTTACAAACAATATTATTATGAGCCTGCACGGATTTGAACCGTGGACCCCCAGCTCTCTTAGACAAGAGTTAGCAATAGTTCTAACGAACTACAGTCATATAAGACTGGTGCTCTGGCCAGACTGAGCTACAGGCTCATAATTTTTATATTATAGCAATATATATAAGGTTTTTTGTTGTTTGTTTTTTATGTTAATAGGACTCATAGGAAAACCTTCAGTAGGTAAATCTACTTTTTTTAAAGCAGCTACCTTAGCAGAAGTTGAAATTGCTTCTTACCCTTTCACAACAATAAAAGCAAACCATGGAATAGGATATGTCAAAATTCTGTGTATTGATAAAGAATTTAATATCCAGTGTAATCCAAACCATGGATTTTGTATAAATCACCAAAGATTTATCCCAATTGAATTAATGGATGTTGCTGGATTAGTTCCAGGAGCAAGTGAAGGAAAAGGATTAGGAAATAAATTTTTAGATGAATTAAGACAAGCAGATATTTTCATTCATATTATAGATATTTCTGGAACAACAGATTCAAAGGGAAGATTAACAAAAGATTATGACCCTTGCAATGATGTTGATTTTTTAGAAGATGAACTAAATAAATGGTATTATAATATTTTTATGAAAGTTTGGAAAAGTTTTGCAAGAAAAGCTGAAACAGAAGAGATTAATTTTTCAGAAGCTATTGCAAAGCAATTCTCTGGTTTAAAAGTTAAAGAAGAACAAATAAAAGAAGTATTGCGTAAATTAAATCTTCCAAAAAAACCCAGCACATGGAAAGAAAAGGAATTAAAAGAATTTTCAAAAGAACTGAGAAAAATAAGCAAACCCATGATTATTGCTGCTAATAAAATTGATACTGAAAAAGGTAGGGAAAATTATAAAAAATTAAAATTAAAATTCCCTGATTTAATAATTCTCCCTTGTTCTGCAGATTCTGAACTTGCTTTAAAAGAAGCAGCAAGGGCTAATTTGATTGAATATATTCCTGGTGAAAAGGATTTCAAAATTATTGGCAAATTAAATGAAAAACAAAAACAAGCATTAAAAAAAATTAAGAAAAATATTTTAGATATTTATGGAGAAACAGGCATTCAAAAAATTTTAAATTATGTTGTTTTTAATTTGTTAGAATATATAGCAATCTTTCCTGCGGGTACAACAAAATTAACAGATTCTAAAGGCAAAATTCTCCCAGATTGTTTCTTATTGCCTAAAGGGAGTACAGCATTGGATTTTGCTTATTTTTTGCATACTGATTTTGGAGAAAATTTTATTAAAGCAATAGATGCAAGAACAAAAAAAGCTGTTGGTAAGGAGTATAAACTAAAACACAGAGATGCCTTAGAAATTATTACAAAGTGAAGCCCAAACACAACAGAGTTGCTGAGCATCTATTAACAAAAACTCAACAATTTTAATTGCTTTTTCATTTTCACCTTTTTCTTTAACATATCTTCTAATTTTCACTAACCCTCCATACCCACTCATAGAATCTTTAATAGTTATTAAATTTTATCCAACTGTAGTAGAGCTACGGGGTATATTAATATAAAAAATACTTGATTTTTTCAGAATTTTTTCTCTATTCTCTCTTTTAAAAATGTTGTCAAAGGTTCAACAAAAGATTTATCTGTAATTAAATTCAAACAATCCACCCCACTTTTTTTAAACATTTCTTCAACTGTCCTCTCTTGTTCTAATGCATATCTTTGATAAGTTCTTCCAGCAATCTTTGGATTAATTATAATTTGTTCATGTGTTGAAGAATCTTCTAAAACAATCTCTCCCTCAATTTCTGGAAGAGCCAAATCTAAAGGGTCTCTTATTCTAAGAGAAATTGTTTCAAATCTACTTGATAAAAGCATTAATTTTTTTTCAGTTTCTTTGGTTACTTGAAGAAAATCTGAAAGAAGAACAACTACAGAAATAGAATCATCAAGATATTCTAATGCAAGATCCAATGCTTTATTTAAATTTTGTTTTCCCCCATAATTTGAAGCATTTGATAACATATCTGAAAAAAATTGAAAATGTTTCTGACCTTTCTTACAATCAATAAAATGCTCAATAGTATCACTAAATAAATAAAACCCCACAGAATCATTAGAGTTAATCATAATATATGCAAATGCAGTAGCAAGTTCTGCCATAAATTCACATTTGATTTTTTCTGTTGAACCAAACACCATATTATCACTAACATCAATTAAAAACATAATTTTCAAATCTCTCTCTTCTTTATATTGTTTAACAAGAAGTTTTTGTGCTTTCGCACTTGATTTCCAATCTATAAGACTTGCATCATCATCAGGAGTAAAATTCCTATATCCTTCAAATTCCAAACCTTTACCTCTAAAAACAATTTTATAAATCTCTTTTTTTAAACTAAATTCTTTCATCATAGACTGCAATTCATTTATGCTTCCTGCAATATCAACATTAAGTTTTTTTTCCTTTTCCATTTTAAAATTCTTCAACACCCATTTTTCCACTCATCAATCCCAACCATCATTAACAATATCAATACTATTTTCCTCTTTTTCATCTTCTTTTATTTGTTATATAATTCATTTAAATTTATTCTAAAATATCAACCATATTTAACACTTCATCTATAATAATATCTGAGGTTATTCCTTCTGCTTTTGCTTTATAATTTAATATAAGTCTATGTCTTAAAACAAAATGAGCTATTTCCTTCACATCTTTAGGAATAACATAATTTCTTCCATGCATCAAAGCCCAAGCTTTAGAGGCTATAAATAAACCAATACCTGCTCTTGGAGAAGCCCCCCATTCAACATATTTTCCATGTTCAAAATCTTTTTTTCTTGTTTTATCAACAATCCTCACAATATAATTTCTTACTCTTTCATCAATATAAATGTCCTTGGTTATTCTTTGCATTTCAAAAATTTTCTCTGGAGAAAGAATGGATTTTATATCAAAATCCTCAAACTTTTTAAGAGTAACATTTTTTTCAAGAATTTGTTCTTCTTCTTTATTATTAGGATATCCTATAAGTAATTTAAAAAGAAACCTATCAATTTGAGCCTCAGGAAGGTCATAAACTCCGCTTGTTTCAAGAGGATTATTATTTGCCATTACAAAAAAAGGAAGAGGTAATCTATAAGTCTCCCTACCAATTGTAACTTGTTTTTCTTGCATTGCTTCAATTAATGCAGATTGTGTTTTTGGAGGGCTTCTATTAATCTCATCTGCAATAATAAAATTAGCAAATATAGGTCCCTTAATTGTCTCAAATCCTTTTTGAGGTGTATAAGTCACAATCCCAAGAATGTCACTTGGTAATAAATCAACTGTAAACTGAATTCTCTTTGATACTCCTCCTGAAACTTTAGCAAGTGTTTTTACAATAAGAGTTTTAGCTATCCCAGGAACCCCCTCCAGCAAAACATGCCCATCACAAAGCAAAGCACAAATAAAAGCATCAACCACATCTTCCTGCCCAATAATTACTTTAGCAACTTCTTTTTTAATTCTAAAAATAAGTTCAGCCATATCTTTTACTTCATTTGGAACTGGAATATTTTTAGGGATTTCATTAATTTTCTTTTTTTCTTTTTTTATTGCTATTTTTTCTGGGAATTTTAATTTTTTGCCCTTAAAAACTTCTTGTTTTTTTAGAGTTTTTGATTTATCTTTTGTTTCAATCTCAAAAGAAAGAGGAGAAACATTTTGAATTGCCAACAATTCCTTTATTTCATCATCAGGATAATTATTTTTAATAAGTACAAAAGCTATTTCCTCATGAGTATATCCTTTTTCTATTGAACCTCTTATCCACTCTTTTATTTGATAATCTTCTATCATTTTTATTTTTTTCTTATAATTATTTATAAATTAAAGTATAAAATACTTTGTCTCAATTTACCTTTATTATCCCCCTTTTTATAATGACAATTTGCCCAATATTCTTAATTTGATTGTATTTAATAATAATCCCTTTCACATGTTTTTTTTTAATTATTTCAACCTTATTTTTTTTCTTGGATTTGATATCTAATTTAATTTTTAATTTATCAATTTTATTTTTTCCAATAATAACATCCTGAATTTTACCAATATAATCCCCTGAAGCAACATAAACCTTTTTTTTAATTAAATTTTTAATTTTATTTTTGTTTTTTGAGGAATATTTTTTTTGAATATTCTTCGTTGTAAATTTAATAAATTTCCCAATTTTGTTTATGTTCAAAAAGATTAACAACCCTAAAATTCCCACTACAAAAATAAAACTAAAATTAGTTTTATCATAATTAAATAAAGAAATATTATTAATTGCAAATCCTGTTAGATTTGGGTCTTTTACTGCAAAAAATAAACTAATTAGTCCTAAACTAACAAGAATTACTAAAAAAGTTTTAGTTTTAATTTTTTCTTGTATTAATTCATTCTTTTTAAAAGAACTTCTTCTTAGTTTTATTCTCCTATAAGAATAATATGATATCCCTATAAAAAAAGTGAATAATGTTCCAATAAACAAATATCTATTTACTTTATCTTCAGTTTTTTCCCTTATCTTTGCTCTTCCTGGTTGTGAAACAGCATTTTTACATGCATCAATTGCTTGATTCATTTTTAGAATAGTATTAATAAAATCACCTTTCTCAAAATATCTTTTTGCTTCATTAACAACTTCTCTTAACTCTATGCACTCAGGATTATTTAAGATAAGTTCTTCTGTAAATAATAATTTCTCTTCAATATTTATTCCTTCCTTAATTGTAAGATAAAGTTTCCCCCAATCATTATAATCTGGATTTTCTACATCTGCATTTATTGTTATTTCAAAAGTCCCCATTTCTTCTGTATTTACGTCAATAGTTAATGTAATATTTTCTTTTTCTCCTACTCCCAAAGAAGATAAATAATACTTATCAAAAGAAATTGTAATATCATCGCTAATTAAATTATCTTTAACCAACATACTTGTTAGATTTATGCCTAAAAGATTTCTTTTTCCATCATTATAAAGAGTTATAGGTAACACAATTCTATCTTTTTGATATGCTGAAACAGGACTAGGCATGAGTATTTTTAATGAAATAGGAACTATTGTAGTCCCTCCTCCTCCAGAAGGGACAGTTACAGTTACAGGAGTTATGAATTCAACTTCAAATAAATTACTTGTAGCAATAGAAAAAGAATCATTCCCAGTTATATTTAACATTTCTTTAATAGCAATTGATGAAGATAAAGTTAAAGACCAATTTGAAGAAATAGACGTAGATATATAACTAGGACTAGTATTGCTCAAAACTGTAAAATTAATTGTTTGATTATAATAACTATCAGTGTAATCAATATCTGAAAAATAATCACTTAAATCGATTATAATATTTTGATTATAATTTGCCTGTTTATCCCCAATATATCCACTAAAAGAAACTGGAGAATTTGTGTGAGTTATATTAATATTCCAAACTATTGTGGTATTAATTTCTGTATTATTCTCAAGTGCGGTATTTGCAGGATAAACAATCAAAGTTAAATTTTCAAATTGCCCATAAGTCTCATCAGTAAAATTTGGAGTAAATAACCAAGTTAAATTAGTTTTATTACCATAATAAATAGTATTATTTTTTAATACATCTCCAAGATAAAAAAGATAAGTTAGATTATCTCCTATAGAATGATTTACTTGAAAAGTTATATTAGACTCTATGTTTTCTTGTAATGTAAAATTCTCTCCAACAACAGGGAATATAATAGTGGGATAATCATAAACAAAAAGCCAAAAATCATCTGAGTCCTGTGAACCCCCTGAATCATTTACAGTTATATTAATTCTATAGATGCCTGAATGACTATTATTAAAAGTTATATTTAATTTTCCAGAAGTTATATTAAAAATTGTTTCATTATTGTTTATAAAATCAGTCCCATTAATAAAATTATAAGAAAAAGTTAGATTTCCCTGTGAATCATTTCCATCTTCTTCATCACTTGCATTTATATCATAATAAAACGTCCTATTCACAGCAGAAGTTTTATTTGTTAGTGTTATTAAAATAGGACCATCATTTATTGCAAACACTGTCAAATTGAAGTTTAATATATCTGAAGAATTACTTAAATCTGTAATATTTATTGTTATATTATAAACACCAACATCTGTTTTGTTAGGAGTAAAGATTGCTTCATATTTACTCTTATTATTCCCAGGAGTAGGAAAATTTGTATCAATAGAAAATGTAAATAAATTAGGATTTATTCCTTGAATAGTCAAATTAACTATAAAACTTTCATTGTAAACTGATTTATTTGTAATCTTAAAATCATCATCTTCTATCCAAAGTCTTATTATTGTCAAATTATCTTCTGTGGCATTTATATTGGAACTAGCATCTACAGTTGCATTAACTACAGAAATTGGTGTCCCAATTATTGGAGGAGTATTAATATTACTAATATTAAAAATAAATGTTGTGGTATTTAATAATCCAAGACTATCAGTGGCAATAACATTAAAACTCCAATAGTCAACATCTTGTTTGTAAGGTGTAAAATTAATTATTCCATAAGAGGTCAGACTAAAACTTGGCATTGCAGAGGTATTTGTAAAAGTTAGGGCATCATTAGCATCAGTATCATTAACATAACCATCTGTTAAATTTAGAAAAAAGTTCTCTGTTGTGCCAAAACTTGAATTGACTGTTAATTCAAAATAATAACTTGTGGCATTCCAAATAGGAGCAGTATTAGTAATAATTGACAAGTTAAACATCTTTGAATTAATAGAATTTTCTGTATCATTTACAGTTATGTTAATTGTATAATCTCCTGCCTCGCTTTGATTAGCTGTAAGTTTTATTCTTGCTTCTGTCCTGTTTGTTCCTGCTACAGGCATATATAAAATTTCAACTGTAAAATTAGAGATATTTAGTTCTTGGCTTAAATTTGACCTGTTCAAGATATTTGTAGTAAAAGTTGTAGTTTCATTATAATCTAATTTGTCAGGAATAAGCAAGTCATCGTCATAAACTGTCAGGTTTATGATTGTCAAAAGATTTATTGAAGTATTCACATTTGCTATATCAGCAAGTTCAGGAACATCGTTATAAGTTCTATTGACATAAACATATATTTGTTTAGTTATATTTTCTCCAGCAGTAAGGTCCTGAACTGTAAAATTAATTGTCCAGTTTCCTATTTCTGTTTTTTGAGGTGTTATATTAATAAAAATTGTTTTGGAAAAATTACTAGTTGTTGTTTGATTTAAAGGATAAAACCAACTTATGTTTGAAATGCTGCCCTGATAATTTCTTAAAGAGGCTATACTTGATATATTAAGTAAATCAATTTCATCTTTAGTAGTTATGTTAATCTGGCAAGTTCCTGTTTGATTTTCTTGAAAAATTTTATTTTGGCAATCAGAAACATTAACTTCTAATGTAGAAAAAACATTAAAAACTATAACTTGAGAATAATAAGTTGTTTTATTTTGTTGATAAGTGCTATTATCACAATACTTATGAGGGCAAACAGAATTATTTCCGTTATCCATCACAGAAATATTAGCCCAATAAATACCAACGTCATTTCTTGTGGGTGTAAAATTCATTAAAGCAGAGATATTTAAAATATTTGCTAAAGTAAAAAGAGAACAATTGCCAGCTCCTCTAGTACTCCAACTTGCTAAACTGCAATTATTAAAAAAACTAATATTAAAAAATAAAGGATAATGTTCTTCTTCATCACTTGCATTTAAATATTCAGAAAAACTTTGATTTTGAGTTAAATTATACTCTATATTAATATTTGTGAATTTTGGAGCATCATTTGTTGCATTTATTATAAAATCAGAAGAAACAATGGTTCCTTGTTCTGAATCATCAATAACACTAATAGAAATGGTAAAGTTTCCAGTTTCATTATCACGAGTTGAATTTATAGTCATAACTCCTGTGCTTGAATTAATAGTTATCCAAAAATAATCAGAAACACTTGGAAAATTATGTTCAGTAGAATTAATACTATAAATAGAAAATTCCAAATCTCCCTCTATTGAGCCAGTTACATTTTGAGTAAAATTATATGTATAAACAGGGGATTGATCTTCTTCTAACGAATCTTTTATGCCAGAATCTAAAACAGGATAAGCAAAAAGAAATCCCAATACCAAAATTCCAATTACTATTAACATCAAACTAAAGATTGTTTTATTTTTCTCAAGTATCATTTTCTTTCTCTTCTTTTTCATTGTTTTATTATCAGTTTATTTTTCTCTTTAATTTTTTTAAAAATTCATTTACAGCAATGTCAATAAGTTGTTTTTTGTTAACAAATTTTAATCTATTTTCCTCTTTTTTAATAAATTCTTCAACTTTACCTAATAAAAAAGAATCAATTTTTACAACAGAACTTCTATCTTTAATTTTGCCCACCATTTTAGTTACTTAAAGTATTTTTTAGTTACTTAAAGTAACTATTTAAATCTTTTTATTTTGTGCTCTTTAATCTTTTTTCTATATCTAACTATTTTTATGATTTTTATTATTAATATTAAAATAAGTATTAAAATAAAAATTATAATTGGATATAAAATTTCAGGTCTTTTTATCCAGGATATTTTAATTTTACACTTCCAAGGACACGGACCTCCACAATCAATCCCTTCTTCTCCTTGATTTCTCTTTTCATCTGAACAAGTTGGGCAAGGAGGACACGGACCTCCACAATCTACTAATAACTCACAAGCTCTATGATGACAATTTTTAATTTTATCATAACAACTCGGTTTTTCAGTATAATGACAACTTTGAATTTCAGGATATTTATTATAAGTTGTATTACATGAATTAAAATCAATACATGTTCTTATTTGTATTCCACATAATTCTCCATAAAAATTATTCTCTAAGCATTGCTCTTTGATAATTCTATAGTCATCTCCAGATAAAACCCCCAACTCTAAAGACTTTTCAGTATTTTGGCAAACATTCCATTCACTGCAAGCCCATTTCTCTTTACAAAGAGCTCCTCTCCCTCCTCCTCCGGCTGAGGGAGGCAAAACTACTGGACATTCCACAAAACCAACACTGATGCTCCACTCAAGAAAATCATTCAACAAACCATCAGTTATATTCACTTTTATACTATGTGTTCCAGAAACTTCACATCCAAAACTATATGTAAATTCATCAATCAAACTTCCTGAATCATATTCCTTTAAAATATTATCAACATACCAATAAGCATCTGGAACTGTTCCATCAGGATCATATTCTGATATATTAAAGTATAAACTCTGAGTTCCTAAAACACTTAAACTCAAATTATCAGGATAATAATCAGTAATTGTAGGGGCTCTATTTTGATTTGTCACAGTCAAACTAAAATTTTGGCAAACCTTAATTGAAGAACCATCTTGACCACACTCTACAAAAATATTTGGATGAGGATTATCTATACCAGTATCATTAACACAAACACTGATATTATAAACCCCAACCTGGCTTGAATTAGGAGTGAAATTTATAATTCCACTATCAGTTATATTAAATAATCCCCCACTATTTAAAAAAGTTATACTAAAAGTTAAATTTCCAGAACTTTGGTTTCCATCTTCCTCATCTGTTACTTGAACTTGCTTATAAAATGTTGAATTATCCCCGCTAGTCCATACTGTCTGAACCCCAATATTATCCACTACTGGTTTGTTATTTATTTCTATAACAGTTATATTTGTATAAGAATAATGTGAATATACTCCGTCAGTTGCTGAAATTGTTTCCTCATAAACACCAACATCTTCTTTATCCATAATTCCTGAAAACAATTCTATGGTTGTTGTAATATCACCTGTAGTTAATAAAGGAGTAATATAAAAAGGATTTGTAGGGCTAATTATGAGTGTCAGAATTTGTTCATCAGCATCAGTCACATTAAAAAAATAACTCAAATAATCATTTTCACAAACATAAATTGAAGAATTAACACCTCCTAAAATTGGGGTAGAGTCTGGAACACTAACAAAAAAAACTACACTTTGATTTGTAATAATCCCTAACTCCTCAGCAAAAACAATCAGCTGATTTGACCACCTTACAGCATTAAAAGTTATGTTTGGGGTAAACCCTATACTATCATTTACTGTTACATTATGCTTTAAATCTATAAGAGTATACCACCAACTATCTGGCACAAAACTTGCAGAAACATTTAAATCAAGAATATAATTGTCTCCTATACTAAAATTATAAGTAGTATTCAAGGGACTTAAAATACTAATAAAACTTGTCTCGCTTTGAATAACCAGGGAGACTGAAGCAGTAATTCCTGAACCAGTCAACAGGTTAGATTTAGGGAAAAAAATAAGAATTATGTTAATCAAAAAAATAATAATAATAAAAAATATTATGTAAATTTTTAATCCTCTTTTCATTAAACAACAAATAAAATAGATTATAAAAACTTAACTTTTATATAGAAAAAAATTACGCAAGTGCTGTTGCAGTTGCAGTAATAATGCAACCCTTTGCCCCTATAGCATCTGAAGAAATGTTCAGCTCTAAATCTATTTCTAATGCATTTTTAGTAAGGATATAACCTAAGTTATCACAAGCAAGTTGTGTAGCAACAGTTACATCTGTATAAGAAGTAATATTTGTAGCACTTTGGCAAGAATTAGTTTCATTTTCCACAACTTTCCATTTAAAACTAGGACCAGACCCACCAATAAAATTAGTTGAGTTTTTTGAGGATGATAAATTCACTGTAACATTAACATTCCCTAAATTTTCAAGAAGAAGACCAGACGTAATAGTATTCCAATCAACTCCAGTCATAACTCCTTCTGTATTTAATGTTGCATTTGAAAATGATTCGTTTACATAACCAGCTCCCCAGTTAATACTGTCTATTGAAAAATTAACACTTGCTGCAGATTCAATAGTTAAATTTGCTTTTCCAGTACTTGTCACATAACCTGTTAAATCTTTTACTTTATTGATTGTAATTCCCAAATTAAAAAGTGCAACCCCCACAGTAATAATAGCGAGAATAATAAGAAGATTATTTAATTTCATCTAAACCTCTTTTCTCAGGAGGGGTTTTTATCAATAATTCAATATTTCCTTTATCCCCCAAAGAATTTATTTGATTTGATTCTGATACTTTATCTAAATTTAAATTAAAAGTAATAATCAAAGAACCAACTGATAATATGATAGTTATCATCAACAAAATAAAAACAATTTTTTGATTCACTTTTTAATTAAACTAATAAGATAATATCCCTTTATAAATTTTCTTCTGATATAAAATACTTTATTTTATTCAACTTTAAATCTTTTCAAAACTTCTTCGGGTTTTTTATAATATTCATTTATTACATCCTGAACCTGATTAAAACCAAAAATTTTATTTTCATATAATTTATAAATTAACTGCACCCTCTTTCTAAATTCCAAGTCAAGTTCTTCTATTCTTAAACCATATCTTCTTGCAATTTTCTCGAATATTTTACTATTTTTTTTAAAATAAAATTTGTCATTACGAGGGTCCCAAACAAAAGGAGTGTTTGTTAAAGCAACTCCATCAGAAGTCACATTTATTATTTCAGTAATTTCTTTAAGTTTTCTTGTTTCTTGTTTATTTACAATAGCATGAGTCATAATACAAACACAATCAAGTATATTTATTAGATTAGGAGAAAGTTCAATTGGAGGTGTTTCTAATCTTTTTATAATAGTATCAACAGAATCTGCATGAATAGTACTTATAGAAGAATGCCCTGATGCCATTCCCTGAAATAACACATATGCTTCTTTACCCCTAACTTCTCCAACAATCACATAATCAGGATTTTGCCTAAAAGAACTTTTTAATAAGGTAAACAAATCTATTTCTCCTACTTTTTCTGTTCCAATAGCAGTTCTTACAACACTTGGAAGCCAGTTTTCTCTTGGAAGATTTAGTTCCCTAGTATCTTCAATACTTACAACTCTTGCTTCAGGAGCAATGAAAAAAGTAATTGCATTTAATAAAGTTGTTTTCCCAGAAGCAGTCCCTCCAGTTATCAGAAGATTCATCTTATATTGAATTAACAACCAAAGATATGCTAACATTTCAGGACTTAAAGTATTTAGAGATAATAATTGAAGAGGGGTCCAGGGAGTTTTAGTAAACTTTCTTATTGTAAATGTTGGACCTTTACTAGTAATATCTTTTGTATAAGTTGCATTTACTCTGCTTCCATCAGGCAAATTTCCATCCAAAATAGGTTTAGCATATGAGATATATTTTCCACATCTCTGAGCAAGCTTCTCAACAAAACCCTCAAGTTTATTCATGTCTTTAAATAAAATATTTGTTTTAATATTTCTATAAAATCTATGAACAATATAAATAGGGCTATTGGCCCCATTACACTCAATATCTTCCACAAAATAATCTCTTAAAAAAGGCTCTACTTCATTAAATCCTACAAAATCTCTACAAAGATAATAATATATATTTTTATAGCTCTCATAAGAAAGCTCTATTCCAAGTTCAATTGCTAAAAGTTTAAATCTTTCATCAATATAATTCATTAACTTTTCTTTATCTTTTTTGATTATAGTATCAAAATTAATCATATTTTTCATTGCAAAAATTATCTGCTCCTTATATTTAATTTCATTTTCGTCTAACAAGGGCTCTTCTATTTCATAGATTAATTCATAAATTTTTGGGTCCCAATAAATATGAGCAAAAGCAAAAGGAGCGATTAAACAATATCTTACATTAATTTTTGTTTTATCAATTATTTTTTTTAAAGGAGGAATTTTTGGAGAAAAATCTATAGAAACTCTTTTATAATTTTGTATGCTTATACTTTTGCTAGCCATTTACATTTGATTTATTTTTATACTATATCTATGTCTATAATTGTTTTATTGTTGTTTCTGCCTTTATTTGAAATAAATAATTTATAAGGTGTTGAAGCCTTGCCTATTAATTTTATTTTATCTTCTCCTTGATAAGTAAGATTATATTTGTTATAACTATTTGTTAAAGTTATCTTATTAATTTCTCCTATTTTCTCAGTGTGTAAGATTATCCCCCCATAATAAATATCTTTTCCAGGCTGGCTATAAGCATCACTGCTTTCAATTTCAAAAATAATTTCATCCATCTCTCCATCTATTTTTAAAAATCCTTTTTTTATCCCTAATTCAATTAATCTAGTATTTCCTGCTCCTCCCTGAATAATTGATAAAATAACAGCATTAATATCTTCCATCATACCAATTGATTGTTCAATAATTGCTTTATCTTGGAGTTCTTGTATTTTTGGTTTTGCATAAGCAAGAACTAATCCAATCATAACAAAAGCAATCAAAGTATAAATTACTGTTTCAACCCAAATTTGCCCTCTTTTTTTATTTTTAATCATTCTAACTATTAATTAATTAAATGGATTTGGTTTATAATATTTTTCCTTTAGAAAATTTTATATTTTAAATTTTAAAAAGTGGGGGATTATATAATTATTTTCCTCTTTTTCATTAATTAAAATAAAATAAAAGAAATTTATAAACATATCCAAAATTATAGAAATCCTATGCCAACAATAAACAATTATCAATTTCAGATAATGAATCAGAAGCTTCACATTGTTTTTGACCTATAATTGGTATGATTTTTATTAAATCTGGTTTTTCAGAAAAACCACTTCCTGACATATCAAAAAAATATGTTAAACCACTATTTTTTCCAGGAAGTCTTACCCCTATAGAACCACTAGGATAATTTGTTAAATCAGGTATATTTAATACCTCATTGCTTAGTTTAAAACTTGTTGTTGTCCCCTTTCCAGATACTGCAACAAGAACTTCATCAATTTTTATATCCCCTATATTTATTGAAAATTGTAATTGATTTGAACTGTAATTATAACAAGTATATCTATTATTAATTGTTACTTTCTCAAAAATATCAAAGCAAGATTCAGCACCTTCAAGTTTTTCAGTTATTAAATTATTTACAACAGTCCAGATAATTGCTGTTGTCACCATTACCAATGCTATTAAAATTACAGCAGCAATAACTCCAGACAGCCCTTTTTTCTGAGAAAAAAATATCTTCATTATGTTTCCCTTTTTTATTAATAATTTATCTAATTTCATATCCATGTTGTTTTTCATTACACATAAATGTTCTTTCTCCTTTTTCTGAATTTCCTATTAAAACAGGAATTAATATTATTTTATCTTCATCATTAACTTCACTACTTATATCCCCTGAAAAAGTTTCTCCTTGATTCAAACCTGTTAAAGGCCAATTACTAGATAAATCCATTAAATCTTTTGTTTCATGACTCCCATCTCTAAAAATCTTTATTTTTATTCCGAAAACAGGAATATTTCCAGTATTAGAAATATATAACACCCCCCCTGAATGACTTGTATCTAAACGAACATCATTACAAATAATTTCTATATTTGTCCCTCCAAATTTTGTTATCACCTCTTGAGTCATACCCTTAAACCATAAAAAGATAATTAATCCAATTATAACAACCATTGCAATTAATAATACTGTAGCGATAACTGGAGAAATTGCATTATTATTTAAAATATTTTTTTTACTTCTCCTCTTTTTCATAACCAAACTAAACAAAAAAGGTTTTTAAATATTTCATATCTTAAACTTGGAAAAAAAGCTTAACAATTTATTAGTTCTTTAATTTTTGATTCCCCACAACTCACAAGCCTTTTTTTATTTTCTATTACTTGAAATCTTATAGGTGTAATTTCAATTGAATAAATTTGGTTTGTTAAATTAAATGCGCTAAATTTTTCATCATTTGGCTCCACTACATTCTCAGAATGAACAAATAAAACCGCACTTCCCATTTTAATACCCCCCACAAGATATTTAGACAAATCTACTGTAGCCAAAGTTTGATTGGAGTCATTTGTAGCATGTATAAAATATCCTGCAATATCAAATCTTCCGTTATTTTTTAATGTTAGATTCATTTGAAAATCCCCTCCTCCAATATTTTCACATACAACATCTTTCACAAAAATTGAAACACCCTCAGGACATTCTAAAAGATCTGTTGGAACATAAGTTTTCATCCATTGATAAACAACAACTCCTATAATTACTGCAAAAGTGACTAATAAAACATAACCAATCATTATGCTCACTGCTTTTTTACTTTTTTGTGACATTATGTTTACTCTATAAAATACTAAGAAATAAAAACATTTTAATTAGTAATAACATACTCTTCTCCCTCAATTTCTTGATAGATTACAAAATAAAAATTTTCTCCTGAATTTAATTTAAATTCATATTCAACATCATTGATTATTATTTTTACTTTATTTCCTCTAGGGAAATATTGTGCAGATGTAGGAGATCCTTCAGTTATTTGTAATGGAGATACCCCTCTCCCAACATCGACCTGAATTTCTTCTGTAATTAATTCCTGATATCCTATAACAGTTATGCTTTCAGTATTTCCAAAAATAAAATAAATTTTTTCTACTTCCCCATAATTTGAATATGCTTCAATAAATCCTTCTAAAAGTCTTACCATTTGTACTTCATTAAGAGAACTATATGTTCCATAATCTAAAATTCTCATACTTTCAATTTCCAACTCTTTTCCTAAATCATAAATTTTTGTAGAAGTATTTTTTTTAGAATAATTTGAAATCGCTGCAAACCCAATAGTTATTACTATAATTATAATTGCAGCAAGCAGATAAAATTGTCCTCTTTTATTTCCTTCCCTCATTTTATTATCTAAATTTTTATCAAAAACTTCTTGTCTATCACTATTCTTTAAAAAAATAGGATTTACTTTTGTTTTATATCAATAAATTTATTCTTTATAATCTATAATAGTTTATTAATCTTTCTTCATATTTCAATATGCTTGACTAAATCAAATATATTTTAATTTTAATCTGCCCAAAATTACAGAAGAATTTTTAAATGCTATTTAATTTAAGATATTAAATAAAAAAGGAAGATAATATTAATAAAATAATAATCTTACTCTTGTTTCTGACTTTGTTTATATCTTTAGTATCTGCTGAAATAATAATAAATAAACAACCAGATGAAATTTATAATTTAGGGGATATAATTTCAATGCCTATCACAATAAAATCACTAAATGCAGCATCTGGAAGTTTTCAGATGAATTTAATCTGTGAAGGACATGAATTTAATTTTTATAAGAATGGTGTTGGATTATTAGCAGGCGAAGAAAAAGAAATGAATCCTTCTTTAATTTTAACGAAAAACTTAATAGGAGAACTTAAGGGGCAATGCAAAATAAAAGGAATTTTCAAAGAAGAATATATTCTAACAAATGATTTTATAATCTCAAATTTAATATATATCCAACTAACAACAGAAGAAATAGAATTCAACCCTGGGGAAAATATTTTAATCAAAGGGGGAGCAACAAAAGAAAACAATAATAATGTAAATGGATTCATAAACTTAGAACTTGTTAATAATAATTCTTCAAAAAATATAAATCAATTAGAAACAATAAATAATGGATTTTTTTCGATAAATATATCTCTTCCAAAGGATATTCAAGCAGGGACTTATATAGTAAAATTAACTGCTTATGAAAAAAATTTAGAGGAAATAACAAATAATGGACTTTTCAATTATAATATTTTAATAAAACAGGTTCCCACAAATTTAGAAATAGCATTTGAGAACCAAGAAATAGAGCCAGGAACAAATCTTAGAGTTAAAGCAATTCTTCATGATCAAACAGGTGAAAAAATAGAAGCAAATACAATAATAACTATAAAAAATAAAAATGATAAAATTTTAGAACAGCTTGAAAAACAAACAGACGAGTTTCTGGAATTTCCAATTGCATATGATGAAGAACCTACAGAGTGGACAGTAATAGCAGTCTCAGGAACATTAACAAATGAGGCAACCTTTAAAATAAAAGAAAAAGAAGATATAAAAATAGAATTAATAAATAAAACAGTTATAATAACAAACACTGGAAATGTTTATTATAATAAAACATTATTAATCAAAATTGGAAATGGTTCATCTAATATAGATATAGGTTTAGATGTAAATGAAAATCAAAAATATGTCTTAACTGCCCCAGAAGGAGAATATAACATAGAAATAATAACTGATAATGGAAATAAAATTACAGGCATGGCTGCACTTACTGGAAAATCAATTGATATTAGAAAAGCATCAGGAGGCGTGGCGACAATAGTAAGATATTCTTCTTGGATATTTATTATCATGATTCTTGGATTTGTAACTTTTATGATTTTTAAAAAGGGGTATAGAA
>SDBT01002170.1_pt1 | contig 34968 bp, 54 predicted proteins | sample 2277101 | NCBI WGS metagenome assembly SDBT01 (sample SAMN10404973, study PRJNA504765) | marine sediment metagenome | isolation source: marine sediment core GS10_PC15, 103 cmbsf | place: Arctic Ocean: Southern Knipovich Ridge | collected 2010
GCAAAAAGAAGTGCGGCTCGCGAGGTCAGATTTCTCGGACCCCCCTCTTTTCGAGGGCCCCGCAAAAAGAAGTGCGGCTCGCGAGGTCAGATTTCTCGGACCCCCCTCTTTTCGAGGGCCCCGCAAAAAGAAGTGCGGCTCGCGAGGTCAGATTTCCTGGGACCGAAATTGGAGTGTTGAAATCATTGAGTTTTTCAGGGCCAGAATCGGCCGTATAACAGATGGAGAATGAGAAATGAAACGCACCCTCACGGCCTTGAAGAAGATCTCTAAGAACAGCGCCACCTCGACCACGGGCGGGCGTGTGTTGATCGAACCTCAAAGCACCAAGAGCTTGAAACTCACCGTCGCGGACTTGGTCGTGTACGCCTCGGCGATCGTCGCAGTGAACGACTGCGAGGGCCTGCCCGCGGTCGTGGATCTAGACCGCCTGTTGAAGGCGGTCGGGATCGCGGGCAAAAACCTCTGGATCGAGACGACCGAAGAGGGTGTGCACGTCAAGGGCAGCCGCCGCAACGTGCGCGTGCCGCTCGACGGTGCGCCGGGCGAGTGGCCTGACGCCTCCGAGATCGACGACGACATCATCATAGACATGACCGAGGCCGAGCACGCCGCGTTGGTAGGTTGGTGCCGTGACGCTGCCTCGACCGATCCCGCACGTTCCAACACGCAGGGCGTCTATGTTCAACCGGGTTGGATCGCCGCCACCGATACGCACCGCTTGCATGCGCACCCGTTCGCTGGAACCGTCGTCGATACGCTCGTGCCGTCGATCGCGATCGATACCGTGGCAAAAGTCAAGGGTACCGCCCGTATTGGCAATAGGCATCTCGAGATCGGTGACTTCGATCTAAGGTGGCGCGATGACCACAGCGTGCGCAAGTTCCCCGATTGGGAGCAGTTGGGTTACGACGATCCCGTCGCGGGCGGTTCGTTGGACGTGTCGGTATTGCAGGGGTTCTGCGACGACCTCATCAAACTGACCGGCCGCGGCGCCGCAGTCTTGATCAAGGGCAACGAGTTGACCGGATTCGATTCTGAGAAAGAGTCTGTGTTAACCGAGACCCTTGAACAGCACGGATCAGACAAGTTCGAGTGGTACGGCGACGCGTCGTACTTGCTGGACGCGCTCGAGCCCGACGGCCCGGCCGTGTTCGAGGTCAAGGGGGAGAACTACCCGTTGCAGATCAAGTTCGAGTCGCGGCACTTCGCGCTGGTCATGGGCAAGAGGCAATAATGGGACGCAACGACGCCATCATCGACGGTGTGATCCCGGTGCGGGGCATGTACCTGATCAACTACTACAAGATCAAGACGTATGGCCGCGTCACGCACGTGAACAGCGAGGGGACCTTGTTCTGGTTCAGCAACGAATCGGGCGCCGTCATACGATCACCCGACCCCTATCGTATGGCCACGAACGGCATCGAGTACAGCGCGCAGCCCCTGCCCGATTACACACCGTGCAAGGGCTGGCCGTTCATCGAGAAGCATCCTGATCGCGAATCTTGTAATTTGGGGTTCAACGCCTTGCGCGAGGCCGCGCTACTCGCCGCGGAGTTAGGGCGTTACAAACGAGCGGCGTTGCTGTTCCGGGCCGCGGGGCTTGACGAGGCCGCCGACTTGTGTGTGCGGGGTGGAGCATGATCACGCAGGTCGACGTGTACCGTAGCCTGCACCGTAAAGTATGGTCGGTACGCGACCGAGCGACGGAGCTCATAGAGTATCGCGACACCCTCGTTATGCGTGGCGTTGAGTTCGTCGTCCAACCCGACGGCCACAAGCGCGCGTTGCGTGAAGGAAAGAAGAACGTGCACGCATTCGCGCGCGGTGAGATCATGCGAACGGTGCCACGCGTCGAGCGCGGGCGAGGGTGGTTGCGCGTCTGGTACGACTTGAAACGCGGTTGTTTCTGGGCCACCACGAACGGGCAGACGGTCATGAGTTTGAACGAGGTATCATGGGTCGTGTTCGATGATGAAGGGGGTGCATGGGTGCGAATACAAGATCTCGAAGATGGGAAGGATTTCCAACAGGCCGCGGTCTACACAGCTGAGACCGCGGCGGGGTCGCTCAGGGACGAGCTCAGGTTCGACACCGTGGACGAGTGTCAGATATGGCTGACGCTGATCACGGTCGAGCCCTGGTTTGTGAGCGTGTGGGGCCCGAACATTCACGTGCGGGTTGAGCAAGGACCCGGGCAGACACACGCGCTCGGGTGGCGCGAGGACCCTAGCACGTGTTGCATGAAGGTGCCGAAGCACCTGCACATGCCGTCGATATTACTGCACGAGCTGGCGCACGGCCTTGAGCCGCTCGACGAGCACGGCCCCATGTTCGCGCGCACGTTGCTGTTCCTGTTCGAGCAGGTCCTCGGGCCCGCGAAGCGCGACCGCTTGACCGAGGAGTTCGAGAACCACAAGGTGGTCGTCGGGCCGCCACCCGGTCGCTAGAAAGTTGCGAACTTCGTTGCGGAGTTCAGGGAATTTGTGTCGCGGCAAGGACGAGTAATCAACCACTTACGGCACAAAGTGACATGGCACGGACCCTGCAATACATATAGACATGAACACGACGAAAAAACCCTGGGGAAGAATTGAAGATTCGGCCGCGGCGATCGTATGGGATGTTCTCACTACTCGCTTCGATGATATAGAAGCCGATCGCAGGTTCAACTGGCATGTAGCTTGCGGAGTTTTTCGTGGATGGCATGCAGATCTTGATCAACGAGATGATGAAACATACTGGGAAGCCGTGTTGAGGAATATCTCATGAACGATCTACTGACACAATTCGAGACCCTGTTCACGGACCTGCTCAAGGTCGACGTCGAGTGCGAGACCGACGCCCACTTCAACGGCCTGTCCGTCTTCGGCGCGCAGTTCGACATCGAGCGGGTGCGCGGCGCCATGGTCCACGCGGGCTACGAGGTCGTGGCCTCGGTGCACGACGACGGCGAGATGATCGAGGTGTACGCATGAGCAAGATCACCATCGCGGTACCCGACGACGGCAGCACCGACGCAGAAGAAGCTTGCGGGAAGTCCAAGACGCGGTTGTCGATGATCGTCGACTTCCTCGTCAAGACCCCGGACGACTACAAGTCCGCGGTCGAGACCGCCGTCTTCATCCGGCGCGAGTCGAAGCGCTTGAAAGAGGTACGCGATCACATCCTGACGCCCCTGAAAGAGGCGGTGAAGAGGATCAACGCCCTGTTCGCTCCCGCGATCAAGGACTACGACACGTGCGAGAATCACATCAAAAACCAGTTGGTCGGCTACCGCGAGTACTCGCGCGAGGCCATCGCCGCGTGGTCGGACCAACTCTCTAAGACGAAGGACGCGGCCGTCAAGGAACGCCTCGTTGCCGAGTACATGCCCTCGGTCGAGGTCCCCGACGTCAAGGGCATCCAGATCCGCCACAAGAAAGTCGTGCACATCACGATGGCGTCCGACGTGCCGCAGCAGTACTGGCAACTCAACATGGACCACATCGAACAAGAACTGAAGTTAGGCGGGACCGTGCCCGGCGCCGAGTTGATCGAAGAGGAGACGATCGCGATCTACGAGGGGGACGCGGAGTGAAAAATGAACACCTCAGGATCGCGCTCGAGCGCCTGGCCGTGTTGCTGGAGCGGGTCGCGCGGACGGCCGATACGCCCGCGGAATCGTTGGGGGATTGCCACCTTCTGAGCTGGCGGCCCACATGCGGTGGCCCGACGGGGCGCTTGATCCCCCGCCACCCCAATCTTGATGAGGTAGATGTATGGACACGGTATCAATGATGCGATTCTGCGGGGCTGTCGTCGTGCTCATGGCGTTGTTCTTCTCCATTCGAGCCGACACCCAGAGCAGGTTCACTGATGCCCGTAGGATCGATCTCAGCCTCCGGTTCATCAAATACGAGTCGTGGGCCGCAGGGCACCAATCTGACATCATGCGCAGCATCGAGGCCCGGGAACTAGGGTGTGGGAGCTCGAAGAGATGACCACCCTATTCTACGCGGTCTTGATCCTGGCCGGGGTCTTGCTGTTGGCAGACGCCTAGATCACGAGTTGGCGGTGGAGGTAGCTGATGCCCTCGAGCAACAGCTCGTTCGACAGCGCCGCGCGGAATTCCTTGATCTCGAACAGGTCACCGGGACACCGTTTGTTTGGGTCCCCCGACCCGCCGGGGAGCTCGTCATGTGCGCGGAAAGCCGCAGCCCCCAGGCTGAGTCCGCGGGCCAGCACCGAGCACAGCCACAACCCCGCCTCACGCTGCAACGCGGTGGGAGGATGCACGCGGAAATCACCGTGGAACGCGATGCCTGTAGCCTGATTGTTCCAGCGACGAGCGTGGCGCCCCACATCGGACAGGGGCAGAGCCTGCTGGATGCAGCCGTCGGGGAACACGAAGAACGTGTACGGGACTTCGCCACCGGTCCATCGCGCGACCTCGGGGTCACTGATGAAGCGTTTGCAGATGGTCGGCGCGTCGTGCCCGAGGGACGCGCCGACGCGGTGGATCGCCACTGTGTCGACCACGTTCAGTAACCGGTCATGCGGTTTGCCGTCGTCGCATTCCGCGATCACGTCTTCTACTTGAAAACTCACAACTCTATGCCGCTGAGTGGTTTCGGTTTACGCATCGCGCACAGGTTCCATTTCTCGAGTTCGATGCACACGGGCGCCTCTCGCGGTACGTTACCGACCTCCAACAATTGACCGTCTTCTGCGTGTGATGGGTCAGGCGTATATAAGACCGCGTCCGAACCTATGACGATCGCGCGGAATGTGGAACCCTTGAACGACACGCGCACGTAAGGCGCGATGGACTTCTTCGGCGCCTTGATGGCTGTGCCCGTCATGGCGACTGAGAGGGCTGCCACGAATGCGATGAGGTACTTCATGATACGTGTCCGGAACCTGCGTTGCGCAATGCGGCCATGGCGCTGTTAATGGTGACGGTCGGGTACTGTCCCCCGGGACTGTTTTCCAAGTAATCTAACAACCATGCCCGTGTATCTTCAGCGATGAAATAGACCTTGATCCCCTTAGGCTTGGACCGGGACTTGGTCTTGGTCTTCTTTGTAACCTTTTTCTTTTTGGCTGCCACTTCGATCTCCTACATTTAGGGTTCTGTGCGGAGGTCACCGCCTTGGTTCGCGAGGAAATTATTCATCGGTGTCTTGTCGAGCAACGCCTGAACTGCCGCTGTCGAGAAGTCTATATTCGAAAAGACCTTCGTTTTGCCGTCGAGTTTCGTGATGACTGTTCGTTCTTTGTCGATCACCACAGTGACCTTCGGTCCGAGCCATCCCCCTGGTGTGCCGTCGTGCATCTCGTAGATGATGATGACGTGCTCGCCCTTGGCGTTGAATGTCCGAGATGAAAATCGGAGCTCGTCACCGTGATTCTCGCTAACGGTGAAATCGCCTTGAAGAGTGATGTCAGCCATTGTCGCTTTCCTTTATACCCACGCCGGCAACCAGTGATCGGTGCCGCTGATTTTGATTTTGAGCCAAGTCGCCTGCGCGGCCACGGTCGGCCCGGTCCCGCCAATAGTTCCAAATGTCGGAGCGGCCCCACCACCCAGTGCATCGAGAGTTGTGAAGTCTACGACGCCCGTGCCGTGCACCGACCACTTCTCTCCGGCGGCTTTATTACGGATAGAAATGAGCTTAGACCCCGGGGTGGTCATTTCCTGTGCGCCATCGAAGGTGAAGTTTACTGCGGTAGCGTCGTCGAGATCATCGGCCACGAGTTCAAAAGGTGCATTTGAGGCTAACCTAAGCAACGCTCCAGTGAGAACCCTGATCAAATTAACGCTGGAGCCGCTCCCTCCGAACATCAGGTTACCGAGCCGATGAGGTGTAGCGCCTATGGCAATCGCTTGGATAATGCCCGTGTCAGTGACAGTCACCGAGGAATCTTGCAGGAGCTTTCCGGTTAGGCCGTCAAACCGCGCGATACCGTTATCTGTGGATGCCCCGGGGCCTACGACATCCCCTGTGCCGCCCGCAGTGATCTCGACGACGTCACCATTCACCACAACGGTTGTACCACTCAGCCCTACCAACGTCCTGAAATTGAGCGCGACCCCCGTTTTGTCACGAAAAACCCCGGCGCCTGCACCGACGTTGGCGCCCGTGTTGATCTCGCCGCCAGCGCCGCCGCTTATTTCGACGACATCGCCGTTCTCGGCAACCGTGATGCTTCCGAGCCCCGAGATGGTGCGGAAGTTGAGGACCGCGGCTGTCTTGTCACGAAAAACTTCTGCGTCCCCACCGCCTACGTTCGCGACGGTGTTAGCCTCGCCACTGCCCGCGGCCACAGACAAGACTAGTTCTTGACCCGCCGCAGTCAGTGTGAGGGTACTAGGAATCGTTGATAGGATTAGATCAGCCACGAGTTAACTAATTCGTTCCTGGACTTCGATGTTGAACTTCTTCGTGGTCTCGTCACCCGTCGCACCGTTGTCGAGCGTGATCTCGGCGCGGTGCTCGCCTCCGAGCAGGTCCCCGGCCACCCACTGGATCTCGGCCAGGCCGCCGACACCGTTAGTAATCACGGCCACCTTGGTCAACACATCGGCCGCGCGACGCATGCGCAAGGTGATAACCCAGCCCGTGATGTCGACGGCTGTTCCATCGGATGCGACCGAGATCTTGAGGACGGGCTTGATGTCGCCCTCGCTCCAGATGTGTGGGTGCGATTCTATGTTCATGCGCTGTCACCGTCGCCGATCTCCACCGCGGTCCCGGTCTTGGCGTGGCCGTTGGCGGCGCGGAGTCGTTCGAGCACTTGGCCCTGGATCTTGGAGTTCTCCTCGATCACCTCGGAGCAGTGCTGCGCGACCTTGCTCGCGTCGTCGACCATGGTCCTGATCGACTTGAAGACGAAACGCAGGAAGCCGAGGAACGCGAAGACGAGTATCACCAGCACGGTCAGTGACGGTGTCTGTGGATTTGCTAAGATCTCCCACATCGTCTACCACTCCCACCTGATGCCAACCGCGGCGCCGACCTCGGGCGTACGAGTCTTGAAGTCGTAACCGCCCCACGTCCTGGCGAAGGCGGCCGCGGTGTTGTTGAACCGCTTTCGATACTCTAGCACACCTCGCACACTGGAGGTCGTGACCTCCCCTCCGAGAACCACCTCGTTGTCTTCGACGCCCGCCGCCGTGTCAAGGCTGTCGTCGAGGCGGGCGATTAAGGGTTTATTTTCGTGTCCTTGACCGCGGCCTCGACTTTCGATTCGAGGAATTTGTCGACGCGGACGTCGCCGCCGAGCACCTCGTACAGAACGTCGAGGCCCGCGGGGCCGATCAGATCTCGTGCTTTGTCCACGGCGAGCTTCTTGGCCTTGGTCCGCTCTTCGGGCGTCAATTTGCTGTCAGCCGCGCCTTCTTTGATCGCGTCTACGTAGGTCTGCCCGATGTCGCGCACGGCCGTGTAAACCGCGTCGGTCGCGCGCAACACGACCTTTTCGACGTAACCATGTTTCTCCCCATCGATCTTGGCGTCGAGCCACTCTTTGAGTTTCGGCAACAGGTAGCGCCCCGTCACCAGCAAGAGGCCCGTCCACACGAACGGCAACAAGTCAAATGCGAAATCTTTCCAGTCCATTATTCGATGCTCCCTTCCAAAAGTCCAAGATTCTGAAGTTCTTCTAGAATAGTTTCTTCAAGACGGTCCCACGCTGCGGGGTCTCGTAGATACGCCGCTGCGCTGCCCATGATATCTCTTGCAGGTCCGGGTCCCACCACAGCACCGCTCGAGTCCAACCAGACGGTCTTGACCTGCACGATTATGCCGTTACCTTTGAGCGCCAGCCCCCGCAATTGGATGGAGTCGATGACGAGGTGATCGGGTAATCCTGTCGGTGGGGGTATTATAGTGGGTCTGAATTTCCTAGCCAATGTCGAAATCCCTCCGCTTTGTGGCCCTCAAGTAAGTGAACGCGTTAGCCGTAGTACCTGCCAATATATCGTAGTCACTGTCATCGGATGCGACAAATAATTCGATGAAGTCGTCAACGTCGAGCCAGCCCATCCATTTCAAAGACACGGTCGGGTTCGCGGTAGTGATCGCGCCCGAAGCGGTCCCCTCGCTCAAGTCAAAAGTGGAGTTGAGTCGCATGAAGCTGTTGAACGACGCGTTGGTAGGGGTAGAGATGCGATCGGGGGCTACTTGAGCCTCTAGAAAATACAACCCGGCTTTCTGTATGGCCACCCGATTGTTGAAGATGTCGGCGAAGACATCGCCCATCGTGACTCTGGAGCGCGGGCCAAGGTCGGCGCCCGCATCTCCGGAGCTCCCCCTGACTACCTCGAGAGCGACCTTCGTGAGTGCCGTAGTGCTGATCGTCTGATCCGAGATCAACGTCATGTGAACCGTGGAGAACGTCTCTAATTCTGAGATGACCTCCCACCGGGTGTCGAGCATCCCGCCGGCTCGTAATCGATCGTTGATGTCGTTTTGATTCAACGCGGAGGTGTAGAAAACGAAATTGTCGAGAAGTCCAATCATGGGATTGCCGAGACCCGTGATGTTCGATCCGATCGAGACGTCGTCCGCGTCGAACGCAGTGGTTCCGCCGCCTGACGTCGTCGCGATAGTCGCGAGTAATTTACCGTTCGCGTAAATCTTGACGTCGACGTTCGCGGTCCACACGATGTGCATGAGCATCCAACCGCCGGACTGGAACGTCGACTTGACCGCGGCCGCTCCTGAATTATAGGTAGTCCCATTGATTATGATGTCGAGCGTGGACGACTTGTGCGTGCCCGTGGAGAACCTGATCCGCAATTCAGATGAGCCGCCCGAATCGTGGATCTCGAAAATCGTGTTGGGGTTCGCGTCCCCAGTGAAATTTATCCAGGTCTCTAAGGTGAACGTCGAAACGGAGAGGTCGCCGAGTACGCTCGTGATCCTGAACTGTTCACCGCTCACAGTGAAGTTGCGGGATTTCCCGCCGTCGTTGATGGCGGGGGTCCTACTCCCGGGCGTGCCCGTACTGTTGTCATCGAAGTCGTTCCCGTTGGGAGACTCGTCGGGCTCGGTCGATCCTGCCAAGTCCATCTTCAGGAAGAACAACGGCGAGTCCGCGAGCACGATCTCGTCAGACGTTACCGCCCACCGCCGGATGGTCTTACCAACATTGACGCCGAGCGGGCGATAGAGCACCATTTGCCCCGCCTCGTCGAAAGATCGACTCGTAGGATCGGGTAGTGTGGTCTCGATCGGGCCCGGGAATGCTTTAGTGAGGCGTCCCAGCAAGCCCACCTTCTCTTGCAAGTCGATGACACCGCCCGATATGATGGCGCCGCCGCTGGCGATGGCCTTGGCGATGATGTACCCGAACGGCGACATGATAGGTTCTGCACCACCCGTGGCCACGGTGAACCTCACGTAAGCCACGCGCTCGGCATCGAAGTACACGAACGTGTCTTTGGCGTCCGGCACCGCCAACACACGCGAGGGTGTGTCAACGAACACGGACGAGTCCTTATAAACTGCCGTACCTATGGTGAGATTCAAAGAAGCAGCGCTGAGTGCGGCAGTCGAGGTGGATACGTCGTCCATGAATAAGTCATCAGTCATCGCCACGGCGATGAGATCCCCCTGACCCCACCACTTCTTTTTGCCGACAACGACGACGTCACCAAGGGGTACGTTGGTGGTGTCGCGTACGAACAGCAACTCCACACCGTTGTTCAACGAGACAGATTTACCTATGACCTTGAACGCGATCGTGCCGTCGCTGCCGTTCGTAGCTTGTGCCAGGTACTGGTCTGTGACGATCCCCATAACGCTGCCGATGGGGCGGAACGCGTGTGCCAAAGACAAGTTCTTTATCGACACAATCGGTGCGCCTCTGCCAAACCTATTGATACCTGCTTCTATGGCGCGCACCGCGAGGGTTATGTCGATGACGTTCGAACCGCGCGGGTGGGGTACTCCGGGGTTGACGGTGCCGAACTGAGCTCGCGCGTGTATGGTCCACCGCACCCGCGCGTAAGTCATGTTCGGGATGGTGTCGCCCGTGTCTGCATTCTGAGGTCCGTCAAAGAACTCCACATTGGTGTCCTCCAACGCCGCGCGGATGCTGATGATCTCTATGCCCGCGCTACCCTCGATCATGAAGTACGCGAGTCGAGTAGTCAACAACGGCCAGTTACCGGCCTCCACGCCGTTCTTGCGCCTCCCCGCGAAACTGTCGACGTGACCGTCCCGTGTGAAAAACACATCCCCCGGGCCGAGCGCGTCACTTATGGCACCGTCGACCCCAGATATCGCGCCGACCCACTTCATCTCTAACGTGTCGTCTTTGAAACGACGACGCGCCGCCGCGTTGTCGTGGGCCCACCTCGCGGCTTCGTCATCGTTCCCGCGCGTGAACCTGTGCAAGAACTCGGAGGGTTCCCTTCCCGACGCCTCCCTCCCCGTGTCGTAGCTGCCGGGATCACCGCGTTGAGTACCGCCCGCACTACCCGAGCTCCCCATCCAACTGAACAGGGCCGTGTAACGCGTGGTCAAGTTCTCGGTCGTGGTCCCCTGATCGTAATCTGAGGGTGCGAAGTCTGGCCCCTCCACGATCGTGTCACCGATTGTCCCGCCGGGGGACATGTCAACAGGCGTGATCTCCCCATTCTCGAACGGGACCCACGCGAAGGCCGTGTGCATGGACAACTCTTTCAGCAGGCCGCTAACTTTCGCACCGTCACGTACTCGCCTGTCAGCTTTTGTGATACCGCCGTGGATCGCGCGTACCACACCCCAGTGACCGATGTCGACATTCACGGCGTTGTCAGGATCGAATTTGGTGAGCGACACGAGGGAGTCACCCAAACGTGCACCGTCTTCTTGGATCAAACGGCGCGCGATCTGGAATGGATGTTCCCGCGTAACCGTCCCGAGGTCATTCACCTCGGATGTTCGCAGTGCTTCTTGCGCGCCGACTATCAGAAATCCGACTCGACCCAACTCAGAGTACACATCTTCGAGGACGCCACCCCATATGGGCTCGTAGTCTGCACGCAACAGGCCAACGAACCCGATGAAGAAATGTACTTCCTTACCTTCCCATCCACCTAACGCGACCAATGCGCGCACTTCATCTTGAGAGAGATCATCATCACTGCTGAGCCAGATCGTGTACTCCGACGTGGCGTCGACCTCGTATGTTTTGGGGTCGACGAACACACCGAAAGAATCTTGTTCTTCTGAGTGCACGAACGGCAAGTACTGATCACCGGTCTCGATCGTCAACTCGCGTGCCGCGGGGAAGTTGGAGACGTACCTGCGCAAATCACCACCACCGTCGAGATCTAGATCCAGTTCAGCCAGTAGCGCGGGTGATTCACCACGCTCAGCCGCCAGCAACCAAGCTTCAGAAGCCACTACGGTCCCACCTCGTTGGAGAAGAATTGCTCTTGTTCAATGGCTTCGATGCGCCACGTGCGTCCGACATCGACGACGCCCGCAATTGGTCCGAACAACTCACGATCCAGGACGGGGTGCGCGAGCATCACGAGCCCTTCGCGTTCGAGGGTGGTCGGGTTGAAGAACACCGTGAGGCGCTTGCTGAACTCTTCACTGTCTCGCCATAGATTTTGAATGAGGTCGACGTCCGCTTGCGATTCCGTCAGCCACTCCCAAGCGATCATTCGCTGGCCTCGAGCCGACACGTAGCGGCTCGTGTTTTCCACAGGGCCGAGGTCGTTGACCACGGAACGCTCCATGGACGGGTCGAGCGGTGCGCGAGGCCGGGCCCAGAACTGACGCCTACGCATGAGCCATATGTCACCGATCTCGGGCCTCGTCGAAGAACCGCCCGCGAACGTAATACGAGCGAACTCCGCACCCGTCACTCGATCTTGAGATCCGCCACCGCCACCGCCGGTGTCGTTGAGATCCCACTGCACAAGTCGTTGCGTCTCGGCCGCGCCCATGCTGAACGTCGCGACACCAACCTGTGGATCCGTAGTAAACAGGGAATTGTCCGCCAGATCGAAACTGATCGTGTACGAGGACAAGTTCAAGTGGTCCCAGATCATGATGCCGTCGAACTCTTTGACGTGCGTACCCAAATGGATCAACAGCGTGTGATCCGTGCCCGCGTTCAGTGGTCGTGTGCGCACACCCGCGCGACGATCGGCGATGCGCCGCACGGGGAAGAGGGGGTCGGTGTTGGCAGTCCCCGGCCACACGCCCGCGGTACCCGTCACCCATTTCAAAGGGGTGCCGCCCGTGAGCTGCACGAGGTCTGTGACACTGGACCCGACAATGATGGGGAAGTCGGCGGCACGGTCGGCGACCTCACCCGCGGGGACTGCTACTGAGGTGCGCGCCATTATGACCTCCTACTGCGGCGAATTTCTGCACGCACGCCGCCCGTCCTCAGCCCGCGGCGCAGCGCGGCGCGCGAGGTCGGGATCATCTGATTGAAGTTCTCAGTGATTACAGCGTTGTCGCCTCTGGTACGCCTGCGATCTCGCGCAACTTCAGTACGACTTTGTACACGCTCACCTGTCTGCAACACCGCGACACCCTCATCAGGGCGTTGTCCAGGAAGTCTAAACAAATCTCGGGACGTCAGTACCTCACTACCGGTGTGGAAACTGCCCAACTGCCCGAGCACCGCGGCCGTGATCGCCGCCATCGCTGCGATAGCAAGTGCGGGGCCGACTACAGGAATACCTGCCTGCGACTTCGCGGCCTCGGCACCTGCTGTCAACGCGGCGGCCGTGATCTGTTTGATCGCGATCTGTGCGATCACCCTCAACGCAGTACCGAGCAGAGACTTTAGCGCGTCTTCTCCCGACAATGTACCTTCAACGAGTTGCCCCAACGCGTTGCCGAAAGCAACACCCATGGTGCCCGCTAAGTTGATCGCCTCCATTTGGCGCATGTTCGCTGACGTAATCGCGGCTTCCACATCACGACCAGACTGCGCACCCGCCTCACCGGTCATCGCGGCCATCGCGCCGAACGCGGGACCGAGATTGATGTAAGCTTCGAGGTTACGTTTCGCCCCATCGATACTATCAGCCAGCCCGTTAAAATCGGCTGCCGCACCCCTGGCGCCGTCACCGAGGACTTTGATGTCCTTGGCGCGTTCCTTGGCGCGTTCCCCAAAATCCTTAATCGCTTTGTCCGTGGTCTTTATGGCTTTTGCCATCTTGGCCATCGAGTCTATGTTGTCGTTTGAGCTGTCGGCGAACACCTCCGCGGTGTCCCTCACCTTGTCTCCAAATCCTTCTACGGAGTCTTCTGCGCTTTTGAAAGCCGCTGCTATCTTTTTGGCCCCCAGTGCTTCAGCTACTTTACGAAATTCTTGAAGAGTCGATCCCACTACACGGATGATGCCTTCAAACGCTTTTACCAGAATCGCGACTAGTCCGTTTCCTATGGCTCCTAAAGCATTCAACGCGATCCCAGCGGCACTCACGACCACAGTCAACACACGTGTTGCTGTTATCGCATTTTCGATGCCGTCTCTAGTGAAACTCTGCATGCCGTCGCGATTCTCAGCAATCGTCTCTGTTAAACCGAACACCGTCTCTTCAAGTTCCTCCAACACCGCGTTCAATTCTTTGCTGCGGGTGAATATGAAACCTGTCTCTTTGACGACGTCGCCCATAGTCGCCTGCAAAATGTTGAGGCGGCCCGTGTAGTTCTGAGCCGCCGCGACTGCCGCGTCGCCGAACTGCTTATTTAACTCCGCGAGTATCTGTTCTGTCGTCAACGCGCCTTCCTTGACACCTTTCAATGCAGGCACATAGCGCCCGAGCGCGGCGATGTTACCCCCGAGGCCTTGACTGACCAGACGCATGGACGAACTCAAATTTCCTTTGAGTACCGTGGCCATGGCTGCGGCGGATTTCACAGCGCTTTCCAGACTATCGCCCGTTAACCCGAACGCAGCACCCAAAGCCTGCGCTTCGAGTGTCTCCACATCGCTGATACCCGTGAGACGCTGCAACGAACTAGCGAATTGTTCAGCGCGTTCGATCGCGGCGTCAAAGTCTTCGACACCCGCGGCACGCAACGTAGCGCCTAGAGTCGTGAGCGCGACGTCGTAAGCGCCCGCGGCTTTGGTGGATTTGATGAAAGCGGCGGTGGCCGCGGCGATCCCTGCAGCCACAACACCCACCATCAGCTTGCCGACATTTTTCGCCGTCTTTCCCAGATTGTCCATGCTCTGTTTGTTGTTACGGCTCGAGCTGTCGAGGTCGTCCATCGCGTCCTTGGCAGACGCAACATCAGAATCGAAACCCCCTTTATCGAGTTTCAACTCCAACACCAATGTCGCGATGGTGGCCATCTACCTATCCGTGTCCCATTCCTTGAGGCCCAACAGAGCCTCTTGTGCGAGTGTGCGGTCCTCTTTCTCAACCGCTGCGTTTTCTCTCATGATCTTGAAATACAACAACCACGTTATATACTGCTTGGACGAGATCGATTTCAAGAATTTGCCGACATCGGGTTCACCAAAGCGGTCGGCCATCGCCATCTGGGCTAGCCGCTCGGGGCGGCTTCGGAGTTTCCCTCCAATTCCTTGACGTCGGCCTCACCGATCCCGTTCAATCTCTTGGCCACCTCGAACACACGATCGACGGCCTTGGCGCTCTTGGCCCCGAGCACGTCGATGTCGTCCTGCGTGAACAACTTGTTGTCGTCCTCGTCGACGATAGTCGCCGCACAGAGTCGCGCGCGGATGGTCTCGCGGAGGGTCTCCACTTTGCCGTTTTCGCGCTCTACCGTGATGGACTTCTCGAACGCGTCTCGTTCGTTCGCCGAAATGGTCGCGACGCGAACGTCCCCACCCCACTCGGGAACGGGGACGTCTTCGTGTTTGAAATCGTCGGCGTCGATAATTTGCTGCCGATTCAGGATCAACTCACACCTCACTTGTTAGATCAGTAATAATTCACTGATCAGTAATTACTAGGCTTCAGCACGTACCAGGTCGCCCGCGTTCGTGACGCCGAGCGTGGCCTTGACCAACTCGCCGCCAGAGCCGCCGAGCGGGGGCCAGTCCTTGATCAGACCCGTGCCCGTGAACGTCGGATTCGTCGCGGAGACCGCCAACGAGGTGGCCTTTAAGACGACCACCACTGTCGTGCCCACCAACGGGAAGATGATCGCGTCGACGCCCACAGCGTCCTGACGAAACTCGACCTCGATGGCCCACGCCTTCAACGTTCCGATATCGATGAGCGAATTTTTACCCATGGTGAAGTTGTCTTCGGACTCGGACCCGTACGTCAACCGCAACGAGCGCACGAATGCACTGAGGTCGTTACCGTCGACTACAACATCTGCATCTTTGAGGATGATCTCGGCCATTGTTCTTTGCTCCTATACCTGGATTCCGATGCCCACGAACAGCGTGAACGACGGCCCGGCACCTCCGATTGTCGCGGCGATCCTCCACCAATCATCGGTGATAGGACCCGCCACGGGGGTGATGATCTGCGCACCTTGCGCGACCGCTTGCGTAAAACTAGCTTGTACTACAGGGGAAGGAAAGCCCGACGCGTTGTCGGATTCGATGTCGACATCAAGCGTGGGTGATCCACCTGACGCAGCGAGCACTTGCATGACCGCGAACAACCTCTGCCCTGCCGCCACTGCACCGACTTGGCGAGCAACACCGTTGAACGTCGCGGTGCGCGCGGTCTCCCGATCGTGCAATACAGTCGCGCGGACGAGGTCTTCATCCGACAACGAACCACCGAGAGTAGCCCACGCCAGACGCGCACCAGGCGCGCTAGCCAATGGGTCGTACTGACCCTGCAAAACCTTGGCGAAGTACGAGTCGGCGTCACCGTCGTCGCCACGCGCGGCGAACGTAGCGATGGTGTCCTTGAGCCCGACCTTGGGGAATAATACCGCGTCGGTCGACCCTGCACCGACTTGCCACAACACCATCGCCGAGAAGCGAAAACGCTTCAACGTGCCCACGTCGATGTTCGTGTTGCTGCCCATGGTGAAGCGATCTTCAACTTCTGTGCCGTACTCCAACGCCAGGCGGTTCAAATCGGCCGAGAAGTCGTTCCCGTCGATGTAGATCTTCGCGTCTTTGAGGATGATTTCGGCCATCTAGATCGTCTCCAAAAGCATGAAGGGTGTCACGACTTCCCATCGAGATCGAGCCGCGTCCGACAGTTTGCGGGGACCTGACGTGCCGTCGAAGTGCACGTCGCTCGCCGCCGTCGGCAACGTCTTGCGACTGAACACCCCAGCAACCTCGTCACGTCGAGCGTAGGCGTCACCGTCACCGCTACCCGAAGGTAGGTTCAACTCCACGACGACGTCACCTCTGTGTAGTGTCTCACTCATGGTCTCGATCTGCCCCTTACTCCATCTGATCTTGAGGGCCACCCAACCCGTACCGTCGACGGGCGGACTGAATTGCACGTTATCGAACGCGATCGGCAATGCCGTGAACCCCGTATCGAAGGCTTCGGCGATCGCTTTCCTGACCGCTTCACTATTCGCTGCCGCCACTTAACACGTCCTCCACCAATCCCTCGAATTCTGATTCCAACGGGGCCACTATCCCGTCGGGTGCTTGCGGACTACGGCCCGCCTCGAGCGGGCCGCTGTAAGGCGTGTTGTTGTCGAAGTACAACTCGCCACCTGCGAACAACTCCGCGGCGCGCCCTTCGGCTTCTGCGTCTGTGCGCGAGATCGGGTTCGACGCGCCCTCGACGAACTCACCCGACGGCGACCCTGGCTGCACCCGCCAGTTAGCCCGGAACTGTCCCGTCTTCACGGGGGACTGATCCACGAGACGCACTGCGACCTCGCCCGCGACCTTGGCCACGGCTTCGTTGACTATCTCGGGGACGATCGCGTTCAGGCCCCTCTCAAAATCATCGGCTAGACCCAAGGCCTGCCCCCTTCCGCGCGGCGACGTTGTGCCACATGATCACACCGCCGACTTTCAGAGGTTCTGAAAAAACAATCTCGAGGATCTCGTCGTCGTCAAACCGCACACGATCACCCACTGTCGGTACCACACCGGTAGGCATGAAGAAATCAGGCATCGCCAAGCGGACGTCGGTGTCCTTGATCGGTTCCCGCAACTCCTGTTTGACGAACGAGCCCACCACGGTCCCGTGGATGCAGTGATCTTTCGAGGTCTCTGTCGCGTCACCCGTGGCAGTTGAGTAATCCGCGCGCTTCACCTTGCGCAAGAACACGTCCTGCCCGCCGAATTGGCGCGAGGCCTTCGCCACCGTCCGCCTAATTTTCTTGAACCTACTCATCTATGCTCGCTCCAACTTGATCTCGCTCCGACCCGTGCGTAAGAACAAACGCAACTCTCGCATCACTGCGTCGGGCAAATCGTCCGCCTTCTTCGCGTGCCTCGGGGTGATCGACAGAGGTCCGACACTCAATGATGCGACATCTTCGAATCCTTCGAGCCCCCCACCTAAGAGTTTCAACGCGAGCTCCATCTGCGCGCGTTTGACGAACTCGGGGATGATATCGTCGTCGATGAAACGATCCTCTCTGTCCGAGAGTCCCGCCCGGGGCCACGCCAACAACTGATCTATGTCTGTGATCGCGCCGTGGTAGTCCTCCTCGTTCAACCGTCGAGCCGCCATGATCAACGACCCAATGCGGTCGTTCTCCGCGGCAGACTCCCAATCCTGCGACTCGATGCGGTCGTCGAAGTACGATGCAGCCTCTTGCAAGGTCACGTAGCTGTTCGACGTCGAACCGCTCACAGTGGTGACGAGGTTGCTGGCCATCTACTTCTAGGTGCCCACCGCGACCCATGCGATGACTTCGGCCGAGTCCGTCGACGCCACCAAGGTCGGGTCGGTGCCGTCATGCTTCCACGCGTGGATGTCTAGACTGCCGCCCGAGGCCGCCCAGTTGGTACTCACTGCAACGGGGTCGTCACCGAGTGCCGTGGCCGATTTGATACACGCGACGGCCGATACAATTGTGGTCAGCCCTGTGGCCACCGTTGTGGGGTTGCCACCGTCGAGTGTAACCACCCCGCTCACGATTCGGAAACCATCGGCAGTGCCGAGCACTTCTACATGCACGCCCCCTGCACGGGGGTCGTTACCGGTCGGGTACATTCTTCGATCCATTTTGTGCTCCCTGATTCGATGATCGAACCGTTACACGTTGCTACCGAATAATCAGGCTACCGAATAATCGGAAGCAACTAGTAACTTTTCGACTACTTCGCGGAGTCCTCGGACGGGACACCCGTGGGCTTGCCGCTGCCGTCACCCGCCACCTCGGTGGCTCGGGCCGAGATCGCCTCTTGCACCTTCTCGCGAGTCTCGTTCTCGTAAGCCTTCTCGAGCGCGGGGTAGTCCTCGCTCTCTGCGACGGCCTTCAATGCGTCGGCCTCGTCGAGACCGTCGGTCAAGTACTCCGCCTTCTTCTCTGGTTTTTTGACTTTATTGGGTTTGGCTTTGCCTTTTGATTCCGGAACGGGCTCCCACTCCGAGCGGGGCCACTGTGTGCCCGTATCCCACGTGGTCTTGTTGACGAGGGCCACGCGTTTGTGGTCGTTTTTCTTTCGAATCTCGACCGTTGGGCGAGTCGCTACACCCCGAAGAGTGACGGGACCTGTATCATTCGCTGCGTTCGACATTGTCACCTCAGTTGCAAAAGAGGGCGGACGGTGTCGGCCGCCCGCCCTCGCGTTAATTCAACCACCACGGTCTAGCCGTAGATTCGCATACCCAGCTCGCGCCGGATGACCTTGACTCCCCAGAGGAGATCGAAGGACCACCGCGTCCGCTTGTGCTCGCGCGAGACTTCGAGTCGCAACGGCAACCCCGTCTGGGGGTCGACCGCACTCATGATCAAGTTGCCGAGTCCCTGCTCGTCGGTCATCGGACGCACCGCCAAAGCGATGGCGTCGCGGTGGAACGCGAGGTTCTGCGGGAACGACGTGGACGCAGCACCCTTCGAGGTGATCGTCTCATTGTCGGCAACGGCCGTCTGTAACGTGGGCTGGAAGTTGATCGTGCCTGCACCACCCGCGAACGGGTCGTCGGTGACGACATACGTCTGCGTGTGGCCCGAGAATTCGAAGATCTCGCCTTTGGTCAGGGTACCGGTGCCCGTGTCGACCACGACGGCCGTGACGCCGACCGCGATCGCGCCGTTCACGAGGTAAGCACCGTCAGTCGTGCCGTTCGTGTGGCTAGGGATCAACTGATCCATCTGCCAATCGAACCCGAGCTTGCGACCGATCTGACCCTCGCGGATGCCGTCGGTATCACCACGGAAGCTGGCATCTTGGAACGCCCGCAGACCGAGCGCATTCGCCTCGGCGTCGGGGTCGAGGATGCCGAACCGCGGGGACATCGGAGCCAGTTGGTTGTTGAGGACCTTTCGCGCGTCCGTTGCTGCCGACGTATCGGCCGCGAACGGCGTGGTGCCGGGGGTCCCGGCAAAGCCAAAGAAATCGCTGTGTGTCGCGTACACCGTGTTGGCCACTTCATTCGCCAGTGACTTGATGGCCTCGGTCACCTTGCGAGGGATCATGTTACGAGTCTCGATCTCGCGCTGTTCCTTGTCCGTCAGGTAGAACGGGGCCTCTTTCCACTGATCGAGGACGAGCTGCACCGTGGCCTCGGTCAAGTCCGCCGTTGAGGGCGGGGTGTTGGCCGGAACAACGTCCTGGACCGCAACAGACGAGCTGAAGGGGACGTCGATCGTCGAGCCCTTCTTCGCGGCTTCGGCCTGGAGATCGCTGTTGACCAACGCGATGATAACGGCCTGCTCGCGCAGAGCTTCAAGCCCGGCCGTCAGAATCTTGGGGATGATTGCGGTGAGGGTGTTCGCCATTTCGTGCTCCGAGGGTATTGGGGTTCTGTGACCGGTTAGAGCCCTAGGCCCCGCCCTCGGCGGAACGGTCGATACATGAGCAACCTAGCAAGGTCCGTACCAGGAGTCAAGCACTTTCTGGAATATTCTTTGCATGCTATGGAAAAGGCCCCCGCCACCGCGGGGGCCTCTTAATTGATGGTGGAGTTCTGCTACAGTTTTATCCTTCAAAGCCCTCCACTTGCACCGTGCCCTCACGGATCTCTTTGGCGTACTTGCCGATCAACTCGGGGTCGTTGGGGATCTTGGTGGGGGGCTTGCCCTTCTCCTCGCCGTTGTCGTTGTTCGCACCACTACCGCCCTTGCCTGTCGCGGCGAACGCAGGTGCGTACGTCGAGTTCTTCGCAGTCTCGACGATAAGGTCATCGATGCTCATGAAGTTACCCGAACTGTCCTTGTAACGACGCGTGCCATCACCGTCGACGATGTGCAACTCGTAATCGCCCGCCTCACTCAGCACGACCTTGGTGTCGCGCTCGAGTTTGTGGCCAACCAACTCGTACGCGCCGCGCGGCTCGCTGCGACCGAGTGCTGTGGTGATCGCGGCCTTCTTGAAGTAACGCCGTGCGGCATAGCGCTCGGTCTCGACTGCTGCGTCGGCCACCGTCTTCTCACGGGCCCAGTTGTCTTTCAGCGCGTTCGTATCGCGTAAGTGTGTGGCCTTGATCTCGTCGATCTTCTCGTCACCCGTCGGGGCATTCCTCGCATCTTCGAGTTGTTCGATCGTGCCATACTCCCCGTACTTGTCGAGCTTGGTTTTCTGCTCTTTGTTTTTGCCGATCAAGTCGCCGTTCTTGCGCTTGAGGCCGAACAGGGCGGGCAGTGCCTCGACGTTGTTGATGTCGAGGTAATACTTGCCGTCTTCACTCTTCGTGTACTCGGCTTTCAACTCGTCGGACAGTTCTTCAACGCTCTCACGGACTGAATCGAGTGCCATCTATTCTCATTCCTTTGTGTTACCGATCACGGCCTGTATGCCGGTATCGATCTCGATGGTTGTGAAACTCCCCTCCTGGAAGTCTCCCGGTTCACGTTGACGCAATCTGAAACTGTTCTCGGTTTCGTCGACTTTGTCAACTCTAAAATCATGATCCACGGCCCAAGCCTCTGCTTGCGCGCGGGTGAAATTTTCCTTGTTGAAGATCAGCGTCTGAATCTCGACGGGGTTCTCGGCCGTGATCTCCGCAAGTCGCGCCCGCACCGCGTCATCGTCCGTAGATCCAGGCTCAGGTTCAGGCTCAGGCTCAGGTGCTGGTGCCTCATCCGCTAGGAGCTTGCGCTCGACCTCTGGGTCGAACCCGTCGGGTAACACCTCACCCGTCTGCAACAAGTCCCACATGGTCTCGAGTGAGAGCTGTTTCGCCACGACCATGTCGGATAAGATCTTGATTTCGTTAGACGTCAACGCCAAGGACTCGAAGTCGCTAGAGACGCTGAACGTGCCGGCGTCCTCGATCCCGAGCCACTTCGCGTGTAACCGCGCAGCCTCTTCAAGACCGTCGCGAAGGGACCGCGCGATGCGCGACAGCGCGCTGTCTTTCTCGGACTTGTCAAGGCGTCGGGATTCGGCCGTCTCAGCCGCGCGCGTCGCGGGTTTCAACATCGCGATGCCAAGCACCGCCATACGCGTCTCGATGTCCTGCAACTCTTCCCGCGTCTCATCGAGTGCAGCCCCGGTGGGTTCGAGATAACTCGCGGTGCCGCCGGTGGGCAGAATGATTCCGTGATCAGATCCCACACCTAAGATCTCGTCCTCGTCGAGTCCCGTAAAGATGGGGATCGGCACACCCGCGATGTGCAACGTGTTGTCGCGATCGCTGCGCAACTGGTAGTGGCGAATGTTCTCGAACCCGAGGTCAATCAGCGGTGGCCGGCTCACGAAGAACGCGATGCGTTCTGCGTACACCGCCACGAGCGGGATCTCGTCGATGCCCATGGTACCCGAATCGATCTCGACAAAATGTTCCTTGACATTGCCACTGGCCGCTCGGAGCTCCCATATGCGGAACGTGATCTCGTCGGCGTCACGGTCGTACTGCCTGATGCGCAGCACTTCCGTTTCACCAAACATGCCATCGGGCACCGACTCCAACATCTTCCACGCAACCGATTGAAGCACGACCCTGCCCGTGTCGTCCTGCATCGTGCGCCAACGCAAGAGCTGTGACTTGCGGACCTGGATCCAGTAAGGCCGCGCGGCCAGTTCTTCTGCGAAAGTCCCGTCAGGATCGACCTTGGCACGGTCCACGAATATGAAAGTGTGTCCGTCGATAACCGCGTCCTCGAGAACGTCGGCGGTGAACACGACGCCGTGGCGCCCCGCGTTGTCGATGTTCTCCCACGCGGTGGTGATCTCTTCGGGCACGTCGTCTTGAGGTTCAGGATCCTTGCGCGTGACCATGCCGACGAGGCCGAGCACAGTGCGCCGAAAGGCGTTGAACAACACCGCGGTGTTGATTCGCGAGTTGTAGCCGTCCGCCGTCTCTTTCGGGAATTGAGGGAGGTAAGTGGCGCGCCGTTTGCGCATGTTGGCCGTGCCGCGCCACACATCGCGAACGATCGCGACTAGGTCCAGTTGCGCGTCCTGCTTCGGCGCCACGAAATCGGGCTCGTTCGGGTCCCTGCCACGCAGCGGTGTGCTTTTTTTAGCGGTGTGTCCCGACATCAGGCCTCTAGACGTTTGCCGCATCGCCAGCAGGGGTCCTTGAGCAGACCCCGCTTGACGCGGCCCTTATATAACACAACGTTCAACATACCGCAATTCATTATGTCAGGACAACTCGCGAATTGTTGCCTGACGGGTAGGTCACCCAACTTGATAATTTTGCTTGACTTAGACACGGTGCTTGATCGACCTCGGGGCCAGACGTTTTGGGCCCATGATCTTGTATCGCGTTTCATCCCCTGCGTGGTCCTCGGCCTCGGTGTCGACGTCGTCAAGGTTCCTATCGTCGCGTGGAAGTGTCGGGACCGTGCGCAAGAACCCGTCGTTGCAGCGGTTCACGCAGTACAACCCGGGCTCATCGAGGCGCTGCTCGAGCGTGGCCAACATGCGATCGCGCATGCGCTGCCACCCGATCACCCGCGATCCCGGCTTCTTGTCGGCCTTCAAGAATCTCACCTTGAGTCTGATCATTTCATCGTGGATGCTTTCGCGTTCGGGCTCGGCGTAGAATATGTTCGTGTCCGCTGGTCCCGGCTTCACGCGCTTCTGAATACCGAGACCTTTCTCACGCTCAATTATTCCCTGCGATATAGCTCGAGGCCCGATGCGCAAACCCTTGTTGGGTTTCCCCTTTTCCCAACCGTACCATTCCCCGATGCGCGTGAGTGTGCCACGGGGGAACACGTGACCCTTAGGCCCGCCTTCCCCGTTGGACTCAGCCCACCATCCGATCGAGAACGGCTTCGAGTACCCCCAGTCGAACGTGCGCGTGATCTTCCAAGTCGGTGGCACGATGAACGGCGGGATGACGTGCTTGTCACGCCGCCACAAGTCCGAGAACATGCCGCCAGCCACGATGTCCCAATTGCCGTCTATCCACGCTTTACGCCGCATCTCGTTGTCGTCCACGCCGAGCATCGTGTAGTAATCGGGGTTGGCCTCGAGAAGTTTCTTGTTCTCGTGTCGGTATGCCTGGATGCGCACGCGCTGCATCCCCGTGCGTTCGTCTTTGATGATCGCGCCCGGCCGTGCGGGGTCCACGAAATACAACTTGACCGCTTGATGCCCGACGCCGTAGGGGTTCGCGGTGGCCCTGCGCTTGATCGGCACCCCCATCTTGCTGGTTCTCGCACAGGCGCGCATCACGTTCCAGCACTCGAGCGTGGGCCACGTGCACAACTCTTCGAAGGCTTGGTACGGGTACTCGTGACCGTGGTAGTGCCAATAATCTTTCTCAGTGCGCATGTGGCGGAAGTGGAACTGCTCACCATCGGGGAACGTCCACGTGTGCTCGGCCCTGTTGTAGGTCGCGCCCGGGAATGCGCGCGGGAAGAACTCGAGCGACTTACGGATCGCGTCACCGAGCTCGGGGTACGTGCGCCGGAATAGGATACCCTGCCACGCACTGCCGTGGCCTACGCCCACGTCTTGGCCGAAGTCAAGGAAAATCCCGTACGTCTTGCCTGTCCCGCGCGGGCCCTCGATCAGGACCTCGAACACGGGACACGTCAAGAGAAAGAATTGGGACCCCGCTTGAGGTGCGAATTGCTGCATGCAGACCTTGCAATATACGCGCCGGATACAGGGACGTCAAGTGGGTGTGCAGATAGTTGCAAACATCGTTGCGGAGTCCGGGGATCCCATGTCGCAGCCTCGACGGGAAATCAGTAAGTTAGGTCGTAATCGGCCTTGGCACGGACCCTGCAATACATATAGACATGAAGACACGAAACGACAGAGAAGCAAGCGGCGACTGGACAGACGGCATCATTGGCACCGGCCCCCAGGTCGCGATCACGGGCACGTTCTTTGGCATCGAGTTCACCGGCTGGATGCGGCGAGTCTACGGTGGTATCAGCATCGACTTTGATACGCCCATCACCTACCTGAGCACCGAACGTGAAGGCGCCTACCTGACAGGCTGGGACATCCAGCGCGACGACTGTAGCGTTAAAGTGGTGGAAGGGGGAGTAGCATGAATGACCACCGCCATCTGGAACTCACCATGCAACTTCGCGCACTGGCTACAGAGACTGTCTACAGTGAAAAGAACTTGGAGTTTGCAGGCGACATCCTCGCGGCTCGGCTTTTGCCTGAGATCGCGCGGTACGCTCAGACCCACAACATAGGCCTTCTCGATGCCATCGACGCCCTCCGCGACATCGTCGTGGAACTGAATCTGTTCTAGCAGAGATGAAAAAGTAGTTCGCAACTATTTGCAAGGTCCGGGGAATCTGTGTCGCACCGGCAACGGAGAAACAGACACTTACGTCATAAAGTGACATGGCACGAACCCTGCAATACATATAGACATGAGCGCAACAAACAAAGCAAAACTCGGGAACGCGGCCACGACAGCGCTCAAATACTGGTTCGTGATCGAGTTCCTCACCCGCCTAACAATTGGAGCCTGACATGCACGCGAACGAGATCAACAACGCCACCCCGGCCTACTGCGAAGACCACGACTACCACGACGAGACGAACGAGGGTTGCCCCGGGTGCCTGGCCGCGGACCACACCGACAACGTCGACACGGACGAAGGCGGCAAGTTGTGAAACTGAAAATCAGAAACTACACGCCCAAGAGTCGCACGATAAAGACCGCCGATTACGACCCCGTTGACGCGTGGGTACATGTCACTTACGAAGAATGTGAGCACGAAGGCCTACGTGCAAACCATTTCTCTTACAAGATTGGGTCCAAGACCGATTGCTTCGAATGCGATCAAGAAGATCGCGGACTGGTACCTGTCGAAGTCCTTGAAGCCCTGGAACAATATCTAGACGAAACGATCACGCCCGAGCGAATCCAATTTGCGGCTAAAGCCGCAACATCACGCAGCGAAGCGTGGTCCTGCTTCGGCGCCCCGGTGCTCGACAGCGGTCAGTGGTGGAACCCGTGGCGCAAGTGCCACACCGAGAACTACTGGGTATGGTACTCTGTCGAAAAAAGCGAATCATGAACGAGGTCTCGATAACCGAGGCGCGCAACGAGCTGCGCGAGATGGTCGCGACCCATCGCACCGCGACCGCCAACCGCAAACACGCCCTCGCACTCACGTTGCGTTCACGCGCGGGTGCACTCCGTAAGCGAGCTCATGCCGTCGAAATCTTCTGGTACATCTTGATGTGCGCCTCGTTCGTCAGAGATGACGAGACGTTCGTCTCGATTATCGGGCGCGCGGTCGAGGGCCCCGGTTGTTGCCCGACGCCCGACCCGTTCATCCACGAGGGCATCGACGCGATGTTGTGCCACAACTGCGGCAAGGACATGTGAACTTCACTAAATAGGTCATGTTCACCGTAAGGTGAACTTACGCCTCAATCCCATTCGAACGTCAGACCAAGACGCGTGGCCTTGGCCTCGAACTCCGACCGCTCCCTGTTGTTCTTCAGCGTCCCGTCCTCGCGGCGTTCGTGCCATCCCAACTTGTCGGCGAGGTCATTCTGGCTATCGATAGGATCAGCATGACTGCATGTTGCGAGCATCTCGATGTCAAGCGCGCTCAAGAACATGCCGTTGAGGCGGTAATCGCAGAACGCTTGCCAAGCGTCAGGCACCCAACGCGCGACGATCTCGTTGCCGATCACGTCCGCGTACGCGCGAATTTCTTTTTGCGCGTGCGAGTCCATGCGCAAGCTCAAGAAGTGGAAGAGGTTGTGCAAGTCGATCTTCCAGTACGCTTCCGTGTAGGTGGACAGGGGCAGATCCTTACGCGCCTGTTCTCGAGCGACGCCCTTCGCTAGACGTTCTTCGTAGATGTTCCACGCCTCTTCGTGGAGCTCTTGTTCTCGTAACGTGAGGAATGCACCTGTAGCAGGGTCTATGCAGTCCCCGCTGCCTTGCTTGTTCGCGCCCGACTGAAAACGCCACTCACCTGGCAGCGTCTCTTGACGGTCGTCGATCGCCTCCGAGTACCGCGTACTGTACTCGTTGACGTTCGCGGTGCGGTGACGAATCCACTGACGCCAGTGATCCATGGGCACACGAACATGCAACTTGATTTCACACATCTCGAACGGCGTGGTATGCCGGTGCCGCATCAGGTATCGGATGAGGCCACGATCCTCACTCACCTGCTTCGTCCCCTTCCCGTACGAGACACGCGCCGCTTGCACGATCGCGGCGTCGTCGCCCATGTAATCGACCACGCGAATGTGCCCCTTGTCGAGCACTGTGAACCCCTTGTTCAGGAGCTCGTCCATGGCTGGGTTGTGCGGTCGTTCAATCGTCTCGAACATTCATCGCCTCCAATTCGGCCTCGATCTGTTTCGCGTGCGTGTTGAGGTTGCGTATCGAGCATTTGTCGCACCACACGTACGCGGACTGTCCGGGTAACAACTCATCGGCCATCTTCATGTCGTAAAAATCCGGGTAAAACGGTTGCGTGCAGATCGAGCACAACCAGCAATCGCCGACGCAGGCCGTGACCACGTGGTACCCGCTCATCACGAACAACCGCCCGACGTACCACACTCGGTGCAGACGTGGCACGAGCCCGCGGGCACGGTCATGGACCCACACTCGCGGCAAGGCTGACCCGTCGCCTCGTGGCGTGCTGCGCGCTCGATGGAGAAGTCGAGCCGGGCCGTGATCAGACTCTCATCGGGTTCGCGCGCGAGAACCCCGACCAACGTCTCGCGCATGTTCGCGACCCTGGCATCGAACTCTTCTAGTTTCGTCATTGGCCCAGTTGTCCCTTGCGGGCCTTGCGCCTGCGCACCAACTCGTCACCGTACATGTCCCGCAATCGCGTGACTTGTTCGTCGTCGAGGTAGTGCATCGCCGTGTTGTAAGGCTTGGCGCGGGCGCCGATGGTGATACCGATCCCCAAACAGCAACCGCAAGCCACCACGACCGCGATCATGATCTCGATCATCGGTACCTCACGATGATCGTAAAGTTGTCCTCGGCGTAATCATCGATCAACTCGACGTCGCCGTACTGACGGGCGGCCTCCTCATAAGCGAAGTCGCACCACTTGTTAGGCTCGGTGCAGTACAAAGCTTCGTTGTTGGCCTTGCTCAACAGGTTGAACGCGAAACCGTCGATCGAGAAACTCGACATGTAAACGATCATCGACCTGATCCACTTTTCCCAGTCCTCGACCGAGTTGTCGAACTTGGTGTTGAACGTGCCCGACGCGACAGTGTAGTCCGCGACGGTGACGAGGCCCCCCAAACTCAAGATAGAGATCTTGTTGTCGCCACCTTCATAGCGCATGATCAAGTTCTTCAACATGGGCACGCAATTGTCGTATGCATTGTAGTGCGCGGGGTCACGGCCGCGCTCTTGCAAGTACCCGAGCAACGCGCCGTAACCGCACCCGAAATCGTTCACGGTCGAGGCACCCTCGGGGATCAACCGCAAGAACTGCGCGAAGCATTGTTCTTGAATCGCGCGGCCGTCCCACGAAACACCCCGGGGTTCGGGGCCAACGTCACGCGCGAGGCCCGCGTAGTAGCGTTGCTGTCTCTCGAAGTCGATCACTCTTCATCTGGTGATGGCATACGGGCACCACACTCTTCACATGCGACATTAGACCCCATGTCGGCTTGTTCATTGTCGCATTCATAACAACGCACAAATTTGATCTCTTCGTCTTTTGTCATTTGTCAAGGACCCGCGTTCATGAACAATGGGGACAGTCGTCGCAACCATACCGCGTTCGCAGCCTTGATCAAAGCAGAAGTCATCGCCGCGACGTCGGCCGAGAAATTGATAGTGATGTTGACGTTGATGCTCTGCATCGCTGTGTCCACAGGTTGTTGAACTACGCCACTCATCGATCCTCGAGATCCTGCACGCGGCCGTTGATCTTGGCCACGTCCCAGACCAACGCGACGACCACCAAGAACAACTCCACTATGACGGTCACGACCACGATCAGCACCTCGATCATGTCATTATGTGACACTACAGCAACAGGCCATGCGCGTCAATCATCCTTCAACAAATCATCGACGGCACCTGTCTGCGTGAACGTGGCCGACTCGAGTGAATGGCTGTTTTCTTGAAGTGCTAACACGAACTCCTTCGCCATTCTCTCGGCGTCTGACATACAGTTCGGATGCCCGGCGTCGTCGAGCCCGTTGTGGTGTGACCCAACGCCCTTGATCTCGATCGTCCAATTTCCCATTATCGTCTCCTGAAAAAGCGCGGATGGCCGGGACTCTCACCCGCACGACCCTGTCGGACGCGACCGATAGGCACCACCCGGTAATTACGGACTGACTTGTTATACGGCCAATTAAGGCCCTGAAAAACTCAATGATTTCAACACCCCAATTTCGAGCCCGAGAAATCTGACCTCGCGAACCGCACTTCTTTTTGCGGGGCCCCCGAAAAGGGGGGTCCGAGAAATCTGACCTCGCGAGCCGCACTTCTTTTTGCGGGGCCCCCGAAAAGGGGGGTCCGAGAAATCTGACCTCGCGAACCGCACTTCTTTTTGCGGGGCCCCCGAAAAGGGGGGTCCGAGAAATCTGACCTCGCGAACCGCACTTCTTTTTGCGGGGCCCTCGAAAAGAGGGGTCCGAGAAATCTGACCTCGCGAACCGCACTTCTTTTTGCGGGGCCCTCGAAAAGAGGGGTCCGAGAAATCTGACCTCGCGAACCGCACTTCTTTTTGCGGGGCCGAAATGGACCCGTAAGTAGTTGTTTTTACAGGGCCACGATATCGCAAAATCGACCACATAACGATTACGAGCTTGACTTTTCGAAATGCTCGGCCGCGGCCTTCTCCCACTCCTCGACCGAGACCTTACCGGGAACGACAAGGACACCGCCCTCACCCTCATGCTGGACGTGCTGCTTCTCGCGGTGGCGGTCGAGGGGGTCGCGAGCCTGGAGCAGGCCTCGAACGAGTGAGTCGGAGTATTTGCGGCGGATGAGCGGGCGGCCGTCGCATTCGTCGAGGCAATATTTGCCGTTCGCGGACGGGCGCGGTTCGCACTGCCAGTGGTGCACGACGATGCGGCCGTCGTGGACGACGTAATCCTCGACGCCCTCGGACGCGCGCTTGGACGCGGCCTTGAACAAGGCCTCGTACACGTGCGTGATCGCGTAATCCCAGGCTTTGGCAAAGTCAAGATCTTTCTTGCGCCACTCGTAAACGGTGGGCGATGCCACACCCGCGATGTTGCACGCAGCCGTCACATCGCCGTACTCGTCGGCCAGTAACGCCGCCAAAAAAGCCTTCTTCTTCGCCTCGCGAAGAAACTTGCCCTTGGGTGCCTTTGTTTTTCCTGCCTGTGCCATGCGAGGCCCTCGGCCCCGGGGTAGTAATTAGCCCCCTAGGAGCTGTAGATAGACCTAGCGCATTCTCGCGCGCGCGTCAAGGAAAAAAGCGCGATGGTCAAGATTGTTCCAGGGCGGGGCCTCGCGCACGGACGTCGCGGCCGGCGGGGAGCTCCAAGCGACCATGTTGTCGATGTGCCAACGGGACACGGACTCGCCCCCGTAATCAGCCCCGTTGTAGGTCTCGAACTCGGTCTCGAAATAACACGAGGACTGCGTACAGGTGCCGACTATCGACTGTGCAACCCAATACGAGTAATTCTCTTCGATCGAGTAGGGGAGGGGTACTTCGCGACTGTCTGAGACCAACTCAACCTCCGCGCTGTGCAAACCGACGCTCAGAACCGTAGTTGCACAACCCGTGCGGTACACGGCAAAACTCCTACGCTGCTCCAAGACGTCGGAGTCGACGAGCTCACCGTCAGCGTCGTACGTCTCGAATTCAACAGTGAAATCAGCGGTATAGGCGCCGTCAGAGATCGTGAACCCCCCACAAGGCACCTCCACCTCGACGACGTCGGGTTCCTTGCACGGGGCGGGCTTGGTGTCCGCCTGATTCTGGAGGTTACAAGAAAACAACAGTAAAGGCAGGAGAATAAAGGACTTTCTCATAGTGCCTGTCACTATACGCCGTCACATGCATATTGTCAAGCCTCAAGTCGCCTGGATGTGGCCACTGCCTCACACGTGTATTGTACTAGGGGTGTTCATATAAGTGATGCTATATTTAACGTTAATTAGCTTAATCATCTTAATTATAATGGAATCATTTATTTGAACACCCCCTATACAATACACGCGTAGGGTACTGGCCACTTTTTTTTGACGATATCATCAATTTTGATGTGTCATAATGAATTTCGATTCATACGATTATCTGGCCACTCGCCTGTTTTTTCTACTTGACTTACCTGTGCGGGGCTCGTAGTTTCTGAACGTTGGCTGAACCGTCCCCCATATTCACGCTGTACGCGTCCGTATCCGACGTCTCAGGCCGCCAGCATCGTTTGACGTGGTCTGAGTGGATCGACGAGTTTAAAACGCACGACGAGCGTCCTCGCAAGGATGGCCCCGGGCTCGTCCTCGGCCCCGTCCTGGAGGGCGGGCGTCGGCAAGACAGCGCCGTCGAGGAACTCCACGCGTTGGGCGTCGACATCGAGCACTTGGACCTGCGACAGCTCGCGACTGTGCTCGAGAACGCCGAGCCCCTCGAGTACTTCGCGTACACCACACATTCACACACGCCGCATCAACCGCGCGTGCGCATGATCTTCTTGCTCGCCGAACCGCTCGAACCCGAGAAGTGCTACGACTGGACGATGCGGGTCGATGCACTCCTAGGCGGCGGCGTCGACGACCCGAAGACCAAGAACGCCGCGCGCTTTTACTACGCGCCTTCCTGCGCGCCCTATGCCGACAGAGATTTCTGGCACAATGCGGGTCGCCCCCTGAAAGAGTCCGATCTCCCCAAGTCGGATTTCCTTTCAGCCAACAAGGGGGCGGCCCCGTTGTCGCCGCTCGTCACGGTCTACGCGCTGCGCCGGAAGATCAAGCACGGCACCGCGAAGTCCCACCCGTACTTCAAGCAACTGTACGCGTTATGCAAGGGCGAGACATTCGCGGGGGAGGGCGAGCGGCACGAGGCGATCAACACCCTCACGTGGTACCTGGCCGAGCGCTTCCCCGGACTACCCGACGACGTGGTGTTGGGATTGTTCCGCGCGAGCCTCGAAGAGATGTACGAAGACCCCCCGTACAACGACGTTATGCGGGGATACCACGGCGCCCTTTCGAAGATCGGGACGCTGGAGGACGGCGGCGCGATCATTGACGCCATGTCGCGCACACCCGTCGGGCCTTACACAGTGGAACAGATCGCGGCCCTTGAACAGAGCCAAGGCGGTGACTTGCGGCACCGCTGGATAGTGCAAACCGGCAGCGCGTACTACTTCTTGGGCGATGAAGGTGAATACCTCGGACCGTTTGTTCATCAAGAGGCGCGCAGCGCGGCGCGAGACGTCCTCGCCCGCGCACCCATCGTGTTCGAAACGCCTACAGGTCGCGGGGGACCACTCGGCATGACTGAACTCGTCGACCGATACGGCCGGGTCGCGCGCGAGGTGTTGGTGGACATGCGCATGCAGCGCAGTGAGTTCGAGATGGATCCGCGCAAGTTCCTGCGGGCGCCCTGCCCCTTGCGGGACATAGAACCCGAACTGTGCGACGAGGTGGACGAGTGGTTGCAGTTGTTCGCGGGGGACAAGTACGAAAAGCTCAATGACTGGCTCGCATGCGCATCTGACCTCGACAAGATGGTGTGCGGCCTGTACTTGCACGGCGACCCCGGCACCGGCAAGACGATGTTCGCGCACGCGTTGAGTCGCCTGTGGTCGCAAGACGGGCCCGTCAACTTGATCCAGGTCTTCGACGACTTCAACGACGCCGCTGCAAAATGTCCTGTGATTTTGTGTGACGAGGAGATGCCGACCGACACACGCGGTCGGTCCTTGACTGCGCGCTTGCGAACCCTGATATCGACCAAGTCGCGCCCCCTCAAGATCAAGTATGTACCCGATGCTCGAGTGATCGGCGCGCTGCGCATCGTGCTCACGTCCAACGACGAGTTCTTGCTCGCGGGTGACGGCCGGGCAGCGGGCAGCCAGGACGTTGAAGCGGTCGCCGCCCGGTTCATGTTGATACGCGCACGCCGCGATGCCCGTGACTATCTCGAGGCCATGACGCACGAGGAACGCAACGACTTCGTCGACAACAAGTTCCCCGCGCACGTCCTCGCGCTCACGAGGGACAGGCAAGTCGAACCCGGCAAGCGCTTCCACGTCGACGGTGACGCCGAGGAGATGGCGCGCATGCTCGCCACGGAGACGGGCGCCAATTCGTTAGTGTGTGAGTGGCTCGTGCGCGTCGTCCAAAACCCCGGCCTGATGGCGGACACGGGCCGCGCGCAGGTGCTGTTCGGTGGCGGGGAGTTGCTGATCAGCGATCAGGTCATCGTCGACAACTGGAACCAGTACATCCGCGACCATCGCGCACTCAAGACGCGGGCCGTCGGCGCCGCGCTGCGCGCGTTGTCGAAAGGTGAGGACCGCAAGCGTGTGCAGGTGGGCGGCCGGCGTTACCGGTACCGCTCCATCGACGTGGGGTTGTTGTACGAGTGGGCCGAACACCACAACTTCGGCGACGTCGACGCCCTCAAGGACAAGATCGAGGCGGGTGACGAGCCCGTCTCCAGGGCGTCGTAGAATGAGAACGCGTCTCGACAAGTTGTTCATCTTCGATCTCGAGTGCACCTGTTGGGAGGGTCGTGGCACGCGTGCGCCGGACGGTCAAGTATCGGACATCATCGAGGTGGGCATCTGCGAACTCGACCTCGAGACTCTGGAGATCGGTCGCAGTGATGGTTTGTTGATCAAGCCCGGTCGATCTATCATCACGCCGTTCTGCACGCAGCTCACGTCAATAGATGACGAGTTGTTGACGGGCGCGCAGGACTTCAGGTCGGTTATGAACTACGTGCGCAACAACTACAGTCCCCACTACCGCACGGCCGCGGCGTGGGGTAACTTCGACGGCACGCGTCTGCGTCGGGAGTGCGCCGAGAAAGGCGCCCTCTGTCCGATCGGTCCGAGCTACTTGAACCTCAAGAACTGGTTCTCGATCATGATGGGTCATCGGAAAGAGAAGGGGTTGGCACGTGCGCTGAAGAGCGTGGGGCTGGAGTTCGAGGGCCGCGCCCACCGCGGGGTCCACGACGCCATCAACACAGCGCGTCTGGTGGCACACGTGCTGCGCAAATTTAGGGGTTGACGTCCTTGGCAAAAAGTGACATGGTAGGTTTATGAAGATCAAGGTCACGCAAGACGACATCGACAACGGCCTGCGTTACTTGCCCAACTCATGCCCTATCGGGGCTATGTATTTCGTAACTTCAAAGTTCGAGAGACTACCTCTGCCTCCGGTTGCCAAAGAGTTCATCAAGAGATTCGATAATCGCGGTACCGTCAAGCCGTTCGAGTTCGAACTGGGGTTACCCGCATGTTGATCGAGGTCACGCAAGAGGACATCGACAAAGGTACCCGTCGCGATTCTACATCTTGTCCCGTCGCGTTGGCGGCTGCTCGGCTGCTCGGCGGTACACCTCGCGTCTCCATGTGTTTCATCAGTTTGCAGGGCCTTCACGCGGAGATCCCCGAACATGCCGGTGAACTGATATTCCGATTTGATCAGGACTTGGACGTGGAGCCGTTCGAGTTCGAGGTGGAGTTCAAATGAAGATCAAGGTCACGCAAGAGGACATCGATAGAGGGATCCGTTGCAGTACCGCGCACTGCCCGATCGTGTTCGCGATCCGTCGCGAGACGGGCAACAGCGCCAGCGTCCACTTACCCGTCGTCTACATCAACGGACTTGACGTCGCGGATTTGCCCCTGAGCGCTATGCAGTTCGTGGTCGCCTTCGATCGAGGCCAACCCGTCGAGCCGTTCGAGTTCGAGTTCGAGTTCGAGTTCGAGATGGAGATCGTATGAAGATCAAGGTCACGCAAGAGGACATCGACAACGGCGACCCCGGGGATTGTGACAGTTGCCCGATTGCGCTCGCCTTGTTGAGGCACACCAACGCTGAGGAAGTGACGGTAGGTAATTGCAATGTCGATATCTACTATGCCTATAACCGCAACTTCGGCAACGTCAGGGACGTCGAACCGTTCGAGTTCGAGATGGAGGTCGGGTGAGCATCGTCTACGAATCCGACCATGCCGCGATCGTGCAGGGAGATTGCCGCGTAGTCTTGCGCGCGATGCCCGAGGCGTTCGTCGACACCGTGATCACCGACCCGCCCTACGGCTTGGAGTTCATGGGCAAGGGATGGGACAAGGGTGTGCCGGGTGTCGAGTTCTGGACCGAGATCTTGCGCGCGTGCAAGCCCGGCGCGATGCTGCTCGCGTTCGGCGGCACCCGCACCTATCACCGCCTCGCGGTCGCGATCGAAGACGCGGGCTTTGAGTTGCGCGATTGTTTGATGTGGCTCTACGGGACGGGGTTCCCGAAGTCGCACAATATTTCAAAAGCGATCGATAAGAAGGCCGGGACGAAGCGGGAAGTAGTCGGCAAAGGAAAATGAGC
>SDBT01002171.1_pt1 | contig 34962 bp, 41 predicted proteins | sample 2277101 | NCBI WGS metagenome assembly SDBT01 (sample SAMN10404973, study PRJNA504765) | marine sediment metagenome | isolation source: marine sediment core GS10_PC15, 103 cmbsf | place: Arctic Ocean: Southern Knipovich Ridge | collected 2010
GGGAGATATGGTGACGGAATTGGGAACCTGGGCCGGAGATATGGTGACAAGATTCGCAACTTTTGTCACGGATTTTTTGACTAGTGTAGGATCTTGGGTGACTGATATAGGTACGAAAATAACGGAAACATGGTCAACTGTTATGACAGCGCTTTCCGATGCCTTGACATCGCTGGTGGATTTAATCACGCCCGGTGCGGAAGGATCAGTCTGGGATACAATTCTTAGCATTGGGACAAAAATTGTTGACGCTGTAAAACAGGGTATTTCTGATATAACTGATTTTGCTACCACCGTCTGGACCACAATTAAGGGTTGGCTGAATGGACTGGCGACCACGGTCGGCGATTTGGGCGCGCTGGCGACCAGCATTATCGGAAATATTGTGTCCAGCCTGACTGAGGGTACGTTTGTGACCGATTTGTGGTTAAAGATCCGGGAGTGGTTGAATGGATTGTCACTGGCGGCCGGCAATTTAGGCTCGCTGGCGACCACCCTTATCGGAAATATTGTATCCAGTCTGACCTCAGGCACGTTTGTGGCGGATGTCTGGACCAAGATTAGGAGCTGGTTGAACGGGTTGGTGCCAAGCGGGGGCTTGAGTGGTTTTGCTACCGCATTCAAAGATGCTCTAATCAGCGCCATTAGTAGTTTGCCGGGTTTCGCGAAAGATATGTGGGATGCAATTGTCGCCGTGGTTGTAGGGAGCGGGACAACCCAAGCAGGCGCCACCTCAGTAGGCATCTCCGCAGTAGGCGCCACCGCAGGCGTTGTAGACCTGCCCACCCTGTTGACAAACCTGGGAACGGGCATCGTGAGCCAACTCATGGCCGCCATCAACGCCACCACCTTCTTGGATGATTTAAAAACGACTATGATCAACTGGTTCACCCTGTTGGTGGATGAGCCGGGTGAGGTCCTGACCCAATTGCAAGCCGTGGGTGATTTTATCGTCTCTACCATTGAAGCCGGGATGGTGTTGCCCGAGACGTTAGCGCGTTTTCTGGCCACCCTCCAGGATAGTTTGATCCTGGCCACCCTGACCCTGATTCAGGTCAGCGAGACTATCACGGCGGCGGCCACGGCGGTTGGTACGGCCCTGGTGACCTGGATAGAGGCGGGGGTAACCAGCCAGAATGAAATGTTTGTGCTCACGGTTAGCACGGTCATTAACAATGGTCTGACGGCTATAGCCACTTTCAATGAAACTTTTGTGGCCGCCGGGCAGGTTCTGATGCAGTCATTAGCCAGCGGGATCACGGCCAGCAGTAACCTGGTGGTCAGTGCAGTCCAGGCGGTAGTTAAGGCGGCGGTAGCGGTCATCTCTACCTTTAACGCCAGCTTCGTGGCTGCCGGGCGCAATCTGATGTCATCCCTGGCCAGCGGGGTCTCTGCTAATAGCGGGGTGGTGAAAAAGGCGGTTCAGTCGGCGGTGGCGGCGGCGGTGGCGGCGGCCAGGAAGACTCTCCAGATCGCCAGCCCCAGCGAGGTCTTCCTGGACTTCGGTGAGAATACGATGCAGTCTATGGCCCTGGGCATCGCCCGCCAGGCGGAGATGGTGCGTGGCGCGTTGGGGGATGTGTTTTCCTCCCTGAATGCGCCCCAATTGGCGGCCCCCAGCTTGTCTTTGCCGGCCGGTGGCGTTGGCCTGGGGGCGGCGGCTGCGCCGGTGACGACGACGATTGGGGGAGATACGTTCAACCCGGTCTTTAATACGACGATTAATGACTCTGTTGGCGAGGAACAATTTATATTTTTGGTAGAACAGGCACTGCTGAATTTAAGCCGGCGAAGAGGGTCAATTTAGGAAGTAAAACGAATTCTAGCACTGTACCAGAGATGCCTGACGATTTTGAGATAGCGACAGCACGGGGAGAATGCATGAACATTTTCGCAAAGACAGCAACCTGCGAAGATTGTGGGCAGAGCTTTGGCCTTGATACCGTTTTGGCAAATGATCAATGGCTAATGGTTCACCCGGAATGCGCTGAAGGAGGGCTACTATGTGCCAATTGCATTGTAAAACGGGCCTCATATCTACCAAAAATCATCTGTGTAAAAATGACTTTAACTTTTTCTCGCGATTACCCTTAATGATTTCTCGCCCGGCACCTGCTAAGAAAGCAGGTGCGAGTGCAGAACGTAACATCAAAAGTTTCCCCCGCAGGCGTGGGGGTGAATTGGATAATTAAGCCGGCGTTTTTTGTTTGGACATAAGGGGATTTATGAAACATAGATTTTATGGGCTCAGGGTTGACAAACCACTCAGTGCGGCGCATGGGACGGAGAGATGGGATACGTCCATCATCGGGAAATTGACCCGGTTGTCTAAAGAACAAATTTATATTCGGGAAATTTCCAGGTTTAATCGGGAGGCTAAGTACGGCTGGAAAGTCGTAGACGCCCGACTTTCACAGGAGGATGGGTTAATATCTCGATTCCAGGCTTATGATTTGCAGGGCGAAATGCTACCCGAGGCCGTGTTCGGCATCCATTGGGATGAAATGAAGCATCGTATTGGCGGCAGATTCAACTACCAGCCGGAGTTTGGCAATTCATATTACATCCCTGCGGCCGGTTTTGTGACCAGCCAGCCGGGGGGATATACGGTCAGTGTCCTCGATCTTGATTGGCCCAGCGAGGGTCTTTCATTTGGCATATATCAGCAGGGAGAGCGGCACCAGGCCTCTATAGTGGCATTCAGGTTATTTGAACTGGAAAGCTTTACATGAAAATCAACATCGTCTGTCGGAACGCCTTCAAAAACGAGCGCATATTGTCGCGGCTGGCCAGGGAATTGGCGGCGGAGACGGGCTGGTCACTGACCGATACGCCAGACCCCACGGCGGACGTGGTTTACTATTTCCCCTATCTGGAGATTTTTAATAATGAACGCTATACGCCCCCGAAGGGACAGATCATAGCGGGCTGGTTCACGCACCATGATACCATGCAGCGGGGCAAAGGAGATTTGTGGGGTCAGGCGGCGGAGCGGGTAGATCTGCGGCTGGTGAGTGCCCGCATCTATCAGGCCGATCTGGTTCAGTATGGGCCGGCGGCGGTGGTGGTGCCGCCGTTGGATCGGACCAAGTTCAGGCCGGATAAAAACTATACGGCGGCCGATGTGCCAGTGGTGGGGGTCAGCGGCTGGGTCTACCCCGGCGGCCGCAAAGGTGAGGACCTGGTGCGGCGGCTGCAGCAGAGCGATTTGGGGGGGGCGATTCATCTGGTGGCCTGCGGGCAGGGCTGGCCGTTGGCGTGTCAGGAAATCCCGCAGCAGACCCTGGAGACGTTCTATCAGGGCCTGGATATTTATCTCTGTACCAGCCTGGTCGAGGGGGTGTGCTATGGACCGTTGGAGGCTTTGGCTTGCGGCAAGCAGGTGGTCATTCCCATTGGGGTAGGGGTGCTGGATGATCTGCCGCAGATGCCCGGCATCTATCGCTATGAGGGGGGGGATTTTGCGGGGATGTGTCAGGCGTTGGGGATGGCCATGACGACGGCGGCGGATGTGGCGGCACTGCGGGGGGCGACGGAGTCCTTCAGCCGGGCGGCCTGGGCGGAGACGCATCAAGTGGCCTTTGAGAACTATCTCTATCCGCCCCGGGCAGTGGAGGTTTTAGCGCCCTGGGATACGAACATATGTTCGGGTATTTACTATGTCGCTTTTGGGCCGCCATCACGGCAGATGGCAAAAAAGGCAATTACGAGCTGCAAAAAGGAGATGCCGACCACGCCGGTGGCCTTCGTTTCGGATGCGCCGTTGGGGGTGGGTGAGGATCACTTCATCCCTCAATCGGATCTGGACATCGGTGGCCGGATCGCCAAGATCAACATTGATCGGCTGGCCCCGGTTGAGTGGCAATATATTCTCTATCTAGATGCCGATACGGAGGTGGTGGCCGACATCTCGTTTCTATTCAAGCTACTGGCCGATGGTTGGGAGTTTGTCATCTGCAAGAATCCGGGCAAATACCATGAACTCAATCAGATGCGCCGACCGGATAATGGGCCGGAGACGACCATGACTTTTGAGGCGCTGGGGACCGACCGGGCGTTGCAATTGAATGGCGGCGTCTTCGCCTACCGGCGCAATGCGAACACCAAACGGTTTTTTGAATTGTGGCTGGAGGAGTGGCACCGTTTTGGAGGGCGTGATCAGGCCGCCTTGCACCGGGCCCTGTGGCGGCAGCCGCTGCGGACCTATGTGCTGGGCAATGAATGGAATACGATTATCCGCTATGACGCCGCCGGCGGCTATGCCTATGATGGCCCCGAGATCACGGCCGGCGTGTTACATTATCCGACCACGGCCCGGCGTTGGTCGGGGCGGATTGAGGGCCGACTGGATGGGGCCGCGGCCTGGGCGGCGGTGGATAGAAATAGATGAGAGGTGTGTGTGTGTTGGATATCTTGAAAATCAAACTGGTAACAGACATTATCAGATTTAAATAAAAGCGAGTGAATAATGGCTGATATAATTGTACGACGCGATGGGAATTTGCCACAAGATATGAAACTGCGCTACCGGGATGATGGCAGCGGGGTATATAGCAAGGAGGGGTATGTCTCAGGCGGCACCGTCAACACGAACCAGGCGAATGGGGCGCCGAACACCTATACAAACTTGAAATCAACCAGTATCAAGTTCTTGTCGACCAAGGGCCAATTGAATAAATTGCGGTTGAGGCCGCAGATATTGAACGAGCATGCCGAATCGTCGCGGGAGATACAGGGGACAGTAAATGCCTCCACTATCGTCGGGCAGATTTTCAAGGCGTCGCATGATAATATCAATGGGCTGATGCTGACCCTTGAATCTGCGGCCGGTGTCACTTTGGATGATTTCGAAAGTTATGCTAACAGCACCGAACTGCAGGCGGTTTGGGTCAAAGGGGGCACCAATGAGGCGCTGCTGGAGACGACCATCGTGGAGGCCGGTTCAAAATCTATGAATCTGCCCCTGGATGTGTTGAATGATAATTGGGTGGATACAATAGGCTCCACCAATTACACCGACACCACTTTTGAGTTTAACTATTATCAGAGTGTGGCTTTCAGTGCGGCCAAGGTCGCCTTTTTTATCGGGGATGGTGCGAACACGAAAAGTATGCCGTTGGCCAATAACAATGTCAATCAATGGCAGCTATTTGAAATAAATGAAAGCGCGATGTCTGAGGATGGGGGCATAACGGATGTGACGGCTATCACTAAAATTGGGTTCCGGGTTGATGACTCTCGCGCGAATGCTGACGGATATGTTGACAACCTGGTGGCGGTGCCGGTACCAGGCAACATCTCCTTGAAATTGTGGGATATGGGGGCCACTATTCCGGTTTCAGCCACGACGTCTATTGATGACGGCACCCAGTTCACCCAGTTGGGGGACATCGCTTTTACTACGCCGGTGTCCAGCCTCACCCTGCCGCTGGTAGGGGGGAAACGATTGTACCTCATCAAGAATTTTGTGGCCGGGCCCGCGATCGAAATCCCAACTAATCAGACGTTGACGGTGGGCAACTACTATATAATCACCTTGAACCACGTAGATACCAATGTCAGCATTTATGGCCCCGATTCCTCGTTTTTGATCAACTATTATACAAACGGCTATGCCTTCACGGCCCCCGATGAGGCGACCGCGATTACGGCCATAGGCACCTATAGTGATTTGATGTTTGGCATTTTGTCTACGCAGGATGTTTACCTGACCGGGTTTTTCCAATTCCTTGATGCCGCGCCCGGCAATGATTCGGAGGTCACCATTTTTGTTGAGGATTCGAATATGGGGATTACCAGTATTGCCGCCCTCGGTGAACGCTCGGCGCAGACGATTGAGGTAGATATTTCGCTCCGGCCAATGTTCATGGAGAAGGGGGGCAAATTCGAACTGTATTATAATGACGATTCCTCGGACAGCGTGTCGTCAATCGGCTTGACGATGTCTTATTTGTATGTGCCGCCGACGGTGAATGGCTAAGGGGCTAAAGGCGAGCCAGGGCATACACTCCAAATCCATAAAGCCCCCACAATAATTTATATCCCATCACGGCAGCCATACCCCCTGAAATCGAGATGTTGAAAATTACACTGTAGCCGGTTATGATAACCGTCATTATTAGAACATAGGCCAATATAGTTAGAAAACGTTTCATGGTAGGTTCTCCAATTTCAGGTTAGTTTTGGCGGCTTTTCGCTGGCGCTTGTTGAAGCGGCGTTTGATTCCCTTGAGCCGCCCCTGCTTCCAATGGCACCGCTGGCGGCGGTTGAAGGCGTCCATTTCATCGCCGTCAATCATTTTGCCCCGGTGGCCCATCATTGTTTTTACCCCTTTCTGAATACAGATTGTACCTTCATTGGAAAGAAAAAACAAAATGTGTTACAATAACGGGTATGGAAAAATGTTATCTCTGTAAAAAACTTGCGGAGTGGGAAGTCCAGGTGGATGAAAACTTGCAATTCTCTCCTCAGGGCAACCCCTTGCTGGTATGCGAAGAACACAAACAATCTATTTCTCTTGAACAGCCGTCATATTCCAGACGATTTATAAAGTCGTTAACCGAAGCCTACATGGGTTATTTAAGGACTTATAGTTTCGCCCGCTGTCCTAATTGTCGGTCCGTTTTCAAGGATGATGTGATAGCGTGCGGTTCTATCCTATGTCCCAACCCAGACTGTGTGTGGATAGAACTTGAACGGGGGATAAAGACGCTTGACGAATGACTATACCTCCCCCACCCCGGCGGCCCTGATCGCCACCAACCGCAGCGGCTCCACGTTTCTGCTGCACGCCCTCGACTCGCATCCTCAAATAGGCTGCGAACGGTCAGAGCCGTTGGACCCGCGCGGCTTCTGGGCCCGGTTGGGGAAAATGGAGGGGATGGAGACGATGAGCCGGGCGAACCTGCTGCGCTTTCTGTGGCGGCGGCCGGGCTATCAGGTGGTTATGTTCAAGCTGAGCTATCGACAGGTGCGCTGGGTGGGGATGGGTATTCTCAAGGAGGTCGGGGCACGGCTGATTCATCTGCACCGGGAGAATGTGGTGCGGGGGGGGATCAGTTCGTTGATCAATACGGCCGCCGTCAAGGGGGAGATAGCGCACCCGATTCATACCTTCATCCCGGTCAAGGCGGCTTCGATTCGAGTCGAGGTCGGGCCCTTCCTCTATAATTCAATGGCCCATTTGAAGAAGGTGAAGGCGATGAAAAAGTACCTGGCCCGGCTGGGGTTGCCGCTGTTGGCGCTGACCTATGAGGACTTGGTGGGTTATGAAGGCCATGAGACCGATGAGGTGATGGGCAAGACGGCAACGGCGATTTGCGAACACCTGGGGGTGGAGGCGATGCCGCTGATCTCTTATACGCGTCGGGTGAATCCGCAGCCGTTATGTGAGATTGTGGAGAATTGGACGGAGTTGGCGGCGGCGCTGGGGGGGACGGAGTTGGCGGTGTTTTTGGAGGGGGAGGGGAATTGATAATGGATAATGGATAATGGATAATGGTAAATGAGGGAGAGTCGGCGGCTGTTTGTCCGCACTGCGGGAAGGAAATGGCGGAATGGGTCAGTGATATCAGCAATGATAATGTTCCAACTGTAGTGGACATGATCGGTTATGGTTGTCACGACTGTCAAATTACATTTATTGATATAAGCAAATCTACATTTGATGGATTTGTATATCTTGGCGGGGTTACATTTTTAGGAGTTTTTGTAGATATGATGGTTCCTCTAACCTGGGAAGGTAAGGCAGAGTGGCTACGTAGTAACGGATACGGCCTGACTATTGAGGCTCTCGGAAATCTTGGCACTGATGACGATAGTGATGGTGACAAATGGATGGCCTGTATAGCGGGAGAGGGCAGACGACACGCATTGACTATTGGGGCAGCGGTTGAGCAAGTTTTCGAGTGGGTAACTGCTGAGGAATTTCAAGCGTATCGCAAACGAGAGGTAGCCAATGTGAACAGACCGGATGCCTCAATCCTCAGGGATTATCATGCTGATAATGGATAACGGATAATGGATAATGAGGGGGATGAGGAGATGTTTACCCTTGCAGAAGTAATTTGTTGGCCTCTGGAGAATAGTGATAATGCTTTTTGATTTGGGACCATTAGTGGGTGACCCGCCGCCTTCGTTAATTGGGATTATTCTGGCAAACGAGAAAAGGAATCCGCAATATCCTCATGTGTTAGAAAGGGTTGATTATGTTTTCGAGGGAGGGCCCTACTATCATATTGTCGGGAACTTTATCTCTGGCCAAGAAATAGATACTAAGAAGCGCATCATAACACTGGGGGGGATACGATTCCGGATTGTGGATTTTTACCCCCATAAGGATGTGTATCTGGTCAGGCTAGATAGCAAGCTGGCAATAGCTATCTCTTGGCTGCGCCGTCTGACCCAAAAACTTGATCTGGTTTATCGGCGGCTAATTTTGACTGCCGCCGTATGGAACCTGGCCACTATCCGGGAGGGATATATTCTCAGTTGGCGGGATTTGAAATGGTTTGGAGGGGGACGGGATGAAATGGAGTGATATAATGAATCGCCAAGAATATTTGCAACGGTGCAAAAAACGGGCTTTAGAACTCGTTGATAGTGGTTATTTGGAAATGGCTTGGGATTCAATGAGATCAGATTTATCAAGACACGAAGAAACAGAAAATCACAGGTCCATTAGACTCGGTATGAGAATGATGAAAGATGGACATCTTTCTACTGCTCAAAAGACGCGTAAATTTATTGAGGGTTTCAATTAAAGAAAAAATAACTTTTAGGCATTGGTAATGCTTAGGAGATATTTTGGTCCGCTGATGTCGCCTGCGCAACCGGATACGATTTGAGTAGAGGTTTGATTGTTAATGAATGAATATCTAAAAAGTAAAGGAGCCACAAATTGAAAACTATCATAGATCCCCAAGAAAAGACCATTATTCAGATTCCAGATAGGGTTTCCCCGGCCCTATGCCTGGACCTTGACGGGACTGTGCGAAAAAGCAAAAGCGGGAAGTTCGTCAACGGCCCTGATGATATAGTTCTCTTTAGTGGCGTAGAGCAACGTATTTGGGACTACCGAAATAAAGGGTTTTTGATTTTCGGTATCACAAATCAGGGTGGCGTAGCCTACGGACTAAAGTCACCGGTCGATCACATGGCTGAGATAGAAGCAACCCTGGCTTTGTTTGATAAAAATCCATTTCACATTATCAAGTCTTGCTATCATCATCCTGGCGGCAAGGTTGAGCCTTATAACCATCGGTCATTACTCCGCAAACCAAATATCGGAATGCTTGCATTATGCGAAGTTGAAGCTTGGGAGATGGGGTATATCATCGCCTGGGATGATAGCATTTTTGTGGGTGATAGGCCAGAAGATCAGGAGTGCGCTGAAAATGCCGGGATTGCGTTTCAGTGGGAATATGACTTTTTTGGTAGAGACCCATAAGTACGATTTTGGTGACAGTGCGGAATATAAAATTAAACAGTTTTTTTATTGTGCGATAAAAAAATAAGGATGAAATGATCCCATTCAAAATTCGGGTATAAGGAGAGATTTCAAGATGTTTGATCGGACCATTGAGGAGATGAGAGAGGAGATTAGGGGTAATGAGCGGGAGATGTTTTGGGCCAAATACATTATACCGAAACAGTTGATTGATCATTACAATGCTTGCGATATAGATCGTTTTTTAGAGCATACCTGGAGAGAGGTGGATGATGCCGCCGCCCAGGCAATCTTTGAGAAGATAAATGATGGCAGATTGTATTGCCTACAAGTGAAGCGATTCAAACGCAATTTTCAATTTGCGGATGCCCTACAGGGTGATTTCAGATATACTACTCCACATTATGCGGCGATGCCCGAATTGTCAATAGGCTATAAAGGGACTTTGAGCCTGGTACGGATAGAACCTCATCGGGTTCCCCCAACATGGGCATACCGCCCCCCAAAATGGGTAGAAATTAGAGACGGGATCAGGACCCGGCTGCAGGCAGATTTCAAGCCGAATGATAAAGATGATGATGAAACATGGGAGGCAGGCGTGAGAAGTAAACTCGTTTTACTGAGGAGATGGTTTGTTAAAAATGTGCTGGCCAGGATGTTTTATATGCCAGATACAAATCCCGAATTTTGGGGGGTTGATGATTTCTGATAACTTGAAGGATTTGCCGCAGACGGAGCCGATCAGGGTTGCTTTGCTACATCGCCAATCAACGCGCTTGCTGAAGCGCGATGTGGTGGGCTGGTGGTCGTATTCAGTCCCGGAATTCGAATGGGATCATTTTGTCCTGCGCAAAGGATTCCACCTCAAGCGCTCTACATTTTATGATGACTATGATCTGATCGTGTATGAGGATGGCAAATTGAAAGGGCGTATCGATAGAGATGCCGACATCCCGGTGGCCTATGTGGTGGCCGATTCTACCTTATCCGAGAATCATTATCGGGTCCGCTGCGAACAGGCGGCCCTGAACGCCGATCTGCTATTGGTCGATTGGGATGATCTGAAGCGGTTCGAACATTTGGACCTGCCGGCCTACCGCTTCAGTTTCGCTGCCAATGACCGTTTTTTCTATCCGCGAGAGAAGGCGATTGATGTGGGATTCTTCTGCCACCCGACACCGGCGCGGAAACAGTTAGCCCGTCATCTGCACCAGTTTTGCACCAAACGTGATTATAGTTTTGCTTACGGAATGCGGTCTGCGGCTAATTATGCGGCCGCAATCGGAACGGCCCGGATCAATATTAACCTGGGCCGCAATCCGCAAACGCGCTCAAATCGGATTTTTGATGTTTTTTTGTCGGAAAGTTGTTTGCTGTGTGACCCGTTGCCGGCGGTATCTGATGAACCTCGCCGATTGAACGAGCATTATCTTCAGTTTCGGAGTCGCGATGAATTAGATTTATTATTGGACGAGTTGTTGCAGACGGGGACCTGGCGGGTCTTTGCTGAGGCGGGCTATGAATTGGGTAAGAGGCATCATACCTGGGGTCGGCGGGCGCAGCAGTTGCGGCAGATTTTGGCGGAGGCTGAGCTTGTCGAAGCCTCCGCTTCGACAGGCTCAGGGGGCGGTTCGGCAGGCGGGTGTCTGAAATAGAAGTTTGTCCGCGTTGTGGTAATATTAATTTATCAGATGAAGAATAGATTCAGGAGGAATACTTATGGCCAAGAAATTGTTTGTCAGTTTTATTTTGGATGAAACGGGCTCTATGCAGAGTGTCAAGGAAGCGACCATCAGCGGATTTAATGAGTATGTGAAAACGCTGAAAGGGGGAGACGATGCGGAGCGCATTCGTTTTACCTTGACCCAGTTTAACGCCGAGAAGGTAGATGTGGTTTATGATGGCGTAAGACTGGATAAGGTGGCCCAGTTGACGGAAGAGACTTATCAGCCCGCTTCACTGACGCCGCTGTATGATGCCATCGGGCGGACTATTCGCGCCCTGGAGGGGCGGCTGGCGGACAAGAAACGGAACGTGCTGGTTATCATTCAAACCGATGGAGCCGAAAATGCTTCAAAGGAATTTACGCAGGAAGGTATTTTCAACTTAATAAAGGAGAAAAAGGCCGCCAATTGGACATTTGCTTTTTTGGGGGCGGATCAAGATGCCTGGGAAATCGGCAGCCAACTTGGCCTGGATCGGGGGAATGTTTTCAGTTATAATAGTAGCGAGACGCGCCAAGTGTTTGGCAAAACCGCTGTGTCTACTCTCAATTATGCCAGTTCAGGAGGGACGGTCACGAGGCAGTTTTTTGATGATGAAACGACCGGGCAAGATTAAGAGGCTGGTTTTAGGGGTTTGTCGATTTTTGGAGAATCTTTTTTGGGGGCTGGGAGATTTCTTTGAGTATTGGGGAGACCATTTTGACGATAACTTGCAGGCTAGATTGAGACGAGTCTTGGCTGAGTTTAACCGAGGGCGGAGGTCTGGAATAGAAATTTGTCCGTATTGTGACACGATATTGAGCGATCAGGTTAATGAGAGGGAGGGAGTGACGTCAATCACTGAACAGCCGTGCCAGTGTCCTTGTGGTTGGTCGGGAACAGTCTGGGATTGCGAGGGGGATGTGGATGGCGATGGGGGCCTGGGGTGTCCTGAGTGTCTGCGTCTGATTGAGGGAATATAAAAATTGAAGATCTAATTGAGCATAAGAATAGATACTGTAAGGAGAAAGAAATATTATGACTGTCAATAAGATAAGCCGGCGCGAGTTGTTGAAGCTGTTGCCGGGCAGCATTTTGGCGGCGCTGGCCGGGGTGTCTACGGCTATGGCGGCCGGGGATGAGGTTGATGAGACGGTTAAGATGAGATTTGAGGTTGACGCTGAACAACTGGATGGGGCAGTTTGGGACGCTCCTTTGAAGACGGTCGTTGATGCGGGGTCAGGGAGGATTGCGGATAATATTGATTATATTGATTATGGTGTCCTCTGGGGTCATGTTAAGGGAGAAGGGAGGATTGCGGATTGCTGTGAGCATAGTCTGGTAATTGAATAAGCCATTATGACTTTTTAATGTTAGCCTGTGAACTTCTCGGAAGGTGAATTGGGAGGGCTGCCTCTCAGGAGATAACCTCGGATGACAGAAGACGATAGATCAAAAGCGTATGATTATGTGGCGGAGCATATTTTCGGCTATATGCAGCCCCGGTGTCAGTGTCGGGCCGGGATAGCTGGAGCATCTCAGGAAACGACCCTTGAAGAGGGTTTTATTGCGCTTTCCAAAACGGGGGACTGGTGGATATGTAGATGGTGCGGACGCGAATATCTCGCTGACAAGTCGGGTCAATTTCAACCTGGCCCGGGATCCCCTTCCTTTGATATTATTGCCTTGATGCGAGAATTAGGTGTGCGGGGTATCGCCATTCATCTGCGCTATGATCCAGAACGCGCGGAAAATAATTTTACGCTGATTGGGCCCGGCGGCCGGATAAGCGATACGGATGCACCTTTAGCGGCTCTTTGTGAGTGGGTGAGGGGAAGGAAATAGTCTGGGATTGCGAGAGGGCCCGGCTGGGGAACTGAAGGGGCAGAGACGAATTGGGATGGCGTTTGTTTAAGGAAGATATGTAAGGAGAAATATTATGACTGGCAAGAAAATAGGCCGGCGCGAGTTATTGAAGCTGTTGCCGGGCGGCATTTTGGCGGCGTTAGCGGCGCTGGCGGTGGGCGATGCGGTTGAGGCCGCAGAATTTAAGGGATGGCATTTGGGTGATCCATGTGTTTTTTGTGGAATAGCGCATGATGATGTTGAGATAGGTCCATGCCATGACTGTAAACGAGCCAACCTCCAGGAAGTTATGAAGACGGAGAGCCCGGTCAGGGCGGCGAGCGATGCGGGGGAGATGGGGTCAGGGACGATTGCGGACGCTGTTGATTATGGTAGCCTCACCTGGATTTATGGGGAAGAGGCGGCTTGTCCTGACTGTGGTATGGTCGGTCCGGTTCGATAATCTGATTATAGCTCGCGCAGCTAAAGGGGGAATTGCAAAAAATGAGTCTTGCTGTTTATTTAACTCTTGAGAATGCAAAACTGAGGTCTCCAGGTTCGGGTATCTATATCCGAGAAGGGGGGGGAACAAAAGAAATATCACGGGCTGAATGGGATGAGAAGTTTCCAGGACGTGAGCCTGTGGTAGCAGATATTGATCAAGAAGGTGATGAGGTTTATAGTGCAAATATAACCCATAACTTGAGTCTTATGGCGCGCGAGGCCGGCATTTACAAACATCTTTGGCGGCCTGATGAGATTGAGGTGACTAAGGCCGGTCAACTTGTCGAGCCCTTGCGTAAGGGCCTCAATCTATTGCGAAATAATCCAATAAGCTTCAAAAAGTTCAATCCCAAAAATAGATGGGGAAGTTACGAAGGTTTTGTAGATTTTGTCGAAAAATACCTGGCGGCGTGCGAAGAGTACCCGGACGCAGAAATCAGCATTTATCGATAGCCGACGAATTGGCAGAGATGTCGGGTAATGAAATTATAAATTATAAATTATAAATTATAAATTTGAATCGCCCCTGGCCGCGTTTGACGTAACGAGAGGAATCCCCTAAAATAATAACAGGGTAACGTCGAAAACGCCCGATCAGATAACAGGACCTGGTCGGGCGTTTTTTTATTGGGTGATAACGCCCCATTGAGCGGCCGTAGGATTTGAGGGAATTTGGGCCGCCCGGCGGGGCGTTATATTTAGTTAAACATCAGGCTTGTCGAAATGATAGTGACGGGTCACTCGCGCTTGAGGAGGAAATGAATGGTCACCTTTGATCAGTGGTTGGATATTATTGCCCGGGTCTCGGAGCCGGAGGCAGGCTTCGGCATCCAGCAGGATGTGCATACATGCGCGGCCCTGATGGACGAGTGGAAGGTGGGCAATCTGACGAACGCGCAGATGATTGAGGCCCTGAATTTTGACGGCACGGACTCGGAGTTGGCGACGGTGAAGATACATTTGAACGGGCTGACCAAGTCGGAGACCTTATCTTTGCAATCGGCCATGATCCTGGCGGAGCACGAAATCAGCCTGACCGGAATCAGCTACAATAAAGCGCTCTTGCGGACGAGGTTCGGGCTTTAATAATGGGGATTAGCGCAGATGTCACCCGGATCGCTTGCAATACGGGCACGGGGACACAGGACATAACGATAACCGGTTTTGGGACACCCAAAGCGGCTTTATTTATTTGTAGTGTGGCCACATCGAACGGATCCGCCGCCAGTGATTTCAGCTTGTCGATTGGGGCGGCCACAGGCGCCTCCAATGAGTGGTGTTTGTCCATCAATAACGAAGATGGGCAGTCGGACACCGATACCGCAGCGACGACAGATTCAGACAAATGTGTACGCATCAACACGGCCGGCACGCCGACGGTCGATGGGGAGGCGGAATTCACAGCATTCATTACGGATGGCGTTCGCATCAATTGGACTAATGCCCCTTCAGCCGCCTGGCTACTGACCGTCGTCCTTTTTGGCGGCACGGATCTGTCCGCGCATGCCAACAACGTCGCCCTGGGCGATTCACTTGATAACGCGGTTGACGTGACGGCGCCCGGATTTGAGCCAACGTTGTTGATTGCGGTTTGCCAGGGGGGGTTGGGGATGGACGACAATGCAACCTCTCTACAACACTCAATCGGAGTTATTCACAACGGGGGAGGGGTCAGCCAACGGTCAGTCGGATTCGGACATCCAAATGGGGCGGTGGCGGGCCGGCCCGATGGGCGCTGCACTGAGACTTATGGCATCCTACAGATCACTACTTCCGCGGCCGCGTTAGATTGGGGCGGCGAATTCGGCACATTTGATGGCAGCGGGTTCACGGTCACAACCCGTATTGCCGGCGCTAATAACACCTCGTTGATGTACCTGGCGCTCAGGTTGGGCGGCAGCGAGTCCGGCTGGGTGGGGACTGTTGATACCCCAACCAGCCCTGGAGATGATGCTGAAACAGGGCCAGGGTTTGAGCCTCAACTGGTATTGCAAATTGGCACCCACATGGAGGCCGTTGATACGGCCTACAATTCCAGTCCGTTGGCCGGCGCATTGGGGCTGAGCGCATTCTCGCCCGATAACGAATATATGACCTCCGTGGCCGATGAAGATGCGGCTACCACGACAGATACTCAATCACTATCGACCGATACCGCGATCGAGTTGCCACAGGACGATGGCACAACGGGCCTGACGGCGGCTTTTGCTTCCATGAACAACGATGGTTGGACGCTCAACTACAGCGCGGTTGAGGGCAACGCCAAGAAATTCTTTGGTCTGGCCATCGAGAGCATCGTTAACATCCCCATTCCCATCTTCCGCCGGCGGCAGACCATGCCCGGCCCCTTCTAATTTTAGATTTTAGATTTACGATTTTGGATTAGCTTATGCCTCAAAAATATTTGAGAAAATACGACGCAGCGGCCACGCTGGATTTCACCCTCTTTCAGCCGGACGGGGTTGATTTTGAGACGGGCGCGACGTTCGCGGCCGGCGATTTGAAAATTATGCAGGATGAAGGGGCAGAGACCAACACGGACAACTTGCCGACGGATGAGGGCACGGGCTATAGCCTGGTGCTGACGGCGACGGAGATGCAGGCGGCCCGGGTGGTGGTTTACTTCGTGGACCAGACGGCGACCAAAGTTTGGCTGGATGACTCTCTGGTTATCGAGTCTTATGGCCATGCCTCGGCTCAGCACGCCTTTGATCTGGATACGGCCATACAGGCGGTCAACGCCACTCAGATAGACGGCACGGCTCAGCGGGCGACGGACCTGGCGGAGATCGCGCGCTACCTATTCGCCAATGCCGCCACATTGACGGCCGTCCTGGATGATGATAGTGTGATTGGCCGGTTGTTGGCCAAGGCGGCGGTGACCAATTATGACCGTACCACCGACAGCCTCGAATCATTGGGGGAGAATACGGCCAGCGCGGCGACCATTGCGGATGCGGTCTGGGATGAATTGCTGTCGGGTCATACTACCGGCGGCAGTGCGGGCGAAATTCTGGGCGACATTGTGGATAAATTCTGGGATGAGGTGCTGGAGGCCGGCGCGCCGGCGGGCAGCCGGACGGGACGGGAGTGGATGCGCTTGATGGCGGCCGCCCCGTTGTGGGTGACGGCTGAGGCGGGGGATTGGTCGGCCAAGTCGATTGATGGCGCCAAGACGCGCATTTCGGCGACGCTGGACTCGGATGGGAATCGGACGGCGGTAGGGACTTTGGATGGCAGTTGATAATTGATAATTGATAACGAGGGGTATACGTGAGGGATGAATGGCGAGACAGCGGTGTAATCGTAAATATGGGGTGGAGACGACGCTTACATTTTCATTGATCACTCTGGATGGCGTTGATCTGGAAACGAGCGCGACGTTCGAGGTCGGCGACTTGAAAATTATGAAGGATGAAGGGGCGCAGGGCAACACGGCCAACTTGCCGACGGATGAGGGCACGGGCTATAGCCTGGTGCTGACGGCGACGGAGATGCAGGCGGCCCGGGTGGTGGTTTACATTGCGGACCAGACTCAGCCGAAAGTCTGGATTGACGATCAGTTAGTCATTTCAAGCTATGGCCATGCCTCGGCCCAACACGCCTTTGATTTGGATACGGCCACGCAGGATGTCAACGCTACTCAGATAGACGGCACGGCTCAGCGGGCGACGGACCTGGCGGAGATCGCTCAGTATCTATTCGCCAATGCCGCTACATTGACCGCCGTCCTGGATGATGACAGTGTGATTGGCCGGATGTTGGCCAAGGCGGCGCTGACCAATTATGATCGCACCACCGACAGCCTGGAGAACCTGGGGGAGGCGAGACCCAGCGTGGCGGAGATCACAGACGAGATTTGGGATGAATTGATGGCGGACCATCAGACTGGCGGCAGTGCCGGCCGAATACTCAGCCGGGTGCCCGATCTGATTTGGGATGCGGTCATGGAGAGTGCCGCCCCCCTCGGCCGGCGGCTGGGGCGGGAGTGGATGCGCTTGTTTGCAGCCGCCCTGTTTGGGGTGACGGCTGAGGAGGGGGATTGGTCGGCCCGGTCGATCGACGGCACCCGGACTCGTATTTCGGGGACGCTGGATGATGGAGGAAATCGGACGGGGGTGGAGACTTTGGATGGCAGTTGATAATTGATAATGGATAATGGTAAACGGTAAACGGTAAATGGAAACTATAGACGAAGAAAAATTGAATTCTTTAGCCGATTCGCAACGGCTTATATTGGAACAACAGTATTATGCGCTATCTCAAATATATCAAGACAATGATACCTTGGATGGTAAGGTTGCGGGATTATTACAACTAACCAGTTTGATTTTTATGACTTTGGTCATCATTCATTTGATAAATAATATGCATCTGGGCATAATCTTTATTCCGATTGTTTTAATGACCATCCTGATGATTACCTGGATTCCTAGAAAAACCTTCTCACCTGGTACCAGGGATTGGAATACGCTCCATGCAGGATATATCAATCAGGATAGTCAGGCTCGTTTTGAGCAGATATTAGACGATTGTATGGAAACCAATGATAGATTGTTGAGTATCAATAGTTTCAAGGCTCTATTGGTAAAGATTTCAACGGTCTTATTCGGGATACAAATGATAGTTATCGCTATTATGGTTTGGTAGTTGTTAATTGTTAATTGATAATTGATAATTGATAATTGAGAACGGATTGACTCGTTCCGACGTTCTGCGTTGGAATGAGAGTATGAGGAGAGTATTTTGGATGAAGCACAGCCGGACTACATAATATCGGATTTATGGCCGTTGATCGTGGGTATTGATGAGGTGCAGATTGATCCGTCGAATGCGATGACGCATGATGAGGCTAATCTGGATCAGATTGCGGGCAGCCTGAATAAACACAAACAGCGCAAGCCGATTGTGATCAACCGGACGACGGGCACGATCGAGGCCGGCAATGGGACGCTGCTTGCGGCGCGGCGGTTGGGCTGGCAGTATATCGCGGCGGTGGGGGAGGAGGATGATGCTCAGACGGCGGTCTCATACGGCATCGCGGATAATGCGGTGGCCTCGCAAGCCTGGGATTGGGAGCGGCTGAAGAAACATTTGGATACGTTTGATGCTCCAGGGGAGGTGCCGGGGGTAGATGATGAGCTGCTGGCGACGCTTAAAGAGGCGTTGGCGGCTGAGGGGTTGAATGGTAAGAAGGGGGATGCTGCGCCGCAGGGTGATAAGGCGGCGGAGTTGCAGCTAGAATACGGGACTGAGGTGGGGCAGCTTTGGCGGCTGGGGGAGCATCGGCTGGCGGTGGGGGATTGTACGGATAAGGGAGTGGTTGAGGCGGTGATGAGGGAAGAAAAGGTAGATTTAGTTCTAACAGATCCGCCATATGCTGTTAATTATGGAGAAAAAAACAGGGCGCTGAATTCTATTGGACCGTCCAATAGAATTCAGACCGACATTAAAAATGATACGCTTAGCACAGAGGATACAGCAGAATTAATATGGAGACCTGCGTTTAGAAATGCTTATAACAAGTCACGAAATGGAACGGTGATTTATTGTTTCTCTCCGCAGGGTGGCGATCAGATGATGATGATGATGATGATGATCAAGACCGAATGGAACAAACGCTTACACCAGTTAATCTGGAGAAAAAACAGCCCCACTTTTTCTATGGGTCGGCTTGATTATCAATATCAACATGAACCTATCCTTTACACTTGGAAAGGAACAAATCACGGTTATTATGGTGAAATCGGTAGAAGTATTATTGACTGTGACCGCCCGAATTCATCTGAACTTCATCCAACTATGAAGCCTGTTGAACTTTTGGAAATTTTCATAACAAATAGCTCTAAATCAAACGAGTTAGTCTATGATCCCTTCCTCGGTAGCGGTACCACCCTAATCGCCGCTCACCAGCTGAACCGCCGTTGTCGGGGCATTGAGATAGATCCGGGCTATGCCGCTGTGGCCCTGCGGCGTTGGGAAGACTTGACGGGGAAAAAAGCAGAAAAAATGGATAATGGATAATTGGGAATTGATAATGAAGGTTGGCTCGTTCCGATGCGCTGCGTGCCTCATTCCAACGCAGAGCATTGGAACGAGGATTCCTTCGACAGGCGTATCCTGAGCCTGTCGAAGGATACGCTACAGGTACACCACGTATTAGGTGAGAATTAGTTATGACAGTCGCATCGTTTTTCGATAAATATTTTGGGGCGCAGAGAGAGACGCAGTCGGTGCCGTCCGGGGCGACGTTGCAGTTGACGGATGGGGAGGTGACGATTGACCTGACCGATAGCGCGGGGGGCTGGTATCTGCTGGCGGATGGCTGGTCGATCAATGAAACGCTCTTCAAGAAGGGGGGCGCTTACGCCGACAATCAGGCCGCCGATGCCCGCTTCCTGAAGCACGTGGCTTATGACAACGTAGTGGAGACGCTGAAGCTGGGCTTGACTTTCAACTCGGCCGATGACTTGACCTTCCAACTGCGCAAAATGGAGAACCTGCTGAAGGTGCGGGCGGCTCGTTATTGGACGCAGGCGCGCAACTTCAGCCCGGTCTATCTGGTCGTGTCATTCGCCGGGGGGACAGAGTCTTATTACGCCCTGATCAGCCAGGGAGATGTGACGGTGGCCCAGAATGTGTTTGATGTTTTTTGTACCCTGAGCACAGGCAAGATGTGGCCGATAGCGATGACGCTGCAACGCCAACCGTTCTGGCTGCGGGCGATTCCGGGTACAGTGCAGGGGACGGTCAACTTCTCTAATTCTCAAGTCTGGAATTATGACCTGTCCTGGGCCGTCGATAGCAGCACGCCCACGGGCAAGGTTTTTTGTTTCGTAGAGGCTGATGACGGCACGATCTACGGCGGCGGCGAATCGGAGATCGTGGAATTTGATGGCTCCACCTGGAGCGTCAGCACCACGGTGCCGGTGACGGTCAGCGCGGATGTGACCGCCTGCGCCAAGCTGGCCAACGGCGACATCCTCTTCGGGGAGAGCGGGCGGATCATCAAGCTGTCGGCGGGGGGGACCTGGTCGGTGGAGACGAGCGAGCCGACTGGCCAGGTGTGGGCTATTTTGGAGGCCGCCAGCGGGGAAGTCTACGCTGGAGACACCGGGCGCATTATCAAACGGTCGGTGGCCGGCGCTTGGAGTGAAGATACTACCCTGCCTAGTGGTCAGGTTTATTCGCTGTTGGAGACGGCACAGAATTTAATTTTAGCTGGCGAGGTAGGGCGCATCTTGCGCACAGTGCAAGCGACGACCAGCATTGACATTTCAGTTGACATCAACCAGGGGAGCGATGACGCCAAACAGGATGGGTCGACGGTCAATATTAGTAGTTCGGACATTGAACTATTCGCTTTTAACGAATATGCCGGCTTTCGATTCCAGAATGTGGATATTCCGGCCGGGGCGACGATTAACGCAGCCGTCATTCGCTTCACATCACAGGAAACCGATGGGCAGTCGGCCACCCGCTTGATGGAGATTCATTGCGAAGATGCTGATAATGCCTCAACGTTCACCGCGGGCAGTAATAATATATCAGGCCGAACTCGAACCACAGCCTCTACCACTTGGTCCAGCCCGGTGGCCTGGGTGGCCAACCAACAATATGACACGCCCGATTTTACCACCGCTGTCCAGGAAGTGGTTGATCGAGGTGGCTGGGCCACCGGGCAAGCCCTGGCTGCGATCATGGTGACCAGCGGTTCGGGCGGCGATGAACGAGCACCCTGGACCTATGACGGATCAATCGGCGCGGCGGCGGAATTGCGGATCACCTACACGGAAGCATTGCCAGGCGGCAGCGAGTGGGAGTTAATCAGCACTTTGCCGGGTGGGGACGTGCGGGCCTTCTTGGACGTGACGGAACGCATCATCGCCGCCGATAGCGGGCAGTTCCTGTCATCGACCGACGACGGCGATTCGTGGGGCGTGCTGGATACGACGCCGGCGGGCCAGGCCCTGACCCTCTTTGCCGCCGGGGGAAGCCTCATTTACTCCGGCGAGAATGGTATCATTTTGAAATCGACCGATGACGGCATCTCCTGGGAGGTGGATGATAATAGCACGCCGGCCGGTGATATTGAGGCTTTCATCCTGGACGGCAGTGATATTTACGCCGGCGATGACGGCCAGATTTTGACCCAGGATAGCGCCAATAGCCTGAGCCTGGGGCAGGAGGCGACCGATAAAAATAATGTCTTCCTGGCCAATCATCATAAAACGGCCAACCTGACCGATGTCTTCATTGACGACGGCGGCGCCTTCACCAGCATTTTCCCTATCGTCTCTTTTCCGCAGGTATTGTTGCCGGCTGTGCCGATAGTCAATGACGCCCTTTATTTTATCATTGATAGCAGCCTGATTGATACGGGCCCTTTCTCCTCAGTCATTTTTGATATCGCCACGCCGGCCAGCGCCACCACCTCCTATACGCTTGTATGGGAGTATTGGAACTGAGCCTGGGTCAGCCTGACGGTCAATGATGAAACCCGCCAGCTATCGGAGCCGGGGGTCAACGGCCTCTTCTGGGAACAACCGTCAGACTGGGCCACGACGGCTGTCAATGGAGTGACCGGTTTAGCTCTGCGAGGGCGGGTGTCGGCCTTGACGGGTACATTGACGCCGCCCACTCAGCAGAACCGCGACCTCTACAGCGCCATTTTGCCCTTCGCGGAGGTGGCGGCGGCGGAGATTGACGGGATGATTGATGCCCTGATTCAAATGCAATTAAATAACCGCTCAGCGGCCGGCGGGCCAGGGGGGAGCAGCCCCCTCCTTTATCAGAATCGATTTTGGCTGGGAGTGAAAAATGTTTCAGGCCATGAGAACTTCCGGGCCTTCCTCAATTACGCCGATGAACAGAATCCGGCCGGGGTGTCGGTCGATGTGAGTGTGGATACCGACAGCGCCACCTCCATTGAGGCCGATAGCAATCTGAGCAGCGCCACCGGGCGGCGGGTTTTCTTTGATGCCGGGATCGCGGCCGCCGGGGCCGGGCTGGATAATATGACCGACCGGGTGGGCATTGACTTATCAACGACGGTGGCCACCAATTACTACGGCTCTTATCGGGTTATGGTCCGCTGTAAACAACAGGGGGGTTCGGCGGGCGAGATCTCTATGCGGCTGAAAGTGGTCTTCGGATCAGGCGGCTCAACGGCTTTGACCGACACCCAGCTAACCCAGACGACCGATGATCGGCACCTGATCAGCTTCAGCCATCCGATTAATTTGCCCATCAATAACCTGCTGACCGATGCGGAGGTGGCGGATGAGATCAGCCTGGTCTTGCAAATCGCCGCCAGCGCCAGTGACGCCGATCTGTTTTTGTACGATATTTTCCTACTGCCGACCGACACTCGCTTTGTCGACTCCCGCGATTTGCGCAATAATGCCGCCAGCAGCGTCGAGGCTCAGAAGCGGCTATTGGTCGATTCGATCACAATCCCCAAAACGACGATCCGCACTCTGGTGCAGGATACGGCCTCCGGGGTGATCAACGCTTCCTGGCGCGTCGATTCACAGGGCCCGATGATTTTGCCGGTTGATGAGCAGGTCCGGGTATGGCTGCTGTCGGCTCGGACGGTCAGCACGGCAGATAGTACGCTGATTAGCCAGCCGGAGGCGGTTTGTAGTGTTCGGGGCTGGAAGGTGGAGAGGGAGTAGGGAATGGATAATTGATAATGGTAAATGGATAATTATCAATTATCCATTATCAATTGTTAGAGGAGCTAGTTTTGGATGAAGCACAGCCGGATTACATAATATCGGATTTATGGCCGTTGATCGTGGGCATTGATGAGGTGCAGATTGATCCGTCGAATGCGATGACGCATGATGAGGCTAATCTGGCTCAGATTGCGGGCAGCCTGAATAAACACAAACAGCGCAAGCCGATTGTGATCAACCGGGCCACGGGCACGATTGAGGCCGGCAATGGGACGCTGCTTGCGGCGCGGCGGTTGGGCTGGCAGTATATCGCGGCGGTGGGGGAGGAGGATGACGCTCAGACGGCGGTCTCATACGGCATCGCGGATAATGCGGTGGCCTCGAAAGCGTGGGACTGGGAGCGGCTGAAGAAACATTTGGATACGTTCGATGCGCCGGGGGAGGTGCCGGGGGTGGATGATGGGCTGCTGGCGACGCTGAAGGAGGCGTTGGCGGCTGAGGATCTGAATAGTAAGAAGGGGGATGCGCCGCCGCAGGTTGATCGGGCGGCGGAGTTGCAGCTAGAATACGGGACTGAGGTGGGGCAGATTTGGCGGCTGGGCGAGCATCGGGTGGCTTGCGGGGATTGTACGGATCGGGCGGTGGTTGAGAGGGTTATGGATGGGGAGAAGGCCGATGCTTGTATAACTGATCCGCCCTATGGCGTTTTAGATGAAGAGTGGGACAGACCATTTAATCAAGATGATTTTAACAGTATAAAGGTCGTCACGAATGGACTCATAGCTATATTTAATGCAGCTAAACCAGAAATATTACTATCTATGCTTTCATTATCTCCCAGGCCGGAACGTGTAGGAGTATGGAGATATTCTCATATAATGCCTACTTCTGGTATGATATGGAGTTGGCAACCTGTGTTTTACTGGAATTGTAAAGATATTGTAGGGTGGGATAGTCTTGATTGGTATCAAGGAAATGCAGATAGAGATGGTACACATCCTACTCAAAAGCCTATCGAATTTTTCGGCAAAATAATGAAACAGGTGACAGGGGAATTTATTTACGATCCTTTCCTCGGCTCAGGCACAGCCCTGATCGCCTGCGAGAATCTAGGGCGCCGTTGCCGGGGCATTGAGATAGATCCGGGCTATGCCGCTGTGACTCTGAGGCGATGGGAAGAACTGACGGGGGAGAAAGCGGAAAAAATTGAGAATGGATAATTGAGAATGGATAATTGAGAATGGATAATTGAGAATGGATAATGAAGGGTGGCTCGTGTCTCATCCCAACGCTCTGCGTTGGAATGCGGGGTTTTTATCATTCTACGGAGGAACTTATGGGACTTGATATCTATTACTACAACAATCTATTTTTAACCACCCTCGCCCGGGGCGAACCGCCTTATAATGATGCGCTGGATTATGGGGTGCAGATTATGGCGATGAGGGAAATTGTGGCGCTGAGGGAAACGGCGGCGGCTTATTGGCGCGTCATTGGGGTGCATCATTTGACGGCGGCGGAGAATGGGGGTAATCACAACATGTTTTGTGATGTGCTGGATGAGGGGGGGCGACGGATTGACGGCGCTTATTTGCAGATGGTGCAGGGGAGTTTGGCGCCTGTTTACGCGAGGATAGATAAGCCGCCCCACGAGGCGGGGACGAATTTCCCGGTGTGGGGAGAGACGCCGGTGACAGTGAGGGTGACGGGTCGGCCGCCGGCCGCCGCTTCGCTGCCGGGTGAAGCGGTGACCGGGCTGCGGATCAATCATCCCGATGAGGAAGCGGGGAATAGTATAGGGCACCATTCGTTTTATGTGGTTTTTCAGCGAACGCTGGGGGGGAGTGTTCCGCCGCAGCCGGAGCCACCCACACCGGAGCCGCCGGAGACTGTTGGACACATTCAGGTGAGAGTGCGTAAGGACTGGCTGGATGGGTTGAGGGTAGATGAGGCGGGGATGGTGACGTTTGAGGTGGAGATTGGTTAATTGATAATGGTTAATTGATAATGGTTAATTGATAATTGGGAATGAAGGTTTGTCTCGTACCGACGCTCTGCGTTGGAACGAGAGTTCATCTGGCGGCCAACTTGGGTCAGCCGATATTGAGTAAAACTATTTGCCGGTTTTTATTTCGCGGAGCAATTCAATTTTTATCATTCTGAAAGGGTAGCCTGTTCAGCCTGTTGTAATTTTTGGCAAATGTCAAACACCTTTTTCGTATCATTGGCAGACAGCATCTGTAGGGAGAGAAACGTTGGCTCTCCATTTATGGCCCTAGAGCCGGCTTTAGCCAGATATTCAAAAATAAGGCCGGGGGGATCGGTTTCGAGTTTATCCCGCTGTTGCTCTGTCATAAATAGCAACAGCATAAATACCCCGGGTAACGTCGCGGGTTCTGTTATATGTCTATCTGTGAAAATCAAGCCCTTGTGAATATCCAGGGCGATCTGTTTTAATTCGGCTGCCGGTCTGTCATTCATTTTTTCACCTAATCAGTTTGATATTCCTCAATAACAGATTGCCAATCTTCGCCGCGTTTGGCCGCCCCAATCATATCGGTGGCCAACTTGGCCCAGCCGATTTGGATTAAAATACAGGCGTCTGGGCAATTGAGTAAAACCACTTTGCCGGCAGGCAAAATAGTTTTGTCGGTTTTTATTTCGTAAAGTATAGCACCGTTTGACACCCTTTCATAATTGTGTTATCATCAGCCTAATTGAGCCACGAACTCGCCGCAATGGGCTTTTTTTGTTGGAAGCCAATTGCAAATGAGTGGTGTGCCGGTCATCTCCAAAAGCCTGTTGTCTCGAGTTCGTGGCTCTGCAATGGGTGGATGTGACCGGCACACCGTTTTTACAAGATAAAGGAGTCGCGATTATGTGTTCGCAAAAGGATGAAGAAAGCCGGACCATAAAGCTAAGTGAGAAATTGAAGATATTGCCGGGGGGCATGGTGGAGCTCTCGTTCAGCCTGCTCTTTCGGGGAGCCGGGACGGCGGCGGCGGCGACGCGGCAGATGACGCCGGCGGTATTAGCAGAGTGGGAATCGGAGTTAGCGGAGCAGAAATCGGAGTTGGAGCGGGTAGAGCGAAACGGTTGTTGGGGCCGGAGGCCGAAAATGCGCAATGATGAGGTTCATCAGGGCTTAGAGGATAAGGATGTACGGGATCTATTGGCCGAACAATTTCGGGAGACGGGGTGGCCAATGTCCGTTAATTATAGCGTTGAATGGTACGAGAAAGAGATCGTCCGCCTGCAAGAGAAATTAGCTTTGGCTCGTCAGCATGTCACCCTCAGAAAGATCGCAGACGAATACGGGTGGCAATTTTATGACATCTCCGATGAATATGCGGATTATGATCCAAATCGTTGTTTGGATTTTGTGGGGACGGCTGAAGAACATGCCAACCGTTTTAAGTTGGAGGACAAAACGGCTTGACAACGGGTTTAGTTCTGCTATAATAGAAAGTGGGAGACTGTGTGGTCAATATAGTGGCTTTACTGTGAATTTAGTTCATTGTGACCGCCGCCCTACTCCCGGCGCAGATTAAAAGTTCAATTGATGAGGACTGACAGTCAATACAGTTTTATTCAGGTTCGAGTCCTGATCCCCCCACTGGGGGGGGATGGCGTAACTGGTAAACGCGCAACTATATCAAAGTTGTTTACAACAAATTGACTGGCGACTTACCTCGTCACCGAAAAGCTAGGAACATTGTTCCCAGCTTTTTCTATTTGTGCTATAATAACAAATTAAACAGGGGGATATTACCCGACAAACCGTCCCGGAAGCTCAAAATACGGGGCGATTCTGGCCTAAGGTGAGCAACTTGACTTCAAAGCATCTTTAGGGAAGGCAAATATCACGTAGAATGTTTAGGGGGGGCTTTATGAAACTCAGTACGCTGCAAACTAAAATTGCGCACATCCCTACAGAACGGTATCCCGAAGTGGGACAGCTACTCTGTCTTTTTCTGGATGTGACAGCCACGGCCACGGCGCGCAAGTCGTTTTACAATTCCAGGGAGGAACTACAGCAGGCGACGGAGGTGGTACATCGGGAAGTATTTGAATTGGATCGGGGAATGTATGGGCTATTATTAGCCTTGCCCGGGGTATTGGACTACTCCAAACAGCAAGGGGTGCAGACCCTGCTGGCCCAGCCGGGTTACCCGCCGCCGCCGTGGGGTAACGGGGCCTCGTTGTTGACGTTGTCGCAGGAGACACGTCTGATCACATGGCTGACCCGTAGCCTGCCCCCCCAGCGCCGGTTGAAATTATTCGGGGCGCTGAAAGAGGCGCGGGTCAACAATGCCCGCACGCGGCGGCTGATCCTGCGGACAATTTTAGATCAGCCCGATTTGGAATGGGCGGCGGTAAAATACAGACGAAAAATAGCGGCCGCCCTGAGTCACGCCTGGGGGATCAGGATGACCGGCATCATTAAATCGATTCTGGCCAAGACAGAATTGACCGGCAAGGAAAGGGAAATCTTACATGCGAATATCGTTGAACCCATCGGGTTGAGCAGTATTAGTGAAGATGGGGTTTTCAAGTGTCTCAGTTTTATCCTGGGCAATGAAGGCCCCTGGACGTTGCCGAAATTGGGATCTTATGAGGAAGCCAAGATATACTTTCGGGCCGGGAAGAAATTGCCGCCAGAGGTGATGGAGGGCATCCGGTCCACCTTTCACCCGCACCGGTCAAGCGCCGATGTGATGGAACTGACCGAACGGCAAGCCACGACCGGGCAACGGATCGCGGTGCAGCGGGCGGCCAAGGAGAAAGGGGTGGAGGTCGCCTTTGATCCGGCCAAGTATGACCTGGTACGGCTTTATGTCTACGCCTATGAGATGGGGCTGGATAATGAGATATGGAAGGCTATCCGGGAGAAGGCGATTTTGAAGGCGGCTCGTTTGCCCAGGCCCATGCAGTTTGAACACGTCGGCATCGTGGTTGATACTTCGTATTCAATGATGGGCAGCGAGGAGCAGAAACATCGGCCCATCGCCACGGCGTTGGCGATCAAGAATGTCTTACAGGCCGCCAGTGCATGGAATACCACCTTCTATACGACAGGCGTGGTAGATGATTCGCTTTGCGCGGTTTCCGATTTGCCCGTGACGGTGGGGGAGACATCGCTGGCGGAGGCATTTTTGAAAGTGGTTGAAAGGGAGCCCGATTCAGTTTTCATCATCAGCGATGGCTATGAAAACGCGCCGGCGGGACGGCTGGCCGAGACCGTCGCCCGGCTGCGGCAGATGGGCAATGATACCCCTATCTACCAACTATCACCCGTCATGGCGGCCGAGACATATGGGACGCGCGCCCTGGCCAACGATGTGCCCGTATTGCCGGTCAATCAGACCATCAACCTCGGCATGGGCATGATCAAGCTGATGTTGGGGCAAGATTTCATCAGAGGGATGGCGGCTTTAATTGAAATGATTGAAACGGAAACGACAAATGTTTTGAGATTGGAGGGGTAAGATGGAAATTGCGACTACAACATTAGCCGAACTTTTACGGGGCACCGTTCCAGGGAGGGTACAAACCGTGGGGTTGATGCAGGTCATCCCGCTGACGAGCATACATTCCGATGATCGGTTCGCCATGCCGAACCGACTGATAGTCAGCACAAGCAATTATGGGTCTCTGATTTTTCATAATCCGACCGGGAAACCGGCCCTCATTCCCAAGGACGCCGCCTATGTGACCAAGCAGCGGGCGCAGGATCACGCCCTGCCTCACGTAGGCTTCGTGGCGGAAGGGGAACGGGTGAAATACATGGATGCGGCTTGTATCCAGGAAAGTCAGGGGGGCACGATGCAGCCTGAAGCGCACGAGTTGATCATTCTGCCTTTCAATCTGCGAGAGGCGACATTAAGGGTCCGCACAGATAAGCATTATAATAAATTATGGTCGGCGATTCGTAACTTCAACCGGGCAATGGGGCTGCGGGCGACGGGGCACGTAGACATATTTTTGGAAGAGTTTGGGCAGCAACTGGAGCGCTTCGTGGCCGAATTCGAACCCGTCCCCTCGCAGGTGGGGGCTATCATTTTGATCAACGGGAAGGTGGCCGGCATTGAGCGGACCCCCTCATATGATTACTGGCTGCAATTATGGCCCACTCTCATCCGGGAGTGTTATGGCAGCCTGGCCCTTTACACCCAGAAACAAGAAGCTAGTTTTGTTGAACACGAGGCTGATCTTGGGCTGGCAGCACCTGAAGCGCAGATATTGCCGACCCGGCTTGCGTTGGGGCAGGCTGATAATATAAAAGACCTGATGGCGGAACTGTGGCGGGTCAATACCGCCGAAGATGAGGCTACCCGGCAGATCGTCAGAGATTTGATGGCTGAACCGTTGACCGTTGAGCGGGAAGCGGAGACAATGTTGGGGCTGACTGTCGAAACATTGCAGAGCCGCCACTTCGGGGGTCAATGCGTGCGCGATGGCTTGCAGGTCATCTACGCCTCAATGGTAGCGACTGAGCAGCGTCTGGCTATGGCCCCGGAAGCGGTGACCGCGTTTACGATTTGATTTGACGTAAATCATCGTCTGGGTTACAATAGGCTCAGGCAACAAAAGAACGCCTTCCGGGCCGAACCCCCCCAACTCCCCTCGGTCTTGATGAGCGTTTTTTTGTTGCTTTCCCTTATGGCATTTTTTAGCATAAACGCATTAGCGCCCATGCTCCAGCAACCTGATAACTCGTTCCACGAACGATTAGACAGCAATCTATCCGGCGAAAGTTACGCCATCAGCGTCGAACGCGGTTTCGAGACGGCCGCCTTCACCCTCGCGGGTCCGATTGAGTATCTGCGGGAGTGGTTTGATAATGGGTTGGCGCGGGATGTGACTTTTATCGGGCCGGATGGAAAAATCGCATGGGAGGGGTTCGTCAATAGTTTTGCCCTCGCCTTTGGCGGCATCCAGTTGAAACACGGCCTGGATCGGATGGGCAATCGCATTATTTTTACCTATACCCCGCTGGACACCTCCGTTAATCCCCCCACTGAGGGCACAGAGACCACGATCACCAAAAACGATACCCGTAGCCAATCGCTCTATGGGGTCAAACTGGCCACGGTCAGCGCAAGCAAAGCCACCCCGACCACGGCGTCGGATACGGCGGCTTTGACGGAATTGACGCGGCGGGCCTATCCGCAGCGCGGGCAATCGAGCCGGATCGGAGCCTCCAGTAATCCTTCACTGAAAGTCGATCTGCGGGGCTACGCTTTCATGGCTGACTGGTACAACTACAGCCAGACGGTCAATTCCGGCACCGACACGGCCACGGCCATCATCAAGCTGGTGTTGGCCGCCGATCCCAATAGCGTCCTGAGCACCGATGACCGGGATATTGCGACCAATAGCGAGGCGACTGAACGTTTTTGGGAAGATACGGCGGCCTGGAAAATGATCAGGACCCTTGTCAACCGGGGACAGACGGTAGGGGGGGTAGGCATCCCCTGGGCGGGCGGCATCTATGAAGGGCGCCGATTCGCCTTCAAGATTTCCGAGCGGCTGGATGCGAACGGGAATCCAATCAGCAGCAATCAATTCCAGCGTATTTTTCATACACCGTCGGTAGATGTTTTCAGTGACGAATCAGGGGCCGAGATTCTACCCTGGCATTTGCGGCCGGATCGGATTTTGATTGCGGAATCGCTGGGGACCCAGATGTATGTACGGCGGGTGAATTACACGCCGCCGATCAAGGTCACCCTGTCGGGGGAGGATGATGTTTATGACGTGGCTTCATTATTGGTGCCGGGTATCTGACAATTGCCTAACAATTCATTAACAAGTCTCTCGTATTTGAGAAGCCGCCTTGTCATAAGTCTCATCCGATACATATTCCAACTCGCTAAATCCACCCAACGAATAACCGATCAGTTGGGCAAACTGCTCTCGATCCTCCTGACTGAAGGGTCTTGATGTAAGCTGGTTCATATCAAATGGTCCGGCGTCAAGCAAAAATCGGACGATTGCATTTCGCTTAAATCGTAAAACGTTATCACTATCTTTTTCTAATGGTTGTATAGGGTGTTTCATTTGATTGCCTTTTTTGGGTCAGAGCGAATGATTGTTAGTCAGGCCGAGGTCGGGCGGCTTTACATCTTGCCAATCTGTAATAGCCTCGAGCCAGGGCTGCGGCAGCAAACTCCAGCCAGTCTCAGGATTATACCAGGCCATAGCGATCAGGGGCTTATCCGGGTCAAGGCTCGGAGCGCATACTAAATACTGCGAGTCCCTGGGCGGTTTTTCTTCTTCCAATTTTTTCCATTCACACATTGTTTTTCCGTTGGACAAACTTTAGTTTGTTTTATTGTCAGGGGGTAGCCAGGCTCTTGGTATTTCTCCCCCGTTTTGAAAATGTTTGATTAAATCTATTATGTCGTGCGCCAGTTGCGCTGCTTCCACAACCCATTCCTCCGGGTCATCCCACTCAGCATCGGGTGGTTGAACGGGTGTGTTTTTGCGGATAAAATCGGCATTTTCAGAAATCCTGACAACTTTATCGGGTATATCCATTTTACTTTAGCTCCTCTTGAATGATTGTCAGCGACATTATAGCCCTCTCAGCACGAAGTGCCTAACAAGCCACTGACAATTTGCTGCTCGTTTTGCTTCCTTCTGCTTTCCCCATCCAGGTATCTTAAAATCTGGCTATTTTCTTTAGGAAAATTCTTATTTCATTTGACAGGAATAACAGATTGTGTTAATATACTTTAAGATGTTTTTTTGTTTCTTTTAAAAGGGGTGGATATGGTTAAGAGCAGTTATGAAAAGGTGGGCACGGGGATTTCCGTTCCCCAGGAAGTATTGAATATTATCTCCTCATTCGCTGAGGAGCAGTTGATTTCTTACCGCAGTGCGGCGCTTTCTGCGCTGGTGCTAGAATGGCGAGAGATGAAAGTTATCCTGGATGAGTTTGCCGGCAATCGGCCGGTCAGAAATCGACCGGCTCTACTGGCTCAGTTACTGGCCGAATGGAAGGCGACACACACCTCTCAATCCATTCTGCAGCCCGGTGAAGAAACAAACTGAGGCGCTCGCTTCAGCCCTCGTCAGGTGGCTTCGGCTAACCTGACTGTTACCTGTGCCCCCGTCGCCGCCACATGGTGGTGATCAGCGGGCGGGATTGCCTGAGAGGTACGGGCGAAACTCCGGGGAAGAGGAGATGGCTACTACTACTATCATCATCATCTTTTTAATGTGCCGGGTGAGGGTTGGACCTCGCCCGGAGGTTGATTTTTGCTAGGCGATTTTGCGGTAGCCGGGGTGATGTTTGCCGCCGGATTCACTTAAAGAAAATAAAGAAGGCCCACTCTGGGAAGAAAAGTGGGCCTTCTAGGGAAAAAAGAAAAAGGTAAGACCTAACAACGATTGTTATTATAACCGATTTATCGGTTATAGACAAGGATTAAAAACATGAAACTTCATTGGAACCAGTTACACCCCTCAGTCCTTAATGAGGCCGTGCGTAGTGGGGGGATTGACGCATTTGAGGTGGCCGAATTGGCGGCCAGCATTGAACAGCATGGGGTGTTGCAGCCCCTGACGGTGTGGGCGACGCCCGGGGCCGAAACGCCCTTTGAGATTCTGTTAGGAGAAAGGCGGTGGCGGGCAGCAAAATCTTTGGGGGAGAAGGCGCCCTTATTACCCTGCATCCTGAAAGAAGGGGTGGCGGATGAAACAGAGCGCCTGATTTTGATGGGGGTGGAAAATCTGCAAAGGGTGGACATTTCGCCCCTGGAGGAGGCGAAATATTATCAATTCTTGTTAAAGCGGCTGCCCTTGCCTGAGGTGATCCGTAAACTCGGCAAGCCTCGGAGCCGGATTAATAAGCTGTTATCACTGTTAGAGTTGGCGAAGCCAGTCCAGGAGCATATTGATAAAAAACGAATCCCGTTCTCTGCGGCCAGACATCTGAGATACTTACCACCCGGTTTGCAGGTAGGTGTGGCGGATAAGATGGTCGGGCGTAAAGAGGGGGAGATCAAGGCAGTTGTGGCCAAACTGCTGGCGAACCGAAATGGAAAGTTGAATGGCACGACTAAAACGATGCCTCCCACTTCGCGACCGGAGGCGGAGACGGTCACCCTTTTGGTAGCCATTCTGCTGGGGATAATAGAAACGAACGGCGAGCTGCTGGCCCGTTGTGCTGATAGCATCAGCGCCAATGACGCCGATCTGGCGGAGGAGGCGTTTGATGAGGCGGCCGTAATTCTGAAGATTATCAGCAAGGTGCGAACCCGGCGGGGGGGTGTAAAGTGAATCTCAATACACTAATTGCCAAGACGGTTGGCCGGGAAAAGGGCCACCAGCGTTGGGACTGGTCGGCGGCGCAGGAGGCTGAGTTGCGCCGCTGGTATGGGCGCGTGAATCTGGAGACGTTGGGCGAGCGGGTCTCGGCGGTGTTGCAGCGCGAGACGGGGGCCCCCGAGGCTGCCCGGACGGGAGTAGCTTGTCAGGTACGGGCGTTTCAATACGCTATCACAGCCTATAAAGGCGAAGCGGATGAAATGTATTTGTCTGAGGCCGTCGCCCAGACGGACGGGTTGATTTGTTTCTCTCTATTGTGGCGATTTGTGCGAGACGGCAGCTTGCAAACGCGCAAAGAGGGCAAACAGCGCTATATTTCCCGTTCCGAATTCGCTCGTTGGTTGGTTGATTACCGGGAGCTGCTACTGGCTCAGGAGGAGGCTCTGGAGGCGACTGAGGGGCTGGCCATCTCCAAACAGGAGGGTATGATCTTGTGTGGATTGGGCGAGACGCATTTTGTCCGCTATCTGAAAACAGGTGTAATTCAAGCCTGGCGGGTGCCGTTCGGGCTGGATCAGCATGGGTTTTGGCTGGTGAATCGGAAGTCAGTCCTCGCTTGTTGTGAGGCCCGGGCGAGCGGCGAACTGCGGCGATACCTGGATGAGCGGAAAACTTATGTGGTCTTACGTAATCGGCTGACGGCGGAGATTCGCGACCTGCGCCGGGCCGGGAGGGTAGAGCGACGGGACCCGCTGACTGAGCCGGCCAGCAAATATCATCCCGACTGTTTTACGGTGGCCCAGGTGGCCAGCCATGTAGGGCTGCGGACGGAGGGGATTTATCAGGCCATCCGCCTGGAACGGCTGCGGGCGGTGCGCGTTCTTTCCGGGGGCCGCTGGCGGTATGCGATTGAGCCGGCACTGGCCCGGGCCTTCGCCGTTGATGTAGTTGAGCATCCGGGCAGCTATAAACGCTATTTGCCCAACCAACGCCGCCAGATTGCGAGTGCCGGTTTGTTGACGATAGCCGATCTGGCGGAGCGTTGGGGCCGGGCCCTTCATCCTGCGGCGGCAGCACCCGGCCGGCCATGACCTCCTCGGCCGGCGCCAGGCTGTACGGCAGGAAGCCGACTTCGTGCTGGGGCTGCTCGGGCAGGCCGAGGTCAAGCAGGTCGTCGACGTCCGACAGCGGGACGCCCATTCCCCATAGGTCCTTGGCCGTAGCCATGCGGCTGCGGCGGAGTTTCTGGAAGATGGGCACGTCCTCGACGTCCGCCCACGCCTCAAGGCCGCCGTCGAATAGCGGCGCCAGGTTGTCGGTTATGGCGTCGGCGTATTTCTCGACCAGCGGCGCCTCGGTGTCCTGCCAGAAGCGCTCCATCTCGTTGTCGGTGTAGGCGTCGGACTTGCCGGTGGTGCCAAAGAAGCCCGCCACCGACGCCGGCACGCGGAGGACGCCACAGATGTCCTCACGCTTCATCCGCAACCCGTCGGTGTACTGCATT